>Ga0078972_1000917_pt1 | contig 118844 bp, 114 predicted proteins | sample YelNatPaOPGAMG01_FD_67568 | JGI IMG/M metagenome (GOLD analysis project Ga0078972, IMG submission 67568) | Hot spring thermophilic microbial communities from Obsidian Pool, Yellowstone National Park, USA - OP-RAMG-01 (SPADES assembly) (version 2) | ecosystem: Environmental > Aquatic > Thermal... | reverse complement strand
CCCGGTATGAGGGCCAGTAGCAAGAACGAAAGTCCAAGTGATGAAGAAAAAACGACACCCATGGCAGTGTCTGGGTCAAACTCACCCCTGTCTGCTATTGGCCCCAGTGCTCCTGCCGCGGCAAGGCTGAAAAGCATTGCGGTTGCGAGGGGATTCCAGCCAATCACTAGACCCAGGAGTGCCCCTGCAAACGCGGAGTGCGACATGCATACGCCAATGAATGAGAGGCGCATCGTGACTACCAGTACACCTATCAATGCACACGAAATGCCCGCGAACAAAGTCGCCAGCACCGCATTCTGCATGAATTGATCTCGTAACATATCCATATTAGGCATCTTCTTTCGTCTTGAGGTAATCAAGACATTCTGGACTGCGAGTACTCCCGCACAAATTCTTCACGCGCCCATGTGCCAAGTATCCTACCTTTGTCCATGACTGCAATGCTGTCGCAGACATCTGCTAGAAAATCGGCTTCATGGGATACAATGATCGTGGTGAGTGCCCTTTCACTATGTATCTTCTCGATAATCTTGCCCAGCCTGCTCCTGAATTCCCAGTCAATTGAGTTTGTTGGTTCGTCCAAAAGGAGCAAACTGGGTTCCTGAGCAATTGCTCTCGCAATCGAGATGCGCTGCTGCTCTCCTCCGGAGATTTCGCCATATAGCCGGTCCGCCAGATGCAACACCTCGAGTAATTCCATGGCAGTGGTAGCCGCATTGATGTCGCGCGTGTTAGGTTGTTTGAGTAAACCAATTTTCCCAAAGCGACCCATCATTACGACATCAAATGCCGTGATAGGCATTCGCGGGTCCACTTTTATGTTCTGAGGGACGTATGCAGTTTGCTTGCGGATTTCCGTGAAAGACTCGTTATTCAGCCGTCTGCCAAGTACACAAACCGAACCGCGGGCTGGTCTCAGTAGACCATTGATCACCTTGAGGAGCGTCGTTTTGCCTGCTCCGTTGTGTCCGAAGATTCCCAGAAGGCTTCCCGAGGGCACGCAAAGAGACACGTTATTGAGAGCCGGTTTTCCCCGGTAGGCAAGGTATATGTTTTGGAGATCAACAGCGTTCATGGCGACAGCGTTTGATTGGCGTGGTCGGTCAGCGCGGTTATCACCCGCCTGACATTGTCACGAAGGCACTTTTCCCAGGTGTCTGTGTCTTTGAATCCGCCGGGAAAATTAGAGAGTACCGCGCGCTTCACGCCGAGTGCCTCCGCAATTTGCTTTCCTGCTGCAGGTCCGCTTTGTAAATTGTCAACGACAAGCCGCACATTTGCCTTTTTCCCGATCTCGATAAGGTGGTGGAGCACATTGGGCGTGAACTCCTCGGGTCTTCCGTACGAAGCCACAACGTTCAACCCCATCCATCTAAGCAGCGGAGTGAGCTGGTCCGAACAAATCACTGGAGTTCCGCGGCACTTGGAACTCGTCAAATCTTGCAACAGTGCTCGGCTTACGGTATCAATCCTTGCGCTCAGGTCCGCGAAACTCTTCTCATACTCGGAGCGATGGGTTCCATCTATCCTTGATAACTCGCGGCAAATGATCAGCGCAGCATTTTTGTAGTTTTCAGGCACTAACCAGTTGCCTTTGACTCGAACTGCAAAAGCCTCGTGCCCACGTGACCGGCGCAGAAGAGTTGGTGGGAGATGTTCGAACCCATGGTAGAAGAGGACTCGGCTGCGCGACATCTGTCTGACATCTCCAGGGCGGAGGTCGTAGTGCCCTGGACAACTGCCGGGGGGAATCATCACATTTACATCTACCAAACTCCCGCCAATGTCTTTTACGCTACTTTCAATGAGGCTGGTGCTGGCAAGAACTTGGATCCGATTGTCTGTGGTATTCGTGCAAGAACATAAGAACGCAACTTGCAAAATACCAAGCAGGGCAATGGCTATGATGTGTGTTTCCTTGCGCATTCTGGTTTCCTTAGGGTGACGACCGCCCGTCGCTGAGCAAGACAATAACTCCTTTCCTATTGTACGGATACCACTCTTTTTTGGGTACAGGAAGCATGCGATTACCTGAAGCCACCCATCCGGGATCTCCACCTGGTCCGACGCTCCATATTGCCCACAGCACGGGAGGATCAGCGGCATACGTCTTGCCGCCATCGAAAACACAGTACCCACCGCCCTTGCGGTAGTAAAGAACACATTCCTGATTACTTGTAGGGTAATCTCGTGGTATCCACATGCCAAACTCGGTTTTTGTATTGTTGCTGTACCCCCAGTTTATGGCGATATACTTGTACTTTCTGCCTTCCCTATTCTGACTGTCAGTCGTATAGTTGAAAGGGTCTAAAGTGACCTTCTCGCTGAGATAGCCGTAGTTGGTAAGTTCCCGTGGGACCTCGTAATAGTCGATTTGAGCATTATTCATGCAAGATGATCGGACTGGCGGCAGCCCCGCCCAGTCTAAACGATACATTTTGATCGCCAGTGCTATTTGGTTCAGGTCGGCATGGACTCTGGCAACTTTTGCGTGCAACCTGGCGGTAGTGTAGGCGGGGAACAACAGCCCAGCCAGTATGGCGATTACTGCGGTGACCACAATAATCTCGATTAGCGATAAGCCAGTGTTGTTCTTGTTTACCATCTTTTCGTGTCTAATCTAAGGTGGAAACGTCTTGTTCGCTGGAAAGCAAGATGACTGTTGAATCCCCGTCTCTTTTTGCTACTCCGGTAACGCCTACCATGGTGCCCGGTGAAGGAAATTGAAAGCCGTTTGAGTCAACAAGCACATTCTCTCCAAGGTCGACTTCGATTTCGTATATCCCGTCGCCTAGGTATCTGACTACCTTTCCGACACTGCGTACGAGCATTCCGTAGACATCGAGACCATATTCACCCTTCAGTACCCTGCCATTTACAAGCAGGGGCCTGGCTTGCCCGCTTCCGCAGATTGAAACATACCCTGAGGTGGCGTCTATGGCTTTCTCGGATCCGTCCGAGACAACAACTCCTTGGACGGCTACAACATCTCCAGGGCTGACCGGGTGGCCGCTAAATACTTTGATGCCTCCGGAGCGCCCCTGGTCTTGAATGTAGAAGTAACTGCCATATGAGCGTGAGACCACTTTGTCAACCAGGGCGATTCTCGTTCCATCTTCGCAATCTCTCACTGCGCGACAGTAATCCAAGGCACGCGCGAGGTCTTCGTATTTCTTAACCCACACCCTATAGCCCTCAGTATAGGGCTCAGTTGTATCCTCTTGGTCAAAAATACCTACGACGTTCAACTTGCCTTGAGGTTGTGGGTTTGTGCTAAAGTTTCCCATTGCCGAAAGTAGCATGCCCACCGAGCCTGTGGGATCGCTTATGGTTAGCAGGGAATTATTACCCCAGGTTCCGCCTGTGATCTGCACTCCGTGTAGCATCACATACCTGGTCTGGTAACGCTCGCCTCCGCCGGCACGAGTTTGATCAAAGTAATTGCAGTGTGAGATGGAGGGTATTAGGGCAGGATCTGGAAGACCAACATGTTCCAGGACCTCAACGTGAAAAACCAATTCCGGAAGCGCTGAGTGTCTGTGGTTTATGACGACTTTCCCTCTTCCTGCGTCTGCTAGGAAACCAGTTATTCGCAGGCGATCTCCTGCCTGGAAGTCAACGTAATCGGTCGTTCTGTAGTAACTCCAAAGAGTGCCGTAGAACCATGAACCTGCCCAGGCTTGTATGCCGCCCCGATCACTGGTGTCGTCTTGGAGAAACACTGTATATTGGCTAGCAGGATTTAAGATCTCACTGACACCAGCGAGTGCGATTCCTTCAACTGTCACCTTGTTGTTTGGGTCCTCGTAACTCGCATTGACCTTAGGGTGCGTTCCGAAGCCAACGGAATCGACGGCTTCATAGTCCCACATAGTATCCGCGAGGCAATTCGGTATTGTGAGCCCAAGAATGCAAACAATTAGAAGCGCGAATCTTTTCATTCCAAACACCCTTTCTTACCTTGCCAAGTGGTTGGTAGCAAGTTTTTCAGACTCGTGTTACTCCTTTGCGAAAACAAAATTGGCTAAACCAGACTTTCTCCGGTGGTGGTGCACACCAATTTACCATGTTTCACGCCGCGCACACTAACAATCTTGTCCGCAATCCTGCGCACCTGCTCAGATTTGCCTTTGACAATGATGACCTCGAGGCAGTTGTGTTCATCGAGGTGGACATGTGTTGTGCATATTATCTCCTTGTTGTAATTGTGCTGAAGACTGGTGAGAACATTGGAGAGTTCGCGAGTTTCATGGTCGTAGACTATTGTCAATGTGCCGACCACGTCTCCTAGTCCGGTTTCCCATTCGCCTTCCACGAGGTAGTCTCGCATGATGTCCCGGATTGCTTCAGAGCGCGTGCGGTATCCTTTTGAGTGTATGCGCGCGTCGAATGCGTGAACGAGTTCCGCCGGTATAGAGACGCCAAACCTTTTTAGTTTTGCCATTCGTAAGTAACACCTTTCGCGAAATAGTAACACGCACGGCAAGGATTGTCAACCCCTGTAGGCGTATGATTTTTCCTCGAATCTTTTCGGTCGCGCAGTCGCGTCGGATCGCACCGAAGGTGTGCGGGTGCCCACGCTAATCCTCGGGCATGAGACCTAGTCGGCGGTTAACTGCATCCAGCGTAGCATTCACGACTGCCTTCCAGAGGTCCTGTTTTACAATCGCTGACCCCACAAGTTGGTCTTCCCCGCGAGGGGTTATCATATTCACCAGCACGACGACCACATTTCGTCCGGATAGAGTGACGCTAGCGTCTACGTCTTCGAGTACGAATGTGCCATCCGCGCCTTCGATGTTCTCGACGGCGCGCAAAGTAGCCGTCGCAATAAGACGGAGTTGGCTGTGTGAAGAGCTGTGTCCGGATGACTTACCAGTGCATATTTCGCCGTCCTTTTTCAAATGGACGATGGCTTCGGCGCGTGCGCCATTCAGAGATATTGATACCTCTGAAAACTTCAGGCGTCCGATGTCGTATCGAAACTTTTTGCCGTCCTGCGTCTGGGCAATACTAACCTTCTTGTGGTCAAGTTCCATGCCAAACTGAGCCATCAATGCCGATTCGACGTCGCGAACCATCTGCTTTGGTGCACGGCTTGACTCGGTCAGCACGTGGATTTCTTCGATTTCGCCAGTCTTGCCCATCACGACTCGGGCGGAGATGACGTGCGTCAATGATCGAATCACCGACTCGATCTCAGAGGCTGATGGTTTACGTTGAGTACCCATTTTCCTGCTCCAGATTTCAGGTTTCTCTGAATGATGCCGCCACTTCCCTGGCAAGGAGTTCCTTCATCCGTGTTATTCGACCATCTATTTCCTCATCGCGCAGTGTCCTGTCGGCAGAACGGAACACGATGCGAAATGCCAGATTCTTGTGACCGGGGGCAAGCGGTGGACCCTTGTATACGTCAAAAAGCCACAGTCTTTCGAGCAGGTCGCCGGCTCCCTCAACCAATAGTTCTTTCACGCGTTGATACTCAATCTCCTCGCTCACCACGACCGCAAGGTCCCTGGTTACAGCCGGGAACTTGGAAAGCGGCTTATACGCCTCGGCACCGCGTTGGCGGCTCATAAGTTCATCAAAATCAAGTTCGAAGGCGTATGTTCGATCCGGAAGGTCGAAATGCTCTGAGATTTCCGCACTTACTTCACCAATGATTCCGACCTTTGCGTCGTCTATGTATATTTCTGCCGCTCTCTTCGGATGAAAACCGGCGATCTCAGCCTGCTTGAATGACGGTTCCCGACCTACCAGGCGGTCGAAGAGCGTTTCGACCATTCCTTTGGCAGTAAAGAAATCAGCAATCGAAGAGTCTCGATCGATGTTCCATGTATTTTCCCACAGCGACCCGGTAATGGATGCTGCTATGCTGAGCCGTTCGGTAATCGTGTCATCGTCATGTGGCTCAAATACACGTCCTATCTCAAATACGCCGATGTCTCGGATGCCACGGCTCGCGTTATAGCCAATCACACCAAGGAGATTAGGTATGAGGTGCTTCCTCAGGCGACTCAGATCTTCGCTTATGAAGTTTTTTAGGGTCACCATGTCTCCTTCGTGAGGCAATTGAGCCGACAGAGTATGGGTGAGCACCTCCTGTAATCCGCAGGATATCAATATTTCGGACACTTGCGAGGCGAATGCTCCTTGTGGACTGTCCGATCCCTGGATTGTTTCTCCCTCAGGAAGTTTTTCTGGGATTGCGTCATACCCATGGAGTCTCCCGACCTCCTCAATCAAGTCTGCCTCACGTCGAAGATCTGGTCGGAATGTAGGGATTGTGACCGTCAGGGTTTTCCCGTGCTTGACCTCGAGACCTAGGCGAGACAAGTAATCAGCCATCTGGTCTGAAGGAATTTCAACTCCGAGGAGCAGGTTTGCTCTTTCGGGTCTCAGTTCGATAGTATGTGTCGCGAACTTGCCCGGGCAGACATCTATAATCCCGGCGCAGATTTCACCTCCTGCCCACTCGGCTGTAAGTTGTGCCACTCGGTCTAGGGCGTACGTGGTAAGCGCCGGGTCAACATACCGCTCGAATCTGTATGACGCTTCCGTGTTCATTCCCAGTTTCTTCGATGTACGGCGAATGGAAACCGGATTAAAATGGGCTGATTCGAGGAGCACATTCTTGGTTTTCGCGCTCACTTCGGTTTCAAGTCCACCCATGACGCCGGCTATTGCAACAGGTCTTTCGGCATCCGCGATGACGAGCATAGCTTCGTCAAGCAAACGTTCTTCACCGTCTATTGTCGTGATCTTCTCGCCGGCTCTTGCCTGGCGTACTATGATGTGGTGGTTGGCTATTAAGTCGTAGTCGAACGCGTGCAGTGGTTGCCCGAGTTCGAGTAGTACGTAGTTTGTCGCGTCAACGATGTTGTTTATAGGACGTAGTCCGCCTTGAATCAGTCGCTTTTGTATCCGTGAGGGTGAGGGTCCGACCTTTACGTTGGTAATGACGCGGGCAGAATACCTTGGGCAGTTCACGGGGCTTTCAATTGTAATCTTGGCAAGGTCTGCCGTTCTTGATTTACCTTCCAAGAACTTGGGGCTGGGAGGTCTAAACTCTGTGTTGAGCAGTGCAGACACTTCGCGCGCAGTACCCACAACGGAAAGCAGGTCCGGACGATTCGGAGTAACGTAGGTCGAGAAGACGGGTTCGTTTTCCAAGACAGCGATTTCATCAACTTCGAGCCCTGCCATGGTGAGCAGATTGGCGAGTGCTTCAGGAGCAAGGTCAACATCAACGAATTCTCTCAACCACTCGACAGGTACTAGCATAATCAGGGAATCCCTTCAATATTGCTAAAACTGTTGCAAGAAGCGTAGATCGTTCTCCAAGAATAGCCGCAAGTCGTCAATTGCATATTTGAGCATTGGCATACGCTCGATTCCCAGCCCGAAAGCAAACCCAGTATAGCGCTCTGAGTCAATATCAAATCGTTCGAGGACGTTAGGGTGAATCATACCTGCGCCGCCAAGCTCCAGCCAACCGCTGGATTTGCAGAGTGCGCACCCTTTTCCTTTGCACATGACGCAACTGATTGCCCATTCTGCGCCAGGTTCGACGAATGGGAAGTAATCTGGGCGGAAGCGGACTCCAATATCCGGACCGAACATCTCCCGTACAAACTGCGCCAGTGTGCCTTTTAGGTTTGCCAGGCTAATTCCTTCGTCCACTGTGAAGCAGTCAACCTGGTGGAATGTATGCGAGTGGGTTGCGTCTACTGCGTCAAATCGGAAACATCGTCCGATTGTAGCAATTCGGAATGGTGGCTTCTGGCTCTCCATCACTCTCCCTTGCAGAGCGGTTGTTTGAGTCCGGAGCAGCAAGTCATCAGTGACATAAAATGACATTTGCTCGTCAAGCGCTGGGTGGTCTTCTGGATAGTTCAGTGCTTCGAAGTTGTACAGGTATTGTTCAAGTTCTGGTCCCTCGACTACTTGGTAGCCCATCCCGATAAAAATTCGCTTTACTTCGGCTATGGTAACGGACAAAATATGACGCCTGCCGATTCGGAATAGTCGTCCGGGCAGGGTGACATCCACGGCTTCGCGAGCAAGTTGAGCATTCCGCTCCTCAGCCAGTATTATTTCCCGACGTCTAGCGATTCGTTCTTCCAGTTGTTTTCGGAGTTCGTTGGCGCTCTGCCCGAAAGCAGGTCTTTGCTCGGGAGGCAATGCCTTTACGCTCCGCAGAAGTTCGGTCACCTTTCCTTTGCGTCCAAGATATTCAGTTTCCAAATCAGCCAGGGTTGCAGACGAGGTGGCCGACTCGATGCGCTGTTCTGCCTCCCGACGCAGGTCCTCTATTTCTTCGTAAGCCAATTCCTTTCCTCGTTCTTCTTATTTCACCTCTTGGTTTCTTGCACGGAACCGTACCTAATACCGACAAACTTGAGGCAAGGGCTTCCAAGGGCATTGAGCTACATTGGTTTCAGTCCCCGCGGATTTCAATTTTTGCGTTACTCGTAGCCATGTGAAGCCTTTGTGACCGCCTAATCTGCTAGCGATCTGGCACTCTTAGGAGTGGCCTGCGCCCTCCGCTACTTGTTTGACCAGTGCTGAGAAAGCGGCTTCGTCGTGGATTGCCATGTCCGCGAGCACCTTGCGATCAATTCCGATGCCCTGTTCTGTCAGGCTGTGCATGAATTTACTGTATGTAATACCGTTTTGCCGGCACGCAGCGTTTATTCGAGCAATCCAAAGTCTGCGAAATTCCCGCTTTCGTACACGCCGATCACGGTACGCATATTTGAGCGCCTTAGCAACGGCCTCTTTGGCTGTTTTGAATAGCCGGTTCCTGGCGCCCCAATAACCCTTTGCAAGCCCTAGTATTTTCTTATGCCGCTTGTGGGTCATTATCCCACCTTTAACTCGTGGCATTGCGTATCTCCTTTCAGTTGTGTGCAAAGGCCAATCTTGCGGCGGACTTTGGGTTTTCCGCCGTCATTGACTGGCGTTTGTTCTAAGTGGAGTAGGGAACCATGCGTCGAACTTTCTGTTTTTCTCCGCCTGAAACCAGCGATTCGATGCTCAGCCTCCGTTTGCGAGACGGTGACTTCTTCATCATAAGATGACCTTTGCCGGTATTTCTCCGGAGAATTTTTCCTGTTGCCGTGATTTGAAATCTCTTTGCGGCAGTCTTTCTTGTCTTTATCTTTGGCATGATTTTCCGCTTACCTCTCAAGACACTGATTGCCACGCGGTCAGACTTGACCCGTGGCTACCTTCTTGCTGGGCCACATGCTTATTTTATCCCGATATCCAATCTTAGGACTTCGGGCTTAGGATCATCGTCATAGTTCTGCCTTCCATAGAAGGGGGCTTTTCGACAACTGCGAGGTGCGAAGCAGCCTCTGCAAACCGATCAAGTGCGCGCTTGGCTATGTCTGGATGCGTAATCTCCCGGCTCCGAAATACGACAGTCACCTTGACCTTGTCCCCCTCTTCCAGGAACCTCAGGGTATGCCTAAGTTTGAATTGAAAATCGTGCTCATCGGTGCCCGGGCGCATCTTTATGCCCTTCATCTCTGTCGTATGGTGCTTCTTTCTTGCTTCCCGCTCTCGCCTTTCCTGTTCGTACTTGTACTTCCCGTAATCCATTATCTTGCACACGGGCGGATTAGCGGTAGGTGCTACCTCGATCAAGTCGAGACCTTTGCTTTTTGCGAGAGACAGGGCTTCCGAAACGGGCTTGATGCCAAGTTGATTTCCTTGTTCGTCTACCAACCTGCATTCGCGTGCCCGGATCCGCTCATTCACCCTGAGTTCTTTGTTTATGCTACATCACCTCACTTAGATTTTGCCGCACGGGAATTGCAACATCGGCATGGGTAGTGCATTTGGTCTGGGGTATTGTCCAGAGAGATCATGCCTCATTTGATTGCCCGATCCTGCGGCATCGATATATTGAATATCACTGCGACAAAGTATAGCATATTGTGCTTAATTGGTCAACTGGCTTTTCACTTGATTTATAAAGTCTTCCAGGGACATTGGACCCAGGTCTCCTGCTTCTCGTTGCCTTACGGAAATATTACGTTTCTCCATTTCCCTATCGCCGACAATCAGCATGTATGGCACTTTTTGTATCTGGGCTTCGCGAATCTTGAAGCCTGTCTTTTCGTTCCGTGAGTCCACCGTCACCCTGAGGTCTAGGTCGCGGAGTTGTTTGCCAATATCCTCCGCATACTCGATATGCCGATCGGCAATTGGTAGAATTACGATTTGCACAGGTGCCAGCCACAGCGGGAAGGCTCCTGCGTACTCTTCGATTAGCACTCCCATGAATCGTTCAATGGCGCCAAGCGCGGCACGATGGATCATGACTGGTCTGTGTGGCTTGCCGTCTTCTCCGATATATTCCAGTTCGAAGCGTTCTGGCATCGAGAAGTCGAGTTGGATGGTGCCAAGTTGCCACGACCTACCCATTGAATCCTTGACGTGGAAATCTATCTTCGGTCCGTAGAATGCTCCGTCGCCTGGGTTGACCTGGTACTCGATTTGCTTCGACCTGAGTGCCTCATGCAGTGATGACTCGGCAGTCTCCCACATCTCGTCTGTTCCGATAGATTTTGCAGGTCGGGTGCTCAGTTCGATACGGTAGTCTTTGAAACCGTATTTGGCATAGGTCGTTTGGATCAGGTCTATGACACCGGCGATTTCCGTCTGTATTTGCTCGGGTCTGCAAAAGATATGACCATCATCAATTGTGAAACTTCGAACGCGAAAGAGACCAGTCAGAACGCCTGAAAGTTCATGCCGGTGCACCATGCCAAGTTCGGCAAATCTGAGGGGAAGATCGCGATACGACCTGAGTGCTTCCTTGTAGATCAGAATCGCTCCCGGGCAGTTCATCGGCTTGACTGCATACGTTTCGTCGTCTATCTCAACGAAATACATATTTTCCTTGTATGTTTCCCAGTGCCCACTCCTGCGCCAGAGTGATTCATTGAGAATGACAGGAGTCTTGACCTCCAGATATCCGCGCTTTATATGCTCACGTCGCCAGAAGTCAACAATCTGGTTGTATACGATGGTGCCTTTTGGGTGCCAGAATGGGAAACCGGGTCCTTCTTCGTGGAAACTAAACAGGTCTAGGTCTTTGCCTATCTTTCGGTGGTCTCTTTTTCGGGCCTCTTCGAGTCGTACGAGGTATTCGTCTAGTTGCTCTTGCGTCGGAAACGCTGTGCCGTAGATACGCTGGAGCATAGGATTCTTGGAATCGCCTCGCCAATATGCGCCGGCTACGCTCAACAATTTGAATGCTTTTATTTGGCCGGTGCTCGATACGTGAGGTCCACGGCAGAGATCGGTAAACGACCCATTTTGGTAAATGGTTAACACCGGTTCATCTATTTCGCGAATCAATTCTTGCTTGTACGGTTGGTCGGCGAATATTTGCTCTGCTTCTTCCTTGGAAACCTCGCGCCGGTTGAACTTTTGGTCTGCTTTGGTTATTTCTCGCATGCGCGCTTCAATTTTTTCAAGGTCTTCGGGTGTGAAGCCCTCTGGACGATCGAAGTCATAGTAAAACCCGTCTTCAATGGCTGGTCCGATTCCCAACTTCACGCCTGGGTAAAGTTCTGTCACTGCTTGCGCGAGGACATGAGCGGCGCTATGCCTTAGTGTCAGCAGGTCTACGTCTGCCGTTTCCACTTCTTACTCCTTTTGTCTACTGCGATATAAGCGAGTGTAGTAGAACTGAGCGACTGCTCGCTAGTTTCTTTCGCTCACGAGGAAATGATACATGATTTGGAGAAGAAATTTCAATCGCCAGAGTCTTATCCCGTGTCGGTATTTTGAACGTGCGATTTGGAAAGCCTATTTTTTGGATGTTCGGGGTTGTGCGGGCATCGGTTTCTGCGGCGGGGTAATCTTGACAAATTTGAGCGAAGAGGATACTATGCAGTTGGTCGAGTCCGGTCGCGCTTGTACCACTGTTCCGCAGAGGAGTGATCTTAGGTGTTACCTACCATCAAAGATGTTGCCCACCTCGCTGGTGTCTCAACGGCTACTGTTTCCCGTGTGTTAAACGGTGCGGAATCAGTTTCAGAAGAAACGAGGGTGCGTGTTCAGCGTGCTATCGCTGAACTGGGATACAGATATAATGCTCTTGCGCGCGGTTTGAAGAAGCAGCAGACCGGACTGCTCGGTCATATAGTACCTAGCATCGCAGGTCCGGTTAGCCCTGCGCTCGCCAGAGCAGTGGAGGACCAGGCGCAAAAGTTTGGGTACAACGTAATACTTTGCAACTCGTACGATAGCATCGAGAAAGAACGCGCATACATTGACATCTTGCTCGAGCGGCGCGTTGACGGTATTGTGATGTCTTCTCCTATCCTAGATGAGCACATAATTACCATCCGAGAGAGAGGGGTTCCTCTAGCCATAATCGAGCGTCGCGCTGAAACAAGTGGCTTCTATTATGTAGAGCCAGACAACTTCAAGGGAGCCCGTGATGCTGTAAACTACCTTATCAAACTGGGACACCGACGGATTGCCATGATCACGGGTCCGAGCGGGACGCTTATCTCCCGAAGGAGGGTCGAAGGCTACGCCACGGCATTGGGTGATGCAGGAATTCCGGTTGACCCAGACTTGAAGGCAGAAGGTGACTATTCCAGGGCATCCGGCTTTAGGGCGATGCAGCGCTTTTTGGATCTGAAACCTCGCCCGACCGCTGTGTTCGCTGCAAATGACGCTATGGCGATTGGCGCAATGCAGGCGGCTCATCAGGCTGGGCTACGGATTCCGCAGGACATCTCGTTCATAGGATTCGACGATACCTATGCGGAACTATCCATTCCTCCGCTCACCAGCGTCCATCAGCCTCTTTATGAGATCGGTGTTCTGGCAGCCAAGTTGGTCGTAGCACAGATTCGTGGGACGATAGATCAGCACCGCATGGAGAATGTCCTCCCTTGCTATCTGAAAGAACGCGAGTCATGCGGTCCTGCGCCAGTATAGTCTAATGCTTGCCTCCACATATGTTCATATCCAGGGGATTGGCTACTCCACCGAGAAAAAACTCTGGGATATGGGAGCCGTGACCTGGAAGGATTTTCTGCGTTGCTATCGCGAACTTGTGCTACCCGAAGGCAAGAAAGCCCTGATTCTTTCGTGTGTCGAGGAGTCAATCCAACGTTTGTCTGCGCGTGACCACAGATTCTTTGCAAGGACACTCTCTTCTCGCGAACAGTGGCGGGCATTTAGCGATTTCCATAATGAGTTGGTCTATCTCGACATTGAGACTACGGGCTGCTCCAAGTACGATGCCATAACGGTGATAGGGCTTTATGATGGTAGAGAGGTTTACCAGTTTGTCCGCGGTGTGAACATGGATCAATTTCCCGCTGTTGTCTCCAAGTACAAGATGCTTGTCACATTCTTTGGAAGCGGATTTGATCTTCCATTCATCAGACGGCACTTTCCTGACATTAGACTGGACCAGATTCACGTGGACCTATGCTATCTCCTTCGGCGTTTGGGGCTGTCAGGCGGGCTGAAGCGGATTGAGCAAAACCTGGGTATTCGGCGCAGACCTGAGGTCCAGGGGCTCGACGGATACGATGCAGTACGGCTGTGGAATGAATATCGGCTGGGCAGTGATGAAGCACTTGAACTTTTACTCCTCTACAACGAGGAGGATATCGCCAATATGAAGCCGCTACTGGAATATGGTTACAGTCAGTTGGTCAAATCATTAGGGCATCCCGCTCTGAGCGGTGAGCCGGTCAATATTGTTCCCGAATCGTGCTGAAAGTGCTATAATATCGAGGCTATTCGGAATCTGAGGAGGCTTATCTTATGGACTGGTCGGAACACGAGGGCACAGAGGGCGAAGGAGAGCAGACCATGTATCTCTCGACAACATATAGTAGCAAGATAAAGTGCGGTATATGCGGAGCCCCTGTGCGCAATGTGCCCACAATGTATGAGAATTGGAAGATAGAATGGCGCTGTGCTAAGTGCCTTAGACGAGATAAACCTGTGTTGGAGGACCAGATACTCTGAGGGTGGCTTGCCCTTGGCCTGGGGTGTGGCCACATCGTTTACTTTACGCAGAAAGTCGCGAAGAACAGGGCTTCTGTTATTTTGCTTGGAGCCTCTTCGGAACAGAGCACTTGCTTACCACGTCATAGGTATTGAATGGACGCCGAATGCTGGTAAGCAAGGGGTAGTTTAAGATTTGACTATTCCGCGCTGATGGAGTATACTTCGCGTAGTTTCGCCCAGGAGGATTGCGATGACGAGTAGGCTCAGTGCCTATATCATATTTCTCATCATCATAATAATGGCGTTGATGCCGGCAGTGATTGCGCAAGAAGAAGGACCGCCGCAGGTTCCTGGCGGACCACCAAGCCCGCCTTATGTGCAACAGCCGCCTGGGTCTCAGGAGGGTCCCCCTTCGGCGCCGCCGCCCGGCTATCAGTCGCCTCCGTCGCCGCCCAATTATGGGCCACCTCCTTCACCGCCAAGGTACGGACCACCGACTCCGCCTTCTCCTGGACAGACGAGTCCGACAAGGCCGGGTGGCGAGCGGAGGACACCGCCTAGCAAGCAGGCTCCGACGCCCCCGCGGGAGCCAAAGCCTCAACCTAAGGAGAGCGCTCCTATACTTCCCAAGGAGACTCTGGCAGTTGGTGAGCCTACCCCGGGTCGCGACTGGACCGTATTCAAAGGTGATTCGGCACACACGGGTTACACTGAGGAACGCCTTAGTTATCCTCTGAAACTAATGTGGCGACATGTCACAGAGCGTGCGCCAGATAATCCTTCGTCACCCGCAGTGGCAAATGGGGTAGCATACTTTTGTTCTGCAGGTAGGATTTACGCAGTCAACACCGAAACAGGTTCACTCAAGTGGCGATATCCAGAGGAAGGGTTGTCGGCAAACATAAGAACTTCTCCACTCGTCGCAAATGGGTTGGTCTATTTTGGCGCTGGCGACGGTGGCTTTTACGCAGTATCTACAGAAACTGGCACCCTGAGGTGGAGTCTTAAAACGAAGGGTCAGATCTCGTCATCGCCAGTGCTTGCTGACGGAGTTATCTATGTCGGGGCTAGTGATAATACACTTTACGCACTCGATGCAGAGACTGGCGACATGATTTGGCCTGGCGGATTCAAGACTGCGGACGATGTTGCTTGCGCGCCTGCATACTCAGATGGGCTTGTCTACTTCCTGTCCAACGATATGATTCTGTACGCGGCTTACGCCGCTTCGGGCGCTACTAAATGGGCGGTTCGAGTTGCCGGAGTCTCTCGCGCTTCGACTCCAGTTGTAGCAGACAACACGGTATATGTCGGCGGAGGATTAAGTCTACATGCCTTTCAAGCCCAGAGTGGGCGACTCAAGTGGGTGATCCGGCTCCCTACTGATATCACGACTGTTCCAGCAGTCGCTGGTGGGAATATCTATGTGGGGTGCAGAGACGGAAAACTATATGCAATCACCAGCGCAGGTGTGATGAAATGGAAGGAACCCGTGGACGTTGGGGAACCCATCTATGGGTCGCCAATCGTCGCAGGCGAAGCGGTCATCCTTGGGGCAAACAAAGGCATCATAATGGTTGTGCACCGGGAGACGGGAGAGGTGCTCTGGAAATACGTTGTCCAGGCGAATCCTTCGGAGTCTGGGAAGCTCCGAACTTGCAATGTTAGCGCCGCACCGGTGGTTTCTCACGGAACCCTTTATGTAGTCTCCGATGACGGGGCTTTGAGCGCTTTTCGATTTGACATGCCGGACACGACTCCACCGGTCATCGAAGCAGTAAGCCCACCGCGCGATTACCTGATGCCCGGAACGCCGCCAATTGAGATAGCAGTTTTGGCAAATGATCCTGGGAGTGGGATTCATGAAGGCTCGATTCAAATGCGACTCGACGGCGAATTGGTTGAGCACAAGTTCCTGCCATCGCGGGGTATCGTATATTACAAGACAAAGCGCGTACAGCCAATCGTGCCTCTCGCTGATGGCAGGCACACGGTGAGCGTCACACTCTACGACTGGGCGGGGAATAAGACAGTCGAGGAGTGGAGTTTCTTTGTGGACAATCGGTTGAGATTTGCTCCCAGGAAGACGCAAACAGGCACAGGAACAACAGGGACCGGAGAAACGCCACCAGGTCCCACTGGTGAGGGTCCGCCGCCTGGTTTCCAATAGGATCTAATCACGGCAAAGATATCCTGAGTATGTACGGTCCGGTGCCTGCTAATGGTGCCGGACCGTTTATTTTGCAGGAAAATGAGACTGTCCATGACAAAAATTCAATTGTGTGAAATTACTGGCAGTAGGATACAGGAGGTCGTATCCTGTGGTCTTCGTTTGTAAATCATTGCATCGTGGAGTAAGGTCATGAGCAACCAGTACCCAATGAACAAGGAGCCTTTGCAGCCCTCCGCATTCCTTTTCTTGCCTCTTGGAAGTGTCAAACCAAGGGGGTGGTTGCGCCGACAACTTGAGATTCAGGCCAATGGTCCTACAGGGCGCCTGCCCGATTTCTGGGAATCCCTTGGTCCGACCAGTGGCTGGCTTGGCGGAGATGGCGAAAGTTGGGAGCGCGGTCCATACTACCTCGATGGTTTAGTTCCGCTTGCGTATTTACTCGAAGATGAACGGCTCATCGCCATAGTTCAAAGGTGGCTGGACTGGATGATTGAGAGCCAGGACGAATCTGGACACTTCGGACCAAGGACGTTGGACGACTGGTGGCCATTTGCGATCGCCTGCAAAGTACTCACCCAGTACCAGGAAGCAACCGGCGACAAACGGGTCGTTCCACTCCTTGAACGTTTCTTCGCGTACATGAAGCGTGAACTTCCTAGTCGGAGGTTGCACACATGGGCTATTGCCAGGTGGGCAGACATGGTTCTTGGCATTATCTGGCTATACAATCGAAATGGCGATCCTGGATTGCTCCAGTTAGCGTGGGAAATCATGCACCAGGGCTATGATTGGAGTTACCATTTTCGTGACTTTGCCCACACGGAAAAGCAGACAAAACGGTTTCCGATGCGCACGCATGTCGTCAATAACGCAATGGGTGTGAAGACACCTGGCATTCAGTATTTGCTTACTGGGTGGGATGAACATCGCGAAGGCGTTTATAAGGCTTTAGAGATGCTGGACACCTACCATGGCACAGCCGTTGGCATATTCACCGGCGACGAACATTACGCTGGCAAAAACCCTACTCAGGGAACAGAAACATGTGCGGTAGTTGAATTAATGTTTTCGCTGGAAAATCTCATGCAAATATTTGCAGATCCTTTGTTTGGTGACAGGTTGGAAAAGATTGCGTACAACGCTTTGCCGGCTGCGTTCACGGCTGATATGTGGCAGCATCAGTATGACCAGCAGGCGAACCAGGTGCTTTGTACGATTGCCGAGCGTCCCTGGACGAATAACGGCAATGAAGCGAATGTTTTCGGTCTCGAGCCAAATTATGGTTGCTGTACTGCCAATTTCCACCAGGGGTGGCCTAAGTTTGCGGCAAACCTATGGATGGCTACTCCAGACGGGGGGCTTGCCGCCGTCGCGTATGCACCGTGCGAAGTTAAGGCTTGTGTCCGTGGAGGCGCGAAGGTGGCTGTAGTTGTCAGCACGGACTATCCATTTCATGATAGTATTCGTATGACTATCCAAACTCTCACCCCGGTTCATTTTCCCATCTCGCTCCGCATCCCTAGGTGGGTAGAACTTCCTATTGTGAAGGTCAACAGTGGTCTCATATCCGCTGAGCCAGGAACATTCAAGACCATTAGCCGGGAGTGGAAGGACGGCGACTGTATTGAACTTGTTTTCCCGATGAAGGTTGAAAAAGAGATTCGATTTCGAGACTCCATTTCGGTCAGCCGTGGTCCTCTAGTTTACTCGCTGAGAATCGGCGAGCGGTGGGAGAAAATTCAGAATGACAGCCCGTGCCCTACTTACGAAGTGTACCCGACGACACCGTGGAACTATGGGCTTGTCTCGGATGCGGACTTCGAAGTAATTGAGAAAGACATTGGTGATGTCATTTTCGGGTCTGAATATGCACCAGTAGAGTTACACACGCACGCCCGCCGAATTCCGGAGTGGCAAATTGAAGACAATCAGGCCGGCATGCTACCCCAAAGCCCGGTTCATTCAGACGAGCCAGAGGAAGAAGTAACGCTCATCCCTTATGGATGCGCGAAACTCCGCATTACTGAGTTCCCAGTCGTCTCCTAGCAAGCACCAATGATAAGCAATTAAAGATTTTTTGTTATTGGCGTTTGAAAGGTCACCTTAAGGGGTACTAGAAAAACGCAGTGCGCTTCTTGTGCATTGGGCAACTGATGTTGCCCCTTGCCTTCCTCATGCTAGGGGCGGCGTGGCTGGAAAACCTGCTCTAGGCCGCCCTGTTTTTTGCGTTCGGAGCAACGTGAATCCATTGGGGTGCGGCTTGTACCGCGTTCCACATATGAAGCAATCTGCGAGTGTGCGAAAGTCGGGTACGACGAAGGACGGGTGAGCAAAAGAAGACTAAGCGGTCTTAGCCATTGGCTCGGGTTCCGTGTACACTCGCTTTATTTCAGCTCCGAGCGAGGTCAGTTTGGCTTCAATCCGCTCGTAGCCGCGATCAATGTGTTCGACGCCTGAAATCTCGGTTCGTCCTTCTGCCGCAAGACCGGCGATGATAAGTGCGGCACCTGCACGGAGGTCTGTAGCACTAACTTGAGCCCCGGTAAGTTTTGAGACCCCTTTGATGATTGCAGTCCGTCCTTGCACTACGATATTTGCGCCCATCCTCTGCAGTTCGGCGACGTATCTGAATCGCTGCTCATACACGTTTTCGCTGATTACTGACGTACCTTCTGCGATGGTGAGCAACGCACCAAAAGGCTGTTGCATATCCGTGGGGAAACCTGGGTGAGGCATAGTTTTAATGTCTACTGCGAGCGGTCGCCTTGTACACTTGACTCGTGCTACGTCGGTGCCTTCCTCGACTATGACGCCCGCTTCCTGAAGTTTCTTAAATACTGGGCTGCAGTGCTCGGGCTGTGCGCCACGAAGGACCACATCGCCACGCGTTATTGCCGCTGCAATGGCGAATGTACCGGCCTCCATACGGTCTGGCAGTACCCGATGAACTACGCCATGCAGTTCGCGGACGCCCTCTACCTGAATTGTGCTCGTACCTGCGCCTGTAACTTTTGCTCCCATTGCGTTCAACATGTGTGCAAGGTCCACAACCTCGGGTTCAAGTGCAGCGTTGATAATCTGGGTGACACCGTCGGCGAGGCATGCTGCGGTCATTAAGTGCTGAGTTGCGCCCGCGCTTGGGAAGTCAAGGTGTATTTTTGCTCCTTTGAGTCCTGATGCTTTGGCTGTGACATAGCCATGCTCCATAGTGACTTCTGCGCCTAGTGCCTGCAAGCCTTTGATATGAAAATCCACGGGGCGGGCGCCAATGTCGCAACCGCCTGGCATAGGTACTTTGGCATAACCGAGCCTTGCAAGGAGAGGACCCAAGACACAAAACGAAGCGCGCATTTTCTTTACTAACTCATAGGGCGCTTCGCTTGTTCGTATTTCGGTTGCGTCTATCTCCACATTATTGCCGATGATCCTGGTTGGGACGCCGAGTTCTCGAAGCATTTCCACCATTGTGTTGATGTCGCCGATGTGTGGAACGTTTTCGAGGACAGTGGTACCTTTGGCAAGGAGAGCTGCGGCCATCAATGCCAGCGTGCCATTCTTGCTGCCAGAGATGTTAACTTCTCCCTCTAGTCTGTTGCCACCTACAACGTAGATCTTTTCCAAGTACCCGTCCCTCCCAAACCAGTACCACCTACGCGACCTCGTCAGTAATCGGTCGTGCGGCGTTCTTACAAACTACCAATCAAATTATACCCGAAAGCAAGGGCTTTCTTTTATCTGAGTGGGTATGCTTTTTCAGCGCAATTGAGTATATCGCAAGGCTTCCCTGATGTCAAGCGAGCGGTAAGGAGGGCGGCGCGGGAAGTGGGTGTAAAATTTCGAAGGCGGTCCAGAGATGACTCGTGGACACAAAGTGGGTAGCACCTATCTGCAACGTGTAGACCCTGCGTAGAGTCAAGGCGATTCTGCATCTAGATTCCCGCAAAACTACTCTGTCCGCGAATGGCGTTGCATGCAAAACTGCAGGCTATACTGCCGGATGTTTGATAAACCTGCTTTTTGGGGAACTTAGGTATTGCCACGAAAGAAAATCCGTGTTATTATGGAGCAGGCAAACGGCAAGGATAAGTCTGCTTGCCTTCGATCTGTTTCAGTTATAGTTTGGTCCGGCGGCAAGCGGCACAAGGTCAAAACCTGAGCGGAGCGGTGGAAGTGCTTACCCATAGCGGAAGTAGGCGCTATCCTCACGGCGAAAGGGGTTGACGTAGATGAAGACGTTGGTAAAGGTGCTGCTTGCATTGGCGTCGCTGGTACTTACCTCCGGCGCATTTAGCAAAATCTGGCCGCCGCCCTAGGGTTTACCTAGGTATGGTATTGTGAAAGGCTAGAAGAAAAGTGTGCTGCTGCCGCCGGCCTACCTTGTGGGTGCGTGAAGGTGCGCCAATTCCCAAGGGCTTTCATCCTATACAAACGACTTCTGTTTTTCGCGGGCTTTGCTATCTTCACTTCAGCGCTCGTTGTAATGTTCTCCAATCCTCCCCAGGGGAGCGCATGGCTTGAACTTCTTGGGTTCTTCTTCTTGATTTGCGCATCAGACTGGTTCCCCGTGAGCCTTCCTGGCACCATCACCGAGATTACAATGACGATGCCGGCAGTCTTGGGTCTCTTTATCATCCATGGTGTCTGGGCGACCATACTTGTCAGCGCACCGGCATTCTTTACTAGCAGTATAGCCACGCACCGCCGTGGGTGGCCAATTCGGACACTAATAAGTCATACTGCCTTTAATACAGCCTCCATTACTGTGTGCATTGCTACTGGTTCACTTGCCTACATGCTGGCCGGAGGGTTACCTTTCAGCGCTGGCATGAACATTACTTATGCGGATGTTATTCTCCCGTTGATGATTTGGGTTTTCGTTACCTCTAGTACCGACACCATACTCGTGGCAACAGCCGGGTCCCTTTACATGGGAGAGCCATGGCGGATGCATGCGGTGCCGAGGATTCGCTGGATGATTCCAAACCTCCTGGTCACCTGGCCTGCTGGCGTTCTTTTTGCATATCTATACGATGTCTATGGTATTCAAGGGATCATCTTGATGATAGTGCCGTTTATGGTCGGGCGAAAGGCGTTGGATCAGTATTCGAAACAAATGTCGGCATATCGCGAAACAATCACTACTCTTGGTGTATACATGCAGCATTACCATCCATACACTAAGGGTCATCTCGAACGGGTTGCCAACCTTGCAGACAAGATTGCAAAGCAAATGGGGCTGGCAATGCGTAGTCTGGAGTTTATGAAGGATGCGGGTTTGCTCCACGATATCGGCAAGGTAGGAGTGGACGAAGGTATTCTTGACAAAGTAGGGCAACTAACTGATGAGGACTGGGCAATCATCAAGCAGCATCCTGCCAGAGGAGCGGAGATACTCGCACAAATGAAATATCTGGAGCCAATTGTACCTTGGGTGAGAGGTCACCACGAACGACCTGATGGCAAGGGGTATCCGGATGGATTAAAGGATGGTGCCATTCCACTGGAGGCGGCTGTATTGGCGGTTGCAGATGCTTTTGATGCGATGACCGGTGGTCCAGACGAAAAAGACAGAAGAGTTTACCGAACGCCGCTGACTCTAGACCAGGCGATAGACCAACTCCGGTACGGCGCGGGTACACAGTTTGATCCACGCGTGGTAAAAGCGTTCATGCAAGTAATGGCGAAGCAGGAGGCCGAAGGTGGGAACTAGTTTCTGGCTGAGTCCTGCGTTTATACTAGCGGCGGCGGTTACTCTGGGGGCAGGTTGCTACTCATATATTTATCTTCCATATCAGATGCGGCGCTCGTACCGACAGAGCCTGCTGACCTTGGCAAGGGCTGTAGAGACCAAGGACGTAGGTGCAGAAGGTCACGGTGAAAGAGTGGCATCTTATGTGACTGAGATGGCAAAGGAAATGAAACTGCCTGCGAAGGAAATCCGCAAATTAGAATATGCCGCCTTCCTTCAGGACATCGGCAACGTGCGGGTGCCTCATGCCATATTGAATAAGAGGGGTCGGCTCACGAAGCAGGAATTCGAAATCCTCAAGTCGCACACTGTGGTTGGCGCCGAGATGGTGGAGCAGATCACCTTCCTTCGCGACATCGCGCCAGTAATCCGGCAGCACCACGAATGCTGGGATGGCTCAGGCTATCCCGACGGATTGAAGGGCGAGGAGATTGCGCTCGGAGCAAGGATGCTGGCGGTTGCCACTGCGTACGACTCGATGCTATCTCGGCGTGCATATCGTGGGCGCAAGGGAGAAGAGCAGGCTATTGCCGAACTCCGTGCAGGCTCGGGTACAAAGTGGGACCCAGCGATCGTGGAAGTATTCTTGAAGGTACTCAAGAAGCGCCATAAAGCACAAGGACGGGCATCTTGATAATCGAGGCATGTGTGCTTTCATTGATTGTTGGTTTTGTAAGGAGAGGGAGCCTCAAATCCCTCGGGCGTTTACCTCTGCGTCATTACTATTTGTTTCTTATTCCATTAGCAGGCTTCGGATTGGTGTGCTCAATTGCGCATAATGGTCCAACCAAAGAAGTTTTGGGGTATGTTCGGGTTGCGAACATCTTGCAGTACGGGTTGCTTTGCCTTGCAGCGATACTAAACTTTCATATACGCGAGATGCGTTTGTTTGCGGTGGGCGAATTCATGAACTTTCTGACTGTGCTAGTGAACAAAGGAGCGATGCCCATAAGTACCTGGGCACTAAAGATTGCGGGTATGCAATCGTTTCTCACACCTGAGGTGCAAGAACGCTTTGTCCGTCATGTTATAATGGAGCCAGCCAGCAGACTGAAGGTATTCGCGGATGTGATACCCGTTCCTGGAGTGACCATCCCTCTTGTTCCAGGGTCAGGCATATCTTTTACACTGGGTTTAGAAGTCGTTAGTTTGGGCGACGTGCTCATCAGCATCGCCTTATTTATCTTGATTCAGCGGTACATGTGTTCAAGATCCACCAAAGCAGCGATGGGAAGTGCAAGGTGACAAAGCGTTATACTCCTTATCTGCTCGGTGTAATCGTACTTATTGCCCTCTTTCTCAGGCTGTGGGGTCTTACCTGGGGACTGCCCAATACTGATCATTACTTTTCCTACCACCCAGACGAGGCTAGCGTCCTGAACGCGGCTCAGCGCGTTGACTTTTTCACGGGTCATCTTGACCCTGGATTCTACAATTATGGCTCATTGTACATATACATTCTCAATATCTGCATAGTTATCGGCTCTCTTGCACGACTCATCAACCTGTCGAATTCAGATATTGGTTTGGTAATGCGCGACCTACACCTTACTGGACGGTTGATTTCCGTGGCGTTGGGGACTGCCTCTGTCCTGATGATATATTTGCTTGGGAGACGAATGTACGGGCGACGAACAGGCGTACTGGCAGCCCTTATGCTTGCTGTGCTTCCCTTGCATGTAATGTATTCACATTTCCTAGCGGTTGATGTGCCGGCTACATTTCTTGTTCTGTGTTCTCTGGTTTTCGCTGCCAGGATAGTAGAAGGCGCAAGGCTGCGGTATTATTTGCTTTCGGGTCTCTTTGCAGGTCTGGCAGGGGCTACGAAATACAATACATTTCTAGTAGTGGTTGCACCGTTCGTTACTCATATGTGGGCTACGAAAGGCCGTACTATCACTCGTTTGTTTTCTTGGAAACTGGCGATGCTGATCCTGGCGGCAGCATTTGGTTTCCTGATTGGATGTCCTGGGATACTGCTTTACCCCCAGCATTTTTGGCATGACTTCATCTACGAAGCACGGCACATGCAGACAGGTCATGGGTTGGTGTTCGTCAATACTGGCTCCGGATATGCCTATCATCTTATTCATTCATTGCTCCCAGGCATGGGAATACCTGTATTGGCGCTTGCCTTCATCGGTCTTTTCTATGCGATTCGCAGATGGACACCTCAAGACATGATGCTGATCGCATTTGTCGTAGTTTATTACGCACTGATTGGAGCGGTGGCGGTAAGGTTTGCGCGTTATACTATGCCGATTCTGCCGGTACTCGTGTTATTAGGGGCACGCATTCCCGGCAAGATCATGGATAGGATGGACGAGGCACCAGGCATATGGTGTTCGGCAGTGCGCGTGATAATCGGAGCATGTACGGGACTAGCGGTTATTTACACGCTTGTGTACAGCGCAGCTCTCGACAATATGCTTGCAACTAAGGATACCCGGGACAGGGCGCTTGATTGGATTAGGGAAAATGTGCCTGCTGGAAGCACGATTGGAATGCCTACCGTCCCGTGGTTCTACACACCCCCACTCGACCCAAGGTTTGGTTTCGGCAGTGTGCAGGATCGCTATGAGACTTCGCAGAAAGTGGCTGACTACGCGATCGCCGTTGACCCACGCAAGGAGTTCAATGCCGGTTTGCTCAAGACGTCGTCACCGGAATATGTGGTAATGTCCGAGTTTGAGTATGAAGACCATATGAGGGTGGGAACTCAAGCGGCACAAGAGTACTTTTCCGTATTGAAAGAGGATTATTCTTTAACGAAGCGCTTTATCTCATCGCCGACAATTTTCGGGATTCGGTTCCCTTTGCCCGTTTCACTTCCGCATGATATGTCGTATGCCAATCCGACAATTCTGATTTACGCGCGCAAGGACTTGGCTGAAACTAATGGATAAGGCAATTCAGGCATTTTTTGACCACATGATGGTGGAAAGGGGACTCTCGCCGAACACTATCGCCGGTTACGGGCGAGACTTAGTTCAATTCACGCAGTACCTCAGTGGCAAAGGGATTGAGACTCCAAATGAAATAACCGAGGATTCGTTGGTCGGGTTCATCGAATTCTTGAGCACGGCAGGATTATCCTCGAGCAGCATACGTCGGAAGATTTCGGCGATTAAGACCTTTTGCAAATTTGCATTTCGCGAGGGTCTGATTACCAAAGACTTCACGAGAAACGCAACAAGTGTAAAAGGGCAGGTGAAATTACCGTCGGTGCTCAGGGTCGAAGAGGTTGATAGGCTGCTGTCCCAGCCCGATTGGCGAGACCCAGGCGGATGCAGAGACAAGGCGATGTTGGAATTGCTTTATGCCACCGGCATGCGAGTGTCGGAATTGTTGAACCTAAAACTAGGAGACGTCAACCTGACGGTTGGATATGCCCGATGTTTTGGCAAGGGTTCCAAAGAACGGATAATCCCGATTGGGAAGGCGGCTATAGAATACGTAAAACTCTATTTGACGACAGCGCGGAAGGCATTTGTCCGCGAAAGCAGTTCGGAATATCTATTCCTATCCAATCGCGGCAGGCCTCTGTCCAGGGTAGCATTCTGGAAGATCATCAAGAAGTACGGGGCACAGGCGGGTATTAGGAAACATCTGACTCCTCATACGCTCCGGCATTCATTCGCCACGCACCTTTTGCATGGGGGTGCTGATCTCCGCTCAATACAAGAGATGCTTGGTCATGCAGACATAGCGACAACGCAAATTTACACGCACGTGTCGCAGGACAGACTCAAGGAAGTCTATAGAGAATCACATCCGCGCGCCTGATTATTCCTTCTATTGCCGCTTTTTCTCTTTGCGAGCAGACGCCTCGTTCGCAAAAAATTCACAGACTTTTGCATTTCCAGACATTGACTTATTGGGCGGTGAAGCCTACAATTTGGGGTGTATGGTGGTGAAGGGTGGTGAATTCACCCGAATCACCTGAACCGACTGGATCTTGCTGGGCATTGAGTGGCAGAAAGGGGAAGAAGCCATGCCACGTTCTAGGGTGCAGACAGGTGCGGTAGACCAGATCTGTCTCGAATCCGAACCTACTGGTGTATGTGCTGTTTACCTTGTGGAAACAGAGACCTCAAGGGAGGCTCAAGAACTGGCAGGGCTGTTCGAGCAGTTTGCATCGGTGCTGGATGTGATTCCACTTTCCAGTGGTAAACTCACGACATACGCCGTACGGCTGGTCGGTCAGGAGCAGAATGTCTTGGATGAGATTGAGAGTCTGCTCAAGAAAAACTTTGGGTTTGTGATATTACACAGGTCGTTCGATGAGCAAATCTATGAAATAGTACGAGAGTTGTGCAAGGATACGGGGAGCAGGCTGAACCGTATACCGATATGTGACATTTGCGGAAGGGCTGAACCTTTTCCTGCTACAAGGTTGAAATTTTTAGACCGTGCCAGGAAGGTTCTTGCATCCAGGACGTATTGTTCGACGTGCACAGCGGAGTATATGGGGCAAAGTAGCAAGAAATTTCTGACCTCGCTTTTGGAAGCGGACAAAGGCGAGTTCAGGATATTCTCCCGAATGCATCTCGTAAAGAGTCGTTCGTCAAAGAAGCATCTAGCATTCCGTATCAAGACAGATGCGGAACAACAGTTTGTGATGCGATAACTATAGTTAGCAGGATTCGCAGTTGTTTTCTGGTGCTTATGCTCATTCTGTTGATAGCAAAGGCAGGACCGTTATCCCGGTCAGGTTTCGCGCCAGACTGGGGGAAAGGGTCATTCTGACTAGAGGGCTCAACGGCTGTCTGTGGCTATTTTCTGAAGATGAGTGGCGTGAGTTTAGGCAGGCTATTGGACCTAAGTGTGTGCTCGATACTCGGGGGCTAAAGTTAGAGAGGTTTTTTGTAGGCAATGCGGTTGAGTGCACACCGGATTCGCAGGGGAGGATACTTATTCCCCAGCATTTGCGTGAATATGCAGGCATAGTAAGTGACATATGGATGGTCGGACTGATAAATAAAGTGGAAATCTGGGCTGACGACCGCTGGAGGCAATTTAACGAAGATTTGTTGGAACAAGAACTACAGGAAATTGGAGAACAGCTAGGCCTAGGATAAGGTGTCTTGGCTAGGCGGCCCTTCCCTTCGGCTGCCTCCATTGATACGGGGGTACTGAAACTCTTACACCCGTATGCCGGGCGGGATGTCCGTTGAACGCTCCCCTTGCGCTCTACCCGCCCGGCTTTTTTTAGGTACGAAAATTGCTGGATTGCTCTGTGAAGAGCGCTGCTTTGAATGCCATAGTGCAAACACACTTTATCAAACCCTGGCGATTGCAGTCCATTGGGGCGGTATTCGGGGGTGGAAGGCCAATGCACATTGTCTTATGGTGACAGACGTAGTGGCATCGGCTATAATGTCCAAGTAGCCATGTGGGCGTTCGGGAGAAGTCCTGTAATTCAGTTTTGTGACGCATTCAGGTAGCAGTCCTTGTCGGTTCTAGGGGGAGAAGGTAGGCAAGACAGCATATGCGACGCCAAGATTACAAATGGGTACGAGGAGCTGGTCTTGCAAGTTCGGTGGGAGTTGTGTTAGCCGTTTCGACGGCTATTGGTTTCTTTCTTGGCTCCTGGCTCGACGACAAGTTTGGCACATACCCCTGGCTTACAGTTGTCCTTGCCATACTTGGCATGGCAGCCGGATTCGCAGAGGTTTTCCGAATTGTAGATCGGATATCCCGGGAGCAATGATCGGAAATGAATGACGATTTCCTGCGTAGAACGTACACGATAGTAGGGGCTATATGGTGCGTGGTGTGCGTTTTGTGCTTAATTTTGCACAGACTTTGGGTATTTGCCAACGTTACACTTGGGACAGCCGTCTGCATTGTGCTCTTGTATAGCCTACAGAGAATGGTGAATATTTACTTCATCCCAGGAGTAAAAAAGCCTCATAGGATATTGTTTAGACTATGGGCTTTGAAGTTTCCGATGCTTTTCGGTATACTCTATCTTCTGGTTCGGTGGGACAAATTTAACATCGCTTGGTTTGTAGCCGGAGTGTTACTCATATACATTGCTATCACCATTCAGGCGGTGGGTGCGGTGGTTGCAGAGGGGAAGACGGTCCGTTCTTTCCAGGGTAGGAATTAGCCATGGAGGAAGTTAGTCCCTGGTTGCTATTCGGTATGTCATCGCTTGTAGCAGTGGTGCTTTGTGTCTTCTCGATTGTTGTCACGCGGCACCTCGAGATGATCCCACGTACTCGTCTCCAGGCATGTGTTGAAATGTCAGTTGCTGCAATAAACAACCTTGCGGTGGAAGTCATAGGTAAGGAGGGCAAAAAGTACACTCCTTTCCTAGGGACAATCTTTGTTTACATCCTTGTGTCGAACTTCCTCGGACTAGTTCCCGGACTGAAGTCGCCGACGAGCAACCTGAGTATAATAATTCCGATAGCTCTGCTGGTTTTCGTCATGTACAACTTTTATGGCATTCGTAAGCAGGGCGTGCTGAATTATATGAAGCATCTCGCGGGGGATCCGATATGGCTAGCGCCGCTAATGCTTCCCGTGCATCTTATAAGTGAACTTGCTCGCCCGATGTCGCTTTCAATTCGTCTTTTTGGAAATATCTTTGTAGAGGAGACCATACTTAGTGTCCTGGCTGGTATGTCGGTTGTGATTCTTAATTACTTAATTGCCGTGCCATTTCAGTTTCCCATAATCTTCTTAGCGTTGATTACTGGGTTTGTGCAGGCGCTTGTATTTACGATTCTGACTGCGATATACATTTCGCTGGCGATTGAAGAGAGTGAAGGGCACTAGGCTCTCCGCCAGCAATTAAAGCATAAAAAGGAGGTAGAAAGTTGGCTTACTTTTCAGCCCTAGTATTGGCAATCGGTTTTGCGCTACCTGTGGCAATTCTGTCAGCGGCGCAGGGTCAGGGGAAAGCGGCACAGGCTGCTCTGGAGGGAATGGCTCGTCAGCCAGAAGCGTCGGGATGGATTCGGACATCCATGATTCTTGCCTTGGCTTTTATTGAGTCGCTTGTGCTCTTTGCTTTACTCGTAGTAATCCTTCTGTTAAACCACCTGCCGAAGACTGATGCACTGTTGAAATTGCTCAGCAAAGGCTAGTGGGCTGTAGCGATTTTGCTTGTGCCTTTATGTCGCAAGCGTCGCATCTTTGGGGGACTGAGGGATGTCAGAAATAATGCATACCCTGGGCATTGATCCAAGGGTGATGGCCGCGCAGTTCACGGCTTTCGTCCTTTTGTGGATTGTGCTTGCAAAGTATCTCTTCCGCCCTGTTCTTTCCCTATTGGATGCCCGAGAGCAAGAGGTTCGGCAAATTTTCGAGACAGCAGAGAAGGAGCGGTCAGAAGCGGAGAAACTTCGCGCCGACTACGAGTCTCGCATAGCCGACATTGAGGCAGAAGCGCGGGCGAAGATCCAAAGTGCAATCCGAGAGGGTCAAATTGCGAAGGATGAGATCATCGGCGAGGCTAGGGCACGCGCAGAAGCCATACTTCGTCAGGCCCAGCAGGACCTAGCACGGGAGCGTGAGAAGGTTCTGATGGAGATTCGCCAGCAGGCTGTTGATATATCCCTCACTGCGGCTGCCAGAGTCATTGGTGAGGCGTTAGACGAAAACCGTCATCGCAAACTCATTGCAGAGTTTATTGAGAAACTTGGGGCGTCGAAATGAGACTCGCTGTACTGACCAAGAGATACGCTGATGCGCTCTTTCGTGCCGCTTTTGAAGCCGACCCTAGGACAGGCTCAGTAGTGGACATGGTAGAGAGTGACCTTGGGCTTGTCTCATACTCTTTGGAAAGCGTTCCTGAACTCACACGTGTTTTGACACAGCCTCTGATACCGATTGAGCACAAGCAAGAGATTATCCGTAAGGTGTTCGGCGGGCGAGTGCAGGACCTCACACTACGTTTCCTCGAACTGATTCTCAAAAAACGCCGGGAGTCTATTCTGCCAGGACTTGAGCAGGAGTATATCAGACTTGCTAATGAGTACCGGGGGATCATAGGTGCAACTGTGACTAGTGCTGTGCCAATCACAGAGGACGAAAAGAGGGCATTGCAGGAGAAATTAGAGTCTATGACCCAGAGGAAGGTTGAAATCCGTTTTGAACAAGACGCCGAACTGATCGGCGGTCTGACTGTGAGGATTGGTGACACCGTAATTGATGGCAGCGTAAGGGGGTACCTAACGTCTTTGCGTGAGCGCCTCCTTGGTGGAAGGGAGTTGCATTGGTAGCCTGGGAAGGGATTTCTTCTGACCATCACGGGGGCTTTCTGGAAATTGGAGTGAAACATGGATACCAGGATCAGACCAGAAGAAGTAACGTCCATCATCGAGAGAGAAATTGCCGGCTATGAGAAAGAACTCCAAGAAGTGGGTGTGGGCACCGTGCTTCAGGTGGGTGACGGGATTGCGCGGTTGTACGGGCTCAGCGACGCGATGGCTGGTGAATTGATAGACTTCGGCAATGATGTCTATGGCATGATTTTCAACCTTGAAGAAGACAATGTAGGTTGCATCATCCTCGGTTCGGACACACAGATAAAGGAAGGGGACACGGCAAGAAGAACGGGTCGCATTGTAGAGGTTCCAGTGGGGGATGCGTTGAAAGGGCGAGTGGTGAACGCGCTTGGGCATCCCATTGACGATAAGGGAGCCATAGTGACAGACAAATATCGGCGTGTTGAAATGCCAGCACCCGGGGTTGTTGATCGCCAACCTGTCAAAGAGCCGCTTCAAACGGGTTTGAAGGCCATTGACAGTATGATTCCGATAGGGCGTGGGCAGAGAGAACTAATCATAGGCGACCGGCAGACTGGTAAAACCGCAATAATCGTTGACACTATTATTAACCAAAAGGATCAGGATGTCTATTGCATATATGTAGCCATCGGACAGAAACTTTCGACGGTCGCGCAAGTGGTGAAGACGCTGGAAGATTTTGGCGCTATGGCTTACACGACCGTTGTGAGTGCAACGGCCAGCGACCCTGCTCCTCTGCAATATATTGCGCCTTACGCTGGTTGCGCGATGGGGGAAGAATTTCGTGATTCTGGACGGCATGCGGTTGTGTTTTACGACGACCTGTCGAAACATGCGCAGGCTTATAGGCAGGTTTCTCTCCTTCTGAGGAGACCACCTGGACGCGAGGCATACCCGGGCGATATCTTCTACCTGCATGCACGGCTTCTCGAACGGGCGGCGAAGTTGAGCGATGACCTCGGTGGTGGCTCGCTTACTGCCATCCCTGTCATCGAGACTCAGGCTGGCGATATATCCGCGTACATCCCAACGAACGTAATATCCATCACAGATGGTCAAATATTCTTGGAAGCCGATCTATTCTACGCTGGTGTGCGTCCTGCTATTAATGTGGGTATTTCAGTGTCACGGGTTGGCGGCAATGCGCAGATCAAAGCGATGAAGCAAGTTGCAGGGCGACTTCGGATTGATTTGGCTCGCTACCGGGAGGTCCAGGCATTTGCGCAGTTTGCCACCGACCTTGACAAGGCAACGCAAGACCAACTTGCCCGTGGTGCGCGGCTCACAGAAATCCTGAAACAGCCGCAGTACCAGCCGATGCCTGTGGAGCACCAGGTCATGATTATATATGCCGCGAATAACGGGTACCTAGATGACATCCCTATCGAAGCGGTGAAGAAATTCGAGACGGGTTTCCATCAATTCATGGATGAGAAGTATCCGGACGTCGGCAGGCAGATTGCCAAGACTCGGGAGATCACACAGAATAACGAAGTGGTTCTGAAGAAAGCGATCGAGGAATTCAGAGGCATTTTCAAGGCTGAGATGGAGTCCTAGACGTGGCTGGGATGAGAGAGATCCGGCGGAGGATAAGGACCGTCCGGAATGTACAGCAGATAACCAAGGCGCTAAAACTAGTCGCGGCGGCAAGATTACAGCGTGCGCAGACAAGGGCAGCGGAAGCCAGATTATACGCTGACGAGATGCGGACACTCGTGGCTAGTTTGTCAGCGAGCGAACATATCAGCCATCCACTGCTGGAGGTTCGTGAGCCTGCAAACGTTGGACTAATCGTGATTACGTCAGACCGGGGGATGGCCGGTGGGTACAACGTGAACATAGTTCGTAGAGCCGAGATGCTCATCGAACGGCACGGTGGTGGAAGCGTGAAGATATTCGCTGTTGGCAAGCGCGGACAGGTGTTCTTCCGAAAGAAAGGACATGAGATGGCATTGTCTTTTTCCATGCCTTCGTCGGAGATTGACTCGAGTCTTGCAAGGGAAATCAGCAGGGAGGTAATTACCCGGTTTGAATCGCGGGAACTAGATGCTGTGAAACTCGTCTACACAAGGTTTTACAGTGCGATGAGGCAAGTAGTCAGTGACACACAGATTCTACCGATTGAGTTTCCGGTTGGTGATGTCCGTGACATAACTCAGTACATATTTGAGCCTGAGCCTGGGATACTTCTTGGAAGCCTCCTTCCGCGGTACGTGACCAACCAGATTTACCAGGCGCTGCTAGAGTCCTTGGCAAGCGAGCACGCGGCACGGATGGCGGCGATGACATCGGCGACAGACAATGCGCAGGAAATGATTGAGAATCTGACATTAGAATACAACCGTGCGCGCCAAGCAGCCATCACGAAAGAACTGACAGAAATTGTCAGCAGCGCAGAAGCCATAAGTTAGTAGGTTGTACAACAATAGATAAGAGGAGAGTCCAAATGGCAGAAGGACGGGTAGTCGAGGTAATTGGTCCTGTGGTCGATATTAGATTTCCACTCGGTCAACTGCCTGAAATTCTGAATGCGGTAAAGATAGTAGACGAAAGCAGGGGCATAAATCTGACCGTCGAAGTTGCCCAAATGCTGGGCAATGAAGTTGTCCGATGTATTGCAATGGCAAGTACCGACGGGCTTGTTCGTGGGATGAAAGCCGTGGACACCGGTGGTCCAATAACTGTTCCTGTTGGCAAAGAGACACTGGGCAGGGTATTCAATCTATTGGGCGAGCCTATAGACAAGTTGGGACCGGTAAAAACAGAGAAGCGCTACCCGATCCATCGCCCGGCGCCTTCTTTGGAGGAACAAAGTACTGTCATTGAGCAGTTCGAAACTGGTCTGAAAGTTGTTGACTTGCTGTGTCCGTATCCCAAAGGTGGGAAAGTTGGCTTGTTTGGCGGCGCTGGCGTCGGCAAGACTGTGCTCATCCAGGAATTGATACGAAACATCGCCACGGAGCATGGTGGCTTTTCGGTTTTTGCTGGTGTTGGAGAACGGACACGCGAGGGCAATGATCTATGGCTCGAAATGAAGCAGTCTGGCGTTATTGAAAAGACTACGATGGTTTTCGGGCAAATGAACGAACCTCCCGGTGCAAGATTAAGGGTAGGGCTTTCTGCTCTTAGCATGGCAGAATATTTCAGAGATGAACTTGGTCAAGACGTACTTTTGTTTATTGACAATATTTTCCGTTTTGTCCAGGCAGGGTCAGAAGTATCCGCACTCTTGGGTCGCATGCCTTCGGCTGTGGGCTACCAACCAACACTGGCAACAGAACTAGGTGACTTGGAGGAGCGGATTACTTCTACGGTCAGAGGGTCTATTACCTCTATTCAAGCCATCTATGTGCCGGCGGACGACCCAACTGACCCGGCACCAGCGACGACCTTTGCGCATCTGGATGCCACAACTTATCTTGAGCGGCGCATTGTGGAAATGGGTATATATCCGGCTGTGGACCCGCTTGTTTCTACATCGCGTATTCTTGATCCCCGAATCGTAGGTGAGGAGCACTATACAGTTGCACGTGCAGTTCAGGCAACTCTGCAAAGGTATCGCGAACTCCAAGACATCATAGCCATCTTGGGAATAGAAGAACTTTCAGATGAAGATAAGTTGGTTGTTCATCGTGCGAGAAGGTTACAATTGTTCCTTTCACAGCCCAATTTTGTGGCTGAACAGTTTACCGGTCAGCCGGGGCGGTATGTCCCGCTGAGCGAAACAATCCGGGGGTTTAAAGAAATCATCGAAGGAAAACATGACGACCTGCCTGAGCAGGCTTTCTATATGGTTGGTGGGATTGACGAAGTCGTCGAACAAGCCAAGAAGATGAGGGCGGCGGCGTGACATCTAGGAGATGAGTTTGACGCATACCTCTCGCTGAGGGATTAGGAGGAGCGTCGCGTGTACTAACAAATGCATGAAAAAGTATTCGATGTCGAGATAATTACCCCGGAGCGGAGCGTACTGAAAGAAAAGGCTGTGTCGGTCGTCGTACAGGGTGTTGAGGGATCACTGGGAGTACTGGCGGACCACGCACCGATGGTTGTAGAATTGGCTATCGGAGAAGTGAAAATAAGGCATGCTGATGGGCGGATAAGCATGCTTGCTGCGGGCGGGGGCTTTATGGAAGTCAAGGATAATAGGGTAAGGATATTGGCAGATACCGCTGAGCGTGCAGAAGAGATTGATATCGCTCGTGCAGAGGCCGCTCTCAGGCGTGCTGAGAGCCGGCTTAGGGAGAAGGCAGTCGGTTTGGACCGCGAGCGTGCAGAGGCGGCGCTGAAAAGAGCGCTTACTCGGCTGAAAGTTGCCCGTGGGCGTGGCGAGGTGTAGACTTGTGTTTTCAAGGTTGCAAATGACAAAAATAGTTAGTAGGACGGCGGCAGCAATTACTTCAGCGGCAATTTTGGCTGGACCTGTCTTTGCTCAAGAGATCCCCAGTGAGTCTTGGATGGGCATCTATCTGGGGGACATAAAACTTGGTTATGCGCGTTTTGCCGTTGACAATGCTAAGTTTCAGGGGAAGGACGGATACAAACTAGAAAGTACTAGTTACACGCGTGTACTGTCATTGGGCGAGCCGGTAGAGATAAGTATGGAGACAACTATCTACTTGAACAAGGAGTTTCGTCCTATTTATCAACTTTTCGACATGTCGTCTGCCGGGCATACGACGACAACGGTGGCAAAATTCACGGACACTGAGATAATCGCCGAATTGAGGTCAGAGGGAACTAAGAGCACCAAGACGATCCCGATCCCGAAAGGAAGCCACCTGGTAGGAGAATCAACCTTTCTTCCTGCTTCGATGAAATTGAAGGTCGGAGACAAGATTACTGTGCGATGCTTCAACCCGATAAGTATTACCCTTGACGACCTGCAGATCGAGGTGCTTCGTCAGGAAAAGTTAGAACTCGGTGGTAAGGTTTATGACACCTTCGTAATAAAGAACCTGACGCCACAGGGTGAAATGACCAGTTGGCAAGACGCAAATGGCGATGTCCTGAAAGTACAGGCGCAGGCAGGCATGGTTATGATAAGAGAGCCTCAGGATGTTGCACAGAATTTGGGGGTAGGCGGGGTGTATACTCCACCGGCAGACCTAGCGGTAATGACATCGGCTCCGACAACAACGGATGTGCCCAACCCGCGTCAGGTGCGCTACATGAAGGTGCGTCTGCTGGGGCTATCTGACAAGTCGCTTGCAATCAGCGACCGTCGTCAAACTGTGTCTCTTGATGCAGAAAAGAAAGTGGCTGAATTTGAGATAAATGCATCCGAGTTTGACCCTGAGAAGTCGGTTAACTTGCCAGTGAGCGGTGCGGAATTTGAGAGGTATCTGGCGGAGACGCCGTACGTCCAACCCAATGATCCTGAGATTGCACAGGCGGCAAGAGACATTGTCGGGTCTGAGAAGAATGCATATAGAGCCGCAGTACGACTGCGGTCGTGGATGCACACCAACATGCAGTCCAAAGGCAACATAGGGATTGTGCGTTCATCTGTTGACGTTCTCCGGGCGAAGTCGGGTGTATGCCGTGATTACGCAGTGCTGTACGCTGCTTTGGCGCGTGCCATAGGGATTCCCACTAAGATGGTGGCGGGGCTGGTCTATTGGAAGGGCGGTTTCTTCTACCACGCCTGGGCAGAAAGTTATGTCGGCGAGTGGATTCCGATTGATCCCACACTTTCCTCCGACTTTGTAGATGCTACACACATCAAACTATCTGAGGGCGATGCGAACGCAATGTTCGATCTGGTGAAGGCTATAGGCACGCTCAAGGCTGAGATTCTAGATTTCAAATAGCGAGTTGATGCATCCTTTGGCTGCTGTCGGAGTCGTTGTTGTGAAGTCCCGCATGCTTTGGCTCTTGGGTATTTTGCCCCTATGGGCTTGAGAGACAGCCTACAAACCCTTCATGTTATTTCATCTCGGCAATACGGAGCAGGCAGACGCCAGTATATTGGTGTTCACAAAGGCAAGTGCGAAGATGCCAGCGTATAATAGGATCGCCAATCGGAGAATATGTCGGACAAACTCGGGGCGGTATATTCTTCCCCATTCAGCGATGAAAAGCGGTAACAACACAAAAATGAGTTTGACCGTGATCAGCGTACCCAAGCCTTGCTTGAGGTAAAATGCCATTATGGGGTTGCCCTCAGTGGCGCGATGTGTGGAGACAAGCCACAGTGTGATCAAAAGGTCAACCAGGCATATTGCTAGCAGGATATAACTTTCCTTTCCGGGACTCAGTCTTGTGACTTTTCTGCTCGTGTTCATATACTGGTCTACCTCTAGTGAGTTAGGACCAGCGTCCTGGGACATGGAAAGTTTCCGCATGGTATTATTACCCAAATTGGGAAATTATGTGACAGAATTTATGCCCTGGCGAAGGATGGTCACGCCGCTCGTCCGGACTTCCTCTGCCGTTTGTCTAGGTACATTTCTTCGTCGGCGCGGGCTATAAGCGTGCGTGCATCCTGTCCGTCCTCCGGGTACACTGCGACCCCGATGCTTACCCCTATGCGGATTTGGCTGTCGTGCGGTAGTTCGGGCACATACTCGTCAATTGCCGCTTTTATCCTCTGCGCAGTCTCGAGCGCCTCATGTCTCTCTGTTTCGGGAAGTACGATGATGAACTCGTCACCTGCGCACCTGCACACAAGGTCATAATCTCTAACTTGGGAGAGGAATATGCGAGCGATATCCTGCAGAACGATGTCGCCTTGCTGGTGACCGTATGTATCGTTAATGGTCTTAAAATTGTCCAAGTCGAGTCCTAGGACGGACACTGTTTTTAATGAACGGCGCGCACGGCTGAGTTCTTGTTCGAGATGCATGAATAAGTACCTGGCGTTATGGAGACCTGTCAGTGGGTCGGTCAACGCAGATTCTTTGGTTCGCTCGAACAGAAGGGCATTCTGAATGGCTTTCCCAATCTGCGGTGCGACGGTGCTCAATATTCTGAAATCTTCGTCGCTGAAGGCGTTATCCTTTGTATCATAAAGGTTAATCGTGCCTATTATATCGGTGGCGTATGTGATAGGAACGACCATTACTGTCCGAAGTTCGACCCATTGGTCGAAGAGTTGCTTGAGCATTACGTCGTTTCTATCGTATGGTGCGACGATTCCTTCGCCAGTTTCTGCCACCATTCCGGTGAGCCCTTCGCCTACTAAAGTCCGACCGCCGTCGAAATATTTGGCGTTTGTGCCTACTGCAATCCGGGACACGAGTTTCTTTCGGTCTTCGTCTTTCAGGAAGATCACACAGGTAGAACATGAAACCATGTTGCGAATCTTATTGGCGATCAGATTCAAGACTTCCTCGAGGTTCAGGCTTGTGCTTGCGGTTTGGGCAATCTCGAACATCGCAAGGAACTCATGGGTTGCAAGGGAAATGTCTGCGCCGACACTGGGCTGATGGGTCTCCTCGGGTTCCGGTGGTGTTTCAGCGAGTAAACCTGGCGAGGGTTTGCCGGCGAGAGCGCCCTGGTGTTCAAAACCGGGTAGGTCACCCTTCTGAATGCACCGCTCGAGCACTTGCACAACTTGTGGGTCGAAGTGCGAGCCTGCGTACTTCTTGAGATGGGCAATTGCCTGCTCGGGTGTATAACTTGGTCTGTAGGAGCGCTTTGATGTCATGGCGTCATATACATCGGCAACTGCCAGGATACGTGCACCTAGTGGAATTGAGTCTTCCTTCAATCCATCTGGGTAGCCCGTACCATCCCATCGTTCGTGATGGCTGCGGATCATGTCGCAGATAGGCCACGGGAAGTTTACTGACTCAAGTATCTTCGCACCCATGACCGCATGGTTTTGTATGGTTGCAAACTCGTCGGCATTAAACTTCCCATGTTTCAGAAGCACGTGTTCCGGAACGCCAAGTTTGCCCACGTCGTGAAGCATAGCAGCTATTCGGATGCCCTCGATTTCAAACGGGGGCAGATCCATTTGTCGAGCGATTGCGGAGGCTATTCTTTCCACGTTTGAAGTATGTGATTTGGCGAATCGGTCTTTGGCGTCTATCGCTGCGACGATTGATTGGAGAGTGGACAAATATATTTCCGCGAGTTTACTTGAACTTGGCTTCCCTCGCGAGCGTTCATCAGACAGCAGTTCAACGTATGATTGCTTGGCTAGATATACAATCGGCAACACGAGGAGCATTGCATCCCATGAGAAAAGTGCGTAGAGTATCCTGACAGTGATAGCAATTGCTATGCCCACCGCAAACTCAAGCACAGATGGCGCACTCACTACGAACCTGTCACGCAGTGAGTTTCTCGTGAGAAGTCTGGTGGTGAGCATTTCCGTGACGGTCAGAACCAAGAAGCATGCAACAGCAGGCACCAGCATGGCCGCGGCTTGAAGTGCAGGATTCGATGGTTGCAGGGCGGAATTAGAAGCAGTGTAGAGGAAACCAGAGAGGCAACCGGCAATTGCTCCGCCTGCAAAGCGAGAAACGAGTTTACTCCTCGAGATGACTGTCTTACTTTCAGCACCTTGACCGGCAGCGGTAATGGCGCCAATCAACGTGCCTCCAGTGATTCCGAAATTTAGCGCTGCGGCATAGGTGAGCACCCCGGCAGCGGATCTCCCATCGTCCCTGCGTAGAAGGTAGCACGCCTTTACACTCACCAACAGTGCAAGAAGTGAATGGATTACCAGGGCATTTGCAAAGTTAGACCCAAATGAGAAAATGGTCAATATGGATAGCCAAAGCAGTGTGAAGCCAGTGGCTGCCAATCGCTGCCGTCTCATCTGCATCATACAATAAGACCGCCCGAGCATTCAGCGCGGGCGGCGCAATTGCCTCCTCTTTTTAGATTGGCAAGAAACCGATGTATCTTTAGGTTGACACAGGTGCCTTATTTGGGTTGAGTATTAGCAGTCTCAGCCTTTAACTTTGCGAGACCGGCGTGATAGACGGGACAATTCATGCATGCGCTTCGGCTGTGCTTGTCACAGCATGGTCGTTTAGAGACTTCCCAACAGTTGACATTGGACAGATAGGCTGGACAATTTAGGTAGTAACTTGCCGGGCAACCCTTCACATTGTAATCGCTGCATACGTTAGCCATTTCTTCTCCCTCGCTTTCATGGCTATTCAGGCAGCCCTGGGGCCCCGTCATCCTGACCAGTCGCCTGCTGGACATCCATATAAAAGCAAACCAGGCTACCGTAGTAATCACGCTTTACAGCGCGGCTTGCTTCGGTAGCCTGGCGATCATCCAGGAACGGCTTGCGGGCTCTACTCATCAAACGTCCTCCGGCTGTTTTCCGCTGCCGTCGCCTGGTTCAGACCCATGGCTTTGCGCCTCCGCCTTTCGGTCGGATTTGCGTTTTCGGTAAGCCTGGCCCGAATTGTTTCTCCACACTTCTTATTCCATATTCTTCTATTCTCAATACAGGAATAAATGCGGGTTCTGCGTTTCTCCAAGTGAGGTAATTTCATGTCCTTCCATGGTTCTTTTCTGCTGTATGGGCTCGAGATAGTTCGTCGGGCGGTGAGGATTTGTTATAATAGCAACGTTTTGCATAGGGTCGGATCGTTTGCATAACTGTGGTATGGAACCTACACTCAGGACTAGTTACATTATCTCGCTTACCACGATTGTTGCGGTTACCGTGGGTGCGTCCGTGTACTTCCGTCTGCGACTGCAGACTTCTTGGAGGTGGTTTGGATTCGGGGCGGTCGTCTTTTTGCTCTCCCAATTAGTGAGAGTTCTGGTGCTTGCCACGCTGATCAATTTCCTCGGTGGGAGAGTGCCCGGTTGGGCAATGATGTGCGCGGTAACCGCAGGCATTTTCGAAGAAGTTGGGCGTTATCTAGGATATAAGTATCTGGTACCTCAAGCCCGGAGTTGGGAGAGCGGATTTTTCTACGGTCTGGGTCATGGGGCTTTGGAAGCGATGTTGACTGCTGGTCTGATGGGTGTGGCGATGTATACCTTCTTGGCGTACGGCAGGCTCGACATTTCCGTAGTCAAGTTTGGACCGCAAGAGTTTGCAGATATCCTAGAAGCGCAGACCTGGTGGTTTCCGTTGGCCGGTGTGCTACAACGAGTGGCCGCTTTACCGATACACATTGCCCTTTCACTAATAGTCATGAGGTCTATTTTGAGCAGGAATTACACCTGGGTATGTTTAGCCGTGGTACTTCACTCTGGTATCAACATAATAGTTGGGCTGACATTTGAGCATTTTGGGGTTCTCCAAAGCGAAGTCGTAGCACTTGTATTCGCTGGACTTGCGTCATGCGCCATATTTCGCATGAGGAGCGTGTTGACATGCGAAACGAAACGGGGTAGAGTGAGTCACACGGGAGGGTTTTAGTATGTCTCAAACTCCGCTTCAGATGGGGCTTGATTGCTTAAAGGCTGGAAAAGTTGATGAGGCAATCGTTCACCTTGAGCGTGCTTGCGAACAGGCACCAAATGACTACAGGGCTTTCAATTACCTCGGTGTAGCGTATGCACAGAAGAAGTTGTACGATCGGGCAATCGGGGCATTCAACACAGCCGTGCGCCTTCGTCCCGATGCACCCGCAGTGCGTTACAATCTTGGTCTTGCCTACGAGGCAGATGGACTAGTGGATAGAGCGCGTGAGGAGTTTGAGCGTGCACTCGAACTCAACCCAGGGTATGAAAACGCCCGACAGGCACTTCAGCGACTTGAGGAAGAGGAAAGGCGACAATATGAAGGTCAGTCGTGCGCTCGCCACACGGATGAGCCAGCAGTTGGGCATTGCTCATTCTGTCATTTGCCGGTGTGCAGTGAATGCCGGACAGTAGTTGGCGGTCGCGTTTATTGCAAATCGTGTGCCGCAAAGATCAAGTAGGTGGGCTATGAAAATAGGTTTTATTGGTTTGGGTACAATGGGGCGTCCCATGGTCAGGAATTTGATTAAGGTGGGATATCAGGTGACCATCTACGGTCGCAGGAAATCTGTGGTGGACGAACTGGCGTCCCTGGGTGCAGTGCCTGCTAAGTCGGCTTCTGAGGTAGCCTCGGCCTCGGACATGGTGATCACTATGCTTCCTGATTCTCCAGATGTTGAGCAAGTTGTGACTGGTCCAGCGGGGGTTCTCGAAGGTGCAGAGCCTGGTATGATTGTAGCCGATATGAGCACCATTTCACCTTCAGTTGCGCGGCGGATTGCTCAGCAGGCGGCAGAAAAAGGTGTTGCTTTTTTGGATGCACCTGTGAGCGGCGGAGAGCCTGGAGCAATTGCCGGCACACTCTCCATCATGGTTGGGGGAGACTACCATGCGTTTGAGAAATGTCTTCCTGTGTTTGAGGCTATGGGCAAGAACATCACATACATGGGCGAGAGCGGCAGTGGGCAAATGACTAAGTTGTGCAATCAAGTGATTTGCGTATTGAATATTCAGGCAGTCTGTGAAGGACTTATGCTTGGGTCGAAGGCTGGATTGGACATGAAGAAACTGCTTTCGGTTGTTTCTTCGGGCGCTGCGGGTTCTTGGATGTTGTCAAACCTTGCCCCGAAGATGCTTGCTCGTGATTTTGAGCCCGGGTTCATGGTTCGGCTCCAGCAAAAGGACCTTCGGCTTGCACTGGCTGCGGCTGAAGAATTGAAAGTGCCTCTCCCCGGAACTAGTCTCGTCCAGCAAATGTTCCGAGCAGTAGAGGCTGCAGGGATGCAGGATAAAGGCACGCAGGCACTGATTGTATCTTTAGAGAAACTGGCTGGGGAGGAATTGAGAAGCCTATGACTTAGTTGGGCTCGTCGGGTACAATGAGGGCAAGGTTCGGCAAATAACTTCTGATCCAGTATCCCCGCCATGGCTCCAATTTAGAAATGTTTCCGAATCCAATATCTACGGCCCCTACGCAATTGTGGAGATTATCCCAGAAGTATAAACTAGGACCTATCCATCCGTAGTCTGCCGCTGTCTCGATTGGTATCACCTGTCGTCCGTCTGAGACAAGACAGTTATTAATGTTCGTAGCATGGCTGAACGGGTGCCCAATGAGTGTAAACGTTGGTTGGGGCAAACTGACCCAAAAGTCAGTGTCAGGCATTTGGACTAAGCCTTCGAACATGATGGTATAGTCTTTCTCCGCTAGGAGCCAGAACGCAAGCCCAGGTACAAGCGATGGGAAGCTGCCTTGACTGTAGTCGTCGTAGCCCAGGAACGAATTGCGAAACACGTCCCAGACGAAAAGATTATTAGAAATCGGAATACCGCCCAGCACCTGCTCTGGCATAGGCGCAATTGCAATAGATGGCAAGGAGGCGAGGTTCCAACCCTGCCTGACTGTGCCTGGCGGAGACATGAAGACATCTATTGGAATGTCAGAAAGGATGTCTGATTGCTGGCGTGGTCTGATAGTGGGCGCTACCCTCCCATCGCAGTTGTAAAAAGCACTCACTCCGGTTATGACGACGTAACTTCCCAGCAATGGTGGCTGGATTTCTCTCCTCAGGTTGCCCAGGGAAATTCTAATGCCGTCCGAGGCACCAGGCAAACTCCTGTCTGAGATGTAAAAGCCGTCGCCGGTCACCTTTGTTACGAATCCCCAGGTCCTGACAAGAAGTCCTGAGTTGCACAGCCCGGGATATAAATCTGCGGATATTGCGTCTTTCCGAGCCCCTCGATTGCCAATGTTGAGATTAACTACAGCAAATGGTTCGGGTACCGAGGACGGTGGTCCCAAAGTGCTTGATTCTGCTATTATCGCTGTTTCGCCGTCGGTTCTAGCCACCTCTCCTGTCAGAGTTATGGATGCTCCAGTGGGTGCATTTTCTACTCCAATGACTTTGATTCCGCAAGAGCGATCTGTTTCGCATATATAGATGCAATCGGTGAAAGCGTCGGTTCCAGCGATTATTGGTTTTGCCGTGACACGCACAAGTCTGCCATCTTGTAGCCCGGAAAGGTCGCTGAGTTTTGCAATGTCCAGAGTCGTGTTGATCACATGGACTGTTATTTTCGCCATCCCCTGGGTATATACATCTGAATCCTCGTAAGCGATAGCCTCGACCACGTGTTCGCCGTCGGCATATGCTCTTGTATCCCAAGCGTATTCGTATGGTGCGGTCTGGAGTGTTGCTACCAGGGAGTCGTCTACGTAGATCTCAACCTTCTTAATGCCTGATGCATCACTGGCGCTGACCCTGATCGGGACAATTCCGTGCGCGATTTTTGACGGGTCGGGTGCTGTCATTGTCACCGAGGGAGGTGTCGCGAACGGCGCCATAAGGGGATCTCCCGAGACAACAGACCTCCAGTAAAGGTATGGCGTGGCTGCAAGGAAACTCTCTGCAATGTTGTATCCGCTCACATACCTGTCGAATAGCACGTTTGGGTAAGTTGCGCAACCAATGGCCGGCTCGTCTACGTATCCGTTGACGGCTGACGCTCCTTGTTCGACAAGGTCAACGATGAGTGACTGGGTTCCTGCGGTCCAAGGGGAGGTGAAAGTTCGTCCACTGGTGGAGACAAATGTATCTGCTATGGAACCAGGTCTAAACTTATTTGAGACGTAGAGATCGTGCGTGAATGAACTCTCGTTGCTACCCCAACTGAAGTAACCCATCACGCCCTGCTGGTTACCCGCAAATTCGTTTAATCTTGAGTCGAAAGTGACACTGTCGTAGTAAGTTATGTATCCCCTTTCTGCCAACATGGTGTTCGCTGTACGCAGTCTGTTGTTGGCCGCAGTATAGTCATATGGTGGGACACTCGCGCCGTCTAGAAGGAAAAGGCCGGATGACGGCACTGCGTTGATCGAATCGTCAATCATTCGGTAGATATCTGCCTCGGTACGCGCATCGAGTCTGGTTACAGCGTAAAAGTGTTTGCCCCCGAAATCAAGACTGTGCGAAAACGATTGCTTGGGTGCAGGGGGGTTTGAGGTTGGTCCGTATGGGTTTATTATGGCATCGGTTATTGAGGGCTCGCCAACGCAGGTGAGCATGCTTGTTACCGAAAAAGTATAGGTATCAGGAAACTTTGTCCATCTGGCTGTGAGCGGTATTCCCTTGGTCAGGACGATGTAGTCAATCCTATCGTGAATACCAGACGATTCTATGAAGTTTCGTATCGGAGCAGCGATGTTGTTGAAGTAATCGTCCTTGCTAGTAATTTCCGAGGTATTACATCTGATATGGCAGAGGTTTCGAACCGGTATGCCCCGCTTTTGTTGGTAGTAGGTTCCGATTGACTGAGATATCGTGCTGTTGTCGTTTATGACAAGTAGGACATTCTTCGGTCCGCCGCCAGCGTTACAAACTGCTGTAGGCCAAGCGACAGCGGCCACGAACATACCAGTTGTTAGTGCCTTCCTCAGTGCCAAAAGCATTACTTCAGTTTCCTTCGTCGTAGTTCTGCGAAGGTATTGAGAGCCCCAGAGGGCATGTGACGATTGAGCATTTCGGGGTTATTCACGAAAATTACCTTGCCGAGAGACCCTGTACGACGAAGCGCCGGTCCCTTGTGGCTACCGAGAAAGACTCGTCACCCATGGAACAGGCGCCTGTCAATCGTTTGCTTCTTTTGTCCCATAGTTGCAAGAAGCAACAGCCGGCTTCTGTCGGTATCTATCTCTTCGTTATCTCCTCCGTCTCACCATGGGTAGTAGCCCAATCAGCCCTCCACCCAACGCTACTAATGAAGTTGGCTCTGGAATTGGCGCCGGGCCTGGGACCTCCACCGTGTGCTGATACTGGGTGCCTTCGCCTCCGTCCATCGTAACCGCTATGCCGCCACTAGGATAGCTGTTCGGTACGATTAGGGCAAAATACCCGACCCATGCATAGTGATCCGGTACTACCTGCTCGCCTGAGCCGGTCCAGATTGCCTTATCCTTTCGCACAGGCATCCACTGCCACGTTGATACTGAGAACGACCAGTTCCGCACTTCTGGCCCCGGGCTGCAATTATATGGTGCGGATGGTGCGCTCCACGGCTTGTAAGGAGTAATGTTCGCGACATTCGCCTTAACAATCAACCTGCCAAATGGGTAAGTCTGATTGTCGTAACACGTCACCTTGTACACATAGGTGTAAGTGTTTTGATCAAATGAAACGAACTCACAGCTGGGGTAGACGATCTCCTCCGCGAGCACTGGTCCGACAATCAGGAATAAGACCCCAAGAGCGGCGACCAGCAAGACAAACCTTCTCATGTTTGATCACCTCCTTCACCCTTCCGGGAAACAGTATGCAAAGTCTTTGTCAAAATTCCTTATGCCTATGACCTTCGCCGTCGTAGCAGGGCAGGCACGGCGAAAATGCTCATTGTGGTAAGTACTGCGAGACCTGCAGGTTCGGGTACAGGATTCGGTGCCATGATCCCCAAGTTCGAGTGCTCTGCCTCAGGAGTACCTAGTTCTCTTGTCACTGCATCTCCATTCGCCATTGGCATCGAATCTGGAACAATCAACTTGAAGTAACCGACCCAGTCATCTTCTAGGCAAAAGCCTGGCGGGATCTGCTTTTCACTGTCATCTGCGTACCATTCGTAGCCCATTTTGTTGAAATTTGGTGGGTACGTTGAGACCCTTGTTGCCCAGTTCAGGTTTTCTCCTTTGGGGCTGCCTACGAAAGGTCCTTCCATATCGTACGCACTGCGCAGCGGCATCATGCCATCTATCTCGAAACTGTCAAATGCGTAAATACAATCTTCTACCGCTGGTTGGATGACTTTGTACGTATAGGTGTAGGTGAGCGGATCGAACCCAATATACTGTACTGTGGGGAAGGTTACAGCCAGAGATGCAGACCCTATCCCAAGAAGCAGCAAGACAACGATTGTGACCAGACGGATTCCCTTAGACATAGCCAGCCCGCCTCCTTGTAGGGTAATGGGGACACTGTCATACGTCATCTGACTGGCTTGCACGAAATCCCCATTGTCCCGCGATAATGAAAACTCTTGTGGGGTCGGTGAGTGTGCGAGGGGACGTCTAGTCTCGCAACTCCTTCTCCCTTCCTTAAATTGTATGGGTATTTTTGTCCCGTATTCTTTGCCGCTTAGTGCCCACACTCACTTGCGGATCGTTGCTATCCGGGATTACATGCAGGTAGTTCTATGCTACACCACCAGCCAGTAGGATTATAACCCCATATCGTGCATGAGTCAACAGTATTTGGGAAAATTTCTGAAAAACTGGTAATATTACCAGTTCTAACGCTCATGTTCTGAGCAAAATACCTTGGGTAGCACAGAGACGCGTCACAATGCAATTGTGTCCTGAAGGCGGATCAATTCTTGTTCAACACGTCGGGTTGTGCTGGTGACTTTCTCCAGCGGTGTAAGAGTGCATGCCCCCGCGTTTACGCCAACCATGACGCCGCTTTCCCCCTCCACCAGCGCTTGAACCGCGTAAGCGCCGAGTTTGGTGGCAAGGAGCCTGTCATACACGGTAGGTGAGCCACCGCGTTGCACATGTCCAAGCACTGTGAGCCGACCTTCGTAACCTGGATTTTCTTCTGAGTTGAGAGCATCACAGATTTCCCTTGCTTTTGGCGTAGCGCCTTCCGCAACCACGGCGATGAAGTGGGGTTTACCTCGCTTATGCGCCTGGTCAATCTCGTCCAATATCTCCCTTATTGACGTAGGCTTCTCAGGTCCAATGACCATCTCGGCGCCTCCAGCCACGCCCGCGGCATATGCAAGGTAGCCCGAGTGCCTCCCCATTACCTCAATTATGAAAGCACGCTCGTGTGAACTGGCGGTATCTTTGATCCTGTCAATTGATTCAAGGATCGTATTCAGCGCTGTGTCCACACCTATTGCCATTTCAGTATAAGCGATGTCGTTGTCAATCGACGCCGGGATGCCCACACACTTGACACCCGCATCATGGAGTTCCTTCGCACCCCTGAGCGAACCATCTCCGCCTATAATGACAAGACCGTCTATTTCAAATTGCTTTATGGTTTGGAGCGCTTTCGAGAAGCCTTCCGGGGTCATGAACTCGCTAGATCGAGCTGTTTGGAGGATGGTGCCACCCCAGCGCGCAACGCCACCTACCGAGCGACTGGTCATGTACTCCGCGTCGCAATCAACCAAACCCTGGTACCCGCGGCGGATGCCGATTGTTCTGAGGTTATGGGCTAGGGCAGCACGCACAACCGCCCGGATGCATGCATTCATTCCGGGCGCATCTCCTCCACTGGTCAAAACACCAATCGTCTGCATTCGTCAGCCTCTTTTGCTTTAATTTGTGAATATGCTACCACATAGTCGGTTTTCTTGGCTACCATTGGATTTCCAGCGAGCAAAGGGTACACGTGGGCAGAGGGCGAAGTATACTTATGGTAGGATATATCGAGTCAGAACCTGGTACCACGAGAATGTCTGTCCGAGAGATCGAACACGTCAGGGCTGCACAAATTAGTCAGGCACAGAAGGTCTCCACTGAGCGTGGCATCACCGTGCGCGCAATAATCATTGGCTTTCTGGCGATTATCCCTGGAGTTTTTTGGGGCGTATATGGAGACGTTGTTTCGCAGACAGATCTCACATCAACTTCCCTCATGATGCCGCCTGTGTTGATTCTTGTGACGCTGATGTTGGCAAACGGCGTACTCGCAAGGTTTAAACCGCTTTGGGCGCTCAGCCGCACCGAGTTGATCACGATATATGCCATGCTCACGGTTTCAGTCATACTTTCCGGCATGGGGATGCTTCAGTTTCTTTGTACCACGCTTGGTGCTGTTCCGCATTATAAGAGTCCTGCAAACGGCTGGGATCGATACTTGGATATGGTGCCACCCCAGATTATGCCAAAACTCTGGGCGATTGAAGGCTTTTACAAGGGGAACTCGCCAATTCCTTGGTCGGCGTGGACATGGCCTATTATTCTATGGAGTGGTTTCTTTTTCTCGTTGCTTTTCTGCATGCTTTGCATCAACACAATCCTGCGAAAACAGTGGGTGGAGCGGGAAAGGCTCACTTTCCCGATTGCTCAATTGCCCCTTGAGATGACAGACCCTAAGACAAGTTTCTTCCGGAACAAGTACATGTGGGGTGGGTTTTTGATCGCAGCAGGTCTTGAAAGTATGAACAGTCTGCACTTCCTTTACCCTACCGTACCATATGTTCAACTGCGCGCGCGTGACCTACAGCCGTTCTTTACAACGCATCCCTGGAATGCGATTGGCTATTTCCCGACAACTTTTTATCCGCTAGCGATTGGGCTGGGGTTTGTGCTTTCCACCGACGTTAGTTTTGCCTGTTGGTTTTTCTATATCCTGACCAAACTTGAGTTCGTGTTTGCGGCGGCGATTGGGTGGAAGCCTGGCCCAGGAGCAGTGATGAGCGCTCCTCCCTATCTGGCGCAGCAGTCCACCGGTGCATTCTTTGGGGTTGTGTTCATTGTTATCTGGCTGGCTAGAAAGCATCTCAAAGAAGTGTTTGAGGCAGTATTCAGGCACGAATCTGAAGCGGTGGACGCAGACGAGCCGATGCAATACAAGACTGCATTCTGGGGTCTGATTGCTGGATTTGTGGCAATGGTTGTGTTTACAACCTGGGTGGGAATGTCTCCCCTTTTGGCGGTTGCTTACCTTGGTATTTACCTGGCTTTTGCGACCACGATTACGCGAATACGTGCCGAAGCAGGTCCGGCGTGGACCATGGGTCCAGGGCTCGACTCGATGGACACAATCATCCAGCCGATCGGGAGTGGGGCTTTTAGCCAAAGGAACCTTGTTTCGCTTGCTTACTTTCACTGGTTCAGCCTGGAAATGCGGTGCTGTCCGATGCCTGTACAGTTGGAAGCGATGAAAATGGCTCAGGTGGTGCGCCAACGTCAGCGGGTGATGACAATAGTCATGCTTATTGCGATGGTCGCTGGGGTTGCGGTTGGGTTTTGGGCGTGCTTGGCCGTGTGGTATAAGTTTGGCGCAGGCACAGCAAAGGTGGAACCCTGGCGTACCTGGATGGGTAGGCTACCATTTGAAAGGGTGACCGCCTATATGAACAACCCGACTCAGGCAGATGTGGCGGGCATCATGGCAATTGCCTTTGGATTCGCTTTCACTTTCTTCCTTAGTTACATGCGGACAAAGTTTTTCTGGTGGCCATTTCACCCGGTTGGTTATGTGCTGGCAAATACGGGAACCATGTACTGGCTGTGGTGCCCATTCCTTATTGCTTGGCTTTTCAAGGTACTAATCATTCGCTATGGTGGGATAAAAGGCTATCGTACCGCACTGCCTTTTTTCTTAGGATTGGTATTGGGTGACTATATCGCCTCAAGTCTGTGGGCGCTTGCCGGATCGGTATTGGGCATCACTATGTATCGGTGCTTCCCTTGTTGACGAAGCGGGGGTCGTCTGGTTAGTGCGTGGCAGGTGGAGAGAAATTCATGAATTCAGTCGAGCGAGTACATGCCGCGTTGAGACTCGAGCAGCCTGATCGTGTGCCGATTGTCGAGTTCATCATTGATGAAGGGGTGGCGCGGGCAATAATCCCCGACATTCTGGACTCGCAGGATTTCATGGACCGGATGGGCATGGATGCGGTTGGGTGTGGCGCTTTCTTCCAGACTGTCCGTGAGGAGCCGGATGGCACTTACTTTGACGAGTGGGGAGTGGCGTACGTGAAGTTCGCGTCGGGTCCGAATGAAGCAGTGGCTCATCCATTGCGCGGTCCCGTCCTGACTATGGAAGACGCCATCCGGTATAAACCCCCTGACCCAAATGCGCCCCACCGTCTGGGTAAACTTCCTGACCTTGTGGCAAGGTACAAAGGCAAGCGGGCAATCTGTTTCCACCACCGTGCTGCGTTTATGTGGTCCGCATATCTGATGGGTATGGATAATCTTCTTGCATCACTCGTCTGTGAGCCTGAATTGGCGGAGTTGGTGATGGACAAGGTCCTCGAGGCAAACATGGAGGTGGTGCGCAACGCGATTCGTGCAGGTGCTGAGATAATCGTGCTCGGGGACGACTATGCGTACAATCAGGGTTTGTTGATGAGTCCTGATTTGTTCCGCAAGTTCATATTGCCGCGGCTTGCCAGGATGGTTGCTATGATAAAAGAAGAGGGTGCATTTTGCATCAAGCATTCGGATGGCAACATATATCCCATCCTGGAGGACATTGTTTCAACGGGGTGCGATGGTATTAATCCAATCGAACCTGCCGCCGGTATGAACCTAAAGGCTGTGAAGGAACTGGTCGGCGACCGGGTTTGCCTCGTGGGCAATATTGATTGCGGCTGGCTGTTGTCTCATGGAACGGAGGAGCAAGTTGAGGAAGCAGTAATCAAAGCGATTCAGGATGCGGCTCCAGGAGGAGGGTTCATTCTCTCGAGTTCGAATAGCATACATAGTTCGGTCAAGCCAGAGAACCTGGTGGCAATGATCCAAGCGGGACAAAAGTATGGAGGGTACTGAAGTGAAGCGGTCTGAAATCAACCTGGCGATACGGAGAGCGGCGGAGTTTTTCGACAAGATGCATTTTCGACTCCCGCCTTTTGCATTTTGGACTCCGGCAAGATGGAAAAATGCCGGTCATGAAGCCGATGAGATACGCGACTGCATGCTTGGCTGGGATGTGACGGATTTCGGCAGTGGCGATTTTGCGCATATTGGGCGAACGCTATTTACACTGCGGAACGGCAAGGCTGGCGACCCGCGGTATCCGAAGGTCTACAGCGAAAAGGTGATTTTTAATCCAGAAGGACAGCGTGCTCCGCTTCATTTCCACCGTTCGAAAATGGAGGACATCATCAACCGCGGTGGAGGAAACATTGTAATCGCACTTTGGAAGGCGATCGGCGATCGCCCATCGGATGAAAAGTTCAATCTCTCAATCAATGGTATACTTCGTGAAATAGAGCCTGGTCAGATTGTGCGCCTGCGACCGGGAGACAGCATATGTTTGCCGCCGGGTACCTTCCACCAATTCTGGGGCGAGGAAAACACTGGTCCATCCATCAGCGGCGAAGTCTCGAGTGTTTGCGACGACAGGACGGACAACTACTTTATTGACAACTTCGAACGTTTCCCACCGATCGAGGAGGATGAAGCCCCCATATTCTTACTCTGCCACGAATATCCGCCGGCAAAGTGACTGAGTGCGGCAGCCGCACGATTATGATTTCGAGATAAGATGCATGATGTCACCGTTCAGTCGTGGCATCCCGGGGACTCTCAGTAATGGGCACCTGGTCAGCCTCACGGTACTGGAATATGCGCTTGAACCGCTCTTGAGGAGTCATTCCCATTATCTTTCCTCGAGCGTTTTGTGTTGGCTAATGGCTTTGGGGGAAGCAGTCAACGTCAACAGGAGGAATTGGGAATGGTGTGTCGAAGTGAGCGATGAAGATCTCTTTGATGCAACCAGTGTCTACGAACTGGTTCAGGAGGTATGCTATGAGATTAGCGTTCATTAGTGGTCTAGTGGCAATTGCAAGTCTGATTGCTTGGGCGAATGATACCGCAGTGGTAGCGGTCAGTGGAAATATAGCGCCGATGGGAAGCCACCCATCCATCTGCATGATATCCGAGCGAGTGGAGGCAAAGTTAGGCTGGGACACTGCTGCGGTCCGCTGCGAATTCATTTTTAAGAATGAGGGCAAAGCGACGACTGTTAAAATTGGCTTTCCGGAACAGGCGTATGGCGATGTTTCTCCGATCAAACAGTCGTCGTTTGTTAGTTTCAAGTCTTGGGTGGATGGGAAGCCGGTCAAGACTAAGTTTATGCCATCCAAAGAGGAAGAAGATGCTGGTGTAACCTACAATGCCTGGCATATTAAAGAGGTACCTTTCGCCGCTGGTCAGACGCGGAAAGTCACGAATGAGTACACGGCTACTTTAGGCGTGGACTCAATGGGAGGAGTTTTTTTCGATTACGTATTGCGAACCGGGAAGAGTTGGAAGGGAACGATTGGTGACGCCCTAATAATCGTGGATGTCTCGACTCCTTCGAAGTTCTATGACGTACAGCCATCCCCGAAGGGATACAGACTAAAGGATGGGAAACTCGAATGGAAGTTTCATGATTTCGAGCCTGACCAGAACATACTTGTGCGTCTCGAGCCACCTAAAGTGCTCTTAAATGATCGCGCAGTAGTACTTGCAGATCCTGAGGGCTTCGCGAGGGGCGGCATCCATATGGCGTCGGCACGATACCTCGAACAGGCTGTAAAGATTTCGTGGGATCCCAAAACCAAGGACTGTGTATTTGCCATAGATGATCATACCTTGCGGGTCAGGGCAGGCGCCACGAAGGCGACTCTTGACGGCGCGCGGGAACTAGAACTGCCACGGGCGCCATTTGTTGATCGTTCAGGTCAGTTGATCATTCCTATCGCTGCGGTTGTGGAACTGCTGGGTGGCAGCGTGGAATCTGGTCCGGGCAAAAGGGATTTGAAAATGAGGATTCCGTGATGGGCATGCCTCGTCGGCAGTTACGGGTCTGCCATAGAGAGAACGGCAAAGCACGCGCACAAGCGTGGATTTAGGTCAGTAGGACCTAGCGCCAACCATACTCATAGCCTGTTTCGTACATTGCGACGACATTTTCTGCCGGTCCCACTGATTGGATATTGTGGCAAGGGGCGAGGATATATCCTCCGTCTTTGCCAAGAATTCGATAGTTATCGAGCACTTCTTGCCTGACCTCATCAACCGTACCAAATGGCAGGGTGTACTGGTTATCCATTGCGCCATGGAAGATGAGTTTGTCGCCAAAGTCACGTTTCAACCCCTCGCGGTCCATTCCCGGACAGCGCCACTGGATTGGATTTAGGACCTGAATGCCTGCTTCTACCAGATCGGGAAGTATATCTCTGATTGCCCCGTCGCTGTGGTGAAAGACAAACGAGCCGTTCTGACGTGTTAGGTCCATCATGCGCTTCATACGTGGCAGTAGGTATTCGCGTATGTGCGCCGGCGAATAGAGCAACCCCGTCTGACTGCCGAGGTCTTCGGCAACGTAGGTTATGACAACCTTGCCTGGGATAGTCTCAAATATCCGAAGCGTAGTTTCATATGCAAGATCGAAAAGTTTGTCCAGGCAATAATGAACAATTTCCGGATTCTCGACCAAGTCAATGAATGCCTGTTCTTCTCCGCGGAGTTTCTTGTACAGAAGGAACGGTTCCGAGCCACCACCTTGGATTGGTAGATGCTCTTTGCCTTTAATTTGCTGCGGGATTTCAGAAAAGTCGTAATCGTCTGCACTCGGCCAGCGATAATTAGCCTCTATTTCCTCGACTGACGTGAATCTGGAAAGTGGAGAGTTTATGGTCTCATGGTATACTCCTGTGCCATAATCCACCGCGCGTGTTTTTAGGCCCCAAATGTCCTCGCCTTCTTTTGGCGGTGGACCGACATATTTTGGACCAACCGTAATTGGTTTATCTATGTGCAGTCTGCGAAGCATTTCGTCCCAGCCGCACTGAAGATAGTCAAGTAATTTTTGGGTAGCCTCGGCAGTGGCCCAGTAGTCCATCGGTACACGGTCTGGTGTCTGCCGGTTCAGAACTGCGAGCCATCGCTCTCTAGGGCTCATTGTTTCTTTTCGCATGTTTATCACCCCGCACGGAGTGTGCATGACCACTTTAGTAGTATTGGGCGGGTTCCAGATAGTTTCCTTCGTTTGTGTGAGATTGGATGGGGGCTCGATGACTTCTGCCGAGTCTCACGGCTCAGTTATATCAGGGGTCTGTGCGCCAAGGGTAGCCAACTTTCCCGAAGCGCATGATGACCTGCGGACTATGGATCATCTGATCTGATGTCCTCTCACTGGATATCACGTATGGAAGAGCGAGTAGGAACAAGTCTTGCGCCTTCCTTCACAGTTCCTTATCTCAGCGGTATACTGTTGGCCGGTGCTGTAATTTCTCAGGAAAAGGAGACTCAGGTGCATCAATTTTTCAAACCTAGGAACATTGAACTTGGTAGGCGCAGAATAACGTTCTTCAGGTCTGGTAAACCAGCGTATAAAGTGGTGGTTGCCGACTCCGCTAGTCAGACGATTTATGAAGCGGCGAGGATAGTCTGTCAGGCTATCAATCATCCAGAAGAGCGCATAATGGATGAGAGTCGTGGAGATAACCGATTCCACGGCATATATCTGTGCACGCCTGATGGTCCGTCGGCCTTTGCCAAGATGGTGGGGGCAGGCAAACTTCCAGGGACTCCTGTCAATCGGGATCAAGCCTTCGAGATAGTGGTCACCGGGCACGATGTTGTCATTATGGGATACACGCCTCAGGCGCTGATGTACGGCGCCCGGGCATTTGCGGACCTGGTGCAAGTCGAAGGTAATGCGGTCTGGATTCCCGAAGTCAAGGTTTACGACCACCCAGACATGACCTATCGAGGAATCTATGTTGAGTGTCGGTGGGGCCCCGACAGCATGACTCTCGACCAGTGGAAAGATGCTATTGATGAACTAAGTGCTATGCGGATGAACATTATGAGCATCGGCTTATATAACAATTGGCCAATCCAGTACGATGGTATAGTTTCAGAGTGGATGATGGTGCCGATCAAGACGCATCCAGAGTTGAAAACAACGAAACTGGTGAATTATTACTCTCCATCGCAAAAGAAGGATATCCGGCTAGAATATGTGCCTCGAATATATGAGGAAGACCTCTTTGGCAAAATAATCCAATATGCAAAGTCGAAAGGCATTATTGTGAGGCCCCATTTTAATACGCCAGGTCACAATACTCTAATCCCACGTCAGTATCCCGAAACTTCTGCAAAGTTTCCTGACGGGAGACCAAAGAACTACGGTTTTTGCATGAGCAATCCGGCTACGTTCCGCGTAATGTTTGACATCTTGGATGAGATATGCGACAGGTATCTGCTGCCAAACCAGATTGACTGGTTCCACATCGGTATGGATGAAGTGTATCCACTGGTAGGAATGAATCCCGAAACGCCACTCTTGCGCATAGATCCGTGGTGCGAGTGTCCCGAATGCTCTAAGACCAGCCCCGAAGACCGCTTTGTCAACTATGCGGTTTGCCTGGCGAAGCACCTGCGGGACAAAGGGATTAACAACATTGGCATGTGGCATGACCATTTTGCACGCGGAGGGAAAATGAACGAGGAACTCACTCGGCGATTTGAGCAGGAAGGACTGAGGGATTCGGTGATCCTCCATTGGTGGTGCTATTCCGACTTCTTTGACACAACAAAGCCTGAGATGGGACTACGAAGGTGGGTCGTGCCCATGACAGGTTACTTCTATTGGATCAACTATACGGATCACTCGCACAACATTTTTTGGGCTATTGACAAAGGCGTTGAGGAGAGTGCTGAGGGTGTCGAATCCTACGGCGTCTGGCACCCATCGTTTCATCAGCATTACATTATGCTAGCGGCAAAGTCATGGAATTCCGACCGGTGGCAAAGTCCCGCTCAACTGAGGGAGATGTATGCAAGGGCGCTCTTTGACTGCCGCTGGAAGCAGGGACTTCGAGGACTTGGGTACTTCGATAATGTAACCGGCGGTGGTGGCATGATCAATTATCTTTCGCGGCTGTTTGCTTACCCATACTTGTATGCAAATTCGAAAGAAGACGCGTACATCCGTGAGAACTACCCTCAGGCGATTCTTGAACAACTTGTTCAGAATCCCATGAACGTGCTTGGCTTTCTTGGGCAAACATTGAGGGAGACCCAGAAAGCGATTTCAATCTTTGAAAGTATGACGGACTGTTTGACGACTGAACAAGAACGAATAATCCGGCTTTACCTCGTTGAGTGCCAGCGAATTGCCAGCGTGTTAGACCTATTCTTGAAGATGGCAAACGCAGTAAAGCATGTTCGGGCGGGAGCCGATTCTGGAAAGGTTCAGGAGGTGGCGGACGAAGTTGAACACGCAACGGAGCGGCTTGAGAGCGCCATGCTTGCCATCGAGCAGACCTGGGATTCTCCCTTTGTACCCCAGGCTCTCAGGGAACTTACTCTTATGCGGCGATTTGCCGTCGAATTGGGTAAAGAATTGCGCACAAATCCATGCAGTGACCTGAGGGTAATGCAGTGCAAGGAGATACAGTGGATGAATGACTAGGGGTACAGCAAGAATACCTGTTTTTCACCAAAAGCATTGACATTTGGTTAGCAAGAGTGTAGACGTGTAGCAGGATAATGTTTGTAGGGTCTTTTTCAAGGGAGGGGAGGATTATGAGACGTCTATGTCTTGCATTGAATGTCTTGGCGATCATTCTTGCCACGTGTATTGTTTGTGCGGACACGGAGGTTATCTATCCGCCATTCCTCAGAGGTTGGATTGTTGCATCTCAACAGGGTACAGGTTCGTGGCCGCCGATCGGGGCCTTTGTAGTTGGTCCAGGACTGACACCCGCAGGGTCGGGATCGTTCCATATGCAAACGCCATATAGCCATTCCGACCCGCTTCCGAAGGTTTACATCGGTACAAACAGGTACGCCGGTGTGGCTTTGCGAGACATTACTAGTTTCAAGTTTTGGACGTATGTTCATCACAGAGAGTATGATGCCGGGCAACCCCCCATGGTGGAAATATTCACAGACAGCGGTACAACAAGCCAGATGCGACGCTTTGTGTTCTACCCCTGGGGCAAGGATGGAAACCAGAATGTGCAGTTCGATACGTGGCAGGAGTGGGACCTGATGGCTTCCGATGGTCACTGGGAACTGATAGGCACAAGCAGTACGAATTACATGGGCAATTGGGATTGGGTGAAGAGCAGGTATGGCGACGCAAACCACCCTATGAAATTGATCAAACCGCCGTTGGGTGACTACATCACGGGTGTGCTAACCGGAGCGGGAATCAATATCAAGATTGGTTCCGGGCAGGCTGTTGACAGCCGCTATGGTGCATGGTGGCAGCAGTCGTGCCAAATTGATGCATACGTGGATAAGTTGACCATAGGGGTCAATGGTCAGGAGACTACCTATGACTTCGAATACACCGGACCACCGCCTCCCGTGTTCGGAATCTCAAACCGGGTGATTTATGATCCGATAATGCAAATCGCCAAGGATTGGTGGCAGTTCAAGATTTGGGGCACGGTGCTTGAAGAAGGATTTGGTCCGGAAAGTTTTCTTCTAGACGACGGATTTGGCGCACCTATTCGAGTCTATGCATACATGCACCCTGCGCAGCCCGGCAACTTCGTGAGTGCGACCGGCGCAGTGGATTTGTCTACGACTCCTCCCACTCTGAGAACTACCGCGGTAAACATCAAGATACTCGCTCCATAATTGAAACAGTTGGCAGTACAGAAGGAAAGGGAGACCTAAGTAGGTCTCCCTTTTTGCGCAAAGCAGGCAAAATTGACCCGTGAGTTTAAGGTGAGAACGTAATCACATCCGAATCCCCTCTGACTCTCACGACCGGGGCAACTTCGCCGCCAAGTGTAGTTGTCCCACAGATGCCGGTGACTACAACGTATTGATTCTCGCTCAGTGTGGACTTCTTCATTGAACTGAGCGTGGAGATGTCCACATAGACGCCGCCGTACGTCGGATCATACTGGCACTGCGAGCCGTCATCAATAAACATGCCATTTGTGTCCAGATGTGTAATGCGACCCGTGGTTGTGACCAGTAGACCGATGTTGTGCAGGTCTGTGCTCCCAGGGATACCGGGGGTATATGCATTTAGTGCAGCACCACCAAGCCGCCCGTTGGTGATCATGACGGGGTCAGGGAAGATACCAGACGTGCCTGATTTAACGGTTGGCGTGAGAATCACGCGTTCCCCGTTTTGCAAACCGATTACTCCAGCGACGCTGACCCAGGAACCGCTAGGGCGCGAGTCGTCGGCGACTCTGATGCCTGAGTAGCCATCGCCAGGTTCCTGAATGTACATAAAGCCATCGAACTGTCCGGTGACTGCTTTGTTAAGTAGTGCAACCTTGATTCCGGAGTTATCGAGAGCCTTAGCGGCCTGAATAGTTCCGGTGTCGGCGACAGGCTCAATGCCGTCTGAAACACCGGCAGGTCCCCACAACCCTGCGCCGTTTTGAGCCTTCACGCTCACATAGTACACAGTGCCCGGCGAGAGCGTGAGACCACCTTGGGTGAACGATGTGGCAGTGGTGGTGGTCCAATCTAGGATGTCGTTTCCGCCTTCGGTTGACCCAATGGCGTACTGATATTGAGCAATTCCGGAGAGGTCGTCAACTGCACCCGACCAGTTTGCACTGATCTCATCAGTCGAAGGAGTGTAGACACCTTCGTCCTGGACGGTTGGTGCTGTTGGCGGAGTATTGTCATAGTTGAATGGTCCGTAATCCAGAGTACCATTTTCGACGTCTGCGCCATTATAGCCTTTGAGGTGGAGGTACCAACTCCCTGGCGTTGTTGCAGTCACGGCGAGCGTGCCAGAATTCCACTGCGGTTCGGAGCCAGTCCAGGAATGGGTGGGTGACTGATCCCAAGCATAGCGGTAGTACTGAACCTTGCCGGCACCAAAGCCGCCGACCGCAGTGAAATTAAACCCGGGCGTACTGTACCAAACAGATACAGACCGGTCACAGGTAACGGTGGACGTGCTTGGCGGGACAGATAGCGTATAGCATGAGGCTGAGCCTGATGCTGGACCTTCCACTGTACCATTCTTGCCATGGATGTGGCGTGTGTATAGGGTGTTTGCCGTGAGTCCAGTCTCTGTGATGTATGACGAGTTCTTCGCCGCAGTGGCTTTCTCAACATGGGAACTATCATGCAGTGAATATAGCCACTCGCAATCGGAGTTGTCAGTGAAATACCATCGGATGCTTGATGTACTCAAGGCAGAGGGTGTTCCGATGGTCGGCGGCTTCGGCACAGGAACTGAGAACCGCAGGTCATCAAACCACCCCTGCTGATTGACGTTGTAATTGTGCCCAATGTTGTTCCTTGATATGCCATAATTATCGAGGTTTGCGAATCTGTCCTGGGAGGCTTTCTCGGCTCCGTCTATGAAGAACTTAATCGCACCTGAGCCGGATGGCAGAACGTCAATTCGGAAACTTCGCCAGCCAACACTTCTGGGCTCTATCTGACCGTTCCAAACCCAGCCAGATCCGGTGTACACGCCTGCAGAATAAGTGCCGTAACTGCCCGGTGATGCCGAGTAAGTACCAAGGTATATGCCGCCAGCGTAAGTGGCGCCATTGTAGATACGCATCCATATGCCTTGTCGGCTGCTGTTGTTTGTTGATGTGTCGTAGAAGTAGCCTTCCAGCCGTCCTGATGTGAACTGACCACCGAGAGCCTTGTAACTCAGACAGCCATTTGTCCCGCTGCTACCTGGACTTGTCATGGCGCTCCCGGCGCCGCTGTACGTTCCGTGGTTTTGGCTAGTGTCGTACGTGAGCCCACGAGTGGTGCCATCCGCTACCACATCTGGTGTCCAGCCATTCATGTCCGGGATGCCATCCTGGTATATGAGAGCCCAAGTGGTAGCAACAGACGGATTACTCTGAGCCGATTCGTTGCCCGCGCCATCGTAGGCGCTCACAGTGTAAGTGTACGTGGAATATTGAGACAACCCAGTGTTAGAATAACTTGTGCCGGTGACGCTTGTGAGGTATGAGCCGTTTCGGTATATCTTGTAGCCGCTCACGCCCACATTGTCTGTCGAGGCAGACCACGTGAGGTCAATTTGTGTCATGTTGGGCGAGGTTGCGTTCAAATTCTGCGGTACACTGGGTGGCTCGGTGTCTGGCGTGCCCGATACATTAATGTCCACAGAACACGTAGCGCCGAACCAGGTAACGCCTTCCCTCAGCATGCGCCAGTCGGTCCTGTATATTCCCGGTGTCATTGGTGCGGTCAAGTTGAAAGTAAAGGTGTAAGTATCGCCTGGACCCACTTCACCGGATATGTAGTGGCGTGTCTGGGAGGTGAAGGGATCTGAATCGTCCACTGCGCCAAGCCGGATTTGCTTTGCTTCGGTCCAGAGTACGCCTCTATTGCGGAAGGTCACACTTACTTGCCTGGTCTCGCCAGGATACATCGTGCTTGGTATGGTGTGGCTGACCAACTCGTCAGAGTAAAAGTCCCACGTCGGATTTGTGCCAAAGTATGCGCACACACCCTTGTATATTGCCCAGCAACATGCCGATCGGAAGAAATTATCGCGGAGATAGATGGCGTCTCTGTCACAAGTGTCGTGGAATGCAAGTTCGATCAAAATTGCCGCTCTGTCTGGTATGCGGATCTCGCCGTACGCACCATTCGAATCTGCTTTCCCGCGGTTTGTCCAGTCGCTGATGGGGATTCTGTTGCGAATGGTGTTGATTAACTCATCGTGCACTGCATTTGCCAGGTTCTGGCTCACCGTACACCAACTCGCATGCTCTGAACTGCAATCGTAGTAGGTGATAGTGCCGGTGGGACAACTACCATAGCAGTCACCCGCATATCCATTGGTGTGCAAGGAGATGTAGATGTCTGTGCCATCATAGTCTGATGCAAGAGGTCTGGCACGGATGTCGTCACTTGACTCGCTCTCACCGTCGCCCAGCGAACATCCAGAATAACTGCCATAAACACTGCACGGGTAGCCGATGTTCTTGAGCCAATAGCATGCAGCCATCTTCCACCACGGGTCACCCGTGTAAGGGTTGTTGCCGTAGTTTTTATTCGTGCATCTCACCATCTTGACTGTCATACCATCGGCTAGTAGGTACTTCTCGAGGTATTGACAAATCTCCAAGGTATGGTAATCTTCTTCACTTAATGGTGAGCAGTACACAGGGCGCTGAGTATACCAGCCACTGCCATTCCAGAATTTCCCATGACCTGGTGATAGCGTGATGCTTCGCCCTGAAAGTGAGCCCGTGATAACTTGCCCCTGAGTTTCTGCTGCTAGTGTTTTCTTAGGCGCGGGAGTTATCACCGGAGCGGGCGGCAGGTATTCATAAAGAGGATGTCCCTCCGCGAGTAGCTTGACGTTCTTGTCGAGTCCGAACTGGTAAAGGGTTAGAGTTACCTGTTTGAAGATATTGCCTAGTTTTGCCTCGTCGAGTCCAGCCAGAACCTCCCGGGAAAAGTCAACAACAGGGGAATCGCCTTCGACACGGAAATCCAGAATGCGCGTTCCAGGGGGGATTGCGGACGTAAGCAGCCGTCCTGTTTCTTCAATTCTCGGCGGGTATGCGAGTGCCGCAAGTGCCGAGACAGGGTCCTGGATTGCGGGATTGTTGTAACCGTATTGACTGCCGGCTTCGTCTAGATAAACGATGACCGCTGAGTTGACGGTCGGTATGCAAACTATTACTAAAACGAGGATGAATCCAATAGGGGATAAACGCAACAAAAGCCGAGACATATGCCATCACCTCAGACTACAGTCTAGCCCTAAATTGCCGTTTTGTCAACGGATGGAGTCGTCTCGGTGTGAAAATCAGGTATAATTACCAGTTGGATCTGCCCCCGCTGAGCGCTAGGTCTCGAACTCCATGCGCTTGACGATAACTCCTTCAATTAGTCGCAGTTTGTTTTCCATTTCCTCGATACGGGATTCGGGACCAACCATCTCGAGGAGGATGAGCCCAGTCGTCGCATGCTCTCCTTCGGTTGGGTGCAACCCAAGCCGAGTGCGGATATTCGTTCCAAACTCGGTGAGGATCTGCTGGATGCGCGGTGCTTCCTGTTCCCTCTTTTTGACATGTACCCCAACAACTATTCGCTTGCCCATTTTTTCCTCCCGGATAAAGTGATCTCTCTATCATAATATACCCTGGTTGGAGGTCTGCCAAGTTTGCCCAAGGTTTGACAATTCTGTGACGCTCTCTTGACATTTTAGCGAACTGCTGCTATAATTTCTATAAATGTAAGCTCTCGCGTTGCACATCCCTGCCTGTGCAGGACGGTGAATTCTCAGAACCAAGCAGGGTGGTGATTGAGTTGCGAATCTGTCGCTGGGTTTTGACTCTGTTGTTGATTCTCCTCTCGTCCTATGGGGTATATGCAATCCCTTCTTCTGGTATCCTCATGGCCCCCGAGGGCATTACAGGCACTGGGTTGTGGATTGAGCGGCCGGAATCTGGCAGGTACTGTGATTGGAGCCCTGCCATGCTTTCATGGAGTATTGGACTGAGAAGTGATGGACTCTGGTCCTACCATTACGAGTTCAAAGTTTACCGCGCTGCAGTAAGCCATTTCATACTCCAAACATCTCCTAATCTGAGGGCTTCGGAAATAATTGATCCATCGGGCTCTTTTAAAAGCCTTGAGATCGGTACATACTCGCCCGGGAGAAACGGGCAGAGTAATCCTTATTTGCCGGCAGAAATATATGGCATCAAGTTCGACGACGCATATGGGACGAGTCTGACGATTGATTTTTGTAGTCTCCGGTCACCTATTTGGGGGAGTTTCTTTGCTGAGGCAGGTCCGGTGGGTGGTGAGTGGAATACGGCATGGAATCTCGGCTTAACTGATTCGATGGCTACTGACAAAGTGCCAACTGCCCTGTGGATTCCAGTACCTGACACGCATCCTACGTGCCCTGCGGTACCAGAGCCCGCCGGAATGGTGGGTTTCGGAATGCTTGTTCTCGCAGTCTGGACGTTCAGACGCAGGACGTAGTGCCCAAATCTTTCACATAACCTTCACAGTTTACACATTCAAGAAGCCTGCTTTTGAATCCTTGTAATTCTGGAAGTGCACACCGAGTTCATGCTCTATTCTTCGTCCAACTTTGGGGAGGTCATTGTGTCTTTCGCCCGCAAGATTCTAGGTATGTTTAGGCAAGGCAAACCGCCGATGCATGAGGTTGCCGCCGTTCAAACAAAGATTTCAAGCGAAGCATACCGATTAGCCGAATATGCACCTGACGATCTGATAAGCCGCAAGGGGCTAAGCATTTACGACGAGATGCAAAAAGATGCCCAGATTCGCTCATGTCTCAACACCAAAAAGTTTGCTGTTCTCTCCAAGGGATGGGATATCCAACCTGCCGACGGCTCAGAGGCGAACAGACGTTCGGCAGAATTCATCAAGACTTGCTTTCAGGAGATGCAGGGATCTGTTCAGGATGTCTTGTTTAAGGTGATGGATGCCATCGCTAAGGGCTTTTCGATTTGTGAGATAAATTACAAGATCATCGAGAGTGGTTGCTTCGCAGGGATGATCGGGCTCGATTCAATAAAAGCCAAGAATCCGTGGGCGTTTGGATTCGACATGGACGAGTTCCTGAACGTTCGAGGGCTGACGCTCAAGACCCCTGGGCAGACGGTAAATCTTCCACGGGAAAAGTTCATCATCTATTGCTACATGCCTGAGTATGAAAGCCCTTTTGGTCAATCTGACCTTCGAGCCGCTTACAAACATTGGTGGAGCAAAGAAGTCATTCTGAAGTACTGGAACATCTACCTAGAGAAGTTTGGGATGCCAACCGCAAAGGGATCGTACCGCCGAGGGCTTACTAAAGACCAACAGGACGATTTGCTCAGAGTTTTGGATAAGGTGCAGCGGGAGACGGCAATCATCGTCCCCGAGGATGTACAAGTGGAACTTTTGGAGGCTAACAGGCATGGTGAAGCGGGATACCTTAGCGCGATTGAATTCCATAACAAACAAATTGCAAAGGCGATCTTAGGGCAAACGCTTACAAGCGACGAAGGCACTCGCGTAGGTTCTCTTGCTTTGGCAAAGGTGCACCTTGATGTTCTCTATTTCTACCTTCAAAAACTCAAGCGTGATCTTGAAGAAACGGTGATGGGTGAGCAGGTGATACGGCGGCTCATTGACATAAACTTCGGATCCCAGGCAACTGATTCACCAGTGGGCGACCGAAGAGAGGTCAAGCCGGTGGTGGGCGGTAGGCAGGCTTCAAACACGCGTTATCCTCGGTTTGTTTTGGGAGCGCTTGATGACCGCGACGTGGAAAAACTAGCCGGACTAATCGAGAGGCTGATCAATTGCAGGGTGGTTTCACCTGACGAAACGTGGATCCGGCAGTATCTCGAGGTGCCTGCGGGTTAAGCGGTTCGTGATGTATTTCTATGGAGGTGGCAATGGGAGACATCATTGTTTTTGAACTTGACTGCGTCCAGGGAGAATCCATGCCTGTGGAAAAAGATGCGAAGATATTTGAGGCGGGGGATTATCCGGACAAAGGGATTAGTGTGACCGAGGAAGATCTCGATGTCATTGTGCGGAATTTTCGTGAGACGCCGATCAAGGTTGAGCACACAGATACACCGCTCGATCCCCTGGGCGTGGTCAAGCGCGTTTGGCGCATAGGTAAAGAACTGTTTGCGCGGCTGGCTTTCCCATCTGACATTGCTAAATTCCTTGACAGGCGGGGCGTGAAAAAATTGAGCGTGGGTCTGCTAAAAGATCCTCTTAGGCTTGCGGAAGTTTCCCTGGTATTGAACCCAAGGATCCGTGGAGCAGCAATGTTTGGGACACAGTGCGAGGAAGAAGATTTCTTACTGAGGGCTTGCCCTAGTATCGAAGGAAAGCCGGATTTTGGACATGGACGACGTGTGGGCGTCGGAGAAGTCCAGGAGAAAACTGACAGAGAGGAGGTGCGAGCAGCATTGGAGGAAATCACTGTGTCCGGTGGTGACAAGGACCGAGAAATTGCCGAGTTGAAATTCGCTTTGAAGAGCAGAGACGTTGAGGCTAAACTTGCACATCTGAAGAGGTCTGGCAAACTTGTCCCAGCGTCAGAGCCATTCGCTCGAGCAATCCTAATGAATGCGGACCAGTTAGTGACTTTCTCCGGTGGTGAGTTATCTGTGGCAGAATTGTTCCTGCAATTCCTGGAGGCTCATCCGAAGGTTATCGAGTTTTCGGAAGTTGCTCCCGGAGTGAATAGTGAACAATCTGCAGTATCACCGGAGTATGAGGAACTCTTGAGCAAACTTGGCGTCACGAGAGAGAAACTCGACAAGTACAACGTATGATTTCGGGCACGCAAGGGGGGTCGGCGTGCCCTCCGGCAGGATTAGTCGTTATAGGGAGGTAGAAAAATGACCGCAACTACTGCGGATAGAGAAACAAACCGAAGTGAGGGCAGGCTAAAAGCCATGAAAATGGCTGCCGTGAAGATACCAAAAGGTGTTCTGGTATGCATAAATACTAGTGGCTATGTGACGAATGGGGCAGACACCGCCAACTACCTGTTCGCAGGGGTCAGTTACGAGCAAGTGGACAACAGTGCGGGTTCGGCAGGAGCCAGGGAGATTCGCATTGAGAAGACTGGCGAACATACGTTCGTATACAACGGATCCGACGCTAGTCAGGCCGTCGTAGGCAAAGAAGTATTCATCGTAGACAATCAAACGGTGGACGATGATCCCCTGGCGACAACAAATGACATCAAGTGCGGTGTGATAGCCGAGGTACTTGCCCCATCTCAGGTGCGGGTTAGAATTGACGGCTACGCGCGGTAGTATGGGGTGTCTTCGCCGGGATGCCACGTCAACCAAACCTAGGTTTGCCAAATTGAAAGGAGGAATTCGATGGCTCTTGTAAAATCGGACATCCCAAGGCTCCTGGAAGCAGGACTTCGGGCGGTATTTTTCGATGCTTATGAGTCAACCAGGGGCGATTGGGAGCGTATCGCCACTGTCATACCTTCGGAACATGATACTGAAAAATACGCTTGGTTGGGCTCTGTACCAAAGATGCGTGAATTCAAAGATGAGAGAGTCCCTGCTGCTTTGCTCGAACATGACTACTCGATCAGGAATAAGACCTGGGAGGCTTCCATAGCAGTGGATAGAGCGGCCATAGAAGATGAGCAGTACGGGCAGATAAGGATCAGGGTACAGGGTTTAGCCGACGAAGCGAGACGCCACCAGGACGAATTGGTTTTCTCACTACTGGCTGATGGATTTAACACACTGTGTTATGACGGTCAGTATTTCTTTGACACCGACCACAGTGAGGGCTCATCAGGTACTCAGTCGAACAAGGGCACATCTGCGCTGTCTGCTTCGTCTCTCCAGTCTGCTATCACTGCCATGATGAAGTTTAGAGACGACAGGGGCAAGCCTCTGGGGATAATCCCAGACACCTTAGTTGTGCCGCCGGACTTGAAGTGGACTGCGATGGAACTTCTTCAGTCTGTCTATGCGCCAGAGACGGTTGCTGGCAAGACTGAAATGCGCCGTAATGTGCTCGAAGGCGCGCTGAATCTGATAGTAAGCCCCTACCTTTCGAATTCCCAAGACTGGTTCTTGCTTTGCACTGGGCGTGTTGTAAGACCGATTATCTTCCAGACTCGTGCACCAATTGAATTCGCGGCTCTCGAAGCCAACTCCGAGAGCGGGTTCATGAGGGACCAGTATGTTTATGGGGTCCGTGCTCGTTACAACGTCGGGTTTGGGCTGTGGCAACTCGCGTATGGGAGCCAAGTGGCGTAACGACGGCTTAGTGGGGGAGATTAAGGATGATCACTGCTGCCGATAGGAAGACAAAACAAAGCAAAGAATTGATCTGCGTACCGAGTGGCGCTCTCCTCTGCTCGCCAGAGGAGTGCTTCTCGAGACACGTGACGGCGTCGGAAGTAATTAACACCGGGGAATGTCGTCTAGTTGGGGTGATCCTGAATGTAGGAAGCGAAGTGGCTACGCTCACGATTGAGAGCAATGCTGAAGTAGTGTTGAGGACCAAGATGACCAGTGGGTCACGTCCTGTGTTTCCTACCCTGCCCATATATTGTCCCGGACACCTGACGGTTACTCTCACCGGTGCAGGGGCGGATGCAGTCGTCTATTGGATACCTATGTAATTCAAACGCAGGCTTTGCCTGACCGCTTTATCGTATAACGGAGACTTTGATGCCGATCGTGATTACCAAGGCTGAGGTCAAACGCAAGTGTAGAATCCCATCTTCGGACAGCACCTGGGACTCTGATATCGAGGCTCTTATCGCCGAGATGCAGCCGAGTCTTGAATACGGAATCGCTGACGTGTACTTGAACAACACAGGCGATTCTAGACTCCAGGCTGTGCTGAAACTGGGCATTCTGGAGATCATCAGTGGCGAATTCATAAGACAACTCATGAGAGAGGTCGGAGCGTCTGAGGAGTTCAAGATCGCTGGGCTGACCGTCAGCGCCCGGGCTGATCACGGTGCAAAACTCATAGAGCAGGGACAGGCCCGGCTCAAGGCTTTCCGCAAGGCGCAGGAGGAACACTCAGATTCGACGCAGATTGCGAGCACGACTGAATACGCCACACGTGCGTTCACGGATGAAAATATGGGGAACTGGTAGGAATGACACCGACGAAAGAAAGGATAAACAAGACGTTTGAGTTGCACGGCGAGTCGTTCGAGATTGAGGGTAGACCGACAAAGGGGTTCTTCCAATTGCTCGACTTGCAATCGGACAATATTTACTTGGATGACATTGAGAGTTCCGCGGTTGTGCGTCCGGGCTTGATTTGTTGGATCACTGGCGACACCAGTGCCTCTGTGGGTGAGTCTGTCGTACGGGATGGAAGGACTTATGAGATCAAGAAACTCTCCAAACTCAGGCGCAGAGATGAGGTCATGCTCCAAGTGATCGTACTTGTCTAGCAGGTGGTAGTCATGGCTAAAAGGAGTGCTTATGAGGAAACTAGTGCCCGTCTGGCGGTCATTGAGGAAAAGGTCGAGGCAATACTCGGCGAACTTGCTGTTATCAGAGAGTACATACCTGGGATGATGGTTCAGCATTCCGAAAGAATCAACGTGATCGAGCGTGCAATCCGCAATATCCAATGGCTCGGTGGCGTGGTCATAATTGCTCTTGTGGGATCATTTGTGGGTCATGTACTGGGTCGTTGATAATCCTTGATGCATTTCGAAGGGGGACCAATGAGCAAGATACGTGTTTTCGATATATTGCCGTACCTGCTACCCATTTTCTCATACTTGCTGGGCAAGCAGAGAAGCAAGATGGGCATTCCGAAGAGGGTTGCCGAACTGCTTCGCAACGAGGCAGTGATCCGCATCATCTCAGAAGGAGTTGAGGTGGCGACGGCGATGCGCGATAAGTCTGATGAGGAGAAGCGTGAGTACGTGAGAGCATGGGCAAAATCAGAACTCTACGCTACACTTGGCGAGTGGTTGCCTGACTCTGTGGTCAATTTCCTGATAGAGAACGTAATCATAAGGAACAAGGGTTGACTTACTGGACAGGGGGCGTCCGGACAATGTTCGAATGCCCCCTTTTGTATTTCATTAGTAGGTGAGCAATGGCAGAAGTTGGCAAGTACGCAGGTCTTGATCCTGAGTTTCGGGCAAAATTGGAGCTATTCGAAAGGCGGCTGGCTGAGAGAGGTATACGCGTGAAAATCGTGTGCGGATATCGCTCGCCAGAGGAGCAGAACCGGCTTTATGCGCAAGGAAGGACTGAGGCTGGGAAGGTCGTTACAAATGCAAGAGGAGGGCAGTCCTGGCACAATTTTGGGCTGGCGGCTGACTATGCTTTTGTGGTGAATGGGCAGATCACTTGGAAAGGTCCATGGAATATTTTTGGCAGGATTGCTCACGAATGTGGCTTGGAGTGGGGAGGAGACTTTAAGAGGTTTCCCGACCGCCCTCATGTCCAGTGGCGAAAAGGCATGACACTGAGCCAAATGAGAGCAGGCGCCAAGTAGCAGACGTCCTTTTCATGTGTGTTCTACAGTGAGCGCATGCACACCCGGCGGGATATTGAAAGCGAGCGTTGTTGCTTGCAAGGATGCCGACTAGCGACGGTGAGGTCTGAGAAATTGACTGATAAGAGGTGAAAGGTGGTCTTTTTGGATATGACTGAGCGAGGTAAGATTATTCCCATGCCTTCTTCGCCAGAAGGAAAAGTCGTAAGCGTCTTGTATGAATTGGAGTCTAGCGGTCCGATTGGTATCGCAATCCTCTGAGTACATCGTTGCGTGTGACGATGCCCACAAGTTGCCCATCCTTCATTATTGGTATTCGATTGATTCGCTTGCGAACCATGATATCCGCCAATTCTTCGACCGGCGTATCTTCTTCGGCTGTGACGACATTGGTAGTCATGACGTCGCGTACCTTAAGTGCAAATCCTTCTTCATAGGCTTCTTTGAGGAGACGTTCCGGAACCACAAATAAGCCAAACAGTGCCATGTGGGGCAGGACTGCGCGGCGTTTTTCTTTGTTCATAAGGTCGGCTTCACTGATAATCCCTACTAAAGTGCCCTTTTCGTCGAGAACTGGCATTCCGCTGATCTTGTTCGCGGTAAGGATCTCGACTGCTTCTTTCAGTGGCGCATTCTCTGTTATCGTTTTGACATCTCTCGTCATTATGTCGCGTGCCGTCAATTGGGTCTCCATGCATACCTCCTGGTAGTTTGGGTTCGTATTCAGTATACCCCGAAACAAGGTTTTCCTCCTTCCGGTGCGCGCGGAGGCTGCGAAGGTGAGTGCGGGCATGGGGTATGGACGTGCCTGCCGAGGATCCGGGACGTGATGGGGGATCATTGTGGGTCAGCCGATTGGTATGGCAAATATTGAACACGGATGCTATTTTGCGACAAAGATGCTTGGGCTTGCTAGGTGGATAGGTAGCAAAGACGGCGCTTTGGGCGGTGAGACATTATTGGCTTTACAGATGGGAATATGAGGTCGGGCAAAAGCGCACATCAGGGGACGGGATCTCAGGGTTGACAAAACTCGGCGTCGGTTGCACAATATGCGTCAGGTGTATTGCGATGGCAGGGAAGAAACTCCTCGGTGAGATCATGATAGAGATGGGTTTGGCATCTCGCGAGATAATCATTGAATGCCTGAATATGCAGACCGAGATTCACCGGAAAGGGCTTGAGCCTGTACCCATTGGGCGGCTTCTTGTCAAGACGGGGCACATCACGATGGAGCAGTTGGAGAAGGCTCTTAGGAAGCAGGCAAGGACTCGTCCTCCGAGTTGATCTTTGCTTTCCAATGATTTTCAAGAGTACTCAGATTAGGTGATCCATACCCGCTGCTCGCCTACGAGGCTCTCGATATCAGTGATAAGTTTTGGTGTTAGTTCGACTTGTACTCCTGCCGAAATCTTCTTAGTCATGCCGTTCGATTGGATATGAAGGATGACAGGATTTTGTCCAGCATGTTTATTCAAAGTATCGCGTAGGACACGCAAGCAATTTTCGTCAGCATTCGTTATCGCGATGTTGACTGACTTTGTCCCATTTGCAGCGGGATTATTGCTGTTTGCTTTGCTGTTGTAGTTTCCGCGGTGGTTGGGTTTAGCGATTGGCTCCATTGCTTCGCATATCACGCTTACGTGCTCGATTGTATCTTCATCCTCGCCCTTGCTGCGCTCCCGTCTGTTTGTCTTTCCCCTGACGACGACGATGCCGTCTGCAATGAGCAATTCGCGGTATTCCTCGTATGTTGAAGGGAATAGAGTCACGTCAATTGTGCCAACCGTATCTTCAATAGTGACAAAAGCCATGGGTTCGTTCTTCCTTGTCCTGTACCTCCGGACGTTTGCAATACGACCACCGACAGAGACCTCTACCTTATCTGGTTTGTACTTCAACTGGTCGCTTGTTGTATCCGCAAGCCTGTTCAGAACATCCTTGTACTGAAGGAGTGGGTGATCAGAGATGTAGAGACCGAGCAATTCTTTTTCGTAGGCGAGTATCTCTTCCTTGGAGAATTCCTTCACCTGAGGGAGGCTCTTGGGCTCCAAGTAATCCAGCGGTTCGTCACCCTCAGTATTAGCGAAGAGTGAGGTCTGCCCATGCCGGCGGTCCCGGTGAACTACCGCGGCCTTGCTGACAGCGTCGTCGAGCATGAAAAGAAGTTGGGCACGATTTGGATTGATGGAATCAAAAGCTCCTGCTTTGATTAGACATTCCACTGTGCTCTTTGTAACTGTTGAGTCGCAAACGCGCCGGCAGAACTCATGAAGCGATTTGAATGGTCCTCCGCGATTTCGCTCATCGAGTATTGCATCAATCACAGCGCGCCCCACATTCTTGACTGCGCCCAGTCCAAAAGTAATGTCGTTTTCACCGGCTACTTCAAACTCAACTCCGCTGGTATTGACGTCCGGTTTATGCACTCTTATGCCGAGGCGTTTGCAATCCTCGATATAAAGTGCAAGTTTTTCTTTGTCGTCCATGTTGGCTGAAAGCAGGGCTGCATAGTACTCCACTGGGTAGTTTGCCTTCATATAGGCAGTCCGGTAAGCCACAAACGCATATGAGACTGCATGCGCCTTATTGAATGCGTAACCTGCGAAGGGTTCGATCTGTTCGTAGATGCGACGCGCCACTTCCAAATCTACGCCGTTCTGCTTGGCACCCTCCAAGAACTTCTCTTTCATTTGTTGCATGACTTCTCTGTTCTTGCTAGACATCCCCTTTCGCAGGACGTCTGCTTGTCCGAGGGTGAAGCCCGCAATTGCCCGAGCGATCATGAGCACCTGTTCCTGATAGCAGATTACGCCATACGTTTCCTCCAATATTGGTTTGAGAGCAGGATGGAGGTATTCGATGGGCTCTTGGCTATGTTTCGACCTGACGAAGTCCGGAATGTATGCCATGGGTCCGGGTCGGTACAATGCAACAATTGCTGCCAGTTCCCTGATTGAACTCGGTTTTAGTTCCATGACATTTCGCTTCATGCCTGTGCTTTCGAGTTGGAATACGCCGTTTGTCTCTCCTCTACCCAACATTTCGAAAGTCTTTTTGCAATCCAGCGGAATCTTCATTATGTCAATGTCAATGCCCCGATGGCGCTTCACATTCTTAACCGCATTAGCCAAAATAGTGAGATTAGCCAGACCGAGGAAGTCCATCTTGAGAAGACCCACTTTGGCTATGTCTTTCTTGTCCAGTTGGGCGACAACTTCGCCCTTCCCGCCATAATGGACAGGTACGTGTTCGGTGAGCGGATCATCGGAGATCAACACACCAGCCGCATGAACTCCGACGTTCCGGTTGAGACCCTCAAGGGAACGAGCAGTGTCAATGAGCCGTTTGACTTCTGGCTTTTTTTGGTATTCGTCTGCGAGTTCGGGGTTCGACTCTAACGCTTGGTCAATTGTGACGCCGACCGGGACCGTTGGGATCATCTTGCAGATGCGGTCCACTTCTTGGAGGTCAATGCCCAGGACACGTCCGCAGTCACGAACCGCCGCCCTGGCTTTCAGGCTACCAAATGTGGCTATTTGTCCCACTCGCTCTCGACCATATTTCTCGATAACGTACCTGATGAGTTCTTCCCTCCGGTCATCTTGAATATCTAGGTCGGCGTCTGGCATTTCTCGACGTTCAGGATTGAGGAAGCGCTCAAAAGCGAGGCCATACTCAATGGGATCAATATCTGTGATACCCAGCCCATAGCATACCAGGCTCGCTGCGGCAGAGCCCCGTATACCGACGTATATGCCGCGTTTACGTGCAAAGTCGGTAAAATCCCGAACTATGAGCATATAAGTGGCAAATCCGCACTGATTGATGACGTCGCACTCGTAACGGAATTGCTTTTCGTACTCTTCCGGTATCGTGCCAAGTTTGGCTAGTAGACCTTTACGCGCCTCTTCCTCCATGTATTTTCCGGGGTCAACGCCTTCTGGAATGCCCGGATTCGGGAGTCTGAGCGTGCCGAAGTCGAAGCGACAATTGCACTTTTCGGCGATCTCCAGCGTGGTGGTTAGTGCTTCTGGTACTTCGGCAAAAAGCGCAGCCATCTCTTCGGGAGTCTTCATATAAAATTCTTGGGATCCGAAGCGCAGGCGATTGGGATCGTCAATCGTATGCCCCGTTTGGATACATAGCAGGACATCGTGTGCTTCGTAGTCTTTCTTGTCTAAGTAGTGGATATCATTGGTAGCGACGAGTTTGACGCCGGTTGAGCGGGAAAGTCTGATTAACTCGGGATTTACTTTCTTTTGTTCCGGTAGGGCGTGGTCCATAAGTTCCAGATAGACATTGTCCTTGCCGAATATGTCCACATAATCGCCGAGTGCTTTCTCAGCCTGCTCGCCTCTGCCTTTGAGGATGTTTGCTGGAATCTCACCTGCGAGGCAGCCAGATAGTGCGATTAGGTCTTCGGAGTATTTGCTGAGGAGTTCCTTATCCACTCTGGGCTTGTAATAAAACCCTTCGGAAAATGCAAGGCTGACAAGTTTAATCAGATTCTTGTATCCCTTTTGAGATTTGGCAAGCAGGACGAGGTGGTATTGGTCCTTGTCAAGGCGTGGGTCACGATCGGTTCGCCTGCGCATTGCCACATAGACTTCACATCCCAGGATTGGCTTAATGCCGGCGTTTTCCGCTTCGCTGTAGAAACTGATGTTTGCATACATTGCTCCGTGGTCGGTGAGTGCCATGGCTGGCATGCCCATCTCACTTGCGCGCTTGACAAGTTGGGGAATTCGGCATGCGCCGTCCAGCAGGCTGTATTCTGAATGCGTATGGAGGTGTACAAATTCAGGAGTCGCCATGGTTATCACCAAACCCCAGATATTCCATCTTTTGGATTCGGGGGCAGACAGGGCATTCCCTTCCTATTTGTGCGCTGTAGGAGAATTCTTGTAATGCTAAATCTTCGTCGGAATGTCGTCATATTTTGGATAGATTTTGGTGCCCCGCCAGGGTCGCGTACCTGTTTCTTATGTGCAAAGCGCTTTCCTCCGATAATCTATACTAAGAGGAAGGCTGTTTCCAGTGAAGAGTTTTGTCATTCTTGTGCTAGTTGCAAGTTTGCTTCCTTCCGGTGTTGTCACGGCTGGCGACATCTTAGTGACTGCTGAAGGGCAAGCGGCGTGTGAGGATTCGACCGCCCATTGTCGCCAGGCGGCGATCGCGGACGCGCTTCGAAAGGCAGTCGAAGACGCCGTGGGTGTCTTCGTAGAATCTCGTACCAAGACGAAGAACTACCGCCTGGTGGAGGACACCATCCGCATGACCTCGGAAGGTTTTGTTCGGAAATATCGAATTGTGGATGAGTGGCTTGATTCAAAAATATGCCGAGTCAAGATTGAGGCCCAGGTGGCGCCTGGAAGACCCGATGCTCTTCTCCGTTCGATATGCAGTCGTCTGAAGGAAGAAGTTGCGCCCACGTTCAAGGTCTCATCCAGCCTTAAGCCGATTGCCAACGAGATTTCCAGGCTTGGGCTCGCAGTGACTACCAACAACGGACCAGAGCCAACTATAAGCATCAGGGGCTCCGTGAGAACAATCTCTATCGGCGAGGCTATGAAGGATACTGGCATTTTTTCATCTGACGCTGTGACCAGTCTGATCGTCGAGGGTCCGTCTGGTTTTGTTTTACCTTCAGTGAACATGTCGCTTGACAAACCGAAAGTGGGTGTGAGTCAAGAGCAAGCGGATGAGTATGCAGTGCAAGAGGTGTCAAGACTCTGGGTAGAGCGAAATATTCCTTTGATAGGTATGGCTTTGCTCAAGCCTGGTGAATTCTTGAGTGATTCGGACGCACAGACGTCAGAATCTGGCGGTCAAGCGGGCGAAATGCGCCGGGAGTCTGTGCAATCCTGGGCAGAAACTCGTACAAGTGGATGTAGAACGATCATTTCGGACGGTGCAATCGTCGAACTTGCTCAAAAGTTGGGAACAGCGGTTAAGCAGGGGCAGATCTTTGAATCACTGCCTGCGGAAGTAGCCGTTTCGAGGTTTAAGGCAATAGGCTTGACCGACCCGAATCTTGTCGAAGATGTCCTGGAGGATTTAAGCACTGCTCTGGTGAAAACTGGGGTGTTCCAACTGGTCGAGCGTAACCAATTGGACAGAGTACTGGCCGAACTCCGAATAGAAAATTCGGGGTTAGTGGATAGCACCGTCGCTAAGAGACTCGGCAGGCTGATTGGTGCGAAGGCAGTGCTTATCGGAAGTATTTCTGATCGGAAAGACTGCTACGTAATCAACGCCAGGCTAATCAACACCGAAACAGGACTGGTGCAGGTTGCGGAGAGTGTTGTGATTCCGAAAGACCCTGAGCCGCGTATCCTCAGAGCATAGATTCTAAGGAGTGTGGAAGAATCATGAGTGTGCATATTCGCCGGGTTGCCATGTACGTCCAATGTTGCTCCAGTCTGAGATGCATTTTCATATTGGTGATGCTCGTAGCCGGCATAAATACTGCCATAATGGCTGGGCAAATGGATCCTCTGGTAGAGAGGATTTCTGACTCAAACGGGTGGATTAACTGGGAGCGACAGGTTGTTAAGGCAAAAGGCGTGGGGGTTATGCCTGGGGATTGCGAAAGCGAGGCACAGGCAGTACTGATGGCACGTGCAGCTGCTACGGCAGATGCGTACAGAAATCTTGCAAGCACACTGCACGGCGTCAGGGTTTCAGGTGAAACATATGTCAGGAACTTCATCACCGAGTCGGATGAAATTCGTATAAAGGTAGAAGGATTGGTCCGCGGCGCTCAAATAGTTAGCGAAAGGCAACTTTCCGACCGCACCTATGAAGTAATCATGCAGGCTCCGCTGGTTGGCGAGAAAGGATTGATTGCCGAACTTGCCTCGAAACTCTTGCCAGAGGCGAAGAAGTCATCTGCGGCTGAAGGTGGAGACTTTACTGGCTTGATCATTGACTGTCGCGGACTGGATGTCAAACCCTCTATGAGCCCGAAGGTCTACGACCCCGATGGGCTTGAAGTTTACGGCACCCTGCAAGTGTCTCCAGACTATGCTATCGAAGTTGGCATTGCCGCTTATCCGCGGACAATGGAGCAGGCACTGAAGTCACCGCGTGCGGGCGCCCATCCGCTTGTGGTCAAAGCAGTCGGGAGTGGACCCAAATATAAGACTGACGTGGTGGTTTCGGCAGCGGACGCTCAGCGCATTCGAGAAGCTGACAGCCGATCTGGATTCCTCTCGCAGTGTAAGGTCTGCATCCTCATTGGGCAAAAGGGGAAGTAACATTTCGACCATGCGCCCGGCCCGATGAAGACGAAACAATTGCAGGTCTGAATCTAAGAGACCATGTCTTTTGCGCGCAGGCGGAAGCGCATCGGCGGACATGAGTACTCGATTTCCAGGCGTCCTTCCAAAAGCAGGTGATCTCGAAGTCGGCGGATGGATTTTGATGACAGGCAGCAGTCGCCTAGCATGATGACCTTGCCACTAACTTTTTCTGGGACAGGCGGTTCTTTGCCAAGTACGAGTGTGATCTCCCTCTTGCCGTCGAGTAATCCTTCCTGTGCGAGTTTATCAAGTCCTCGCCGAATGTAGTACTGGCATGATCTGCAGTAGTCGCCAGCGATAATCTTGACTCCAGGGAAAAGTTCTGGGTCAAAGGATATATCAGGTCGGCGGAATGGCTTCCTGACTGTTTCAATGTTTTGCCCGGTGACGGTGATCCTGGAAAGGTCGGCGACACCGAGGTTCTGCTCGTGGGCAATGCGTGTAGTGTCAATTTCGAATGGGTCGAATCCCATGACGGCAGATGCCACAGCATCTAGGGCTACCACATCCTTTGAGGCAAGCAAGAGCCCCATATCAACTGGTGTGCCCTCTTCGGCGTGGTCACCTTCTAGCGCAGTGACTGCATCAAGCAAGGTGAGGTCTGGCGGGCGGACACGTAGGATATCCGTCAGTTTGGCCGGGAGTTCCCTATAACTGTGCCCAAAGAGTTTGTCTTCATCGGAAATGATACCATGCATGTTCTTGATTCCCAGTGTCACGTAGGTGAGGCTGTGGATCTTCATCACTGGAACATTAATGAAGACATCGGCATCCATGATCTTTCGCGCGATGCGTGCACGTTTAAGAATCAGCCCACCTGGGACCTCTGTATCTACCCACTCATCTTCCTCGAAGAAAACCATGACCCCGCCTGCCTCTTCGACGACCTTTGTCATGCCAATCAGGTCGGAGCAAGCGCGCGTCGTGTTGTTAGCAGGGCGGAATTTGGCGGTGGATATGCTCCTGCCATCACCCACTACGACCTCCCTGGCCCCGGCTTCAAAAGCAATTCTGACCAGAGCGGCTACCACACGCGGGTCTGTGGTTCGCGGCGGCGGGCTCGGTGCAAAGATATTTGGCTTGATTAGGACCTTGCTTCCTGCCTGAATTAGTTTGCTTGCTTCGGTAAGTTCCATCGCCTTTCGCACTGAGGCCAATATGGTCTTCTCAGTGTAGGGCTGGTCCACATTTACTATTGAGACTATTGATTTTTTCATGACTTTGTTCGAAACCATTCGATTGTGAGTTGGAGACCTTCCTCAAGGTTTACCTTTGGTTCCCAGCCTAGGATTCGCTTAGCCTTGCTAATGTCTGGGCGCCGTTGCCTTGGATCGTCCGCGGGCAATGGCTCGTGAACGATACCAGAGTCGCTTCCGGTAAGCCGGAGAACCAACTGTGCAAACTCCATTATACTTATTTCCTGTGGATTTCCCAAATTCACGGGTTCGTGTTCATCAGACATCGCCAGGCGGTAGATGCCATCAATCATGTCTGAGACAAAGCAAAGGCTGCGTGTTTGTTTGCCATCTCCATGGATCGAGAGAGATTCACCCTTCAGTGCCTGGCGGATCAAGGTGGGAACAAGCCGCCCATCGTCGGTCCGCATCCTTGGACCGTATGTGTTGAATATGCGAGCAATCTTCGTGTCTACGCCATGCGCCTTATGATATGCCATAGTCATGGCCTCAGCAAATCGCTTGGCTTCGTCGTAGACTCCCCGAGGACCCACTGGATTGACGTTGCCCCAGTAGGTCTCAGGCTGAGGATGCACCTGGGGGTCGCCATATACCTCGGATGTTGAGGCAAGAATGTATCTTGCTTTATGTTTGTTAGCGAGCCCAAGAGTCTTATGTGTCCCAAGCGAGCCAACTTTTAGAGTCTGAATCGGGTATCGCATATAGTCAATTGGGCTGGCCGGTGAAGCAAAGTGGAATACAAAGTCAACTCGTTGTTCTAAATAGAGGTATTCAGTTACGTCGTATTCCACGAACCTGAAGTTCTTGTTACCTAGATGGTGAACAATATTATCCGTAGAGCCTGTGATGAGATTATCCATCACGGTAACGTGGTAACCCTTTTCCAGCAGTAGGTCGCATAGGTGAGAGCCGAGAAAGCCTGCTCCGCCAGTAACAAGCGCCCGCTCCATGATGTGTCTCCTTTCCGGATTATAGGCGCTGTTCTGGAACGTCGTCAAGCCGGGTGCATGGAGTTAGTTGAGGCGGACTCCGAATTAGATTGCCCGGTTTTACGAACTTGTCTCCAAAAGATTACACTATTACGCTGAGGAAACACACTCATTGACCAGATGATTATTTGAACTTGTTCTGTTTTGCTTTGAGGAGCTCGCCTGCCATATTTCCAATCCTGGAATGTTTTCACCCGTAAATGTCTAACTCTATAATGGACATGGAGGTTTTGGATGGGGATTCGACTTCTTGAACTTTTGCCTTCTGTGACGCGCTTTGATCATTTATTAGAGGAAACCAGAGCGCTATACGAAGTCTCTTTTCCACCCCAGGAACGCCGTCCATTTGAAGAGATAACCTCTCTGCTTGGGACAGACTCCGAGGACCGCGCGAGAATTTTGGTCGCGGTCGAGGGAAATGAAGTCTTGGGGCTTAGCATATTTCGATACATTCCCTCCGTGAGGATTGGCTATCTTTGGTATCTCTGCGTTTCGGAGTCGGCGAGGGGAAGGCAGGTAGGCACGAGTCTTTACCGTGCATCGGTGAATAGGCTTGTCGAAGCGGGAGCACGTGCTTTGGTATTCGAGGTTGAGCCTCTATCAGCCCGTGTGCCGCCGGTTTATGGCGATCCCCTGAGGCGCATTCGGTTCTACGAGCGTCTTGGGGCGCGACCAGTCATCGGCTATGAGTATGTCCAGCCACCGATTCCACCTTATGGACCTGTAAGGCTTGAACTCATGGTGCACTTACTAGATGGGCGTAGTGATTGCCCGGGTTGGGAACTTGCTGAGATTATCGATGGTTGGCTTTCTTCTCTTGGGCGCGTGCACGAGGAAGTTCCGCCGAGCGTACGGCTTGGATCTATTGCAGATTTGGTCGCCCGAGAAAAAGACCAAGGCCTAGGGCAATAGGTGGCCTTTCTTGTTTGGCATGATCTGCCTGCGCCCCAGACCTTGAAATTTGTGTCTAATGATTTGATACGTCGTTTGGTTTTAGTTTGTTACACACTTAGTATTCTTCGAATTCATCCTCCAGGGCAAAAGAACGTGCTTGTGCGACTAAGCGGGTTTTATCTTTCTTGCCTTTTCTCGTTTTCATGTCGCAGTTTTCTTCCCAGCCGCCGCAATTACAGGACTCGCCGGTCATATCGCACCATTGGACCTTTCCGGCCTTCCACCAAAAATGGCATTCTGACATCCATGACCTCCCTCGATCAACCGGCGACGGAAGTCTTCGCGCCGTACTCACTCCGATTATCGGAAGCGGTAGAAGGCGTTTTTAGGCGAGGGTTCCCCGCAATAATACGGGTTTCTAAAACATTCCATGCACCCACGCAAGGGCGGTGTGGCCTGCGTCTATAAATTGCCTGGTACACAAGAAAGCATTGGGTTGTTGGATGGCTTGCTAAGGGAGGTCAATGGAGTGCGAATAGAGTTTGCTGAGGAGAAGAGGGGCGCTTACAAAGAAGCGCCCCGAAGAAAGTTCCTACGGGATTACTAACGTGATCGTCCCCAGGTTTGTCTCAGGCGCAGTGAACGCTTGACCGGTGATGTCTTTCACTATTGTGCTGCCAAACATGATTCTCAGGTCGTAGGTTCCCTGGGGAATGATTGGAATTCTAAATACTCCGATCAGTGGGTCCGTCTCCAGCGGATCAATGTCTGCAGTGGCGATGAGGAACAATTGCTCGCCAATGTGCCCTGGTGTATAAACGTAAATGACCGCGTCTTCGGGAATCGGCTTGGATGTATCCGATGAGTCCTTGACCACAACTTGACCGGTGACCTTGGTGGCAATATTCACTGGTGACATGCTGAGCGTGGGCTGAAGCATGAAGTTCCCGCTGCCAGGTGGGTTCTCAACGAATGACCTGCCAGCATTGAAGTCCACGATTATGGCGCAAAGTTCGCCTTCGTTGACTGTGAACGGACCAATACATTTTATGCCGGTTTGGTTTACATTCCGGAGGTCTACGCTGTAGGTCTGCCCAGACCTCACGATCTCGGCTGAGTCGAGCATGAGTCTTATCTGTGTGTAATGACCGGTGCCTAGCGGTGCTTCGGCAAGTAGCAATGGCTTGTCTGGTGTATGCTCGAGAAGGTTTACCTTAAGGGGTGTGTCCCATGACCTGACTGTAAACCACCCGCCACCATCTTTATGGACGTCCACACTTTTTATGAAGATGTTGATTTCATCAGCGTCGAGTGGATTGTCTGCGAGCAGGACTTGCAGTCTGCCATTACCGCCTGATGTCCCGCCACAGCCTCCCAGCATCCATGCCCCGGCTGCAATTAGAATGACTACGAGGAAGAGATGCGCTTTGACTTTCATGGCTTTTTTCTCCTTTCTGATTTACCCAGGGGCAGTGTAGTCGGAATGCGGGAGTCGTCGCTTTGTTCTAGTAGCACACTCCCACATTTGAAACATTATACCACAGCATTTAAGACTTTGTTTATTCCCTTTGCAATTGCGTCGCAATCTTCGTCGCTGAGCAGTGGGCTGATGTTGATGTGGATTGCGCGCCCTAAATATCCTAGTGTCTGTGGACACATGTCTCTTGAGTACTCTACTTTCCCTTTGTAAAACGGACAAGTGAAAGGACAACCCCTTTGCACATCTGGGCTTTTCGTGAGAACTTCAATCCAGTTGGTGTATATGTGCCTGTCTGGAAACCCCTGGTCGTACATGGTGCCTGCACCGATCCCTTCAGCCTTGAGCGCTGTTGCAACTCTCTTCGCCAGTTCTGCATTTGGCAAATAGAACACCAGACAAAGTCCTGCCTCGCCTTCTTCGTCATGTACGCGGCGGAACTCAACTCCTGGATGAGGTTTGATCTGACTTTTTATCCTTCGCTTGTTTGCGCGCATTCGAGAGAGGAGCCCCTCCAGCCTGGACAGTTGGACAAGGGCGAGAGCACCGGCAATCTCACTCATTCGGAAGTTGACACCAGGGAAAACTGCCATCCCCGTGTCTTCACCCCAGAATCGGACGGCGGCATCATGATACATCCGGGTCTTATCATATACTTCTTGCTTTTCTGTTATCACCACGCCCCCTTCGCCTGAAGTTATGACCTTGTACATTTGGAGGCTGAAGCAGCCGACGTCGCCGAATGTACCCAATCGTTTGCTTCGGTAGGAGGCACCGCACGATTGGGCTACGTCCTCGATTACCATTATGCCGTGGCGTTTGGCGATCTCGGTTATACGTTCCATGTCGCATGGGGTGCCGCGCATGTGAACCGGCATGACTGCCTTTGTATGCGGAGTGATCTTGCGCTCAAAGTCAGAAGGGTCCAAAGTGAGCGAATCGTCTACCTCGGCGATAACAGGGATTCCTTTCGCGGCAACTACGGCTGCCGGTGACGCCACGAATGTATAGGCGGGGACAATCACCTCATCACCAGGACCGATGCCGATTCCCACCAGCCCTGCGATGAGCGCGCTCGTTCCCGAATTGACTGCGAGTGCGTATTTTGCGCCCATGAGGTGGGCAAACTCTTCCTCGAACTTCTGTACGCGTGACTTTCTCTCATCGGTTTTGAGGTAGCGGAAGAGCACCTTTTCTTCAAGGACCTCAAGGACTGCTCTCTTTTCCGCTTCGCCGATTTCCCATGCGCCCGGAAACATTGGGGGCTCAGGCGTTGCCTTGGCAGGGGTTCCTCCTTCGATTGCCAACTTTTCTGACATGGTCAGGTCCCTTCCTTTGCCGAAGTACTTGCCACATCGCTGTTTGCGGAGCACGCTTGTGGGCAAAGAATCCTCGGTCGAGTTGTCTGACTCTTATTGCTTTGGTGATTCCGTCTGTGGTGTTGCTGACTCTGCTGGCGATTCGATTCGGACTGTCACGCGCACATATCTCGCATCAGCCACCGATGTACCCGGCGGCAAACTTACCGCGACTCGCTGTGTGAAGGTCTGCGTATGACTGGTAAGATTCAAAGGTTGGGTGCTCACCGCGCTTATTTGCATCAGTCGTTCTGGACGACCGGTTATTGTCACAACCTGTGGCTTGACGTTGATTTCGGATACCCTGTATGGGAACGGTGGCTGACCGACAATATTCGGGCTGACAAATACAACGCGGGTGGCTGGAACCTGCTCAAGTCTGAGACGAAGATGTACCTTCGCAGGGTTTATTCTTAACCCCTGGACCTCCTTGCCATCCTTGTCTTTGGCAGATAGAGTGAAGTCACCCTCGATTACACCTTCTCGCAGTTGCGCGGGCTCCACAGTTACTGTGAGTCGGTTAACTCGGCTGACTCGGTCGGGTAGCCCTGATATGACAGCCCTTGGAGGTGTGAATTCCGGCGCCCCAAATCTGAAGCCTACTGGTGGAGTCCCAGCAAACTCTACGTCAGCCTGCATTGTCCGCTGCGCCTCCCGAACAATGGTGACCATTACTTCTCGAGGCTCAGGCGTGGCTTTCACCAATCCTGCATATGAAGTGGGTGGGACAACGACAACAGGGACTTTGTGTGTGCCCGGCCCCTTTCCGCGTAGATTTATGTGTACCAGCATCTCATCTACGTCAGCCGCTGTTGCATTGACATGCTCTCTTGACCCCTCAAGCACCACCCGAACCGTCTTTGGCATCCGAGTGACAATCATGCCAGGTTCTACTTTCCGTGGAACTAGTGGCACTCTGGGTATTTCCTTTGTGACAGTGGGGTTATAGCCCTTGTTCACGTAGAACCACAGCACTATCGCGATGCTCAAGGCGAGTAGTTTGTATTTAAGGTTGTGCCTGATCATGATTGTTTCTTGTTTTCTGCGCCCCGCAACCCAAACCGTGAAAATGCACTTGAGACTGTCTGTCCTAGTCTGCTCCTTCTCTCTTCTTCAGGGGTCAGTTGGAAAAGGTCAACGAGGTAACTGCGAACCTGTTCGGGTGTAAGTCCTCGATCCAACCTGCCTTCCGTTGCAATCGAGATTGTGCCAGTTTCCTCAGAAACAACCAGCACAACTGCATCGCTTTCTTCGGCTACACCGACAGCCGCTTTGTGTCTGGTATGGATCATCGTTCCAAACTTCGGATTTTCGCTAAGGGGCAGAGTACAACTTGCGGCCACTATCCGATTGCCGCGGATGATGACTGCGCCGTCATGGAGCGGGCTACCCGGGTGAAAAATTGTTTTGAGCAGGTCTGCGGAGACTACAGCATCGAGTTTGTTGCCGGTCGCAATGATATTATCCAACCCGACATCGCGCTCCAATACGATGAGTGCGCCAATCTTCGCACGTGACATGTCTGCGGCAGCCCTGGTAAGTTGATCTACAAGGTCCGCTATGTCTTCACGTCCTAGTGTGCTGAACCCCTTGCCAAGGAATCGGAGCCGCCCAATCTCTTCGAGCGCATGCCGGAGTTCCGGGTAAAAGAGAATTACAAGCGCAACTGGACCTAAGGGGACGAATATATTCAAGAGCCAGTTCAGCGCGCGAAGGTGGAGATAGTCGCTGAGAAATACGAGGAGGAAGAAAACTGCCAAGCCCCACATGATTTGCCAGGCGCGCGTACCCTTTACAAGCATCATGAATTTGTATATCAAGAAGGTTACGACTATTATGTCTACTATTGGCCAGATGTAATTAGGATTTAGTATCCGCTCCGTCCATGTTGCCAACATTGGGCTTGAGTTCACTTCCCTCTGCCGCGCCTATAATTTGATGCCACCGTGACCGTCTATTCCCAGACCCGCTTGAGTATAGCATAGGCACCTTCCGTAGTCAACGAAATGCATGGGCGAGAGTGGAGGTCTTTGGATGTAAGGGTACAGGAAACCGGCGTCCTTCGTAAGTTGGATATTGGTTCTGGGAGTACGGCATGGCGCAGGGTATGTACTCGTATGTCGGGCGTGCTTGACAGTGTATTTCGCCTTTGCTATACTGCTGCCGTGCCCGGGATAGGGCTGGAGAGGGGCAATGGAGCGCACACTTGTACTCATCAAGCCCGATGCGGTGGAGCGAAGGCTCATAGGTGAGATTATCGGAAGATTTGAAAGGCGAACCCTTACGATTAAGGCTCTAAAGATTCTTAGACCCTCTCGCGAACTTGCTGAGCGGCATTACGAAGTTCACAAGGGCAAGCCATTTTATGAACTTGCTGTAAACTTTCTTTCCTCAGGACCGGTGGTAGCCATGGTTCTCGAAGGAGACGACGCCGTGGCTATCGTGCGGATGATGATGGGCGCTACTGATCCGCTTGCGGCGCAGCCAGGCACAATCCGCGGAGACTACACAGCCCACGTCACATATAACCTCGTTCATGGGTCGGACTCGCTTGAGGCAGCAGAAACCGAAATCGCAACCTGGTTCAAACCCGAGGAAATAATGTCCTAATATTTCGACCTGCGGTGCATGGAAACTTTCACGCAGGGAGGAAGGTGGGCGAGTAACAGATGGCTCATAAGGTCACCCGAAGAGATTTTTTAAAGGGCGCCGCGGCGACAGGTGTGGGTGTAGTCGGGATGTCCGCGGTCCCGCTGGACCTGTTTGCCAAAACCCAGCCGGACAAGTCACGCGTCGCAGTAGTAAGTGCTCCCAACCTGCTTGTGGAGCGCGATCGCAATACAAACACTCCCTCCAGGCTTGGCATGTCTTCCGTCGGAGAAGTTGACGCAACCATTGATCAGAAGGTGCTCAATAAGATGGTGGACGAAGGGATAAAAGCCATCACGGGCAAGAATGATTCGGTGGCTGCGTGGAAAGCATTGTTTAAGCCCTCAGATGTGGTAGGTATCAAAGTAAACTGCCTTTTTGGCGTTGGAGCATCCACTCATCCGGAGGTGATTGCTGCGATAATCGCTGGGCTCAAGTCAGCCAATGTCCCCGAACAGAATATCATAGTATGGGACCGAAACGACCGCGAGATGAGATCGGCGGGATTCGTTATCAACCGCGGCGACGGCGTTCAATGCTATGGGACGGGAGACGACTATGAACCTGAGCCGACAGAGTGCGGAAGTTTCCGTGGGCGTCTCAGTAAGATTCTCACTCAAAAGATTACTGCCCTGATCAACGTACCCATCCTGAAGGATCACAGCATGTCAGGCATCACTTGTGCGTTGAAGAATCATTATGGCTCGCACAATAACCCGGGAGATCACCATGGAAATGGCTGTGACCCATATATGGCGGACCTGAATAATGTCGCCGCCATAAGAGAAAAGACGAGGCTTATCATATGCGACGCCATCAAGCCTCAGTGCAACGGTGGTCCAGGGTATAAGCCAAACTTTGTTTGGGAGCATAAGACGTTGCTGTTCTCCACTGACCCTGTCGCAGTGGATTACACAGGTTGGCAAATCATCGAAGCACGCCGCGCGGAAATCGGGCGAAAGCCTCTCGCGGAAGAAGGTCGCCCTGTTCGATTTATCCAGACTGCCGCCTCGAAAGGACTGGGTAGAAATGACCCAGCAAAGATTGAAGTAATTAACAGGACGGTCAGCGGTTAGCCGTTGGTCGTTTCTGGCTAAGAATACATGCGGGCTGTCATATTCGGTCATGGCGTGTTTTTACAGGAGGATGATATGACGAATACTTACTCCCGACGGGATTTCCTAAGGCGCGCAGGCATAGTGGGCGCGTCAGCAGTGGGATTTGCTCTGGCGGGGGATGACTTGCTTGGGGTCCTTGAATCTGCCCAGGCGGCGCCCCCCATTCTTTCGGTTGCCTCGAAGGCGTCACCGGAAAGGCTTGTGGAGAAAGCAATCAACGGTCTTGGCGGCATTAGAAAATTTGTGAAAAAGGGCGCGAAGGTGGTCATCAAGCCAAATCTCGCCTGGATTCGTGCCCCCGAAACCGCCGCAAACACGAATCCGCAGGTCCTGGCATCCATCATTAAGTTGTGTAAAGCGGCAGGCGCCGGGTCAATCGTTATCTTCGAGCATTCTTGTGATAATAGTCAGGCGGCGTTCCGTGAATCAGGCGCGCAGGAAGTGGCCGATAGACTCAATGTCAGGATAGTCTCTGGCAGTAACAGGGCACTTTATCGGAAGGTTGAGATTCCAAAAGGGAAAATACTCAAATATGATGATTGCGCAAAATTGATACTGGAGGCTGACTGCTTCATAAACGTTCCAATTGCCAAGGTCCACGGCAGTACGGGAATTACCGCAAGTATGAAAAACCTGATGGGCGCTAATTGGGATCGTCAGGCATGGCACCAAAGTGGTCTTGACCAGTGCATTGCAGACTATTCCACTGCAGTAAAGCCGGACCTGATCATCCTGGACGCAGTGCGCGTGCTACTAACTCGTGGTCCGAAAGGACCAGGGCAGACCAAAGATGTAGGAGAGGTGGTGGCATCAACTGACCCTGTCGCGGTTGACGCCTATGCCGCTAAACTGCTCGGGAGGTCTCCGTCGAGTATCGGTCACATTAAAGCCGCAGCCGAACACGGTATAGGCGTGCTCCAACTGGACAAAGTAACCATTAAAAGGGTCTGAACTAGGGATATGTCACAGGCTCTAATGAGAGTGAGTTGCGTGAGAAGATGACCTTGCCCTCTGGATTATGAACACACGATTTTTCCGCCGCGTCAGCCAAATTCTCTTTTTCCTATTGTTCCTGGCGCTTGTCTTCCTGACTACTTACCCGGGGAGAGGCTGGGCAACCGACTTTTTTATTAGGCTGAGTCCTCTTGTAGCATTGGGGACGATGGTAGCCAGTCGGGCGATCATCCAGGACGTCTTCGTTCCCGCGCTGGTCGTAACTGTGGCCACACTCTTCCTGGGCAGGATTTTCTGTGGGTGGATATGTCCCTTGGGCACGACGCTTGATATTGCGGACAAGATCTTTTACCGGCGCCGCAGAAGTCCGAACTCTCGAAACTATAGACGGCTTAAGTATTACCTCCTCGCTGGTCTTATTGTGACGGCTATTTTCACCAGCCAGGCGGTCTATCTACTGGATCCGATTGCTCTAATCACACGGACGGTGATTCTTGCATTTATTGCTCCTCTTCAGATGGCGCTCCGCTGGCTGAATGATGTTGCCGCCTCGTGGTCTTCGGGCAATTTCGGTCCCCTGGTGTGGTTGGGCGCCTTTCTGAGTAGTCTTTTAGGGAGGTCTACATTCGTTACAAATAGCCAACTCTACTTTCGAAGTGCTCTCATAGCATTTGCGGTATTTGCAGTCATCGTTGGGCTAAACAGTTTGTCGCGCCGATACTGGTGCCGCAATCTATGTCCACTGGGTGCACTCCTCGGCTTGCTTTCTTGGTCGCCTGTGCTCAAGCGCATTGTGGGAGATTCGTGCAATAACTGTTCGCGCTGCGCCGCCGAATGCAAAATGGATGCGATTCCCCAGGACTTCCGGCTGACTAGGAGCGCTGAGTGCATCGAGTGCTTCGACTGCGTGGAGATATGTCCGCAAAATGCGGTGAGATTTGGTTTGTGTCTGCGGACGCAGAGGGCTCCGGAGACGGCGCTTGACCTCTCTCGCAGACGAATCCTACAGGGCGCTGGTTTTGGTCTCGCGTTCGTCGGGCTGGTGAGAATAGACCCTGCTCGGAAGTTAGCCGTTAACGGAGAGATGCCGGTGAAGTTGAGCAGTGATGCTCTGATTCGCCCACCTGGGTCCGTGGCAGAAGACGAATTCATAGCGCGCTGTGTTCGGTGTGGGATGTGCATGAAGGCGTGTCCCACAAATGGACTCCAGCCGGCGGTTCATGAGGCAGGCATTGAGGGATTCTGGACGCCGGTTCTCGTGCCTCGCATTGGTTATTGTCAAGAGGATTGTACGTTATGCGGAGAGGTATGCCCCACGGATGCTATCAAGCCCTTCACAGCAGAGGAGAAGAAGCATATTTTCATAGGGACCGCGAACATTAATCGCAGTACTTGCATCGCCTGGTATGCCGATAAGAAGTGCCTGGTTTGCGATGAGCATTGCTCCTACAAAGCCATCTATTGGAGGCAAGTGGAGGGTGTGAATCGTCCTTTTGTGGATGAAAAGAAATGCGTGGGCTGCGGCATTTGTGAGGCAAAATGTCCGGTTCAGCCAGTGGCGGCGATTCGAGTCTATTCCATCGGTGACAAGCGGTACATGACGCGCGAAGAACAGAAATCCTGGGCTGGTTCCTAGGCACAAGCACCGTTTTGCACGAAAGCAGAAATAGATCACGATGCGGTGCAATTGCGGGTCCTGGTGGGCGACGAATTGCCGGACATTCCGCGGGGTCACCGCATGATATGGGGACGCGGGGATCGTGGGGGCATGGCATGCCGTGCCCCTGCCGCACCATGGGGGAAATGCCAGATGAAATATGACCCGGAACGTCACCATCGCCGTTCCATTCGTCTGCAGGATTGGGATTACGCCGGCGAGGGCGCCTATTTTGTGACCATTTGCACCCACGAGCGGTTGTGCCTATTCGGCGAGGCGGTGGATGGAGAGATACGTCTCAACGAATACGGTCAGATTGCGAGGGCGTGTTGGGAGGAAATTCCGTTGCATTTTTCCCACGCACAATCGGATGTGTTTGTGGTGATGCCGAACCATGTGCATGGGATCATCATTTTGGCGACACCCGTAGGGGCACGGCATGCCGTGCCCCTACAAGGGCATGCCGTGCCCCTACAATGGCATGCCGTGCCCCTACAAAATGCCGTGCCCCTACATGGACAAAATGGCGGGTTTGGCAAACCGGTCCCGGGATCCATTCCCACGATCATCCGTTCGTTCAAATCCGCCGTCACAAAACGCGTCAATGCCTTGCGTGACGTCCCCGGTGTCCCTGTCTGGCAACGCAATTATTACGAACACATTATCCGCAATGAGAGGGAATTGACACGTATAAGCGAATATATCATGGGGAATCCTGCCAACTGGGAAACTGACGATAACAATCCCGATTTTGCCAGGCCACAGGGGTGCCGAAGATGAAAGCCCTGCAAAACATGCGTTAGATCCTGAGGGCTATCTCTGAAGACGTGGAGATTCTCCCCGCGGTGGGCGGCGCCGTGCAGGATCCGGAGCCTCCCGACTCTCAAGAGCACGATTTTCGGTCATGAGTGCCTTGTGGGCAACTGTTCCGCGATGGTTATTGGTCGCAGTGGTTCCGCTGAACTTTCGTCTCCTGCGTACCGGTTTCTCGATCCGGCGGTCAAAGCATGTGTCTCACGCCTGCAGAAAGGTGAACTTGTCATTACCCATGCGACATTTCATCAGCCAGTGAAGATTCATTTTCCGCGTCCCGCTTATTTGCAGGGAGGCGATGGATAGTGCGCGCTCGCGATTTTTTCTTAGCGGAAGACTTCTATCTTAGGCAGTGAGGCGATTTCTTCCTCGATCGGCTTCCATGGCTCCGTGCCTTCCTTCGCGGGTGCACAATACAGGTAGATAGGTCCGCCAGGCTGGTTGTAGGTGTCTCCGGGCTTTAGCAACTTATTGGTCATCTTCCTGATGTCTGCGTGTTGGTTGCCCGCATCGTCCTTCCAAAAGAGTACTGTGACGCCCGCCGAAGACGGTGCGATTGCACCGTATGCAGCGCCAGCCTTTCTATCTACCCATGCGGCACTGCCACACGCTCCCACAAGCCCCACTTCGTCGTCCGCTGGATCTCCGCCAATCGCTGATTGAGCATAATAAAAGTAACTTTCCATGGTCCACGAACGCGTGTCTGTATTCTTGAGTGAGAGAAATCGAGCCGTGAACCACGGCTTGTTGGGAACGAAGTCGAACGCATAAGTGGTTTCGTATGCGAATGGTCCAGAATCCTTACCCGGATTAGTTCTCGATGTGGTTACTTCCAGCCGAGTCGTCAGCGATCCTTTCCAGATGCGGATTTGCGAGACAGCGGTCGGACGATCCCACCATGTGCCACCGGCAACTTGCTGGATTAGCGGGGTGAACGTGCCCATTTCGAGTTCACCAAGTTTTATTGAGGCGATTGCCTTATCGTGTGTCTTGTCTCCTGAGAGTTTGAGTACGCCCGTGTCCAGGTCAAAGTGTTCCACTATTTCCGGCTGGATCAGCCTCGCTGAGCCAGATTTGTCCAGGTAGAAGGTTTGAGTGGTTTTAGGCTTGGCATTGACCTGAAACACTACAATGTCACCGGCACTTGCAGTGCCCGAGCCATCCAGATCCAGGATCTCGGCGTCAACTTCCTTGCCTGCGCCGTCAACAAGGCGGAAAGGTCCTGATTCTGGCAGCGTGAGGAAAACGGTGTGTCTCCCACCTGATGGGCTATAGACACCGATTGGGATACCCTTTTCAACTGGGCTAGCCACATAAACGAAGCGGCTGAGTTTATTGTCACCCATGTTGACCTCATCCAACGTACCTTCAGGGTCAGCGAGCGCTTCCACATAGTGTGCGCCGGGTTTCAATATGTATTTCATCTGTACCCAGCCCTTGCCTCGCTTTGGAATCGTGAGGGTCATGCCGGCTGTCATGTCATCTACTTTGAGGACAACGGGCACCTTTGCTTCAATTCTTCCGGAATTTTTGAGGTTCGCTCTAACCTCCTTTCCTCCGGACGCGTCCACCATTTCGATGCCCGTGATGGTGATTTCCGCTGTCTTCCCGCTATGGATCTGGTAAGCCTTGGCATTCACTCTCGCCACAGTTTGCGTAAAGAGTTCCCAGGGTTCGTCATTCACGTCCACCAGCCCGTAATTGCTATCTTCGGGGAAGGTTTTCGCGATTCCGAGTGCCGGCTCATCTACCCACATGAAATAATCACTACCGACCATGAAAGGCAGGGAAAAGAAAGTCTTCTGGTAGACTTCAAAACATTTTGCCTTTTCGCTCTGGGTTCGTACCCTCATGCCTGCTCCGGCTCGACACGGCAAGCCAGCATCCAGCGCCGGGAAACTCCATTCCGTAACCATCATGGGACGCTTTGCCTGCTTGTACCAGTTTGTGAGTGTATCCACAAGTCCGATAGGGACAAGCGTTTCGAGGTCTACTGGTCCGTAAATGTTGAAAGATACTATGTCGCAGTATTTGCCAGCAATATCCCAAATAGGAGGGGCGTTTCCGGCGAATCTACATCCTAGAATCATGTGATTTGGGTCTGCTTTGCGGATGGCTGATGTGGTGGTGGAGAAGTACTTGTCCGCACAGAGTCGTACAAACTCGATTTTGTCGGCGATTACCTTTTCATTGGATTGTTCATTCCAGGACGTGGAAGCAAGCGCTTCATCCCAACTGGTGAACGACGTACCCCATATGGCATTAAAACTGGCGATATCTTTGTATTTTTTCTTGAGCAAGTCGGTCAGTGCTTTCTTCGCCTCATGAGTAGCCGGTCGTTTGATGGCTTCATCTGCTAGTCCGTACGGCACGCCACTTTTCCCAAACCATTCCAGTTCATTATCCAGGAACCAGCCGAAGAGCCATGGGTCGTCTTTCAACGGTGCACACTGGGCGCGCGCTTTCTCTTCGCAGTATTCAGCAAAGGATGGGTTGAACACGTTTGGGAAACCCGTCCAATGCACTCTGTCCACCAGCGGGTCCTTGCCGGCATAGTCTGCGCCCATGCCGCAGAACTCCATGTAAGCCAGACCTCGCCCTCTGGTTGAAGGCGAATTGTTCGCGCCTAGCGCATTGAAGTTCCAGATCTTCAGGCGGTCGGTTGAGGACTTTGCCCACGCCGATTCGTCGTTGTTGTACTTCTTTCTGACGTTTTGGGCGTAAGGTGCGTACCCAAGCGCTTCGCACCAGTGCACGTTGTAATTTACGTGGTCGGTGCCAATTGCGTAAAAGACTGCACCGCTAGGGTCAATGCACCACCATCTGGTGCCGATCCTTTGGACGTGGAAAAAGCCGGTAGCCTTGCCCTTGATGCCCGTCCATCCGCCATATTCAGTTCGTTCAGACGCCTGGACGGCAAGCATTATTCCGAGAAGCATAGCCGTGCAAGCAATTTTGGGCATTGCTGTATCCTCCCTGCACACCGATTGCGAGCCTGGACCGATTATGCCAAAGCGCTGTGATAACGTCAAGCGGCGGGTTGCACTTTGACAGGTGTGAATCTGTGGTTTGACTACCTGCATTCAATATGTTTGCTACCCTCGCCGTTATTCCTTACAATGGTCAATATGCCAGGCGTGTTTGAGCGACGATTTTGCGAACCGTTTTGCTTGACGCACTGGGGCAGGCTGTGATAGTATACATGAACATTCTTCCCATATCTGCGTAGCAATTTGGGAGAAAAAAGCAACAAGGCTCAGCGGTGGAACAAGCCTCTTGCCTGGGTTGGCTGAGAGATAATTGTTCAGGCGGTAAGTGGTGCACGCACGAGGAGCCGCGTTGTCATGCTTTCTATCATTGTTTGAAAGGTAGAAGATTCTGACATGAGAAGCGATGCGGTGAAGAAGGGGCTGGAGCGGGCTCCGCACAGAATGTTGTTCTATGCGGATGGATTGACAAAGGATGAGATCAGTAGGCCATTCATCGGAGTCGTGAACTCTGCAAATGAAATTGTGCCTGGTCACATCCATCTTGACAAAATCGCAGAGGCAGTCAAAGCGGGTGTGCGAATGGCCGGCGGGACGCCGCTTGAATTCTGCGTCATCGGGATTTGCGACGGCATTGCAATGGGTCATGAAGGAATGAAGTATTCGCTTGCAAGCCGTGAACTCATTGCCGACTCAATTGAATCAATGACAATGGCCCATGCACTGGACGGGCTAGTCCTAGTCACAAACTGCGACAAGATAATACCGGGAATGCTCATGTCCGCCGCGCGTCTAAACATACCAGCAGTAGTCATCAGCGGCGGTCCGATGCTTGCTGGAATATATCGCGGCGAGGCGATTTCCTTCACCAAAGTCATGGAAGGAGTGGGCGCAGTAGCCAGTGGGAAGATGACCGAAGAAGAACTAGCGGAAATTGAACAGGTTGCTTGCCCTGGCTGTGGATCTTGTGCGGGAATGTTTACTGCGAACTCAATGAATTGCCTTACTGAGGCGCTGGGCATGGGGCTTCCGGGCAACGGTACAATCCCAGCAGTAGCGGCGGCGCGCATCCGATTGGCGAAAGAGGCTGGGAAGGCAGTGATGGGTCTGCTTGAAAAGGGAATCAAGCCACGGGACATCATGACCAAGGGTGCTTTCGAGAATGCGCTGGCTGTTGACATGGCACTGGGATGTTCTACGAATACGGTGCTCCACGTTCTGGCTATTGCGCACGAAGCGGGCGTGAAGATTGACCTCGATGATTTCAACAGAATCAGCGCAAAGACGCCGAATCTTTGCAAACTGAGTCCGGCTGGGAAACACCATCTTCAGGACCTTGACGAAGCCGGCGGGATTCCGGCGGTAATGAACGAACTGCTGAAGCATGGTCTGCTTTCGGCACCAGATGCTATGACCGTGACTGGTGAGTCTGTGCGGAAGAACGTCGGTGGTCGCGAGATACTCCGTTCGGACGTGATTCGTTCTGTGGAAAATCCGTACCACGCTGAAGGCGGTTTGGCAATTTTGCGCGGTAATCTGGCGCAGGATGGTGCGGTCGTCAAGCAGTCTGCAGTTGCACCTGAGGTACTGCGTTTCTCTGGTCCGGCAAAAGTATTTGACTCCGAGGACGCAGCAACTTCTGCAATTCTGGGCGGTAAAGTGCCGAAGGGGTCAGTTATTGTCGTTCGCTACGAAGGACCGAAGGGCGGACCTGGGATGCGTGAGATGCTTTTCCCAACTGCGGCAGTGGTTGGCATGGGACTAGAGACCGAGATGGCGCTGATTACCGACGGGCGATTCTCAGGTGCATCCAAAGGATGCTCGATAGGACATATCTCCCCAGAGGCTGCGGAAGGTGGGAACATTGCACTGGTACAGGATGGGGACGTTATCGAAATTGACATACCGGCGAAAAAGATTAACGTGCGTTTGTCTGAGGAGGAGATAGCAAAGAGAAGGGCTGCTTGGACGCCGCCGGAACCCAAAGTCAAGGAAGGATATTTGGCTCGTTATGCACGGTCGGTGACATCTGCCGGCAGTGGTGCAGTGGTCAAGTAAGACAGGAGGAGAACGCTTGAGGGTTATTGGAGCGCAGGCATTGATGGAATCTTTGAGGCGCGAGGGTGTCGAAGTAATATTCGGCTTCCCAGGTGGCGTAGTTCTGCCAATATACGACTGCCTCTATGATTGCAAAGACATACGCCATATCTTGGTCCGGCACGAGCAAGGGGCTGCTCACGAGGCGGATGGGTATGCGCGCGCCACTGGAAAGGTAGGCGTATGCATGGCGACATCCGGCCCGGGGGCGACAAATCTAGTTACGGGTATTGCTACGGCGTACATGGATTCTATCCCAATTGTTGCCATTACTGGTCAGGTTCGGACAACGGCACTTGGTAAGGATGCTTTCCAGGAAGCAGACATTACAGGGATTACGGCGCCCATCACAAAGCACAATTTTCTTGTGAAAAGCAGCAAAGACATACCTGAGGTAGTGGCTGAGGCGTTTTACATTGCCCGCACCGGGCGCCCAGGACCCGTTTTGATTGATATTCCCATGGATGTCTCCATGGGACAACTGGATTACAAGCCTGTGAAAGAGGTGGATATCCCTTCATACAGACCGAACACTATCGGACATCCACTTCAAATCAAGAAGGCGGCGAAACTAATTGCAACGGCTGAGAGACCCGTTTTGTACGTGGGTGGCGGCGTCATCTCATCGGGAGCGAGTCCCGAACTACTCGAACTGAGTGAGCGTACCAACATCCTGGTTACGAACACCCTTCTTGGAAAAGGTGCGATCCCTGAGACACATCCGAACTCGCTAGGGATGCTGGGCATGCACGGCACTGCGTATGCGAATTATGCTGTTGCCCATTGTGACCTGTTGATTGCGGTTGGCGCAAGGTTTGACGATCGGGTTACAGGCAAACTCGATGCTTTTGCTCAAAAGGCGAAAGTCATTCACATAGACATTGATCCTGCGGAAATCGGAAAGACAGTGCATGTAGACGTGCCGATAGTCGGTGACTGTAAACTGGTACTGCGCGATCTTCTCAAGTACGTTGAGCCGCGCGGTGAGACTGATTGGAACAGGCAGGTCATGAAATGGCGTGAAGAATATCCGCTACATTATTCGGAAGACGGCTTGCTTCCGCAGTATGTGATCGAGCAGATCTGGGAAGTTACCGACGGTGAGGCGATAGTGGCGACCGGAGTAGGACAGCATCAGATGTGGGCAGCGCAGTTTTATAAATGCAAACGCCCGCGGCAATTCCTGTCTTCTGGAGGCTTGGGAACGATGGGCTACGGTTTCCCGGCTGGCATTGGCGCAAAAGTCGGTCGCCCAGATGACATTGTCTTCGTGATTGACGGAGACGGAAGTTTTCAAATGAATGTCCAAGAACTAACTACGGCTGTGGCAAACAAAATCGCCGTGAAGGTTGCTATTATGAATAACCAGTATCTGGGCATGGTTCGCCAATGGCAGGAGTTGTTCTGGAATCGGCGATATTCTTACGTGGACATCGCTGCGCAACCGGACTTCGTGAAACTTGCCGAGGCATACGGTGCAGTAGGGATGCGCGTCGAGAAGAAAGAGGATGTGACTCCCGCTCTAAAGAAGTCACTGGAATACAAGGATGTTCCTGTAATTATAGACTTCCGCATCGAGCGTGAAGAGAATGTCTTTCCAATGATCCCATCCGGTCAAAGCATCGAAGAGATGATGGTCCGTCGTCCGGAATTACGGGGGAAGGTGTAGAAATGCAGCACACAATAACAGCATTGGTTGGCAACCGACCTGGTGTTTTGGCTCGTGTTTCAGGGCTTTTTGCGCGGCGTGGCTTCAATATCGAGTCATTGGCGGTCAGCACAACAGACGATCCTTCTATATCCAGAATGACCATAGTCGTGACCGGTGACGATAGCGTGTTGGAGCAGATCACCAAGCAACTCAACAAGTTGATTGATGTCATAAAGGTTGTGGACTACAAGGGACTGCCGGTCGTCGAGCGGGAACTTGCTATGATCAAGGTGAATGCAGAGCCTGCGAGACGCTCCGAAATAATGCAGATCGTAGATGTTTTCCGTGCAAAGATAATTGACATCAGCGAGAAGACTTTCACCATAGAGGTAACGGGCAGTGTAGAAAAGATAGATGCTATGGAGAAATTGCTCGAGCCATATGGTATTCAGGAACTAGTCCGCACTGGTCGGATCGCCATGATGCGTGGGGCGAAGACGGCGTGAGAAGCAAGGCGTGGAATCCCCCGGTGCAGAGTGAACTCGCCGCAGGGTGAACCAAATGGGTTAATAAAAACAGGAGGTAAGTGATGGCAAAAGTTTATTATGATCAGGATGCAAACCTAGATGTACTGAAGGGGCGGAAAGTTGCAATAATCGGCTACGGGAGTCAGGGGCATGCCCAGGCACAGAATCTTCGAGACAGCGGCGTTGACGTGATTGTCTCCGACCTACCGGGAACTGCAAATTACCAGAAGGCAATCGAAGATGGCTTCAAGCCCGTTTCAGCGGCTGAGGCATCTGCACAAGCAGACATTGTACAGATTCTTACCGAAGACGAGGTGCAGCCCCGAGTCTACAAGAACGAGGTTGAGCAGAATCTGTCCAAAGGTAAGACGCTGCTCTTTTCACATGGCTTCAATATTCATTTTGGTCAAATCGTACCGCCAGATTACATTGACGTCATCATGGTTGCGCCGAAGGGACCAGGACACCTTGTGCGCCGCCAGTACGTTGAAGGGGCGGGTGTCCCCGCACTCATAGCAATTCAGCAGGATGCTTCGGGCAGGGCTAAGGAAACTGCGCTGGCTTACGCGAAAGGGATTGGTGCGACTCGAGTAGGAGTGCTTGAAACTACGTTCAAAGAAGAGACTGAGACTGATCTATTCGGTGAGCAGGCAGTGCTTTGCGGCGGGACGACATCACTGGTGTTGGCAGGATTCGAGACCCTGGTGGAAGCGGGGTACCAGCCAGAGGTTGCGTATTTCGAGTGTCTCCATGAAATGAAACTTATCGTAGATTTAATGTACGAAGGCGGCATCAGTTGGATGAGGTATTCGATTAGCAATACAGCGGAGTACGGAGACTACACAAGGGGACCCAGAATCATAAACGAAGATACTCGGGAAGAGATGCGCTGTATTCTGGAGGAGATACAGAGTGGCGAGTTTGCCCGCGAATGGATTCTGGAGAATGCGGCAAATCGCCCTGTGTTCAATGCGGCAAGACGACGTGCAAAGGAACATCTTATTGAGGAAGTCGGTGCTCGTCTGCGTGAAATGATGCCCTATTTGAAGAAAAAATAGCCAGCGGACGTTGGAAGAATATTCTGCTGCGCGGGGCACGACGGATGTGTTTTTGTATGCGTGATTGTCGGAGGTTTGAAGATGAGTAGAAAGATAATTATATTCGACACGACTCTGCGTGATGGCGAGCAGTCGCCCGGCGCAAGCATGAACATCGAAGAAAAACTTGAAGTTGCGCGCCAACTGGCCAGGCTTAATGTGGATGTCATTGAGGCTGGTTTTCCAATTTCGTCGCGTGGCGATTTTGAAGCTGTCAAGGCGATAGCCCAAGAAATCAAAGGTCCAGCGATAGCCGGACTTTGCCGCGCCAATGACGTTGATATAGACGCGACATGGGAGGCTGTAAAGTACTCAGATAAGCCTTATATTCATACCTTCATTGCCACGTCCGATATCCATCTCCAGCACAAGTTGCGCAAGACAAGAGAGGAAGTTTTGGAACTAGCAGTCAAGGCTGTGAAGCGGGCAAAGTCATATTGTGACAACGTCGAATTCTCTGCTGAGGATGCTTCTCGGACGGACATAGACTATCTTTGCCAGGTGGTGGAGGCAGTAATCGAAGCCGGTGCATCTGTGGTTAATATCCCAGATACAGTGGGATACGCAATCCCGCATGAGTTTGCCGAGAGGATCGCGACCATCATTTCCCGAGTGCCGAACATCAATAAGTGCATTCTCAGCGTTCACTGCCACAACGATCTGGGATTGGCTGTGGCGAACTCACTTGCTGCAATTCGTGCTGGCGCAAGTCAAGTCGAGTGTACGATCAACGGCATAGGAGAGCGGGCAGGAAACGCCGCTCTTGAAGAGATAGTAATGGCCCTTGACACCCGAAAAGATATTTTCGGGGTTTACACTGATATCAATAAGAAGGAAATATACCGGACTAGCCGACTGGTTAGCGATGTGACTGGTCTGCAGGTTCAGGTCAACAAAGCAATCGTTGGGAGCAATGCCTTTGCGCATGAGGCCGGTATTCACCAGCACGGCGTTATCCAGGAACGCAGCACGTATGAAATCATAGACGCACGGGATATCGGGCTGGCGGAGAGCAGGCTGGTACTGGGGAAACACTCTGGCAGACATGCATTCGAAAAGCGGCTAAGCGAATTGGGCTACGAACTCACTCGTGACGAGTTGGACAGGGCTTTCACCAGGTTCAAGGAGGTGGCCGATAAGAAAAAGGAAATATTCGACGAAGACCTTGAAGCGCTTGTCGCAGATGAAGTCCATGCTATTCCCGAAACTTACCGCCTGGACTACATGACTGTAATGACAAGCCTCGAAGGGATCCCTACGGCTACCATAAAGATTATAGGACCCGAAGGAGAGATGAGCGACTGCGGTATGGGTGTCGGTTCAGTAGACGCAGTGTACAAGACAATAGACAAGATCATCCGTGTTCCGCACAAACTCATTGATTACATTGTCAAATCAGTTACAGGGGGCACCGACGCAATCGGTGAAGTGACCGTAAAAATCGGCGATGAGCGCAACGTGTTTACGGGTCGGGGCGCAAGTTTGGACATTGTAGAGGCAAGCGCCAAGGCATACATTCAGGCTATCAACAAACTTGTGTATTATCGCGACAAGCGTGGTAATACCAGCCGAGCGACTGACAAGCCGGTTTTGTGAACTTTGAGTAGGGATACTATGGGTCAGACGATTACGCAAAAAATACTTGCTGCCCATGCCGGTAGGGATTTTGTGGAGCCGGGTGAACTGATCTCGGCAAAAGTTGACTTCATGCTGGGAAACGACATCACTGCGCCAATCGCAATTCGCGAGTTTGGGCAGATAGGGGTTGAGACTGTTTTCGACAACGAACGCATTGCACTCGTGCCGGACCACTACACTCCCGCGAAGGATATGAAGGCAGCCCAGCAGGTAAAAGAGATGCGCGAGTTTGCTCGCCGGCATGGCATTGTCAATTGGTTTGAGGTAGGGCGGGTCGGTATAGAGCATACGCTTATACCCGACGAAGGACTAGTGGTGCCGGGTGACGTAGTGATTGGCGCTGATTCGCATACCTGTACCTATGGAGCACTCGGTTTGTTTTCTACCGGTGTTGGAAGTACTGACCTTGCGGCAGCCATGGCGCTAGGCGAAACCTGGTTCCGTGTTCCCGAGACCATCAAGTTTGTATACTACGGAAAATTGGGTGAATGGGTTGGCGGCAAGGATCTCATTTTGTACACGATAGGCAAGATTGGTGTAGATGGGGCGCTCTACTGTTCGATGGAGTTTGTGGGTGAGACAATTTCAGCCTTGCCGATGGCGGATAGGTTTACAATGTGCAATATGGCAATCGAAGCAGGCGGAAAAAATGGCATCATGCATGTGGATGAAGTGACGTTGGAGTACGTCAGTGCACGTGCTAAAAGACCTTGGAAGATATACGAAAGCGATGCCGACGCCGAATACAAAGACGTCATCGAGATTGACTGCTCGAAGATTGAGCCGCAAGTGGCTTTTCCCCATTTGCCAGAGAATGTGCGACCGGTAAGTCAGGCAACGGATATTCGCATTGACCAGGTCGTGATTGGCTCATGTACTAATGGAAGAATTGAGGACCTCAGAATTGCGGCAAGCATACTCGAGGGAAAGAAGGTCCATCCAGACGTGCGCCTGATCGTTATTCCTGCGACTCAACAAATTTGGATACAGGCACTGAAGGAGGGATTGTTGGACTTGTTCGTAAGGAGTGGTGCGGCGGTCAGTACTCCGACCTGCGGTCCGTGCCTTGGAGGGCATATGGGGTGCCTTGCCGAGGGCGAGAAATGCGTGGCGACAACCAACCGAAACTTTGTCGGCAGAATGGGACATGTTAAGTCGGAGGTTTACCTGTCAAGCCCGGCGGTCGCGGCGGCGTCAGCGGTCCTTGGTCGGATTGCCAGCCCGGACGAAGTGGTAAACAAATGATTTTGTGCGGTCGAAGGCAAGGCTATTCAATCGCTTTTGAGAACAGGTTGTTAAGATGATTTTGAAAGGCAAAGCCCATAAATTTGGAAGCAACGTTGATACCGACGTCATAATCCCTGCGCGCTACCTTGTGACCTCAGAGCCTGCAGAGTTAGCGGCGCACTGCATGGAGGATATTGATCCGGATTTTGTGAACAAAGTGAGACCCGGCGACATAATCGTCGCGGAGGAGAACTTCGGTTGTGGTTCTTCGCGCGAGCATGCCCCCATTGCTATAAAGGCGGCTGGAGTCTCGTGCGTGATTGCCAAGACATTTGCCCGGATATTCTATCGAAATGCATTTAACATCGGGCTTCCAATTCTTGAGTGCGCGGAAGCGGTTGACGGTATTTCGGCAGGTGACCAGGTGGAGGTTGACACGTCAACGGGTAGAATCACGAATCTGAGTACTGGCAAGAACTTCCAGGCCAGACCATTTCCGGAGTTTATCCAGGGGCTTATCGCAGCCGGCGGACTCATACCATACGCCCGTAAGAAAGTTGAGGCTTCCAGGCATTGAACTCAAGGCGATGCCACACTCGTTATCCTGCTGTACCAGATGAACGGTGGAGAGTTGAGAGATGCCCAAAATACTGATTTATGACACGACTCTACGTGACGGTGCTCAAGGCGAAGGGATTACCTTTTCCGTCGAGGACATGATCAAGATTGCGCGCAGACTTGACGAGTTTGGGATTGACTACTTGGAGGGCGGGTGGCCGGGCGCCAACCCAAAGTACGATGAGTTCTTCGAGCGCATGAAGGACATACCATTGAAGAATGCCAAATTGTTTGCCTTTGGAAGCACAAGGCGGGCTAACGTTTCTGCTAAGGACGATGCCAATCTCCAGAGTCTGATTCGAAGCGGGACCCCTGGCGCTACGATATTTGGCAAATCTTGGGACCTCCATGTGACCGACGCACTGAGAGTGACTTTGGAGCAGAACTTAGAAATGATTTATGACTCTGTCCGGTTTCTAAAAGACAAGGGGCTTGAGGTCATCTATGACGCAGAACACTTCTTCGATGGTTTCAAAGCGAACCCGGATTATGCGATTGAGACAGTAAAAGTTGCAGCCGAAGCCGGAGCAGATTCAATCTGTTTGTGTGATACAAACGGTGGCTCATTGCCGAGTGAGATTGCAGTCGGGATTGACGCAGTGCGCGCTGCGGTTCAGGTGCCGATTGGCATCCACGCCCACAATGATTCGGAAATGGCGGTGGCGAACAGCATCGTGGCTGTCCAAAAAGGTGCGACCCAGGTCCAGGGGACTATCAACGGGTACGGCGAACGATGCGGAAATGCAAATCTGTGTTCAATAATTCCAATACTGCAGTTGAAACTTGGTATGCAGTGTGTTCCTGATGAGTCTGTTCGCGAACTCACGAGTTTATCTATTTATGTGGACGAGATTGCGAATGTAGTTCCGAACGATAGGCAGCCGTTTGTGGGGCGGAGTGCGTTCGCTCACAAAGCAGGGGTGCACGTTGATGCGATTATGAAAAACGTTCGCACGTACGAACATATCGAGCCTGACGCTGTGGGAAATGTGCGGCGTGTGCTTGTGTCCGAATTGTCCGGTGCAAGCAACATTGTCCATAAGGCGCGGCGGTTCGGAGTCGATTTGACCAAAAAATCGCCGGAAACACGTGAGGTGCTTCAACAGATTGTTCGTCTTGAAAATGAAGGCTACTCCTTTGAGGGGGCTGAGGCATCGTTCGAACTCCTGCTCCAAAAAGCGATGGGCACTTACCGTAAGTTATTCGACCTAAAGAGTTTTCGAGTCATAGTTGAGCAGCGGGGCACAGACCCGGAACCGACGACGGAAGCGGTACTTAGAGTGGTCGTAGGCAATGAAGAAATGCTTACCGTTGCCGAAGGCGATGGACCAGTTCATGCTCTGGATAACGCGCTTCGAAAAGCGCTGGAAAAGTTCTATCCGGAAGAACTGAAACATATCAAACTTACAGACTTTAAGGTGCGTGTACTGAATCCGAAGGAGGCTACAGCGGCTGGAGTCCGCGCAAACGTTGAGTCCACGGATGGGACCTCGTCATGGAGCACCGTTGGCGTGTCGACGAATATCATAGAAGCGAGTTGGCACGCACTCGTGGATAGTGTGGAGTACGGTTTGCTGAAGGCCATGCGCGATAAGACGAGTTGAGACTGGTTAGAGTATGTCAAGGAATGCCGGTCTGCCAGCGTTGGATCAGGCCGGCATTTTGCATTTTTGAGAGTTGGGATCGGTGAGGCATACGGAACGATGCTCTTCAGTAGTCCTGCTGATTCGTGAAATTTCTGGACGGATTGCACAATAAGCGGGGTTTGATGAACGTGGAAGTTCGGTTGGCACAGGTGGCAGGTTTTTGCTACGGAGTTCGCCGAGCACTTGATATCGTGCTGGAGGCAAGGAACAGACACGGACCACCAATGTACACGTTGGGGCCGCTGATTCACAACCCGCAGGTTATTGAAAGACTGATGCAACAGGGCATATTGATTGCGGAGCAAGTCTCAAGCGTGCCAGAAGGGAGCACGATAATAATCCCATCGCATGGCGCTCCTAAAGATGTATTGGAGGAGGCAGAAGCACGTCGTCTGCATATCATAGACGCGACCTGCCCGTTTGTCCGAAAGGTACAGGAAATTGCGAAGGAACTCGCCAACGAGGGATATCAGGTTGTCGTACTTGGTGATCCAGGACACACCGAGGTGCGTGGAATTATGTCGGTCGCGGGGCAAAATGCGCTTGCGGTCAGCAAACCGAGCGAACTAAACCTGAGTATGCTCTCAGACCGCGTTGGGATTGTCTCGCAGACCACTCAGACGGTAGAGCAGTATGAGGAACTTGTTGCGCTGATATCGGCGCATGCTAGGACTGTCAGGGCACATAACACTATCTGCCATGCCACTGCAAGACTTCAGAAAGCGGCTCTTACGCTTGCTGCAGACGTTGACTTGATGATCGTAGTCGGAGGACGCAATAGTGCAAACACTCGTAGACTAGCCGAGATATGCACAAGGGCAGGTGTTCCTACGTATCATATTGAGGTTGCAGACGAGATTGTTGGTTCATGGTTCGAAGGTGCAAAAACAGTTGGCGTCACGGCGGGAGCCTCAACACCCGACTGGATAATCGAGGAGGTCATCCAAAGAATAAAGCAGGCTTGCAAGAAGGACGGGATGAGTTGAGGTCCTATCTATGAGGAATATGGGATCGGAAATCATGCGAGTTGTAAGCGGTAGTCCTGCTGAACTTGCAGGAATCCACGACGGGGATCTTCTCGTCACGCTTAATGGGCAACAGGTGCGTGACATTCTCGACTATCGCTATCACACTGCTGATGAAAAAGTGATAGTAGAGGTTATTCGAAAGGGCAGGTTGCTCCGCAGGACAATTCGCAAGAGTCCTGAGGAAGATCTCGGACTTAGGTTTCGAGAAGAACTCTTCGACGGCGTGAGGATGTGTGCGAATGACTGCATTTTTTGTTTCCTCAAGCAGATGCCGCAAGGGCTCAGGGATTCCCTTTACATACGGGATGACGATTATCGTCTTTCGTTTGCACATGGCAACTACGTCACGCTCACCAATCTCTCAGAACAAGACATGCGGCGAATTTGCTCCCAGAGAATAAGCCCATTGTATGTTTCAGTACATTCTACTGATCCTGATATTCGCGAGTTTATGCTTGGCAACCGAAGGGCGAGGCAGATCATGAGCCAACTTAACCGGTTGGCTGGGGCTGGAATTCGCATTCATACCCAAATTGTGCTATGCCCGGGGATAAACGACGGTGAGCATCTATGCCGTACAATCCGTGACCTCGCAACGTTGCACCCATCGGTGGCATCGGTAGCCCTTGTACCAGTGGGTTTGACCCGTTATCGAGAACGCTTGCCAGCCATCAGGCGCATTACATCGAAGGAGTGCGAGGAGGTACTGGACATTTGTAGGTCTTTCCAGCGCGAATTTAGGCGTACGAAGGGTACACGATTCGTCTTTGCGTCGGACGAAATCTACATTTTGGCGAAGGAGGACTTCCCATCGGCTTCGGCATATGAAGGCTTTCCCCAACTTGAGGACGGCGTTGGTTTGTGCCGTCTCTTCATAGACGACATGCGCAAGGTTGAGAGGAAATTGAAAAACTCCTTTCGACGAATCGCAAATGTACGGAAGTATGTATTTGTGACGGGCACTCTTGCTTCAGACTTGCTTGGGCAACTCGCTTGCATCTTCAACGAATGCTTGCCTACTAATTGCGAGGTACGCACCATTGAAAACAACTTCTTTGGTGATAGTGTGACGGTGGCTGGTCTTTTGACAGGTCAAGACATCATTAACGGGCTAGCAGGTAAGGTCGAGCCAGATCAGACTGTATTGATTCCAGCGGTTGCTTTGAGAGATGGTATGTTTCTCGACAACACAACGCTAAGTGACCTGCAGATGGCTCTGGGAGTGCCCGTTGAGATTGTGGAATCTATGCCAAGCGCGGTGTATCACAAGATTCTGTCGGGTAATTGATGAGAGGTGGAACTGAACCAGGGGGAACTAGTGTGCAGATGTTTGGCGGTTCGATTGTCGCAATCGTTGGGCGTCCGAACGTGGGCAAATCCACATTGTTCAATCGGTTAGTAGGCAAAAGGATTGCAATTGTGGAAGACACACCTGGTATCACCCGTGATCGCTTGTACGCTGAGGCAGAGTGGGTCGGCAAGCACTTCGTGGTGGTGGACACTGGCGGCTTTGTGATGAACGAGAAAGATCCGTTGACGATGCAAGTCAAAGGGCAAGCAGAGGTAGCCATATCCGAAGCGGATGTAATCGTTTTTATGGTGGACGCCCAGGAAGGGCTGACGCCAGCAGATCATGAGGTTGCCGATGTTTTGCGTCGCACGCGCAAGCCAGTGCTTCTGGTTGCAAACAAGGTTGACAATGAGCGGCTTGAGCGCGAGGCAATGGAATTCTACACGCTTGGTCTTGGGGACATACATGCGGTGTCATCGCTTCACGGACGGGGTATCGCAGAACTGCTGGATGCGATTGTCGAGAAGTTGCCATCCCAGCGCAGTAAGGAAGATTTTCCTGAAGATGCGGTTCGGATTGCGATTGTTGGGCGCCCAAATGTGGGCAAATCGTCACTACTCAACGCAATCTTAAACGAGGAGAGGGCAATCGTTAGTGAAATCCCTGGAACGACGCGGGATGCAGTGGACACTTACTTCGAGCACGGGAATGACAAGATCATCCTGATAGACACGGCAGGGATTCGGCGGGCAGGAAAAGTACAGCGTTCAATCGAATACTACTCCGTATTGAGGGCAGTTCGTGCAATCGAGCGTGCAGATGTGGCGTCTGTGGTTATTGATGCGTCGGAGGGTGTTACAGACGGAGACAAGCGGGTTGCTGGCTATTCACACGAGGCCGGGAGAGCGGGTGTGATAGTTGTCAACAAATGGGACCTGGTTAAAGACGTCTCCACCAAAGAGTTTGGTCGCATGGTGCGACGTGAGATGCCGTTTATGAATTATGCTCCGATTGTGTTTACATCAGCGGTTCAAGGAAAAGGCGTGGGCGACGTGATTGACTCGGCGATTCTCGCGGCTCAAAATCATGCAATGCGCCTGCCGACGGCTGAACTCAATCGCATAATTACAGAGGCCTGCGACGCACGTCCTTATTCCTCAAAGGGAAGGGAATTGAGAGTCTACTACTCAACCATGCCCGTGGTGAAGCCTCCCACAATTGTGTTATTCGTGAATGATCCTGACATAATCCATCCGACGTATCGGCGGTATCTTGAGAATCAATTGCGCAAAAGGTACCCATATGAGGGAACTCCCTTGAGGATTCTTGCCAGGAAGGCGGAACACACGCACATGCAAGGGACTAAGGCTCGGGAACCGTAGGTTTGGCTTGACATATACTGCCCATGGTGTCCTAATGAAATATGTTCTCATGTTACTCATAAGTTATCTCCTTGGTGCCGTACCCTTTGGCTACCTCATCGCCAGGGCTTGCCGCGGAGTGGACATAACTCGGGTCGGCAGCGGTAACATCGGCGCTACAAATGTGTACCGCGTATTAGGCCCTGGACCAGGAATCACAGTTTTCATATGCGATGTGCTCAAAGGCTTCGTGCCCACTTTCGCGGCAGTGCTTATCTTTCTTGGTGAGCCATGGGTGCCTGTCGCAACTGGACTCCTAGCCATAATCGGGCACAGCGCATCTCCATTCCTAAGATTTCGTGGTGGGAAAGGGGTCGCCACGGGGCTGGGAGTCATGATCGGGCTTGTACCCGTAATTGCCGGTATTGCTTTCGTCGTTTGGTTTTTGGTAGTTATTGTTACCAGGTATGTATCTGTGGCATCAATGGTGGCGGTGCTCACGGTCCCAGCAATGATGTGGATATTCGACAAGCCTGTTGAATACAAGTTGTTTGGAATCGTAGCGGCAATATTTGTCATCGTAAAGCACCGCTCGAATATAGCACGGCTCATCGAGGGCAAAGAAAACCGCTTTGGCAAGCGGACTGAGGAGGCACATGATGTCCGAAAAGGTTGATGAGGACATTTTCGTAAAATTGGCAAGAGAAACAATCCGAGAGTATGTTAAGTCGGGGCGGGTGAAATCGGCTCCGTCGCCACTTCCAGCGGAAATGGAAAGACAGGCTGGTGCGTTTGTGTCCATTCATAAACACGGCAGGCTCAGGGGCTGTATGGGTACGATCGAGGCCTGCCAGCCGAACTTAGCATTAGAGATCATCCACAATGCAATAAGTGCTTCCACCCGTGATCCCAGATTCGAGCCTGTGTCCGAGGAAGAACTAGACGACCTGACGATATCTGTGGATGTTCTTACCGAGCCTGAGCCTATAGAAAGTCTCGAAGATTTGGACCCGAAGATTTACGGCGTCATAGTAGAGAGCGGTTATCGGCGCGGGCTTCTGCTTCCTGACCTGGAGGGAGTGGACACTGTAGAGGACCAGGTGAGCATAGCCATGCGAAAGGCGGGTATCTATCCCGGCGAACCGATTCAACTTTACCGCTTTCGGGTGACGCGTCATGGTCGTCATGAATAACATGCCTCGTATTGTTCTGGCTTCTGCTTCGCCTCGTCGGCGGGAGTTGCTGCGATTGATCGTTCCCCGGTTCGAAGTCATCGCCAGTAGTTTTGATGAATCCAAGATTCCACTCTGGCCGCCGCAGGAGCATGTGCTGAAATCCTCATGCGTCAAAGCATCAGAAGTCGCTGCTCAACTCGACGACGCTATTGTAATAGGCGCTGACACAGTCGTGGTAGTTGGTCTGGAGGTGCTTGGGAAACCGAGGGACAATGAAGATGCACGGCGCATGCTACGCCTTCTCTCGGGTCGTTGTCATTATGTGTATACGGGTGTGACTGTGGTCAAGCGAGGTAATGGACGCACGGAAATCTCTCTTAGCGACTTTGCTCGAACCAGGGTAAGGTTTTGTAAATTGAGAGACGCCGTCATTGACGCATACATTGCAACCGGCGAGCCGCTGGATAAGGCTGGTGCGTACGGCATTCAGGAAAAGGGCTGTGTCCTGGTAGAAAAGATTTGCGGCGACTATTTTACAGTAGTGGGTCTTCCAGTTTTTCGACTCAGTCGGCTACTGCAAAAGATTGGCGTGCCGTTGTTTAGCGATCCTCCGTAGGCATTCATGGACCCAGATGCTATCGCGTTCCTCATGACTCCAGAAGGCGAAAGAGTCCTCCAGACAGCGGAACTAATGGAGGGAAGTTACTTAACGCGGCTGAGCAGGCTGCGCAAATGCTATTCTCCGGCAATTGCTAGCACTGCTTTAGAACTTATCGAACTTCGTGAAAGAGCCAGGAAGAAGTTTAGTCTTGCCCACAAGATGTTTTTTACCAGGGAGGCTCTAGAGCAGTCATCGAGTGAGACAATCTCGCGGTATCGTGCCAAACGGTTTCCGCCCGAAAGTTGCGTGCTCGACCTAGGATGTGGAATCGGTGGCGATACCATCGGTCTGGCGTCTAGGTGCATTGTGACGGCGGTTGAGCGAGACCCGATTCGTCTGGAGATGGCGCGCCGGAATGTTGAGGTCTATGGACTCTCGCATCGGGTGAAGTTTGTGTGTGCAGATGTTGCAGATATCAAATTGGACGCAGAAGCGGTTTTTGTAGATCCATCACGGCGAGCAGGGCGCAAACGTGTGCGTAATCTATCAGATGTTGAGCCATCTGTTGACTTCCTGCATGAGTTGACACGGCAGGTTACCAATACTGGGATAAAACTCTCGCCGATGTTTGCGGACGAAGACCTGGATTCATTTGGCGGCGAGGTCGAATTCATCTCGGAGAAGCGCGAATGCAAGGAGGCAGTGGTTTGGCTTGGTGGGTTCATTACTACACGCCGTCGGGCGACTGTCTTGCCAGATGAGGCTAGCATTACTTCTGAGGGCGCCTCAGTACAGGTGGGGATGCTGTCGGAGTTCTTGTACGAGCCAGATCCATGTGTCATTCGAGCGCACCTTGTGGAGGAATTAGCCCAAAAAATTGGCGCCTGGAAGATTGACATGCATATCGCATACCTTACCTCGGACCACTTTGTGAGGACTCCGCTAGCCGACACGTATCGAGTGGTTCTACATTTTCCTTTCAGCCTAAAGCGGGTGAATTCTGTGCTTTCTTCTCTACAAGCCGGTAACGTACTGGTAAAAAAGCGTGGTGTTGCCTACGACGTAAGGGACATCCAGCGACGTTTGAGGACACCGGGGCAGGAGGAATATATCTTGGTGTTGACGCGCATCTCCGAAAAGCCGTGGGCGATCATATGTAATGGCGCCTTGGAATGATGGACTGGGTACAGGCGAGAGGTGGGGTTGATCCAAAACCTTCTGCGGTATAATATCCCAAGGAGTATTGAACGACTGAGTATGGGAAGCGCTTATGCCGGTATTCGATTACAAGTGTGCCCACTGCGGCAAGCGATTTAGCCTTCTTGTTGGGGTAGTTGCAAAGTCGCCGGATCATGTCTGCCCGAAATGCGGAGGAAGGAACCTTGTCAAACAGATTTCGCGCTTTTCACCGCTCCGCTCAGACGAGGATATCATTGACAGCCTTGTCGACCGTTCGGACGTCGGAGACTGGGATGACCCGCGGCAGGTCCGTTCATGGATGAAGCGAATGGGTAAGGAGATGGGCGAGGACCTGGGCGATGATTTCGATGAAATCTTTGATGAGGTCGAAAGCGACACCGGGCACGATGATCAGGCGCTAGGGTGTTAAACTATCCACTCGCTTTGAACGTAGCCTGTCCTTTTATGACCACAAAGCCCTTCTTCACGGTCAGGCTGGTCAATACTACGGGAAATCGCATTTCTGATAGGTCTAGCACTGGGTTTACGCGCTCAAGAACCTTGTTGACTATGAACGCTGGAACAGGTATTTTGACCAGGGCGGCGCGGTCGGCTACAAAGTTGACTTTTCCACCTCCGGCGACCACTGGGCGTCCAACCACCTTGAACTCTGTGTCTATTCCAAGGAATGAGGGATACGCTGTTACTGTGACGCTGGCATTTTCGAGAGCGACCTTTAGCCCTTTGGTGTCGGTTCTGCTTGCTTCAATATATCGGTTGACCGACTCCTCGCTCACTTGTGCTTCAAACACTGTGCGCGCAACGCTTCGAATCTGCCTTGTTTTCGTATCCGCTTCGACATCGTCCATGTCAACGATAAGGTGGTCGATGATTAGAGACGGTGCCGCTTCGACCTGGCGTCCTTCGATATGGAGGTGCTTGATCTTACCTCTCAACATTGGTTCGCTTGGGCCTGAGACCGTTGCAGAATACTTTACGGCAGGACCTATGTATTCTGGAAGGCTGTTTTCTATACCACGTTCGACTTTGGAGCGTATGAGGTCACCTGCACAACCCGCTATGACAGCAAGTATCGTGGTGAGCAAAAACAACCGTTTCACTGCAGTTCCCTCCATTTTTGGAGTCTGGATTTAGACAAATCGAAACAACCAAAAACTTTGATTCTTTTGTCTAGATGGATTATACGCAATCACGTTCGCTGTTTCTACTGTCCGAAGTGGTCTTTTTCGCGCTCGGCATGCATATACAACCCGAATTTTGGCGAATGGGTAGCACCCGGGTGACCGACGTCTCATGTTTCGTGGTTCGGATCCGTCCACGTTCTGCCCCTGACGAGGTCGTGCCGAGCCCGACTCAGCCTCTTTACGCTGTGGTGATCCTAGATGGGACTCAAGGCAATAAGCGGTGTGGCCGTTCGGCGATATGTGCCTGTGATCATGGAAGATTGTGTGGGAAACGAGACGCTTAGGACCTGCCGAAGGGGACTATGGCATCAGTTGTAGTGACCTCAGAAACAGCGCCAGAGGTTCTTCTTGTCAATGAGCCATGGTTGTTATCCCTGCAGTCTGAAGTCCCACGCTACGAGTCAATTTTACACGTCATAGGACATACGATACCGCTTGTGCTTGACAATGCCGTTGTTTCGAGTTATACTAAACAAAATTATGAAAGGGGCTTTTCGGTGTTTGCTTCACCGAAGAATGTTAGCGGGTTGGGCTGTAACAACTGCAGTGCTAGTCGCACGGATCCAGTCGCTGGTATGACAGCGGAGGGATTGAAACTAGTGCAAGACGATCTGCCACAACATCGTCATGAGGTTATTTCGCCGACGTGATAATAAACCCGCTTGTGTCCTGTGCAACAAGCGGGTTTATTGTTATCGGTCCGCTCGCTAGGTAGGATGTGACGTGTGCTCTTCTCTGACAGTAAGCATCGGCGGAATCTAGGTTCAAAGCCTTGTAAATAAAGCGGAAAGAAACAGCGATGAGTCACGAAGTTTTGGTTCTTAACAATGATTATGAACCGCTAAACGTATGCAATCTCAGGCGGGCGATCACCCTTGTCTACCTGGGCAAGGCTGAAGTGTTGCATACCAATTCGAAAGTGATTACCACCTTGAGCGGCTCTTTCGACTCACCGTCTGTTGTTAAGTTGCGGCACCATGTCAAACGACCTGTACCAGAACTGCGCCTTTCAAGACGTAGTATCTTTGCTCGTGACAACTACACTTGTCAGTACTGCGGGCATCAGTCACGTGACCTGACGTTGGATCACGTCGTACCAAAGCGGCTAGGCGGCAAGTCTACGTGGGAAAACCTCGTTTGTTGTTGTCGTAAGTGTAATGGCAAGAAGGGCGACAAAACCCTGAAAGAGGCTGGCATGACCCTCATACGCCAGCCGCGAAAACCAAGGTACGTGCCGTTTATAAGCATGACCAAGTACATCGAAGGCGCGCGGAACGAACACTGGCGCATCTACCTCCCCATTTTCGGCGACCTGCCGGAGCCACAATCATAGGCACAATCCTGTAATGGAACAACTACGGGGTTCATCAAATATCGCCGACTAGCATTTGATTATTGAGGATGGGTTTGTCTAATCCGGTTCACACGCAGTGCCAGTTCTTCAGGTTTTTTGAGGTACGGAGCATCTGTCACTAGTTGACTAGTTCAAGCAATTGGTGGTAAAATCTCAATTGCAGGGCGGAGTACCTCAGTTGGTTAGAGGAACCGGCTCATACCCGGTGCGTCGGCGGTTCGAGTCCGCCCTCCGCTACCAGGTTGAAGAGCCTGCTTCCCTGGTTCCGTGAACGTTGCGGGGGAAGCAGGCTTTTTTCTTCATCAATTCACAGAGACGGAATCGAGGTCTTTACCGGCGCGAGTTATAGGCTTACAGTTCAAAAGGTGGCAATCCCAGGCTGAGGATTTGTTCGGCGTTTTCAGTCTCAGGGCACAAGGGATTCAATTTTCCAGGTCGCGCTTAGAGTATGGCTGCCCGCCCTGACACCTTCGGGGAGTGGGTCAAGTGTCCAACTGACGTTTGTACTCGCTGATGTTGCGTTGGTATTTCCCAGTAGTATCACCGTGAAACTGGTCGCACTGAGCGTGCCGGAATATCCCGTCCCATTAATTGATCCGCTCGTAGTCCAACTTATGTAAGATGCCGGTATTGTTGTCCCCGCTTCAACCGGCGGTGTGAAGTCGGTTGAGTTTGCCTGAATGCTTATGCGAACAGCATACCCCGGCGGAATGCTTGCATCTTCGAACGACACCAGAGTGGGATCGGGCGAACCTGTCGTCGCTAGGTTGACATTAGAAACCTGGAAACTGACCATCGTAGGCAAAGTGACGTTCGCAGAATCCGCAGCCGCCCAAGGGGGCCTGACTACTGGCGCAGTCTGGATTATTGCCGCGCATAGTATGATTAGTAACCGGCGGCTGCTCGTCATTACTGCTCCTCGGTTCTCCACTCTACGGGCGCTATTATTACCCGTTTGTCTCTATTTGCCAGGGCAAACTCAATTCCTGTGATGCTTTCACGTGGTTTCAAGTCCACGGAGATCGTCGAGTCATCCACCACGACATATCTAGCGGGCAGCGCTTCTGCTGCGATGCGAAGACCGTAGCGACCAGGCTCCAGGTTGTTAAAAGCAAAGGAACCGTCTTTTCGGCTTGAGGTTACTATTTCATTTGCACAAACTGCAATCCCCGAAATGCCTTCTCCGACATCATATTTTCCGTTTTCGTTTCGGTCTAGGTACACGCGACCGAGTATGCAACCGAGGGGCACTATGCTAAAGTCGTGAGTGATGCGTGAATCACGGGCGATGTCTAGGTCTACAGTGCTTGAGTCAACTTTGTAATCCGCGGGTATGCTTTCACTTGCGATAGACAATGGGTATCTGCCCGACGGCACGCAGCGGAAACTGTAATGACCTTTGGCATCAGTCAGCGTTGTGTAGTTTGCCAGTCGCACTGCGATACCCTCGAGCGGTTGTCCCAATTGGTCCAAGACGATGCCAGAAACCTCGCCGCCCCGAGCAGGCACCCAAGTCGGCCAGGTCCTTCTCAGCATTACCATGAACCCCCGCTTGCCTCGTACATCGGCGGCAGACTGGTAAGGGCTGAGCCTTCCATAGTCAAGTAGCAAGCAGATGCCGTCTCCAAACTGGTGTTCCAATCGGAGCCTCAGTAAGTTGCGATCAGCGATGTTTGGGAACCCGCTTATCGTTTGGAGGCTTGTATGGTCAGATAGACGGTAACTTGTGATCAGTTGTTGCTGTTCAGAAGCGCGCCCGTCTTGTGAAAATCTGCTGATTTGGTAATCCAGATGGACCCTGGGGCTGGCAAATATCGAGAGGCAAGTCATCAGGTTGTTGCCAGTACTTTCGAGTCCTAATACCTTGGCGCTGGCGAACGCAATCTCGTTTTCCTGGTATCGAATATACAGATTTGCGGTATTGGCAACTGGCATGGTTAGCCCGATGCTCTTGCTCTTGGATGAGGCGCCATTTTGGGTATGCTCTGTCTTTTCAATCGCTAGGCTCGACTTCCCAATGAAAGGCACTCTGATCCCAATTGTCTTGAAACTGCCTTCGGCTCCATCGGCACTGACGGACGAGGTGTAGCCGTAAAAAAGCGACACTTCGGGTGTTAGCAGCCAGGTGGCATATGCTCCCTCAGCACAGCCGAGGTCCGAAGGCAGGTGTCGTCTGAATGCAAATACTTGGAATGGGTCTTTTCCCCAGGAGAGACTTGTGTAAATTGACTCGTCTGTTCCCATTTCACCCTGTACAACCAGATTGGGACCGAGCCGAACCTTGTCTCGGTACACAACGAGTGCTTCCGGGTTCGAAGTAGCATTTGTCTTTGCATATGCACCAATGTAAGGCCAGCGTCCATTAGCGCTCCAGGTGTAGCGGACACCTCGAACCAGGCCCCATGACTCGCTGTACAGGTCGCCCGCTTCGATACCTCGGCCAGACTCTCTATCAAGCCAGCGAAGATGTGAGTTGTGCAATCGAGCACCGTTGTCACCGTGGGTTATAAGTGCGGTCATGTTGGTATCGCCCGACCAGATCTTGCCGGAGGCACCTAGGTGAATTCCCCAATCAAGGTCCTGGACGTACCCTATGCCGAGGCTGATATCCAGTCTGTCGTGAGACGCGGGAACACTCATGGGTAATCTTCTTGAAGTTTGTTGGTCTCCGCTACTTACGGCTTTGGGGCGCGTCTTTGCCATGGTAAAAGTATGCCAGCCGTCCAGTGTAATCTCTCTTTCCCCGGGCGCGTCCGAACCTAGATTGGGTGTGGAGAATTGGATGCGCTGGGACGTCCTGTCAACGTCCATATGCAGACCTGTTAACAGGGCTATCGTCTCGGAGTCAATATAAATGTTTGGCCCCTGCTTGATGGGTGGTATTGGCATAGGGAGGATTCGGTTGCCTGATTCCAACGCTGGGTTGCCTTGCCACCATTCCCAGACTGTTCCGTCAGCGGACCTGATCTTGAAGCCGGAATCGGTAACCTCAGGCACTACTCCCATGGCGGGGCCGATACTTGTGATATTAAGCAGAAGATGTGGTCCCACGGACAGAGGCGCTGCCGGTCCAGTGAGATTGACTTCGCCGAGCAGGATCTCCCATACGCCGGCACTTGCAGGGCGTATTGCAGCGACTAGTAGCGTGGTAAGACAGACCGCGATCTGCAGAGAGGATTGTATTCTCGTTTGGACTACCTCCCTCCGCTTGTTTCGGGTCTCTTGAGGTCAACTTCTTTCTGGGCTCCCATGAGGTAGTCGAGCCCTACATCTACAATGACACGCACGTTGTACCTTCCGCTTGGGAGTACCTCTACCGATGGGAGGGCTGCGCTAAACTCGCACGTATCGAATGGCTCCGGCAGTAGCACCTCGCCGCCAATCTCCACGGTGGTTATTACCTTTTCCTCACCAGGCTTTCGGAATTCGAACTTTCCGTTTACGCGAAGCGGGATATTGCCTTCGTTGCGCAGTGTCACGCTTACTTTGTCGCCACTGACGCGGACTGCTGTGATTCGCGCGGCACGTGTCGCGTTTGGAATTTCGACGAATATACCCACTGATACGGATCCTGTGAAGGTCATGGCGACGCCGGACGGCTTTGGGGCAAGAGGATTCGGCACCTCGTCAAGCGTGAGCGCTGCCCAGTATCCGCCAGGCATGACATCGGGAGGTACACGTATGGAAAGACGTACGCTCATAGTCTCGCCTGGTTTGACAGTGGCTTCTACGGGATTGATGGTACACCAAGGACCACACGATCTTTTGATTGTACCGGGGCTCGCAAAGAAGGTCTGATTGTTGTCAGTGCTGCGCCACCAATCCTCGATATGAGCAGAGAACCGCGTCGGCTGTGAGTCGGCTGAAAGGGTCAGGTTGAATGTGGTATTGATCACCTCACCAGGCCTAGCCTGAACGTTTATGTTGGCTGGTGAAAAGTGGAAACCAATGGCGTACGCCGGCCCAAGGACGACAAATAAGAAAGTTAGGGCAAGTGTCCCCCTAAGAGCCGTGCGCCTGGTTGCGTGCATGTGCATTCCGATACCCCCTCAGTTCAGGCGCCGCAAATTCTAGCCTGGTTGGCAATAAATAGCCTTATAGAAAGCCATCCAACCAGGCTCCGCCGCGATGTCCGTCCTGGTTCAAACGAACTACGGTGTGAAACTCGAAAACTTCCAGGTGGCAGCAAGAGTATGGTTGCCTGCACGGTCAACCGTGCTCTTTGCGGCGAGTGTGAATACAAGCGCGGTTGTGGAAACCTCCGATGCATTTGCAGAGGTCATGTCCACAACTTTTGTGTACACCCCTGCCGATGCGCTGAGACTTGCTGCATTTCCCGTTCCACCTGTCCAGGATGGAGCGTTCCATGAGACATCAGAACTCGCCCAGGTCACACTACCACCGCTAGGAGGAGTAAAACTGGTGCTATTTGGGGCAAGTTCGATTCTCAGTTTCTTGCCATCTCCTAAGACAATGTTAGTAGCGCTGACAGTTTGCGACGTCGAGTTGGTGTCCGAGGAGACGTCACTGACTGTGAATGTGACAGAGGATGGTACTGTTACGTTCGCTTGCTCGCTTACCGTGGCTGTGAATGTTGTTGTCTGCGATGTATCAGGCAGAGTTACAACGCCAGCCCATACACTGCCGGCCGCAAGCATCGTGCATAGAATCGCGATTGCTCTTTTCATTCCAATCTCCTTTCTGAGCCGGGCCGTGGTTGATTTTCATAAGGAGTCCCCCGCGGCGTCCGGCGCGGTTTGGGCGGCGACCTGTGGCTGCCTTTGGTTGTCCATATGGCACGAAAGGGTGTCCGGGGCCGACTAGGCATTCTGTGCCATATATCGATGATGGACACCCTTGTGTTTGCCCGATCGCTTCCCCTTCCTTGGGTATTGTGTTTGGAACCTTCTGTTCCATTTTTGCTTATCGGCAAATATTCGCTTATAATTTAGCCCTAAAAGCGGGTTCCCATATTGGATTTTTCAATAAATAATCTGAAGGTACATTTAGGATGTATGGGTCCGTCCTGCCACTGGTCCTCAGATGTTCCATCATTTCCAAAGTGGCTCCAATGATTAGGGGAGCGTTTCTGGTACGTTTCCCAACCTGAAGGTTGACATCACAAAGTATGATTGCTATCTTTTCGCGGGGTGTTCTATGAGTTATCAGATTGGCTGGCAGGCTATCAATCTAGAGATGCCGGAGAGGATAGGTCACACCGAGTACTGTTCGCACCCGCTCTTGGTGAAGGCGATCACAGGTGCCGACCCCCGCGAGGATGGAAACGCATGGCGGAAGTTCTACGACATGACTGGCTATGACTTCCTGTGGAGCGCATATGACGGACCAGAGTGGAGCGGTCGCCGTACGAATATGGGGCACGCTGTTTTTCAACAAGACGGAACAGACTATGACCCAAATGTGTACTGCCCTTTTGAATCCCCCGAGGAAGTTCTGAACTTCGATGCCGTGGAGGAGTACGGGCTACCTGATATTGATGAGCGCGCAGCACTTTTTGAAAACGCCTGGCAGTCGCATCAGGCAGCGTATCCGAATCAAGTTGTCCCAGGAGGATACTACAAGACTATCATTTCTGCGTGCATCCACATCTTTGGGTGGGAGATGTTCCTGTATTCTGTTGCCCTGGATCATGAGCGGTTTGATAAAGTTCTTGAGAGCATTTACCAGATGTCGCTTGTAAACTTCAAGGCATGGGCGCAGACTTCCTGTCCCGTCTTTCTTTGCCATGATGATATGGTGTGGACCGAGGGGGCCATTTTCCACCCAGACTGGTATCGCAGGTATATCTTCCCACGCTACAAGAAACTTTGGTCGGTCATCAAAGACGCGGGCAAGAAACTGCTGTTTTGCTCCGACGGGGACTTTACCGAGTTTGTGGACGATTTGGCAGATGCCGGTGCCGACGGCTTCATTTTCGAGCCGCTCACAGACCTAGAAGTAATCGTAGAGAAGTTTGGCAAGACTAAGGTTATTATGGGCAATGTGGATACTCGTGTTCTCACCTTCGGCGATAGGGAAGCAATTCAGCATGAGGTCGAGCGCTGTGTTCGGTTGGGGAAGCCATGCCCTGGCTTCTTTATTGCGGTCGGCAATCACATTCCACACAATGTGCCAATTGAAAATGCTTTGTTCTACTTCGAACTAGTGGAAAAGCTGGGGAGGAGATAACCGTCGGGGCGTGAGGTTGCCTTTTTGAGATGGCTGCGTAGAGGGTGCTTCGTCCACGGTAAATACGCATGGTACAGTAGAGGCGATGCACCGGATGGATTCAATCATGGGGGAACAAGGTTCCGCCTAGTAACGCATGCCAAGTATGTTTCCAGGCGTCCGCTTACCCTTGCGCCGAGGCATTTTTGTGGTACAATAATTTTGGAGTAGGTTGAGTGATCGCCTCGAGAAATCGGGGAGGAAAGTCCGGGCTCCGTAGGGCGCGATGCTCGCTAGCGGCGAGGGGGAGCAATCCCACGGAAAGTGCCACAGAAAAGAAAACGCCCCGACCTGTTGGTCGGAGCAAAGCTGAAACGGTGGTGTAAGAGACCACCAGCTCCGCAGTGATGCGGAGGCTTGGCAAACCCCATCGGGAGCAAGGCCGAATAGGAAGGGGATGAAGCTGCCCGCTGACCCTTCGGGTAATGGCCGCTTGAGGATCAGGGCAACCTGGTCCCTAGATAGATGATCACTCACGACAGAACCCGGCTTATAGACCTACTCCACAAGGCGAATTCGAGATTAAGAATTCGCCTTTTTGTATTTATTGGTATGGTGTTGAGAAAAAATGTCCCAGAGGCAACGGGAAAGATTCAGATCTTTCAGATCAAGTGGGTAGTGTGATTTGAGCCCCTTGCTTGAAGTACCTGGTGAACGGTTCCACGAACTTTTGGAGTCCACTGAATTTATTTATATAAAATTTCTTTTTTGCAGTTTAACGCTACCTAGTAAAAGGGTAAATGAAGGATGATTTTGTCAGCCTCCAACTTTCCTTGCGCAG
>Ga0078972_1000916_pt1 | contig 119080 bp, 147 predicted proteins | sample YelNatPaOPGAMG01_FD_67568 | JGI IMG/M metagenome (GOLD analysis project Ga0078972, IMG submission 67568) | Hot spring thermophilic microbial communities from Obsidian Pool, Yellowstone National Park, USA - OP-RAMG-01 (SPADES assembly) (version 2) | ecosystem: Environmental > Aquatic > Thermal... | reverse complement strand
ACCAGAAAGGAGAAAATGATGATGTCAAGACCAAAATTTAGTACAAATTCTACTGTTGCAAGAAACAGGAAATTAGTATTGGAGGCATTTAAAAGCTTACGCAAGCAGGGGCTCATTGCAAGAGCGAACTTCCTCTGCTGCTCAAGTTGTGCTGGCTTTGAGATTGCATCTTACGTTTCGAATCTGCCGAAAGAGAAAGTCAAAAGAATTAAAGGCTGTGTTTTCTGGCACAAGCAAGACGAAGACAACATTTGGAAGTACGGTGAGATGTACTTAGCTTATGGAAGTATAGATTCAAGTGAACACGGAAAAATTGGCTTGCCAACTAAAGAGGTTGGTGAGTTAGTAGTAAGAGCTCTTAAAGAGCAAGGTCTAAGCGTAGAGTGGAATGGCGACCCACATGTACGAATTTTAGTTAATATGACTGCACCGAACGAAGTTAGAAGCAAGCCAAAACTGGATGAAAGTCAAGTTGCATTGGGTTCAGCTCTTAGCTAAAGGAGACACTATGGACTGGAGAAACTGGCTTATCACTAAAGTAGCAGCTACCATATGCCTTGTAATTGTAGCAATCTTCTGGTATGTTTTCTTAGTTCTCTTCTTAGGCCTCATCGCTGCTGCATACGTAGTAGCTGGCGGTATATCGTTTATAGTTGAGTCGCTAGGAGGTCAACATGAAACTTAGACGAAGTTTTGTAACTAACAGTTCATCTACTTCATATATTATTACCAATACTAGCGAAACCGAAAAGACACTAGTAGATTTTGCAAAAGAAAACATACACCTACTCCACGATTTTAATCACTACTATAGCTACAACTACACGGAAGAAGAATTCTTAAAGTCAGTTGAAGAAAACAATATTCTTTTTAGACCAAGAGAAACTAGAATTTGCGTCTTTGGTGACGAAGATGGAACGATAGTTGGTCACGTCTATGACTACGTCTTGAGAGAGGGTGGCGAAAGTAAATCGTGGAAATGGTCTTTTCACGAGTTTCTGAGGTAAGCTGTTAATGAAGATAATACGAACGAAAAGCTATGCAATTATCTTCGATGAGAGAAGTGGTCTAGAGATTAGAACCGGAATTAACGGTTACGACGACCCCTTCTCTCTCGAATTCCCTTCTCTTCTGGATATAGGAATCATGGGAGAGTGTAAAGGAAACTGCTCGTTCTGCTACCAGGGTGAAGAAAGACAAGAAAATATGTCTTTAGAAAAGTATAAAAAAATCATTGACGAATCTTCACCCTACGTAACTCAAGTGGCTTTAGGTGGTAGGGGTGACCCAGACCAACATGCTGATTTCGAAGAAATCCTTAAGTACACTCGAGAAAAAGGTGTTATCCCAAACTACACTACCTCTGGCAGAGACTTCAGCGAAAAACATGCCTGTATTTCTAAAGAGTATGTGGGTGCAGTAGCGGTTAGTGACTATGGAAAAGAATTTACATATAGTGCAATCCGGATACTTCAACAAGCTAAGATCAAGACAAATATCCACATGGTTTTGTCTTCAGCAAGCCTCCAGAAAGCAATAAGACTGCTAAATGGTGAAGACGTATGGAATAGCAATGTGGACATAGACAACCTTAACGCAGTAATATTCCTACTCTTTAAGCCCGTTGGAAGAGGTGTAAGCTTAAAAAGCAACTGCCTTAGCAAAGACCAAGTAAAAGAATTTGCGGCGGCACTAGTAAATGCAAAATGTTCTTTTTCTGTAGGTTTGGATTCATGTCTTGTATGTTCTATACTGACGGAGGCAAAATGTTTTAGTGAGAAGCAGATGCAGTGTATCGATACGTGCGAAGCCGCCAGAATGTCAGCTTACATAACTCCAGATATGAAGTTAAAGCCTTGTTCGTTTGCAGGAAACGATACCGCAATTCCTCTAACTAATAGCACAATAAGATCTGCCTGGAATAGTGAAGTCTTTGCAAGGACCAGGTCTCTACTTCAAGAAGAGCCAAACCAATGTCCGTTCGCCATCTTCTAAGCTCTGCCCAGATACAGGAACGTTTTGTGTGGCACAAAAAAGGAGCTGAAAAATGAGTGTTTTAGCGTACGTTTTTCTCATTTTCTGTGCATTGGGATGGGTTCTAGCTAGAATATACTATAAAGAGATGTCGTTCCTCAGGCGAGAACTCATCAAGATTGCTATCTTAAGAGGGCTCGATTTAACTGGAGTAGTGGAAGAAAAAGAGATACTTCGAGCTTCACAAGAGTTGGTAAATGAACTGGACACTAAGCATGGCAAATGACATAAGGATATTGGCAGGTTAGACTAAAAAACTACCTGCCAATACCTCACTCTCGAAAATATGCTTAAGAGAGGAGAAGGAAAAATGGAAAGCAAAGCACAGGAGCTGCAAAACAAAACTAGAATAAAGATCTTCGATATAATTACAGAGAATAAAAGATTACAGAAAATTGTTAACTGTGTTTCGAGTGACGAAGAAGAATCGATGGCTATCGTATGTGAGATAGCCACGGACTTAGCTAAAGAACTCGACAAATTACTGCTGCAAGAAACTTGAGAAGTAGCAAAAGGGAGGACAACAATTGAAAATAAAAGTTGACTTTGTGACGAATAGTTCTTCGCAAAGTTTTGTCTTAAGAGGACTCACTACTATACAAGCTCTCGAACTTCTCGCGAAAAAATTTTACGAAGAATTTAAGTTTCTTCATACAGAAGATCATTTCTCAAAAGAAAAAGTAATGAAGTTTATAGAAGACAATAAGTTCTCTGAAATAAACGTAATCTTCCCGTGGACTCCAAATTACACTACTTTCATTTACAAAGGAAGTCATGATGTTATGGTTATGATCTCTACGTGCCAAAATATTTCATGGGATAACACTTTTTCGCAGTTCGAAGTTAAGTCTAATATGGATACTCTAGAAAGAGTTGAGAGAGAAGTGTTTCTAGACCTAGAAGATGGCAAAATAAAAACTGGTGCGGAATTTAATATCGAAGAAGAAAAGAAGTGGAAAAGTCGGGTTCGGAAGCTGGCACGGAATTTAATATCCGAAGAAGAAAAGTGGAAAAGCCAGTTTCGGAAGCTGAAGCAAAAAGTGTCAAAAATACGGAGTAAAAAAGATGCACAGCAACGAAGAAATCCTTGATTTAGAAAGAATAAGAAAAACAATTCTTGACTATGCGATCCGCAATAGGAAAGAAGCTAAACTTTTCAAGATTCTATCTAGCTTGTACGGGAAAATTTCCCTTACTCCAAGAAAGAAAAGAAAATGACAACTAAAATACTAGTTTGTATCCCGGTGCTTTGCCTTCTCTGCACTAGTTCTTTCGCGCTCGTAGCTATTGACGTCGGACACCAACTAGGAAAAGATCCAGGATGTATTAGTGCTTCTGGCGTTCCAGAAGTAGTATACAATAGGAGAGTTTCACAAGGGATTAAGACAAAACTAGAACAAGCTGGCGTCAAGTGCTTTCTTATTCTTGACGAACCTACTAGAAACAGAGCTGAGATCGCAACTCAGAAAGGAAGCACTGTCTTAGTTTCGATTCACCATGATTCCGTTAGAAAAAGTTTGCTTCCCTATGTCTACCGATATCGAGGGTTTTCCATCTTTGTCTCAAGAAACAACGGAAGTTTCTACGACAGTCTAATGCTAGCCCACTTTGTCGGTAGAGAAATGACTTCAAGAGACTTCGTTCCAGCACTCCATTATACAAGGACATTTACAACACATAGCCAAAGTTACGGTATCTTCCAGAACAACAAGCTAGTAGTACTTAAAACTGAGTGTCCATCTATTCTTATAGAGTGCGGCATAATAAAGAACCTTAGAGAAGAACTGTTTCTTAATAGGGAAGACGTACAAGATAATTTGACTTCTGCGATTAGCACTGGTATTATAAAGTTTCTCGAAGTTAAACAATCTCATGGAGTTATTGAAAAATGACGAAGTGTTTAATATGTCTAAAGGAGTTTACTGAAAGAGCTCGTAATATAATAGTAAATGCAGTCAATTACATTTGTAACCAAGTAGAGTCCAGAGTTTCAGAAGAATTAGTGGAAGAATAGTTATGAAGGGAAAAAGAGTATGGGGTTGTGGGAAGCTAAGATTCTATATGAAAAAAACAGCTAGCGAGGATCTAGGAAAACTTCCTCGCTAGCTGACAGTTTTTTCTATTACTTTTTTTTACTCTCACCAGAAACTTTTACTTCTATTTTGCTACCTTACTCTTACTTGATGAAGAAGTTGAGTTCGATCTTCTCGCTCACTCGTGTTGGTTCTAATATTACATTAACATGGAATGTCTTGCGTTTCTTTTCGTAGTCGCTCGCACCAACTTCTACCGAGTAGCTATATAACCCTCTCTTCTGACGCACGTCTTCTAAGAAGTTAGTTACATCAACTTTAACTGCGTTCCAAGTGATGCTATCATTCATTTCGAAAACGTAGTTTCTGCAATACTGTTCTAGAGCTCTCTTGACATACAGTACTAACCGAACTACATTGAGATCTTGCATTGCACTTGGTTTGCTCTGGGTTGTAAGCTGCCCCCATGGAGTGTATCCCTGGGCAAACTTAACTATCGGGTTTATCTGCTTTAAGTACATCTGGTCTCTTTGCCCGAGCTTTGGATTAAATCGAAGCTCTTTTATTGTGTCAATTGCAGCTCTATTAAATCCAGCAGCCGCATACCATATTTCTGACACTCTATCGTTTCTCGGCAATATGTAAGACATATGGTAAACTGGTGAAACCCAGATGTCCTGACCAGTAAATGTGTCGTAGATCTTATTGTACTCTTCATAGAGAGCACAGAAGTAAGTATTGAAAGTGTGGTCACTTGTTCTCTTTGCAATGGAGGCTTCGAACGTTGCGTTGTCTCCATTGTCAAGAATCGCCACACAATCTCTTCGTGTCTGTGCTAAAGTAGAAACAGACTGTTTCACAGAAGTTGGGTAGCCACAATCGAATACAATGCTAAAGTAGATGTTTTCAGTATCGAGAACTTTATCGTCTATTGTTCCAGCATACGCTTGAGAAAGAATTTCAGTTGCAACAGTAGTATTTAAAGTCCCACCACTCGATATTAAGCTTCCGTCAGACCCTTCTTTTAGAGGAGCTGGTTCCGCGGACACAAACGCATTTTCTATTTCTCCAAAAGCCTTTTTAACTTCATACGTAATGGGTCCATTCGTATCGAAGGAAGCTACATCACCATTCCACTTCTGAGAAGAAGTAGCAACTATTCTATCGTCGTGAATTGTACAAGTCTCGTAACCAGGACCACTAGCAGTTCCAAGCCAACCCCATATCGTTGTTCCTCTGGAATCTTTTGCTATTACTAAATAGTTGTAAGTTGTTCCGCTAACGTACGACCAATCTGAGAAGTTTTGCTTATTGTCTGTAATTGAGGCACTTCCATTAGTTAAGTTTACTGAAACAGTACCAATTTCTTTGTCGTAAGTCTTCACAATAAGGTCGTAGCCGCTAGTATAGTCACCGCTTGAAGTTACCATATCGAATCTTAGTACGTCAGAATACGTCTCTAAAACGTAAGAAATCCAGAGTGAATCTCCGTTCAAGTCGGTAGCTTTTGGGTCGAACGAAACTTCGAACGACTCTATAATAACGTCACTACCGTCACTTTGCTTCTCATAAACGTCGAGAATATAAATACCACTTAGAACTGGATTCGCATGTTTCGTTAATCGTATCGCTAATCCATTGTAGTAGACCCCTCTTCCAATCGGGTAAAAGATCCCGATTACTGATGTACCAGAAGCTTCCAAATTTGTCTTAATTTCGTTTTTCGTGTTAAGACTACTTACGTAGTCGAAAGTAATAGTAGCTGTAGAGTCAGAAGCTTCGTAATCAGCTAATAACCGCAAATTCGAGTAAGTTGCGTCACTTGGGAGAACTCGCATGAAGTACAAAGACCCAGCTTCACCCAAGTAATTGTAAGCACAATAAAGCCCTTGACCGAAGTTTTTCCCGTACAGGGAGATGTTTGGCTCACCAAATTCGGAAATTAACTCGCTTCTCGACCCCAGAAAAACTAGTTCATTATCTCTTCCCTTTTCCGTTAAAGCTGCGATAAATCCTATCGTTCCTGGAACTTCTGAGACATAAGTCGAGAGGTCAGTAATTTTAGTATAGACCCCTGGTGAAATGTTTGCCATATTCTTCCTCTCCTAATTTTTTATCTACGCTATTTTTTCACTCTAAATTAAACGTCTCCTTTTAGAAACTAGAAGTATAAGTACCATACGAAAAGAAGTTGTCTTGAAGACGACTTTACAATAGTTGGGAATGTAATTCTAGCGTACAGGTGGAACGGACCAGCATATCCTCCTTCATCACTCGCTGCAACGAAGAGCCCAGCTTCGTTTAAGTTCTCACCGTTAGCGTCTTCTGACGAAATGGTTATAGTTATTCTAGATATAATCCAAGAATTGTCGTTATCAGGATCTTGTAAAAACTCAACTGAATCGAACGGGTGTTTGTGGTAAGCTCCGTCGTAAAAATCAGCACAAGTAGCATCTGTTGTGCTTATAGCAACAGAACTAACTAAATCCGTATCTTTATTCGTTGGAGGTATAGGATCTAGTGGATCACCAGGATTGCATCCGCCATCACCAAGGCCAAACCAGCATAAAAATTCATCCTTCGTTGGGCCAATAGATGGATTAGTTATATTAAACGTTCGAGAAAGAACTGCTTCTCTCCCTTGATAAACAACCAGATTGCTTTTTTCGTATAACTTCTTTTGAGACCCATCTTTCTCTATCTCGAATATTTCTACGAAACCAGCTGGTTTTTTCTGCTCTCTGTTGCGACTTTTTATGTCGTCAGAAAGACACTCACTATACCGCTCTTTTGCAACAATTAGTATATTTTCTTTTTTATCCATCTTCTCCCCTCGAAAAAAGTGTAGAACCCTTTTATTTTTGTTCTATATCGAAGCGGAAGCCAGAAGTGGCGAGCTAGCTAAATGTTTTACTGCTGCTAAATTAGACACGTTCCGCAGTTAGAGCAAAACTTAGCACTTGATCGTGACTTCTTTCCGCAAGTTGGGCACACAGTCTTGCTCTTAGTTACAAGGGGCTCCACTGCAACTTTACCAGAAAGAGTTGTTCCTCTTAATTTTATCGTAATAACAGTAGAAGTCTCTTCTAATTGGTTAACGGTTACGTTACTGAAAGTTTGCTTCGTAGGTGAACCAGCAACAGTAATTCCTTCGTCAGCAGCTAAGTTGGAGCTACATGATGCTTGCTGAGTAGTGCAAGTGAAGGCTCGATTCGTAGTTGAACCGCCAGCGTAGGTATTGTGGATGACTATTGGAACCGGTTCTACCCAAGGATAATAAGGTTTGTAGATCCAATGCCAAACTAGCGTAGTTTGGGGAACTTTTTCGAAATTGAACTCGACTCTAACGATTCCATCGTCCACTCTGTCTCCTCTGTGCCTTACGATGTCTTCCGTTTTCTGGACGAACTTGAACTTGTTTCTAACAGTAAGATCTGGCAGTAGAAACCCCTCTAGTTCGAACTCAGAATTAGGGTGAATTACTAGTGAGTGCCCGCATAATACATCTTGACCGTCGATCGACACTTTAGCAACTGCTCTTCTTGAATCGAGGTTCTTTAGCAAAATAGAGTACTCTGAGTTGAAAGGAAGCATTACACTTCCATCTATTTCTCTCAGAATACCACCGCACTTAATTGCCACAACAAAGTTATTCTTAAACATGGTAGCTTACTCCTTTCTAAAGTCTCGCGACTAGAGACTTGTTTTAGTTTTTTTAAAGTCGCATAGGGCAGCTAACCCACCACTTGTTAATTTGTTCTCCCGCAAAAAGAGGCGGCTGCAATCTATATATATTCCTTTCTTGGAAAGTACTAACTTGTAAAGGAGCATTGCATGAATTTAAACTTGCCTGACTACATTAAATTTTATGGTTGCTGTGAGTGCATTTTGTTACCAGTATGCAATAGTCAAAACCCTTGCAAAAAGGCTATGCTCACAAAAATTAAGTTGGGGGTCGTCAGAAAACTAGCTAAAAATTCAACGCAAAAAGAAATTGACGAAGCTTTAAGATTTCTAGAAAGATGGTACGGCATTCTTAGAAGAGACTATAAGAAAGTCTTCTTGTATTTGATTCCGTTAGCTTCGCAAGAAGTCAGAGAAGAGTACCTAGAAAAATGGCACATTTTATATCTTGATTTAGATTTAGCAAAACAATTCTTGCAGTCTGGAAGAATGTCGAGTATGGCCGTCGAAAAATGTGCTACCGAATTAGCGGTACTTGTTGAAATGCACTTGTTATATAGAAAAGAATGGAGAAAAGCAGCTGTAGCAGCCACTCAAATGATAAAACTTTTACTTGACTGTGGGCACCAGTTTTCGCTATCCAAAAGATTGGCAAGAGCTCTTCTATCCTTCGTAACTCAGTTAGGATGGACAGACACAGCAAAAATGTTTTTAGAGAAGTTCGCAAAAAAGAGAACCAAACGAAAAAGGAGGTAGCCGGTGAATTTACATGAATACATGGCAAGCCCCGGTTGCTACGAGTGTATTTCTTTACCAGTATGCAATAGTCAAGACTCTTGCAAAAGAGCTACGTACACAAATGCTAAGTTGCTGGTCGTTAGAAAACTAGCTAAAAATTCAAAGCAAAAAGAAATTAACGAAGTTTTAAGATCTTTACGAAGATCTCTTGGCCTTCTTTATAGGACAGACTATAAAAAAGTCCTCTCGTATTTGCTCCCGTTAGCTTCGCAAAAAGTCAGAGAAGAGTATCTAGAAGAATGGTACTTTTCATCTTTAGACATAGTGGAACGAATCTTGCAGTCTGGAAGAATATCGAGTAGAGTAGTTAGAAAGTGCGCTGTCAAATTAGCGGAAGCTGTTGAAATTCACTTGTCATATAGAAGAAATTGGAGAGAACAAGAAGAATATCGAGCTGTAGCAGCCGCTGAAACGATAAGACTTTTACTTAACTATGGCTATCACTTTTCGTTACCAAAAAAGTTGACAAAAGCTCTTCTATCCTTCGTAACTCAGTTAGGATGGACAGACACAGCAAAAATGTTTTTAGAGAAGTTCGGCAAAAAAAGAGAAGCAAACGGAAAGGAGTTAACCAGTGAATCTGTATAAATACATAACAAGTCCTGGCTGCTACGAGTGCATTTCATCACCAGCATGTAAGTATATGTCTACGCTTTCCTGCAGACAGGCCGGGAATCGCAAAATAAGACAAAGCATTATAGAAGAGTTACTTAAAAGTCCTGAATGCGACAAAAGAGAGATCGACATGTCTGTAGAGTATCTTTACTACAGAAGAACTTACAGAGAAGTGCTATTGAAACTGATTCCACTAGCTTCGCAAGCGAAAAAAGAATACTTAGTAAAAGATGCGACACTTCGATACGACTTCGACATCTTAAAAGTCATTCTGACAACAACGAACCTAGCAGATACAGTGAAAAAAGAATGTTTCGACTATGCAATAGCATCTTTTACTACTGCTATTCCTAATGCCCGGGGTCGATATGTTCGGGAACTTGTACAAAAGAAGTCAGTACTACTAATTGAGCTTCTTCTCAGCCATATCCATGACTTCTTTCCTTGTCTTGGTATTGCGACTATGGAAACACTTCTCACATATGCAGTCAAATATGCAGACGAAGAAAACATGATAAAAGTAGCTAAGACCTTCTTAAAAAAATTTGGGCCGCTAGTCCGAAGCTTAGCGTTTCTGATTCCCCGAGCGAAGACTGTGGAAATGGTTAAACTTATTCTTAGCAACTGCAACAAACCTGGTGAGTCTGACATCTTAGAATGGAAGTCAGTAGTCCGTCAGCTAGTTGCAGAGCAAAAAACTCATATTCTAAAAACTCTTTTAGAAGAAGAACCAACTAAAGAACTCGTAGAACTGACTCTTAAAGAGAGCAATCAAGAAGGACTTATCTCACTACTAAGGTCTACAAAGGAGAAGAACAATGTACGGTGATCTGTACACTTACGCCAGATTCCCGCAGTGCTTCGAATGTATAGCACTACCTCGTTGTAAAGAATCTTGCTCGAAAAGAAAGGGAAAGCTAAAGCTAGATATTGTAAGAAATCTTAGTAAAACTGCAGACCAAAAGACAATCGACGAGACTCTTTACTACTTGATGGTCGACAAAAGAGCATACAAAGACATCATAATGGAACTTTTACCTCTAGCCTCTCAAAGCTCTCGTGAGAGGACTTTGGCTTCAGTAGAGAACTTTACATGTAGCAGGGTAGATATAGCTAGACAAATACTATCTCTTGGTGTTTCAGACAATGCTAAACAAGAAGCAGTTAAGAATGCCATAAGTGAGTTCCACTTCAGGAGAAAACGCACCATAAAGAAAGTTGTCCTGCAGATAGTAACACTGATATGCAAGACTGGCTACAACGATGACTGTACAAGTATGAAATGGTTCGTACGAGAGTTAGTCAAATACGGAGTTACGACCGACGAAGTAGAAGCAGTAGAAACTCTTTTAGGCGTAGTCTCAGACGACTCCTTTGGAAACTTAGTGCTTTCGACCATTGGCTGCGTACGGTCATCTAGGATGGCCAAACTTTTACTAGCTAAAGCAAAAGAAAAAGAGAACCCTAACTTAGAAAGCCTCTTGTGGCAGGCAGTTCGCTATTGCAATACAGTAGCAGTGAACGAAATCCTGCTCCAAGGTGGGCATATTTATGCAGGAAAAATTCTAGAGAGGATAGGCTTTCCTGTAATAACGAAACAAGTAGAGTCACTTTTGCAGGCAGCAGCTTCTTTAACACCCACATTATAACCGCATTTCCTGGAACCCTATACATTACTACACACAATTACTAGCACAAAGAAAGGAGGAAAAATGAAAAAAGTTATACTACCCTTAATAGTTAGCTTTTGCATTTTGTGTGCAACACTTTCTTTCGCTCAATGTAGCGCCAGAGAGTATTACGACCGAGCTTTTGACTTGATCCAAAAGACTCACGTAGCTCTTAACGATTACATTTTCTGGAACTGGCCTTATACTCCTCCTGCGGTTTATAAGTTCTTAGCGAAGATTGCGTACGAACAAAGACAGCTCGAAAATGAACTTCGGAGATATCCAGTTCCAAACGAGACGATCATTGAGGCTTTAGAGTACAATAAAGAAAGTCTTTCTATCGCGATGCAAGCGTTAGTAGAATGGAAACCCGAATTGTGGAAGAAAGCCACTCACTTAAACTATAGAGCTAAGACAACTCTCAGGTTTTACTAAGGAGAAAAATGTGTGTGGTTATGTTTTAGCACCGAGAGTTAGAACACTACGAAAAAAAAAGAGCCTCCTAAACTAGAAGTAGCTCTACACCTAGTTGGAGGCTCTTACTCATGATGGAGAATAGCAACGCTAAACTACAAAGTCTTTTTGACAAAGAACAAATCCAAACGATGGTTAGTAAGGCTACGCTTTAGATTTTTTCTCGAATAATATTGATAGCAGCATACTTACAGAACATACTATAAGAGTGTTACTCGACTCAGCAAAAGTTAGAATTATAGTCGATAAGTGTAGTAAACTACCAGACTGGAATAGGTTATAATACAGAAGCCATAGAATACTTACAACCCCAAAAAGAAAAGGAGATTTTTAGTGAGTAAAACGAATACAACTCTAGCAGAGTACATATACTCACCAAAGTGCTCGCAATGTATTATAAGACCATCTTGCCATATCGTAACAATCACTTTGCCCAGTTCAACAATAAAGTGTGGTGTGAGAAGCAGCAAAGTTAATGTAAAAACTGTAAAAGAACTTCTTAAGAACTCGACCCCAGCAGAAAGGTTAGCAGCTTTTCATGCTGCAGTTTCAAGAAAACTACCTAATATAGTGAAGCTAATTCTAGACTACGGGATTGACACTAGTACTACTTTCTCTATTCCTCCAATGGCTTTGACAAAAAGAGAGCTGTTAGCTGCTCTAATAGAAAGTAGAAAGATTCCAAAAAGAGTATTACGAAAGTTCAGCAACAAGCAAAAGAAGTTTATAGCAGCAACGGCATCCCCAGATACGATTGAAAAACTCCTTAAAGAAAAGCTAATTACACTAGACACGATTTTTGTCTACACTTTGAGATTTTCTAAGTATGCGAAAACGTTGCTCAACCAAGTTTATGAAATAGCAAAAAAGAATGGAACTCTAAGCAAAATTAAAGATGTCTTGCTTGCTTCTGCCACTTACATTCCTGACCTGAAGTTAATGGAAACTCTTTTACTAGAAGGGGCAAACCCGAACAATACGAGAGACTTGCCGCTTAGAGTTGCTCTTCGACGTCGTAGTGAAGAAGCGGTTAAACTACTACTTAAGTTCGGAGCGAAACCGTCTATCGAAAAACGGACACGGATCGGGTTCGTATTCATTCCAGAGCGGTTAGAAAAAATACTAGAAGAAAATGCCTCATAAGGAAGAAAAATGAATGATTTAGTTATCTACGCTCTTGAAACAGCTTGCTTTGACTGCATTAGCAGACCCATATGTAGAAGCAAAAGTGAGTGCCACCACGTATACTCCGATAAAGTAGACAAAAAGACATTTAGGGTCTTGGCATCTGAAGCAAGCGAAACCGAAATAAGAGTTGCTTTGTCGATTGTACTTGCTCGTCATCAAGAACAAGCTTTTGACATCTTTCAAGACGTGCTTGTCGATAACAAGCTGTTAAGAACCCCTAGACAACTTAGTGCTTTACTTATAGATATAAGTAAAGACGCTAATAAAGAGCTCATACGGTTACTGTTGTCTCTAGGAGCTGACCCTAACTTTGACAATGGCAAAGCACTTAAAAATGCGTTACTGTTTGGAAATCTCGATACAGTACGGATTTTAGCAAAGCATACGTCAAGAGAGATCCTCGAAAGTCTTTCACCAGAAGGTATTCACGAAGTTAAGTGGGCAATTATCCTGTCTGCTCTAGAAGGAGAAACTACGTAAATGAGTTTACTTAAGTACGTAATCAATGGTTCGGCATGCTTTAACTGCATCGTGAGACCACGTTGTGAGAATAATCCTGCATCTGCTCCCTACAATTGCAAAAGAATGAACAGTACGAAAATTACCCTTGACAGAAGAGTGCTAAAGAGACTCATAAAGACATCTTCCGGCATGGATATTGAGAAAGCATTGTACATACTTGCTAGAAGAGGTGACTATAAAAGTGCGGAACTCTTCCTTCCTCTGGTATGTAAAACTGCTCTCGAAGCTACATTACGACTTACTCTACTAACGTCTACAGAAAGCCGGAAGAAAGATCTCGAAAGATTTGTCAGACTACTGCTAGACTACCTGACGGACACTAGTTCGAAAGAAGAAGCTTCGGAACTCGCAAAAAGCTTGTCCGACAGACTACTGTTAGACTACCCGACGGACACCAGTTCGATAGAAGAAGCTTTGGAACTCGCAAAAAGCTTGTCTAGCAGCTTAGCTGAAGTTATAGCAGAGTACGTAGGAAAAAAAGAAACTAGCTAGATACCTTCTTAAGCTATCTAGCTAGTTTTTTTTGCTACTTTTTGGATAGAAACTTTTGTAGCAAAGTTTTTTTCTGTTTCCAAGAGGAATACTTAATCCACCAAGCTTCTAGCTTTGGAACTAACTCTTTTTGTATAGACATTGCATGAAAGAGTTCATGAACAATAGTTTCTAGCAGTTCCCCTTTCGTGTGGTCGATCTCTATTTTTTCGATTCCTCCTGAGTCTAGAAAATGAGTATACCCATATGTATGTTTCTGCAACTTCTTGAAAACGATTTTCCTTGACGGCAAAGAATCAAGAGTTTTCAAGAGTTTCTTGAAGTACTTGTATGCCTCTCTTTTAGTTTTAGTTTCATCCATTTTTTAACTCAACATTATAAAAGTTTATGTTACCCAACTTGCAAAAAAAGACACCAGGTCTCGATAAAGCGTACCAGCGTTTCGGCACATTCTTTTCGTGAAAGAAAGTATCACACGAATCTATTGGATTTGTAATTGTCTCGTTTAACACTCCTTGTGCTATAAGAAAGCATTCGTCCCACACTTCCGGTTCTGCAACTCTAAAAGGAAACAATATTTCTTTACTATCTTTCAAACCATAGTTTCGAATAACTGAACTGAGATCTTTTCCCCACCATCTTGGATGTGTCATTTGGTTTTTTATAACGTAAGCGATACCAACTTTTGCATCTCTAATTTCATCTCGATAGTAAGTAAATAAAAAAAGAGCGAGCAAGACATCTTCGTCTTGCTCGAAAACACCTTTAAGAGGATGCGGTAACTTTATTTGCTGTACCATTGTTAGCTCCTCCTATAAGTGCGCTAAGTGAACCCTGACATCTTTCCTCCTCTTCCTTACTTCTCAAACAAAGGCTTCTTTAATTTTGTGGTTTCGTCTTTATAAGAATGAATGAAATTCTTCCAGTCGTTCTCTATCTCACGTTTCGCATACCATCTAGGAATAAAGCTCTCTAAATTTCCTTCTGAGTTCAGCCAAGCGTGTATTATCCAACCACCGATTTGGGGAACCCAACCGCGACTCCTTGTAAAGCTAGTCTCACCTTCGAAGCAACCAGCATGGAGACCACAGATACTTCCAAACATAGCCATTATCATTGTATGGAAGTGTCCCGCCACCACAAATCTCAGAGTTGGCTTATCTTTGCTGGATGAAGTAATCTTCTTAAGCTCTTTAAATGCGTTTTGCTCTATAAACTTTTGCATTTTATACGACAAAGCATAAGCCCCACCTCCGCTCGGATGCCACATAAGCAAATCCACACCATGTAGAACTGGAACAATTACTTGCTCAAAACCTAAGAAAGTGATATCTGGCCTTCTTGCTGCAACAACAAAAAGTGGATTGTGGCCACCACCGTTCTTTATAAAAGATTGGTCGTGGTTACCGCCCATGATGTACCACTCAAATCCAGTTGGAAGATTTCTCAATAGAGATTCTTCTTGCTCGTTAGCGGTTTCGGCATAGACTTCATACTGCTGTCCTTTATAAACTTGGTATCCAGCGACACAATCTCCAGCCACTAAAATAATCTTCACTCCTTCGTTCCTACAGTCTTCACAAAACTCGTTAAGAGCTGTTATCTGACATGACTTAGATCCGAAATGCAAATCACTAACGACTGCAAATTTTATCTCCCTATCTTTACTAAGAGGTTCAGTTAACGGAGCTGGTTGCTCAGTAATTGTTCCGTCTGAAAGAGAAACGAAGTCGTCGTCTACTATTATCTCGACTCCTTTCTGTCTTTCTTTTTCTACAAGACTAAGTAGCTCGCCGGGTGTGCACTCAAAAAACTTGCACAAATCTAGAATCTTGGCGTGACCTCTTTTAGCTTTCAGAATACGAATAAAGTCTTCTTGGCTGAGTTCTTTTCTGCCTCTTGGCCCAAACGAAGTTTCGAAACTAGAAAAATTACTTGCTTCATTCTGGTTAGTTGAAACACTGCCTGACTCAGCATGACTTTTTTCTGCTTCTATATGGGTCCTTACTCTCCAAAGCAAACCTCTAAAGGTAGAATACTTGCCAGTATAACCGAACTCACGTTTTGCGTCTGCATATAACTCTCTTGTTGGCTTAGACAAATTAGAGGATATGTAGTTTACTAATCCTCTGTTTTCGCTTGTCGGATACTGCGGTTTGGGGCGAAGCAAAGAAACTAAAGTAATAAATGATTGGTATGTTCCAGAGTAACCAAACTTGACTCTAGCAATCTCATACATTTCTCTTGTTGGCATTGTAATATTGGAAACAATAAATTTCTTAAACTCTGGATGATGTCTTCTTGGCATTATTCTTCTCCTTTCTACAGTTTTTTAGAACAGCGTTTTTACCATTCTCTAAGAAGGTAAGATGCTATTCTATTCTTTACTATTTGTTCTCTGTACTCTAAATTGATTCTTTATTCATTTAATAAAGGAGTGTCTAGACTTCTTCCGGAGTGGTTTGGAAGCATTCTTTAAACGTAGAGAGCATGTCTAGTGAATTAAGATGGCCCAGAGGTTGGGAAGTTTACAGAAATATAACCTACTTGTGGGCTTGTTGGAGTTAACCTAAGAAGGCCGCAACCCCAAGTCGCTCCAAGACTAACTTCTTTAACTGTTCCAGTGCAGCGAAAGTCGTAAGCAAAAGCGGGGCTTTGTCTTTTAGTATATAGCAAAGAACCACTTTGACTTACAACAAAATGTAGAAAGTTCTTGCTTCCACTAGTATTTTCTTCTGTGCATCTAACATGCACGTAACCAGCTGGGTCTACAAAAACTGCTTGAGGATAAGCTCTATACCAATCTTTCGTAGGAACTAATTGCCAAACTGATCCAAAGTTGTGATCTCTCTTTTGGATATAGACGTCGTACGTTGTCGAATGACGATAAGCTACAAAAACCCCTTGGTAATTGACATCGAAAGACATATCCTTAGCAGTACTTACATAATAGTAAGTGACTAAACTCTTTGTAGATATATTTATTTTATCTATTGTGGCATACGGGCAACTTCCAGCCGTTGAGTGGCCCCCAACATACAAGTACCCTTCATAAGATTTCATGAATATTGGTAATGGAGGGTAGTCACTCGTAAAACTTCTTGTCCAATCTAATGCACCGTTGCTCTTGTAGAACCTCCTTATTCCGTAACCACCACTACCTTCCCAGTATGACTGAGCTGTATAAACCGCATCGTAATCTGCCTCGATCGTAAATACGTCAAAGTAGTCTTCGATCCACTGTGGAATTTCTACTGACCAATTTAAAGAGCCTTCATTGTCGTACGATTTAAGATAACGCTTCCACGGATATCTGTTGGGCGGGTTCGTTGGCTGATATACTGCAACGAAGACTTCGTTGGAGCCGTAAGCTACTGGTCTTGTAGCCATAATTTACCTCCTTAAAAGCCGTATCCTTCCCATTCAACACTCCAAAGTACTTCTCCAGTAAGTAGCGACCTTTTTTCTAGTCGGTCGTATCGTGTGCCACCAACCATTCGTGTTCCGCTTACATAGAACGAAGTATAATCATTTACTAACACACCCTCAAACCAAGCACTTCCGGATGGTTCAGTCCATATTATCCAGTCACCAGACGACCAGGGCCAAGGTGGTTTGTCAGCTTGAAGAAACATTTTACGATATTCGTTGTAGACTGTAGTCCTGTATTCACCACTAGAGAAAATATTACCTCCAGGTGTAGCATACGAACCCTTTATTGTCGTGCTATAGCTAACTGTATCATCTCCGTAAGTTGCTTCCACAAGAGAACCATCGCTCTTGTTACATTTTAAAAGTCCTCTCTTAGAAGCTTGCGGTGAACTTGTATATACTTCACCAGGCACCCATATGTAGTCACCACTGACAGAAATCGTCTCGAAAGTAAAAGAGTCTATGCCAGAAAGGTCTATTTGTTTAGTCCACTGCACAGAAAAAGACTGCGATAAACACCATAAGTGAACTCTAGTTTCTTCACTAGAAAGTCTAAAAGCCACATATAAGTAGTCGCTTATGTCGAATCCTGTATAGAAGATATCTACTTCACATAAGTAAGAATCGACTACAGTATGGTCAGATTTCCTAATTTTTTCAATATACCAAGGTTGTGTCCAATCTGCTAAATAGCACTCAGCAAACATGTATAGATAATCGCCAAGGTTTCTCAACACTTTTGGGTAGAGACTTTGGAAAGTTCCGGATAAATCTCGCTCTAGCGTCCAACTAGGAGAGCCGTCTGTCTTCAGAAACTTCCTGACGGTGTAGCTAGTATCTGTTTGTTGTAATGTATAGATAGCACTATCGTCTTGACAAATCGACTGCAAACCAGAATCGGAAGAAGCAACCTTTGGAATTTCCTGAGACCAAACTAGATCATAGTTCGTAATACTTCTCTTTTCCAAGTACTTTAACCAATTTGAAGGCACACCACTAGAACGATTTGGGGTTACGTAGAAGTAGTCTCCATCCACTAGAATAGATATCGTCCTCACTTATACACCTCCTCCTCCTCCAGAAGAGTAATCTTCAAACTCAAGACGCCATATTAGACTACCGTCATCTCTACTTCTTTTTTCAACCCAGTCTCTGTAGAGACCGTCATAATATCTAGTTCCGACAAAGTACACTGCTGTGTTATCTGCATAAACGGTATCCACTGTAGAGGACTGCATATACTCACTCTCACCGAAAAGGAACCCTATCCACTCCTGCTCTGGTTCTGGTCCTGGTCCAGATGTATAAAAAGCAGTACACTCATAATTCGTTCCATCCACAAGAAACGAAACTTCTCTTGTAGTAAAGATTTCGCCATTTACTTCCCACTTCTGGAACGTTAAGTCGTCTACATTCTGCAGAGCAGTAAGAGTTACATTAGTACCATCTGTATAGTATCGTTTAAAACTCATAAGTTTTTCCTATAAAATTTTACAAGTAGATGGCAATCCTGTACGATATTAGTATAGATAAGCTATGTGGGACTGAAACATTATAAAGACTTCTCTCAAGACAGTAGGGGCCAACATCGCCAAAATTAAACTTGCAGTAAAGGGCTACTTCTTTTATGTTGAGATCTGATCCAGTATTGTTAGTAAAGCTCCTCGTTACGAGATTCCTCCAGCAATTCTCAGAAGGGTTCTCTAAAGCAACAGTTGTATTTCCATAGTAGACATTTGTAATGACTTGACTGGCTAGTGCATAGTCGTATAGTGTTACTGGAGTTGTTCCTGTACCAATTACAATTCCTTGGTCTGTAGTTCCAGCACCACAAACAACTCTAAAAGCTCCATCTCCTGGTCCTCTACTAACGTCAGTACCATTAGTTTTCTTTATAACCCAGGCAACTTGGGACATCTGTATAGCAAGAATGCGGATAAATTGTACTACTAAAGAATTAGCTTTCTTCCAAGGTATTATTCGCACTATTTCTTGCGAAGTAGAGTCATAAACAATAGATGCAATTTCTGCAGACAGAAAGCTCTTTTCTATCTTGTTCTTTTCGTCTTCTTGCTTAAGTCTCTCGAGAAGAAAATCATACTCTGTCATTTGCAGAAAACTCCCTAAACTACAGTATATATACGATAAGTTACTGTTATGCTTCCGTAAGCTGGAATAGTAGCTTGGTAAAGAGTCCTGTCTAACATGTAAACTACATCTCCTCCAGTTCTTGTGTACAACGCTACTTCATTAACTTGTCTCGATGACCCAGAAGTATTAGTAAATGACCTTGTAATTTCTAGACGTGCTGTGGCATCATTAACGATAGACACAACAAAATTATGACTAGAAAAGATTATGTTTGTAGTTATTTCACTCTGCAAACGATAGTCTGCCATCGTAACTGGATTAGTTCCCGATCCAATTCTCATTCCTTCGTTGGAAGATGCAACAAGGGTAAAAATACCTGACATGGGCATTACACTAACTTCACTACCGCCAGTAGAAATAATTTTAAGATCACTCCAAATCATTGCCGAGTATAACGTCTTCATAAAATTCGATACTAAACTATTAGCTTGTTTTTCTGGATAAGTGTAGACAAGTCGGTCTTTCTCGTAAGCTAGAGCTTGTATTGTAGCATAAATCACTTTACACAACCTCCTGGTAAATTCTAGCAGTAAGTTCTACATCTGGCTCTAAGTCATGCACAATTTGGTAAATCCTAGCAGTTAGTTCTACATCTGGCTCTAAGTCATGCACAATTTGGTAAATAGTCAACTCATTAGACCCAGAGAAGTCTACTACTTGCTGGTAGATTGTCCTATCAAGAGATAAAGGTACGTAAGCAGCGATACACGTATAGTCAGACCCGTCAATCTGGAAAGTAACTTCAGTCGTTTCATACTCAACATCGTTTACTGCCCACTTCCAAAAAACATACTGCCCGTCTTGAGTAAGTTGGGGTGCAACCAGAGTTACGCTTTTGCCATCTTCATAGTATCGCACAAACGACATATTAAGTTACTCCATCGGAATTACCATAGAAGTCTGGTGGACTCACGGTAATGGGTACAGAAGTAGCTCCTGACGACGAGATAGTAACTTCTCTAAGAGTATACATTACTGTTAGTAAGCACAAATCATTAGCGAAAGGTGTGTCGAAACACCAACCACAATCGAAGTTAGTAAATCCACCATATTGATAGTAGCTTACTAGATTTGTGCTGTCAGCAAACTCGTAACCGTAACTAACGTAGCAAGTAGAGTCCGGCGGATGGCAATTATAAATGCTGAAGAGTTCCTGACTGATGTACTCGAAGAAGCCAGTTCTATTTTTCCAACTCCAGTCCATTGAAGCACCTTTGTCGAAGAAAGAACCAGTATCGTAAGTATTTCTAGAGTAGTAAAGAGCAGCAGTTGAGTCAAGAGACCATGACGCTGGTATCGATTCATACGAGATTACAACGAACCCGGAGGTACTCATATGCATCTCGGAGATCATATAGTCACCAGTCGGAGGAAGACTTATAACAGTAGTGGCTGTTCCTGGTGAAGAAACTGGAGTCGACTCAAACTCTACAACTAATTTCTTCCCTTGAGGTAGCATCTCTTCATTTGTAAGGTAAACATTATATACTCTATGACTACCTGCAGGTGGGTTGCTTACAATAGTAGTGGACTCTTCAGAGGTAGAGTCATACCAGACAGCTTTTATAGATCCCCCACTATCCACATAGATATTTTTTATTCTTCCTTCCCCAAGAGAAGGATCGCTTACCACTGTCCTTCCGCTTGGCTGCCATCCTGGATAAATTCCTGGAAGTGCGTCTGCATTATCCCAATCTACTGCAATCTCCGAGTATCTTTCTTCTACCACATCTTCTTGTATAAGAGAATCCAGCAGTGGGTTGTCTGTATGAAGAATGTATGAAAATTGCATTCTGGCTCGATAAGGTTTAAAGAAGTTCAGAACTTTATACAAGTTAGAAAGGGAACCACTGCCAACAGTGTATAACGATAAGTTCGAAGTTTCTGCGTAAATGTTACTTTCTAACCATGACGACAGTTCGTTTAAGAAGTAAGCCAGTAAAGTTTCCGCTGTCCCACTGGCAACCCAACTATCTAGCTCTTCCTTAAGACTGCTATTTATTTCTTGAAGTTTCTCTCCAGGATCGATAGCGTACTTTAAAAAGTTCTCAGATACAGGTCTTGTAAAAAGTGCGGTCCATTCTTCGTACTTTTCTTTTCTCTCTTGTCTAGAAGATGGTCGCACAATGTAGGAATCATATAGTTCAAATACTTCTGCCCAATCTGATGTCTCTGGTCCATTATAGCAAAGGAAAGGATTCCCAATCGTTCCTTTCGGTGCACCAAACGCATTTATAAGTAAGTAACAACAAGATAAGTACAGCTCCATAAGAGAGACGTTAGTCTTAATTAGCTTCAAATATATTTCAGTTACTTTCGTTCCTGTATTCTTCCACTTTAAGTAGTCGTCTTGAATTCTTCTTTCTAGGCACGCTATTATTTTAGAAAGATCGCCTACTCCATAGTAAGCTCTAATGCCAAAGTATGGTGACTTCGATGGTAAGTTTATTTTATTAGTAGCAACTAGTGTTTCAATCTGACTTTCAGTTAGAAGCCAATGAGGGTCACCAGCAACAGCGTCATGAAAGCTTATGTCATAAGAACCAAGAGAAATAGGTACGACAGTTGGAACAGCAAGCTCCGCTCTAAATACAAGATTACCAGATTCGTTTTTCTGTAGCCAGTATTCGACTAACTCTACTTGTTTAAGACCAAAGTAAGATAAAACTCTGCTAATGCATAAAGGAGTGCCTTTTATCTTGTAGAGATTTACTAAGTCTAAGAAAAAGTTTACTTTAGCAGCAGAAGAAAGCTCCTCCAAACTCTGTGTATATCCAAAACTCCTAAACAGTTCCTCTATATGTTTTGCTGGAAGCGAATGCGGGTCCGATGCTGTTTTCTGTGACGCTAGAATCGTTTTAAATGTAGAATACCAATCGACAAAGAAGTTCTTAAGGCGAAGATAATCTTGCGTTGAAAAGCTTTGCTGGTCTAGAACTGTTGAAAAGTAGCTCTGTGTCTTGGACTTTTCGGAAAGGGCAGCAGAAAAAACCGAACGGTCTAGTTCTGTGGATTCTGTTGCACCACTTTTGAGAAATTCTAGAATTGCCCAAAACTCGTCTATTGTAAACATCTATCTCCCCTCAAGAAGAACACTTTCTGAGACTTTGTCAATAGTCATGCTTCTAGGTTAATCTAATGTTAATCGCTCCAAGAACGTTCGAAGAGCGGTAAACTAAGTACTTAACTCCGGAAATATTTACTTCATACGGATCTTGGAATGAAATAGCTATTCTTGTCTTCGACTCAACAAACGAACTCGAACCGAGGTAAGACGGATAGCAAATGTACTTATATCCAGTTCCACTAAACTGGTAAATTCTATCTTTTTTGTCAGTTACACTTTGGAGACTGGTTATTTCAGCAGAAGTTAGAACTTCGGATGTAGAATCTCCAAAGTAGATTGTCGCCATAAGTGCATCTTTAAAAGAAACTAGAGAAAAGATCTTCTCTACAACGTAGGCTTCATAACAGTTTTCTAAAACTACAGTAGACGTCGCCCAAACGTCTGTATTGTCATACGAAGAGTAATCGCCTTTTATTACTGCAGACAAGAATACCCAAATCAGCTTAGAGAGTTTCGTGCTAAGGCCCGCAAGAGTTATATCGTCTATTACAGATGTTGAATCGAAAACTCTATACTCTAAAAGACGATCTAGCATTTCTAAGTCGTCATCTTGCAAGTTAAAAATATTTACATTACAAACACTAGTATCGTCAGAGTCACATATGTAAAGTTTAGCTGACCTTGCGTAAACCATCATTCTCGTTAGAATTGTGCTTGGCCAACTAAACCTAGTCGTATGCTCTCTATAAAGCCACCTGTACGAAGTCTGAGTCTTTGGCCAATTGTCGTCGAAAAGGAGTCTAATAAAAGATTTGTCACCTCCACAGTCCTGCATAATACTTTCTGTAAGCTCAACTGGAACATCTATCTGGTATTTGCTTAGAGTGCTAGATAGAATAAACTTACTTACCCAATATTGCAGGTCTGGAACAAGAACAGTTGACGACAAAGGCATAGTTTAGTCTCCAGACTTAATCTTATCGTCGTGCTAAAAGAAAGCACAGAGTAGCTAAGCTATTCCATGATGCGTGAATAGCCACAGCAATAATGTATCCAAGATAGCTCTTCTCTTTTTCTCCTATTTCTTCGGCTTTCTTGTGGAAACGATACTGAATTAGTGTCGTTAGATAGTGAAAAGATAGCGATAGTACTCTTGCTGTTACCATAGCTGGAAGAGACATACCAAAAGCAGAAGCACTTACAACGTACTGTGCAAGTTCTGTCAGCCCGAAAACTGTCGTATAAACGAAGGGATAATCTTTTAAGACAGCAATTCTCTTAAAGGTTTCTTCAAGAAGTGGTGCAATAACGCACATTCTAATAAAAGAAGCTAGTGGTGCAGAAGCAATAGCTAGAGGAGAGGCAGCTCCAAGTCCAATTAATGGTGCAACTAGTTGGTCTACAACGAACAGTGCCACTAGTAGCCCTATCATTAAAACAATAGCTCCGATAACTTTTTCTCCTAAAGTTAGTTCACCACTTCTCTCTTTAATAGATTTGAGTTCCGTGAGAACTATCTTCTTCATTCCTTTAGTAATTTTAGCAGCTACGTCTTTCGGATCTCTTCTAGCTTTTAAGTCACTCTTTATCGTATGTGTCAAGTGTCTAGCTTTTCTAGACACTCTTTCTACGTCTACACCGTACTTTAGTAAAAATCTTTTGAGTAATTCAAGATTCTTTCTAAAGCCTCGTTCTACCTCTTCTTTCTTCTTTTCTAACCATTCTTTAGACTTAGTTAACAAGTCTTCGTTCACTATGAAAAACTTTTCTTCCGTGTCCAAAAACCGCAAGTACGACTCAAGAAGAATGTCTTGGTTTTGCATACAGCTACTCCTCCACTCCATTGTCTGAGCTGAGAGCTAGACGAAGAGCTTCTCTTTCTATCTCTTTGTTTTCGTTTCGATCGTACTTTTTTCTGTCTTTAAAAGCCCAGCCTGGCTTTGGCACAGGCATACGTAGTCTAGGTTTCCGAGCTCTCCTTTTATCGAGCTTTCTTATCTTGAACTGTTGTTTTAGGAACTTCATTTAAAGTTTGTTCTAAGCTGACCTTGTGCATTGGCCGAAAAAAAACTGGGGCTCAAGAGAGCCCCACTCTAGCTACAAGTAATGTTTTACAAGGAGACACACGGCAAAAACGACAAGAGTAAGTTAAGAACACTTTCATAGGGTGGAAAATCTTTGGTTTCTGTAAAGAAGAAAGACTGGCGTGAGGTAGAAAGAAACTGCAAATCTGTGCAATGCTTTGTCCTTTGTCTATCTTTAACACCTATATGGAAGATTTTCCATGGTGTTTCACTATTCAAGTCTACAATCGAGAGAGCGAAAACAGTTTGACTACTATCTTGAGGGTTGCTAGCACGCCAGAAGATAAGTATTCTTTGAGATCCCTCTACTCTCTTTGAAACAACTGAACCGTACCACTTGCTGAAGTCTGGAACCCAAGCTGGTACTGTAATCGAGTAACCAGCATTTTCGAAAAAGATAGTTTTGGTTTCTTGTGTAGAACTAGCAGAGCACTGAAAAACTAGCGAGAAAAGCAAAAAAAAAGTTAGAGAAAGAGCTTTATGCATTAACCTTTCTTTCGTCTTTTTGCTATCTTCCTTAAAGTTTGAGCCAGAATCTTCATTTTCTTTAGACGTGGTGAATCACTCGGTTTAACTTTTAACATTTTAGCCGGGATCTTTTCGCCAGGAGGAACACCAAGCGCTCTATGCAATGCACCTGGTTTCTCAATAGCTTTTTGAATCCAGAACTTCCTCTTTTTCTTAGCTTCTTCTACATAGCTTAAATACTCGTCAAGTATAGACATCTTTTTATACCTCCGCTACTTATAAGCTTAACTTAGACTTTAAATTTTGGTAAACAACTTGGCTAATGCCAAAAACCACAAGTGCTTTATCGACGAACCACGAAACAATAGCAGCTGGTTCAAGAATGGACGGAAAACCCGTGAAGCCCTTTGTGTAAGCTTCAGCTATAAAAGCTAAAACAACTGAAACGACAAAAGCTAACCAAAGAGCTCCGTAACTCTGGGGATTACTAAAGACTTTTTTCACTAGCCACGTAACAAACGGTGAGACTAATCCAGCTAGCACAAGCGCAAAAGTCTGACTATCCATTTTCTATTGTACCCTCCATTATTTTGTTCTACAACACTAACTAAGCTGTAATCTTTTACCTTGGTGTCAAAGGAGTTTCTGCTTTGCTATCGTCTCTCATCGTCATTAGTGCTTTCTCTTGTTTTTCTTTTCGTCTCTCTAAGGCATCCCAGTAAGTGTCGTTCGGATCGAATATAAATCTCAGTTCTTGTTCTTCAAAGAACTTATAGATCGTTTCTGGGTGGATAGCAAAGCCCATCCAAGTTATAACGTCAAACCCGAAGCCCAGTTGTAACCCAGTAATTCTTGCCGAAATTCCAACCTGCTGTCCAGTCTCAGCCAAGAATAAAGCTCCCCCACTGTTTCCGAATATACTTGAAGCATTGTTCATTATATATGGCTGGTTGTCGATGTCTTCTCTCAAGAAAGTAATCTGGCCCCAGTTAGCGAACGGTTCATGACCTAGCGAACAACCGCACGCGTAAACATTCGTAAACAATTTTATAGACGGAATATTTTCTTTCGGAATTATTTCAGCTACATGTTCGAACTTCTTCGGTGTCAGTACTCTTAAAAGAGCGATATCTTTGTGCTTGTCGTATGCTACTATCTCCGCTTTATGAGAATTAATGCTATTCACTTGAGAAAGGTAGACGTAGTCGAATGCTTCTACAAGAACTTGCTTTGTAAACTCTTTCTTGATCTGCTTTTTAAGAAGACTATCCCAATCGTCTTTCGTGGTAATAGCGTCGTCTATAACGTGTTCGCACGTCATAACGAAGTTCAAGTACTCTTCTGGATTTTTCGCATCTGGCTTTGAGTAGATTATGGTCCCCGACCCGCCAGCTTTTTCTGTCCGTACACGAACCACTGGATAAAGAATCTTCTTATGCAGTTCTTCTCTACTTAATTCCTTTCTTTCCATTGTTTTTTTCTCCTTCCGTTTTTTTATTTCGCAAAAAAGTAGTATAAACTACTTTTTCTGAATAATATCGTTTAGCTTTGTCCTACTTGCAAACCACCAACCAACGGCTGTGGTTGTTAAGTAAAGCATTGCTACAACAATCATTTTGCTCAACTCGAAAGCCTGTTCCGCAGAAATAGGAGTCCCAGCTTGAGCTAGAATTTGCTGCAACTTAATGTAGAAGTAAGTAGAAACAGCACACAAGTAGATCGTCAAACCAGGTCTTGTAATTCCTCTTACGAAGTCTACAAATACGAGAGCTATCGCAACCCACTTCTGGACACTAGGGGGAAGTTGCGCAAAAGGAAGACTTGCTGAATACGAAGCTTTATCTGACCTGAACGATTCTGCCATAGCTTCTGCTTCTGCAGCTTCTATTTTTGCTACAGCTTCTTGTTTAGCTATTAGTACGTCTCTTTGAGACTCTTTCTCTAGCATTGCTTCTTCATGTTTCCACTGTTCTCTAAGTTGCTCCAATCTTTGCTTATTAGTGTAGTAATCGAAAATTTTCGTCAAAACACCACCAAGTAAACCAGTGGCACCTCCACCAAAAATCGCACTTAGAATTTCTAACATTCTTTCAAACCCTCCTTCACTACTAAACTAAACTGATTTTTTCCAACAGCTAATCTTAGTTCGACCATAGCAGAAACAGAAAAGAGAACCGCTTTCTGGCCGCTAATTAGTCCTGTCTTTTTCCCAACGAGAATGCACCCTTGGGAATGAGTTATATAACCTTTGGACTTGTCTCCAGCTAGATTACCAGTATGTATTAGTATTCCTGTTCTGTTCGGAACTCCTAGCAATAGATAAGTCTGCCCGAACTTAGCAGAAGAATATGGAATTACTTTATATTCACCAATTGGAATGCAACTTATACGTGGTTTATTATCTAACCATGGCAATTCTATAGTGTAACAAGAGAAGTTTACTTCTGGGATAAAAAGAGTGCCAAGAGTTCCCTGCTCAGAACTTCTAAACCGAGTTAAAATCGCTTGCACTAGTTCTCCTCCAAATCTGACTTAGAGTGTGGAAACTTTCTTTTTTCTAATTCTTTAGATATAAGATCGTGCTTGTTTTTTAGAGTAAGAATTGTACTTGCTGTCTTTGTCTTCTTAAACATTCCGTAGAGCTGGTGGACTTTTCTATGCAAACTACTAAGCTCACTCGAAGAAATGCTAAACACATTCTGTGGTGTTATGTCTTCTATTCTCATTTCAGAACTCGAGTCTAAGAACTGCTGCTTCACTCCTCGCTCGGTCTATTTTGTCACGTACTTTAGAAATCTTCTTTCGTATCGCTTCCCTGCATTTCTCTGGCTGTTTCGCTTTAGAACAGAGTGACATAGAACTGAGCAGTTCTCTTTCTTGTGCTTTTAAAGCGTTTACTTTATACGACAATATACAAAGAGCTCTTTCTTTTCCAGACTTGCCCCAACACGCTCTAGCAGCTTTTGAGAAGTATCTCGTAAAGATCTTGTACGCTGCATAAATCAATAAAGCAACAAGAATTCCCGTCGCTATAGGAATTCCAGTAGTATGGAAAACCGCTGCAAGAGCACCAGCTAGAGCAGCTTTTTTAGCGATTTTCCAACCAAGTTTGGATGCAAGCCACGAACGAATGCCTTCTTGCAACACACTCTTTTCAAGTGTCTCTAACTCATCTACAAAATCCTGGACAACATCTTTCTCAACAATTCCCTCTAGCAAACACGAGCATTGTGCAACAGATTCTTTTACAGCACTCACTAAGAAAAGTTCTGAGAAAAGACTACTCCGTTTAACGAGCTTACCACAGGTCAAGAAAGAGAGGAGGTCGTGTGTAGTAGCCTCCTTCATGAAGAATCGTGCAAGCTGTCTGTCTTCGCAAAGAGAAGACGCAGCAACTCTTAAAGAATTTGTAAAAGCTTTGCTTGTCATATTTTATTTGAAAAAGAAGTTAGTGAAAACAGACTTTTGGCAACCCTCACTTACTTCTTCTTTTTCGTGTAGGCATAAGCACCAGCGACACCAGCAGCTGCTCCAGCACCAAGAGCTATTTTTCTGGCTCTTGTCTTAATGAGTTCTGCTTTTAGTTGTGCTTGTTTTGCTCTAAGTTTCTTTAAGTGTTCTGCTTGTTTCTTATGCTGAGCTTTTAAACTCTCTTTTGCAGTACCAGAGGATGTTTTTATCCTTTGGGCTAACTGAGCCAGAGCTTTTTTCCCATTCGATATTCTTTGCCCAATATCTGCTAACGCGTTTCTCAACTTTTGCGTAGCAGCTGCTTTCGTTGCAGCGGGCTTCTTGGCACCTTTGATCAGTTTTAAAGGCGCTCGTATTAATTTACCAGCTGCTCCTTCCTCCAAGTTTTCTACAACATTTACAACTTCTCGAAGAACATCTTCAGACACTATCTTTCCGTTCTCGTCAATCAAGTAACTTTCAGCCAAGAATTTTTTCGAAGAAGAGAGACCAAGCTGAGAAACTGGATCGAACTCAAGCACAAACTCTTCTGCAGCTTCGACACCAGCTTTCTCGCAGAATTTACCGAAGTTCTCTAAAACATAAAGACGAATTTCGTCAAACACTCTCCACTCTTCTTTTAAGTCAGCTATCGCTTTCGGAAACTTTCCAGTCGCTACTAAGTGCACAACTTCGTAGTCTGAAGCTTCTTCGAGCACAAACTTCTTATGCTCTTTTTTCGTGAGTTGCTCGGACAGAGCTTCTCTAAGAGCTATCAGTATGTTTAACTTTTTCCTAATCCCCATCTTTTTTCCTCCTATTTTTTGCTACAAGATAAGCCACACGTTATTTATTTTTTGTTCTCATAGCAACATGTAGCTAGATGTGGTTTCTGACAATCTCCAACTTTAAACTCTTAATGCCAAACTTTAGCAAGTCATCGTCTATATGATGTCTCAGAAGCATGTACCGCATGTAGTGGGGGACGTCATCGTAGTCATTAAACATGATTGTCATGTCATTAATAGCATAGAGACTTCCAAAAATGTGCTTTATTTGCTCACTTTTTGGAAGAGACTCTTCTTTCTGAAAGTCTCTACTATACTCTGCAAAAAGTTTTTTTAGCGATTCTTCAAACTCTTGCTTGTTTGCGGCAGTCGATTCCACAAACAAGATAAAACTAGCTGAAGAACTGTTCGTTACGAAGTCGGTTCTAAACTTCATTTTTCACTTTTTCCTTTCTTTAGAACTTCTTCGCACAGATCTGACCTTGCTTCCAGGACAAGCTTGTTCCAAGTATGAGTCTACCAAGTGCGAAATAGTTTCACTTAGTTTTAGTTTCGTTATAGGTTTAGCGATTTCTGGTTTTGGTCTAGACTTCAGTAGAGCCTGAGTTCTCTGTAAATCTTTTTGAGAGATTCCGGCTTCTTTCTCATAGTCTTTTATAGATTTATCTAACTGTGTCGGGGTCATTTTTACATACTTATCGTACAACGATTTCCCCGGCGGAATACGTTTTGGCATTTTTTGCTCACGTACTTTCATTGTTATCTTCCTTCCTAAGACTGTTTCTATAGCCCACCTTATGTCGTCTCGTATTGCTTCAACAATCTTTTTCCCTTTGTGAAAACTCAAAGCAGGGTGGTAAGTTACAACTGTCGGAATACGCCTTTCTCCATCAGACTTCAGAACTGTTCTACGGAGCTTTTCGATACTATCTTTCTGTCTCGTAATCCCATATAACGCGGCTTTACCAAGACAAATTATTAGTTTTGGTCTAACTCTTCTAAGTTCCCAAGTAGTGTACACCTCAGTACATGTATGAATCTGTTCTTCAGTAGGCTTTCCAGTTTGTGCCGTGACTTTGCATTTAACGACATTAGACATGAAAATATCTTCTCGTCTAATGCCAAGGTCTTCGAGGATTTTAGTTATGACTCTCCCAGACATCCCGACAAAGGGCTCTCCCTTTTTATCTTCGTCTCTACCTGGTCCTTCTCCGTAGATAGCAATTTCAGCTGGGATAGCCCCGACACCCATTAAACAGACGTGTTCTGCATTCTTATAAAGCGAACATAACCTACAGTTTGGATTACGCCAGAGCTGAGTGAACACTTTTTTTACCTCTTTTGGATAATGATTTTGTCAACCTTAGTGACAAGTATCTTTTCTAAGGTCTTTACTTTTTAGCAGACTCACACTCTAAAATGCCCATAACATTCTACTATTTTCCATCAGTCTAGTGTAGCAGGACTAACTCTCGTTCTATTCTTTTTTTACACACAACGCAACGGTCAGAGAGATCTTGCAAACTTCTAGCAATATCAATGCAACCTCCAAACCAAAGTGGATCTTGCTGGCAGCTTATTTCACTCTTATGACAAAATCCCCTTGCTCTCATCTCCGCGGCTAGCTCGTCGTGTCTAGCTACTATTTTGTCTAATTCAACTAGCCCTTTTTCCACATAACCCTTCAAGCTTATACCCTTCTTCAGACAACCCAAAAACATGTGCATCTCTAAGTGTTCGCCTAACAAGTGCTGCCTGCAAAGGAGTTTTGGATCTACATTCCACATTCTCATACTCTTCTCCTGTCTAACGTCTTTTCCTACTGGTTTCAATAATTTTTTCAGTTACTTTGCTCGCATTTCTACAGATTAAGTAACCTCTTTTGCTTAAAGTCATTTGTGTGTGTTCTTCAAGCTTTCTTTCCAAGTTTTCAATCTTTCGATAAAACGACTTAAGTCTGGAGTTGTCTTCTTGAATCCAATGCCGACTACCGTATGGGGAAAATCTTCTTTTCCAGCAGACTCTACTACTCTAGCTTTAAATCTCGAGAGCAGAAGATGAAATCCTTGCGGGGTAAACCTCCAATAATCGCAAGGATAGTTATGTATTGGGAACGCCATTACCGAACTAACGACGAGAATTCCGTCGTCTTTTAGAACGTTGAAGAAAATATCGAATGCCCTTAGAGGGTCGCTAAAATGCTCAATTGTATCAAGACAAAGAATTGTTCCAGCTTTCCCATAATAGTCTTCAGTTATATGGTAAACGTCTAAAACTTTGTCAACACCAGGACCACTTCTTAAATCGAAACCAACGTACTCTTTTCCTGGAAAGAACACTCTCACATCCGCAAATTTTTCTTGACCAGGAACTTGCAATGAGCCAAACTCATAAATTGGTTCTGAGAGTGGAATTTCTTCGGAAACTATTTTCACAAACGCCCTAATAGAATGTCTCATTGTAACCTCTGAAAAAGCGTTAACGTTCGACCAACTTCTGGAATCGATTTAACAGCTTCGAAACCAAACTTAGAAAACACATCGATAAAGAACTTCTCGTCTCTATAACCACTAACCCTGGAACGCACAATTATATTATTGCTTATCTTGCACAGCTCTCCTATAACTCTAACTTGCTCATCTAAAGTTTTCTTCGAATCTTTTAAGTTCGAACCTATATGATACAATATAGCTATTGCAAAAATGTAGTCGAACTTCCCAAGCTTGCTAAAGTCTATAACTAAGATGTCAGAAATAATATTAGTAATCTTTAGCTTTTTCTTGTACTTATTTTCGAAGAATTCTTGCACAAAAAGAGCTTGTTTACAATACTTTTCGACAGCTTCTATGCTAACGACTTCCGCACCTAATAGAGCAGCACATACGCTGTATAATCCAGCATTAGAACCCAAGTCAAGAACTCGCATACCTTCGAGAGATTCTGGCAGAAAAGTTTTAATTTTGTTCCACACATCTATGGAACTCTTATTTTTATTGTTACTTACTACTCCGTCAAAGTCGATTGTCTGGTACCACGGGGCTAGCTCTTGTACTTTTCTAACGATATAGTTTCTGTCCATTGCATTTTCTCCGTTACCGGCTTTATGTCGTGAAACTGAGAGTACCCAGATAGGAAAGCTTCAACTCTTTCTTTAATGCCACCCATACACTTCTTCCACAACATAGCTCTAGCCAGGTAATCCCATAATTCCTCTAGTCGTAGGAGTTGCAGCATTTCATGGTCTACTAAAAAGATATCTCCAACACTGTTTACAACAACGTTCGAAAGTCTTATATCTGGGTTTGCTAAAACTAATTCACCTTCCTTTATAGAATTTAGTTTTCCCACTACGCGTCCAAACTCGATATACATGTCAGGAGTATCCTTACCAGCAGAACTGATCTCTAGAAGAGTCTGTCCTTCAATCCACTCAGTAAGAATACAGACTTTACCTTCAATTTCAAAATACACTAATAGTTTCGATAAGTTAACGTTGTTCCTTTCCGCTATTTTCCTTAGTCGAATATTCTCTTCCGTTCTGTCGTTATTATCTACAATATCAAGTCTCAATCTTGCGGCAGGTGTCTCGACCACATAGAAAGAACTTCTGCTTCTAGAGACAGTCGCTACTATGTAAGTTTCTTCCCCCCAGAATGCTTCTTAGAAATGACTCGGTCTTCACATAGTCGCATTCTACCATTTAACGCACTTCCATGCTAAAAAAGTAGTGGTTTTGAAACTTTCCTTACTAAAGTTAATCCAGCCCAACCACTCGGAATAGAAAGCATTTCAATAGTATTCCCCAGGTCTTCTTTTATTTCCTTAACTGCTTCCCATGCGTTACTACAGTACTTATCGTCAAGCAGTTCTCTATAAGCTGGTAAAGTGTCATGCAAAGCAATTAAGCCAGTATTTGTCTTGACATAGGGTAAGAAAAGGTAGAAGTCTCTTAAGACAGCTTCCTTTCTATGGTCTGCATCTATAAATAAGAAGTCAATCGGATCTTTCCATACCTTACTGAAATCTTGCGTAGACATCGTGTATACTCTTACGTTTGGCAATCTTGCTACATACGGCATTGGTGTAATGTCTACGGCAATAGCTTTTTCCACGTGCGGGGAAATCTTATTAAAAGTGTAGCCCCTTGAGACACCAAGCTCTACATACGTATGAACTTTCATAACTTTAACAAGCTCAACTAGAAATAGAGAAAACTCATTGAATTTGTTCGCTTTTAGTGCTTCTTGAAAAGATGTCATCTTCGTACATACTCTCCTATATTTTGCTTAATTCTATTCCATTCTTGTTTTTCTTTTTTATAGATCTTGTCTACTTCGGTATTTCTACCAACACTAGAACTAACACCAACTTTATGCAAAACCAGAGTGTTCGTAACTAGAACAACTTTATAACCAAGTTCTCTCACGCAAGCAAAAATAAAATCGTCCCCAAAAAACATTTGCAACTCTTCTGGAATGGGTGAAACTTTTTCCAGAACTGCTCTTCTAATTGTCCATGCCCATCCCTGCCGACCCAAAAAGTCTGTTGCTATCGCTTCACTACATTCTTCAGAAAAGCTGAATGCTTCTCTTTTAGTAGTACTAAGTGGAACTACAATACCAACGCTCTGGTCACTAAAGGGTTGGACTATCTTCTCAAAGAATCGCTGTGGTAGAAAGATATCAGCATTAAGTACTGACACTAAAGTGGTTTTTGCTATGCTAAGTCCGTAGTTCCAAGATCTATTAACTCCAATATTTTTGCCGAACCAAACTACTTCTAAGTCTAAGTCTAACTTCGGGCAGACGAATTGCTTTGAAGCGGTGTTGTCGATTATGACGACTTTCTCTGGCAAAAGAGTATTTCTAGAAATCTGCGTGCACAATTCTGCTGTATCTGAAAGTAAAGGTTCGTACGTTGGAATAACTACAGTCAAACTTTCTTTTGCCATACCAGAAACCCTGTTTGTCTTTGGAAGGGACTTCTTTCTAACCAAGGTCTACCAATGTCTTGAACAAGAGCAGACCTACCACTTCCAAGATAAACTCCAAAGTTCCACTTAGCTACAAATTGTCCTCTTTCTGTCGGGCCTTTACGAAGCTGCTTTTCCGGATTTTCTTTCTCCGTCATGAGAGGAAGAACACCTTTTACGAACGAAACTCTCATAAGGCTAGGGTTTAGAGAAAGTTTTGCATCGTAAAAATAACATCGTTCATTATCTTTAGCAGTTGGATGACTACTAAACTTATTGAGCCTTAATGCTGCAAGGTGCGGATGTTTTTCCATTATTTTTACCATGTGGTCTATTCTAGTTTCTCGAAGGATAATCCAGTCGTCTTCTAAATGGAAGAAGAAATCTGTGTCTGGATTGACTTGGTGCCAACACCACATTACTGCTTTAGGAAAGCTTGGCTTAAGAGGAAAATTATAAACCACATGTGTAAAGAAGTTTTTAGCTACATTCAAGACGTCTGCTTGTGTCTTGTCTCTTTCACCAACTGGATCTATATTTATAATCAGTCTAAAGTTAGAAGTATCTTTAAAGAGGTTCTTACAGAACGAGTCTAAAGTTTGTGCTACAATGTTTGGCCGCACAGTAGCAGTCATCGTTATATCCATCATACAAGCAGGATATCTCCTTCTTTCAAGAGTTTCACTTCTACAAAGCCAAATTTTTTATTAGCTTTTTGCAGTTCGTCATTAATTTCATCGTGAGATAGCCCGATATGACCTACGTGAGTGAAGTATACCCTTTTGACTCTTCCCTTTACTATCTCCATCTGATTTAGCATAGACTTATGACCAATACCTTCTTTGAAGTACAAGTTCTTTTTTAAAGACGACCCGTCACCTATGTAAACATCTACTTTATGCAGACTAGCACTCTTATCTAGTAACTCTCTAACGTCTGGGCAGTAGAGAAGGTTCTCTATTTTAACTGCAGAAGCTGGTGCAACAGTGGAATGTAAAACTGGAAATAAAGTAACTCTTTTGTGTCTTAATAAGATAGTGTTACCGTACTCTAAGAAAACTACAGGTTTCTCGTCAGGAATTTTTACTACGTTTCTTAAAGTTTTAAACGTAGCAGGAGAAAAGTAAAGTTCTTTGTCTAGATTGTATTTTAAGCCACCGGCGTGGTCTGGATGGGAGTGAGTTATAATGATATGTTTAACGACATCTGGAACTTCGACCCAATCTTTTCCACAGTCAATCATTATATTGTCTATGAGAATAGACGAGTGCACTCTTCTGTGAAAAATGGGATCTCTACACGATTTGCAAGTGCATCCTGGGCGAGGAAAGTGCACAGAACAGCATGTTCCAAGAACTGTAACTTTCATTTGTCTTTCTTCCTAGCATAACAGTACCAATGCCACAGATTCCTATTCGCATTTAAAGTAATTATTTCGAAATCTGGATGATGCTTTTGTACTATCTTTTTAGCCTTTTCTAGCTCTTGCTCCGTCAGTTTCGGCTTATGTTCTCTGCAAGTGACAAAGACATTCTTGCAGGGAGTGCACGACAAACCGACAAATCCGTCTTCCTCCCAGGCTTTTTTCTCTTTTATCATCTTACAAAAAGAACACTTAGATTCCATAGAGTTATCTCCCCTCTTGGATTAACCAGAAAGAAGTCTTTGTAATACTAACGAACCACTAAAAAAGACGATTTTCACTCTTGTAACATATTGAAAATATTCTGGAAAAAATGTAGAAGTTTCTTAATGCAGGTGTGTTTAAGAAAAGTGTCGTTAGTCTTTTAGAAGCGAGCCGCTTCCGTCGAAAGATGCCTCTTCGTAGAGTTGACTCAGTTTGTCGCCAAGGGGAGTCCCTCTACATTCTCGAACGTAGCTCCTTACGTTTGCTTCTAGTCTCTTTAACTCTTCTACTAGATTAGCTATTTGTTCATACAAACGAACTTCGACTGCTTCCGGATCTTGCTTGTTTTCGATCAGTTCCCCAAAGTAAAGCAGAGTCTTAAAAGCAGAGTCAGAAGCTAACTCGTTCAAGAACTTTGTGGCCACTAGTTCTAACTCAGTTGCCATGTTTTTTCTCCTCTAATAACCACGTTTTTTATAGATCTCTTCGAGATCTTCGATAGCTTTGTCAATATGCTCTTCTGCTTCATCGTAATCTTCATCTTCGATTAAGTCTATTGCAATCATGATGTCCTTAGGTCTTATATTGTTTGCTAAAACTATTGAAGCAGCTCTTCGAAGTTCACTGGTGGAGTCTGACTCGACGTCGAAATCTCTTAAGATTTCAATAGCTGTCTTGAGACTAGGCACTGGCATACTATCCTCTCCCTAGTTTTCTGTTCTCTCTACAAATAGTAATTGCAAGTTCCCTACTTCTTACGGGTGCTTGCAAAGTTTTAAATTTCTGTGTAGCTTCTTCATTTATATAAGACTTGTCTGGCTCACTAACTTCTTGCTTTTTAACTAAAGAGATAGACCCAATACTAAGTTCCAAAACTTTTTTGCTCACTATTTTTCCTCAATGACTTGTAGAAGTTTACTACCTTCATTAAGACGTCTTTTGGGTCGTCACTTTTAGCTTCTTGCAAAGCTCTGTTATAGATGACTTCTTTCATCTTCGGGTTCTTCGTTCCTTTTAGCTCTATAAATCTCATCACCATTTCTTTAGTGACTTTTACATTTTCTAATAGCTTCTCTTCTTTTTCTGAGCTTAGCTTTTTACTTTTTTCTGAGTCTAGTTTTTTACTCTTCTTCACTCTTTCTTTCTTAGGTTCCTCTGGAGACGACTCTGCTTCTTTTACTCTTAGAGCAGGCTTCTTTACTTCTTTTACGTCACCCACAACTGACTTTACTTCTAACTTTAAAGGATTCCTGATTACGAACTTACCAGTCCAGGGAACTATAATCGTGTCACCACTTACTACGTCAAGTCTCCCTTCGATTTCGTCTCCCTCTTTGAGAGACTTCTTTACTACTTGATTTAAAGCTGGTAGTTCTGCTACAATAGTTTCAGAACTGATCTGGACAGGAAAGCCGTACTCAACATTGTCGATTATAAGCCTTAACTTTCCGTCGAGTTCTGCTACGTTTGCTCCAGACAGCTCGATCTGAAACTTTATAGTCTTATTTTTTGAACTGCTTATTTCCAGCATGTACTTTAGTCTCCATTAATAACTCCCCGAATTACAATAGATTCTTGATTCGAACTCTCAGAAGTGGAGACTTCTACATTCAAGACTCGGAGTACTGGTTTTTTCTTTTCTTCTGGAATTAGCACAGGACCACTACTGCCAACTCCTATACCAACCCCGGAAAACATTCCTAATGTTGCTATTGCTACTGGTTGCACTTAAAAATGTCTCCTTTATTCTCTTCTCTGACTCCACGAAACGAACTTTCCAGCTCCAGATGTAACTACTTGAATCGTGTAAGTTCCTATAACGTTCAAGTCTGTTCCGACAGAGCTTGCATCTGAGTAAATTCTAACTCTCGCTGCTATTAAATTTCCTGTTGCGTCGTACTCTGTATTATCAATAAATATGTTCTCATGCACTAACCCTAACAACCTTTTCTGGTCTTCTGCAATAACTTTTACGTTGTCGCTCGTTGAGAAACTGACTATCTTTCCATCTACTACTTCTGCTTCTTGAGACCCATTTACAATTACCGAACCATTGTTAAAGTTAAAGATTAACAAGTAAACGTCGTCTTGCCAACTACTCTCGTTGACGTTTTTCTGGTAGTATCCTGGAGCTACCGTTGGGCTCGTCTCTTCCATTGTAGTCTCTACTTCCAACCATCCAGAACTCTTGAAAGTAGAGTCATGCCAGTCGTAAAAAAATCCGTCAGATTCTCTCATGATTTTTAAGCTTGTGCTATCTGACTCACCAACGACTGGATTGTTTTCATTGTCAAAGACTGAAGAAACAATAAGCACTAGTATTCTCCTTACTTTTTATTAGAGCTAATGCCAATGTAGCCGTCGGCAAAGCCATACTTTATAGCATCTTTTCCCGTCATCCACCACTCTCTTTTTCTAACCATTTCGTCAAGCTTTTCTTTAGTTATTTTCGACCTCGCAGCTAAATACGAATTTCTAACGTCTTGAAGATGTCTTAAGATCCTAGATCTCTCTTCGGAGTCCGATGGAGTTTTAAAGACAAATCCAACTCCTTCTAAAGATATTAGCTCATGCCACATCAGCTCAGCATCCGGGTGGACAAATCTGTACCCTTTAGTTCCTGCTACAAATATGTAGAAACCAGCTGACAAGGCAGCTCCATATATTCTAGTTTCTACAATTCCTCCAGAATTTTGGAACTCTTCCATGTGAGCAACTATCTTTTGAGCACCGAAGAGACTACCTCCGGGACTGAAAATTTCGATTACAGCATGCTTGATGCCTGCACTCTTCAGGAAATAGAGGAACCGATCTACTTCGTCTGCATTAACGTCTCGTAGTCTGTAAATTCCGTATACTTTCCCGTCTTCACTCTGCCTTAACTCCATAGCAACAGGAAACTCAACGTGAGAAAAAGCAGACGGGGGTCTGATAACTTTAAATGTACCGACAGCATGACATTTCAAGCAATCGGTGACCATTGTAGTTTTCGGACATGGCTTTTGTGCTGGGATTTTATCCTGTCCTTCTACTTGGAAAGGACTAACAGCTAAGAAGATAGCTGCTAGTACGAGTAATTTCACTTTCATGTACTTCTACCTCTCTTTTTTAGTCTTACTTTTCTGCTAACGAACTTGCGAGCTTCGTAATCACATCAAGAAGCTGCTTGTTAGTCTCTTGCATTTCGTCTAGTCTGTTTACCAACTTCTGTAATAGCTCATACTGACTAGCTGGACGAGGTGAAATCTTTAGCATCTCTTCTTGAGTTAATTGCCTTGCTTGGTCTGCTAAACCACCAGCGTAGTTCGTGTTATAGCACTGACAAGCGAATCCTGTAGACCAGTCTACTGTCTTTACTTCTCTCTCAGTTCCCTCTAAGTAACACATATTGTTGCATATACATGACCCTGCCATTCTCATTCCTCCTATTTGTGGCTGTGGAAAAGCCGGTTTTGGAAGCGGTAGATTATTTTCTTTAATTTTCTTGTAAAAGTATTCAATAGCTTCACCTTGCACTTCCATCCATCTGCAATGATTTTCTCCAGGAGTGAAGATGCTTCCAGTTAAGTCAAAGTTAATAGCATAGCAGCCGATATTGCACGTTCTACCGTACCACTTACAGTTTTTGCACTTCTCTGGAGGTGCCAAGTCTAAGAATTTTAAGAACGGTTCTCTTAAGTCTGGTCTAGTAATTCCTTCGTCTATACTACCAATACAGTACTTCTCACTTACAGGCCGATCATACTTATTAAACCGATGACATGGATAAATGTATCCATCGACACCGATACCAACGTAGAACCTCCCAGCTCCACATGGCCATTCTGGTTTTATTGATCCCGTTTCAAGCTTTGCTGCTCCATCGTCAAAATGCTTAACTGCTAGTCTTTCACTCTTCTTCGCTAACTCAATCATGAAATCAGCTAGTGCAAATAACTGCTCTTTCGCTATCTTGAGTTTATCGTCAGTCCACTCCATCTCGAAGACTGGAGAAAACGTTTGGTCTTTTAGCTTGTAAGTATTATAGAGCTCTTTTACTGAATCTGCAAAAAGATGTATCGTTGCTGGTGCAGGGGATGATCTAGACTTTATAAACGGAATCTTACTAACGATATACGGCAATCTTCTCTTTATTACGTTCCAACTGCTCTTTTTCTTCCCTGCCATCGGTCTAAATGTATCTTGTGCTGCGCCAACGCCGTCTATAGACATTAGGAAATAGATGTTATGGTTATTCATCCAATCGATTACTTTTGGTGTCCACAGAGTAACGTTAGATGTCCCACCCATCATTACTCTTTTCCTAGTCTTATGTGCTTTCTCTAAAACATAGTCACTCAAGCGTCTCATCAAGTCAAACTTTAAGAAAGGCTCACCCCCCCACCAATCTATACTAATGTCGTCGGCTTGACTTACTTCATCGCGGAATAACCAATCGATAGTCTTTTTTCCTTGTTCGAAAGTTAAATCTCGCTTGCCCACTCCATAAGTAAAGCAGTACTTACATCGTAGGTTGCATCTTTCAGTTAAGTCAATAGTACAGGACCTAATTGGAAAATCTAACTTCAATTTATTTTCTCCCTTCTCTGTAAATCTATATATGCTTCAATAAATCTTTTTGCCTTGTCTATTCTTGTTGCATAGTAAAAGACTACAACATCAGTTAGAGTTACACGAAGTGCTATCATTTTAGTTACAACACCAACTATTACGGGTTCGCCTTCTTTGTAAGCAATTAATGGCGAGCCACTATCTCCAGGGTAGAGAGTAGTAGAATGAGTTATGTCCGTTGGCTCTAACTCAGCTTGAGTTAAGAGGTGTAAGTCTCCAAACTCAGGAGTAAATACAGAAAGAGGATATGGCGATATAACACGTCCTTGTCTGATCTCGTGCCAAGAGCCACGCTCCCCATTTTCGAACACTTCTCTAACTACTATTGAAACTGCATCACCCTCCTCAACGGCCGCACTCTCCATCTTAAAGGACACTCCTTCTAGAGTCATATTACGGTCGTACACTGGGAGAAGGACAGCTATATCCGCTTTTTCGTCTTGCCAAATAACAGTAGCTGGTATATACTCATTAATAATTATAGTTTTCGAAAGAACACTAGTAACTGGGACTTTCCAAACTACGTGGTAATCTGTCTTTATAAGAACGTAGTGAGGTGAGACTACATGGTTCGCTGCCACTATAAACCCGCCTTGCACAACGAAACCACTCGCTTGTAACTCAAACGTTCCGATGCTCAGACAACTCTTCTCTTTCCCTCTAAACTTCTCAGGAAGAATACCCAACGCATAACCGACTGTCTTAACTTCTACAATCCAGTTTTCGAAATTGACAAAATCTCTTTCATCAGTAACTCCTGGAAACTGAGAGTGAAATTTGTCATAAGATGCAGTGTAACCTGGCGCCAAAAGCAAGACAAGCAAAGTTAAGATAAAAACAAATTTCATTTTTCTCGCACCTTTTTCTAACTGTACTTAGCAATCTAACACTCTCACCCTTTTGTCTTGTAAGAGTCTACAGCACTCTCAAATAGTTTCCATATCTTCATTATTGTTTCTGGGTTTCGGTCTCTGTCATCTATATAGATACTAACTACCATTTTGTCGTTTCTCCACTCTAATGTAGCGTGGATAAGCTGCTTTCCATCGTCTTGTATTTCAAACTTGCTTAGTTTTTCTGCATATGCTGGCTGCTTTTCTGGAGCATCTGCAGCGCGGTGGTCGAAAACTAGTTCTCTCATAACATGTTCGACAAACTGGTACGCTTCTGGTTCGAGCACCCAAAACGAAATATATGGTCGTCCTCGCCACACTCTATTAACTCCATCTGACCTAGAGTTTTCTGTTTCTGGGTCTCCGTATCCTGAGCAAGATGACCTTGTTTGTAGAAACGAAAACTCGTTTAATTTATTGACGAAATCAGCTATCTCTTCGTCTAATATTTCCCTAAGAACTTTTATTCCCATCTTTTGTCCTCCCTAGACTTTTATTTATTTGTTCCTCTTCTTACCTCCAACTCAGATCTAGAAGTCATTCACTCTTTCCTCAATATTATGCTATAGCAGCGTAAACACCTTATTCCATTGTAGTGTAAAAGAGTCAAATTTTTGGTGGAAGTTCGATAGCTGTTCTAGCTATATTTAGTCCGCTTCTTTTCGGTCTGTCTCATCCAATAGTTTTTCTAGTTCCAAAATTCTTCCATTCCTTACCAAAATTTCCTGGATTAGTAAACTCTTCCTCTGTTCTAACTCAATTAGCTTCTGGTTGTCTGCATCATTCTCTTTCCTTAACTCCTCGATTCTGTCTTTAATTTTCGTCGTCATTGTCATATTTCCTCCTTTTATTATACTGAACCCTTATTTCATCTTCTACACCCCCGGGTTCAGTTTCACTAAATCTTAGTTTAGAACTAAGTTCTCTTCTATCGAATAAAATTCCGCAACCAAACTGAAAAATAGTAGTTGCGGAATGGTCTAACTAAATTTATTCTTGGACTAATTTACTGGTCATCCCTTAAATTTTGTGAGATAAACATTTAGGATAAGTATTCTATTCCAGAAGTTTGTTCTACAGGTTCCATTAGGCTTCAGACATCTGCTCCTGTCTTAGTCTTGCAGCTATCCACTTGGGCAGGTTCTTCTTCACATAAGGCTCTGGAACGACAATCTCCTCTTTCTGCTTGATTAATTCCTGCTTCTTTTCTGCGTCTGCTTCAGATTCAATTTTCTGCTCAAGATCGGCTATCTGTTGCAAGACAGCTTGTATTTCTTTCTCACGAGCAAGTCTTTGAGCTTCTTGATCTTCGTCCCAATTCCGTCGCGGAATGTCTTCAATATACATGAACTTCTCGCCAGTCAACTTCTCTATGGCGGCCACCAAACCCGCTAAATCTACTTTTATCCTCTTTCCAAGATACTCATTTTCAGCCAAGTATGCCCAAGGATATGGCCTATCGTCAACTGGTAGATTATCTAAGAAGTCTCCAGGGTGTGGGCTTAATTGAGTCTTGTTTCCTGCTTCGTCCATAACGAAGAGTTCTGCAGAATTAGAAACATCCTTGCTAAACAGACTTACCTGACCATCTACACCGCCACTTGGTTCTGTGCCGGCGGAAATAGACAATACTTTCGTTCCAACTGTGGATGAACCACCTGGAGTAGTCGTTCCAATACCGACGTTGCCTTGGTTTATTACTAGATTCCCTTGTCCCGTTGTCTCAATACCCCTGACTTTTCCATAAAGCTCCTTAATACCTTGAATTGCAACTGTGCTTAACAACCCGTAGTTAATAGAAATCGGATAGACGCCATCTTTATCCATGGTGACGACTTCTGGTATAATGTTCCTCACCTCTTCGGCACTAAAACCGATACTCTGTTTTCCGCCATAAATTTCAGGCTTAAACTTGAAGGAGATGGCGTGTAATTGCTTGATTTTATCTAAGGCACCAGTTAAGGGGACAATGTTTTCCTTAAGAAGTATTGTTGAAGTTTGTTCCCCTACAATGGTTTCGATAGAACCATTGTACATCCTAAGTATGTCTCCATGCGAATGTACCTGCCATCTTCCGCTGGTAGTTTCGTCTTTTAGAATAAGTCCGGCTGTATTCATGTCACTGCTAGGTGTTGTAAGTGACTCTATTGCTCCATTGACAGCAAGCTTTACATTCATACTCGTCGTCCCAATGCCGACCCTGTTGCTACTATCGAAAGCCATTACCTCATTCACTACTGTATTACGAATATTTTGGAATAAAACAAGATCGTTATATCCATCGTATAAAATTCTGTGTCCCCATGTTTGTGATGAATTCTGGTCTTCACCAAACTTGATCCCTGCTTTACAACCATCTGGAGAGGAGACACGAATAAAAGCATCGGTTGAAGATGGCGAATAGACAGTCAATTTCTCTGGGGGGTCCGCCGTTCCAATGCCGACTTTGCCTTTTAATATAGTCTTTGTAATAGAGTCGTTTCCAAGAACAACAGAATTACTTCCTGCTCCTGTAGCATTATATCCAATTACTATCTCATTAGTATCCCCATTAGCCGATGCTTTTGTATTATAACCCAAATAGACAGAATTATATGAAGTTTGGTTAGGGGATGATCCGTCTGCAATGTACTGCCCAGCACCTATACCTAGCGCAGTATTATAATAACCAGTAGTGTTATTATAAAGAGCACTCATACCTACTGCAGTATTATAATAACCAGTAGTGTTATTATAAAGAGCACTCATACCTACTGCAGTATTATAATAACCAGTAGTGTTACTAAAAAGAGCCTCTCTGCCTAATGCTAAGTTCCCTATACCAGTAGTATTAGTATAAAGAGCTTTTGCACCTAGCGCAGTATTAAAAAAACCAGTAGTGTTATTATAAAGAGCACTCGTACCTACTGCAGTATTCTCATAACCAGTAGTATTACTATAAAGAGCACTCGTACCTACCGCACAATTACTATAACCAGTCGTGTTGTAGCGAAGAGAATCTGTTCCCAAGCCGATATTACTAAGAGAGTTTTTCCCCCTCAACTCAGCTACCACACTACTCGCATCATCCACTAAACTAAAATTGGGTTGAGAAACTCCAGTAATTTGCTTGACCGAAATATCATCTACACTACCATTAAAATCGGAACTTGGGGTAATACGCAAGGTTGCCGACCCTGTCGTGTTAGCAACGAGAGAGCGGCTAAAAGTACCGTTAGTAACGAAAGTAGTGATTGAACTATAGAGGTAAATATAAACCCCATTTATGTCAAGAGTAACTGAACCCGCCGTTCTATTTTTTATGGTTAGTTGTACGTGATAAGTCTGCCCATTAACCACATTAATGTTTTGCGTTAAAGCAGCAGTATTTCCAGGCGTATGGTCAGCTTCTAAATTTGTCGTATCATGTGTCCACCCACTGCCCCATGTCCAAGAAGTGTCAGGAACCGTGGAAAAGTTACCATTTGAGACAAGTTCAGTTCCAAGCGGAGCGGTGGACTGCAAAGATTTGGTTCTGAAAACTACGTCACTCGAAGACGAAGGAACAATATCTACTCTTGCTCCTGGATTCGTTGCCCCAATGCCGACGTTACCAGTACCAGTAGGAATCATTATTATATTTCCGCCATTGTAATTAAGCACCAATGGCTTTACACTATCTGCGGTTCTATCGTAGGCTTGAATTATGCCATATGTTCCATTCCAACCCAACTCAAGGCTAGACCCGCTACCACTTGGAGGACTAGCAAACGATGTCGCTCTAATTGTGCCTGCAACTTCTAATTTAGCATTTGGTGCCGTCGTTCCGACACCTACATTGCCTGCATTTGGATTCAATAATAAGTCACTGTAATATTGTCCAAAGTTTCCTGCCTGTAAGAAGCCCCTATCAAGATTTGTGTCATAACCAATATTTATCCCTTTCGTTGTTGTCGTTGCATCCGATACTCTTAAAGCTATTCCACTATCTACATTGTAGGTTGAAGTGCCAGCAACATGTAATGTATTAGTTGGTCCAGTCGTTCCAATGCCGACTCTGCCATTTGCTGTTATTCTCACCCACTCATTTAGAGAACCATTATTGGTTAGAAAACGTAATGCTGCACTGTTTGTGTCCGATGCAATAAAACTACCGACACTATCTTGCCCAAATCTACCACTCGTTATACTACCGCTAAGCTGAACAGTTGGACTCGTTGCGGTTACTAATATATTTCCACCAGAAACTTCTAATTTTGCACCTGGAATTGTTGTTCCAATGCCGACATTTCCATTTATTCCCATTATTACATGGACATTTTGTCCTGACCCAGCATTTTCACCAAGCTTTAATAATCTTGTAGCTCCAGTATCGTAAACTCGTACTGATGCATCACCCCAGTTAAAATCTAATCCTCCTCGCCCAAAAACTGAAACTGTCGATGTTCCTCCTCCTCCAGCAGCATAGTTGACTATTCCACTTGCTCCCGAACTCCCAATACGCAAAACATAACCGCTACCTCCTCCCTCTATGTGCAACTTCGCTTGTGGATCTGTCGTCCCAATGCCGACGTTGCCGTTATATCTTATAATCATATTTACGTTTTCTGCGCTCCCAGACCAATTAGAGAATAACAAGTCAGTCGAGTTGCTTAAAATTCCATTGTTAACTGCTCTGATTTCCGCATTGCTCGCATTACTCTCATCTGAACCAAAAGCTGTAGATCCATCTAACTCAAAAGCAATAGCTCCTGCGGCATTAGCTCCTCCCGCTGAATTTCTAATAGTTAATTCTCCACCCAAACCGCCATAATTTGCTCTATTAACAACCAAATGACCAATAGTGTTTACTGCTGTAGCTTCTATATCAAGATTTCCAACCGGTTCTGTCGTCCCGATGCCGACATTGCCGGTATTTAATATCGACAAAAATTCTGAACTTTCTCTCAATATGCGGAATCTATCTGCACTATCTGTTAATCCTATTTTCCAAGAGAAAGGAGTTCCTTGATTATTACTATTCATCTCAATATAGGTATAGCCTTGAAGATAAGTCTTCATCAAAATTCTATTTAAACCAAGACCTGAACCATAGTTATTCTCAAATATGGGAATGCATACTTCAGGATATACTATATGCAATTTCCCTAGTGGACTCGTCGTCCCAATACCGACGTTGCCATTGTTTGCTCCTACTGTCATCGTTGGATACTGACCACCAGCTCCAGTAGGAGTGCCACCAATATAAAGATTACTCGTGGCGGTATCCATTGCCAAATAGTTGGCACCTCCATCTCCCACAATCTGAAAAATTGCTTCGCCCCCCGTTCGTCTTAAAGAAATACCCGTACCTGTAGTCTGCTGAATATGTAAATTTGCAACTGGTCCCGTCGTACCGATGCCGACGTTGCCGCTGGTATCTATTGTTACATTTATCCCACTATTTACACCAAAATGCAATGGTACACTTTGAAGAGTCCTAATAAGCCCCTTAGAAGGAGACGAACCTATATACAAAGAGTATTTATTATTAGAAGCATCGTTACCAACTACCTCAATGGCCCCCTCATTTGCAATTCCACTCGTAAATCTTTCAAACCTTGCGACTATATTTGATGTTCCGTAGACATGCAGAAGATTACTTGGGCTCGTCGTCCCAATACCGACACTACCGTCATTTCTCCAAAGCATTATTGGCGTTGAGCTTCCGTTGTACTGAAGCCAAAGATTAGGAGCGGTTGCACTATCGAATGCCATATTCCAAGCATTTGTGCTTCCACTTGCCTCCATATACAACAAGCCTGTGTAAGTTTCGTCCTTCGCCTTAATAGTAAACTTACCAGTAGCTGTAGTTGTCCCGATCCCAACGTTGCCGGTGCTTTGGATATAAATACGACTTGCTCTATCAGTACCAACAGTTCCTGTTTCTAAATTAATGCCACCACAATAGTTTTCTATAGAAATATTTCCTGTTTCTGATATGTCCCGATAAATATACGAGGCGTCTCCAGGACGATTCAGGCGAATCGACTGGCCGTAAATTGTGCCATCTACATCTAATTTTGCTCCTGGATTCGTTGTCCCAATACCGACGTTAGTACCATCGTTGAAAATTAAACTGTTAGCTACCCAATTTGAGCCGTCATGCCTTAATGTTTGGCCTGATGAACCAGGAGGCAAAACACCAGAGTATCCAGATATACCACTTATTCCACTATAACCACTTATTCCTGAGTAGCCAGAAATACCACTATAACCACTTCTACCAGAGTATCCGCTTATTCCACTAATACCACTATATCCGCTTATTCCAGAAATGCCAGAACATCCACTATAACCGCTTATTCCTGAGTAGCCAGAAGAACCGACAAATTGAGCTCCAGAATATCCAGAGATACCGCTAATGCCAGAATAACCACTTATTCCAGAAGTACCAGAATATCCACTTACACCGCTATACCCACTTCTCCCAGAATATCCACTTATACCCGAAATCCCAGAGTAACCTGAAACACCAGAATAACCGCTTATTCCAGAGTACCCAGAAATGCCGCTAATGCCTGAATAACCAGATAATCCTTGGCCTCCTTCAATGCCAGAGTAACCAGATATACCACTGTAACCGCTTATTCCTGAATAACCGCTTAAGCCTCCTACACCTTCAATACCACTATAACCACTAATACCACTTATTCCAGAGTAACCAGAAGTTCCACTAATACCACTATATCCGCTTATTCCAGAATATCCAGAAATACCACTGTAACCACTTAAGCCTTCGACTCCTTCTATCCCAGAGTATCCAGAAATTCCAGAGTATCCAGAAATACCACTATAACCACTTCTTCCAGAGTAACCAGATAATCCTTGGGCTCCTTCAATGCCAGAGTATCCACTAATGCCTGAATATCCAGAGACCCCACTATATCCACTTACACCAGAGTATCCGCTTAAGCCCTCTGCGCCTTCTATTCCAGAGTATCCGCTAATACCTGAATATCCACTTATACCAGAATACCCAGAGATCCCACTATAACCTGAAGTCCCACCAAGGGCCAGCAGTTGCCAATAATCTTCGTTAGGCGGTTCTTGGTTTATGTTTTCTTGTATGCATACGTAAGATGAGCCTTCGTGATAGACTACGTCATTTACATAGTACGTAGTTGTAGAGTCCCAGTACCCAGTCCAGTTAAGACCTTTATAACCAGATAGCCCAGAATAACCCGATATTCCGCTGTATCCACTTATTCCAGAGATACCAGAGTATCCAGAAACCCCAGAGTAACCAGAGATACCAGAATACCCAGATAAGCCTTCTATTCCAGAGTAACCAGAAATACCACTATATCCACTTGCACCAGAGTAACCACTTAAGCCTTCCGCTCCTTCAACACCACTATAACCACTTATGCCAGAATATCCAGAATATCCGCTAATACCTGAATATCCACTTAAGCCTTCGACTCCTTCTATCCCAGAGTATCCAGAGATTCCAGAGTATCCAGAAATCCCAGAATAACCGCTTAAGCCTTCCACACCTTCAAGACCAGAGTAACCAGAAATACCACTGTAACCACTTATTCCAGAATAGCCAGATAGGCCTGAAATTCCTGAATATCCGCTTATGCCGGAATAACCACTTAAGCCTTCTGTACCTTCTATTCCAGAGTAACCAGAGACGCCGCTATATCCACTTATTCCAGAGTAACCGCTTATGCCAGAGTAGCCAGATAAGCCTTCTATTCCGGAGTAACCAGAGACGCCGCTATATCCACTTATTCCAGAGTAACCGCTTAAGCCTTCTACGCCTTCAATACCACTATAGCCACTAATGCCAGAGTATCCAGAACGACCGCTATAGCCACTTAAGCCTTCTACTCCTTCTATTCCAGAGTAACCAGAAATTCCAGAGTAACCACTTATTCCAGAGTAACCAGAAATTCCTGAATAACCACTTAAGCCCTCTGCTCCTTCAATACCACTATAGCCACTTATTCCAGAGTATCCACTTAAGCCTTCGACTCCTTCTATTCCAGAGTATCCAGAAATACCTGAGTAACCAGAAGAACCAACAAATTGAGCTCCAGAATATCCAGAGATACCACTTATTCCAGAGTAACCGCTAATACCTGAATATCCAGAGACACCGCTATAACCAGATAAACCTTCAGTTCCCTCTAAGCCAGAATATCCACTGAAACCGCTTATTCCAGAAATTCCAGAGTAACCAGATAATCCTTGTATGCCACTATAACCACTTATTCCGCTATATCCACTTAATCCAGAGTATCCGCTTGAACCCTGTGGACCTGCAATGCTTACTATTGATAGATATGTATTTTCACTTCCTGATAACAGTGACCTTGTAGTTCCACTCTGCTGGTAACACCACAGTTCTAAATAGTCAGTGCTACCATTCATGTAAACAATCTGCGATGCAATACTTCTCGTATAACCTATCCCAGATTGTAAAGCTACATCCGTTCCGTAGACCAATAGACTACCATTCTTATAAATAGCTACAACAAAAACATTTCCACTACCTAAATCAATACTTCCATATCCAACAACTAAATAATATCCTGCTTCCGTTGGTTTAATTCTATAATTTGAAACATTACAAATATTGTAAGGGTCAAAACTAATTGCGTTAAGCTGTACCTTAGTCCAAGTAACGTTTGGAATAGGTTGGTTAGCCCCCGAACGATACATACTGGCTTGCTGAGAAGTATAACCTGGAACACCAGCTAAAGCTAGAAGTTGCCAATAATCTTCGTTAGGCGGTTCTTGATTTATATTTTCTTGCACGCATACGTAAGACGAGCCTTCATGATAGACTACGTCATTTACATAGTACGTAGTTGTAGAGTCCCAGTTCCCAGTCCAGTTAAGACCTTTATAACCAGATAGCCCAGAATAACCCGATATTCCGCTGTATCCACTTATACCAGAATACCCACTAGCACTATAAGCACCTTCTAACCCTGAGTAACCACTTATTCCTGAGTAGCCAGAAATTCCACTGTACCCACTTATACCAGAGTAACCCGATAACCCTTCAGTACCTTCTATTCCGGAGTATCCAGAAATACCACTGTATCCACTTATTCCAGAGTATCCACTTATTCCACTAATACCACTTATTCCTGAGTAACCAGAAATACCAGTTATTCCAGAATATCCAGAGATACCACTATAACCACTTATTCCAGAGTAACCGCTTATACCAGAATATCCAGAAATACCTGAATAACCAGAAGAACCAACAAATTGAGCTCCAGAATATCCAGAAATACCACTTATTCCACTATATCCGCTTATTCCAGAGTATCCAGAGATACCGCTAATGCCTGAATAACCAGATAATCCTTGAGCTCCTTCAATACCAGAGTATCCACTAATGCCTGAATAACCAGATAATCCTTGGGCTCCTTCAATGCCAGAGTATCCACTAATGCCTGAATATCCAGATAATCCTTGGGCTCCTTCAATGCCAGAGTATCCACTTAAGCCTTCCGCTCCTTCAACACCACTATAACCACTTATGCCAGAGATTCCAGAGTATCCGCTTACGCCACTGTAGCCAGAATATCCTTCAGTGCCTTCGATACCACTGTATCCGCTAATTCCCGAATAACCACTTATTCCAAATAAGCCACTGTAGCCAGAAATCCCAGAATAGCCACTTAAACCCTCTACACCTTCAAGCCCAGAGTAGCCAGAAATACCACTGTAACCGCTTATTCCTGAATAACCACTTAAGCCTTCCGCTCCTTCAAGACCAGAATAACCCGAAATTCCTGAATATCCAGAAATACCGCTATAACCAGATAAGCCTTCGATTCCCTCTAAACCAGAATATCCACTATAACCGCTTATGCCAGAGATTCCAGAGTATCCGCTAATACCTGAATATCCACTTAAGCCTTCTGCACCTTCTATTCCAGAATACCCAGAGATACCAGAGTATCCGCTAATACCTGAATATCCAGAGACACCAGAATAGCCTGACAGACCCTCTAAGCCCTCGATACCCGAGTAACCAGAAACTCCTGAATACCCAGAGAAACCACTGTATCCACTTAAGCCTTCCGCTCCTTCAATACCACTATAACCACTTATGCCAGAATATCCAGAATATCCGTAGTACCCGCTATATCCAGAAATTCCAGAGTAACCTGAGCTAGCTGCCGTACCAGCTATTCCAGAATAACCACTATAACCAGAAAGCCCTCTGGCAAAAGTTTGGATAAGCATTTTTCTCCACCTCTTTAAGCAACAAAATCAAAACAATCTCTAAAAACTAAAGTACGATTTCCGACTTTGTACGGTTTTAAGCAAACAAAAAAGTAAGGTTTACCAGACTCTAAAACCTCTACAAATTGCAGAGTATCTTTCTCAATCAGATAAAGTCTCCATTTTTCTTCCAAATTATATTCGGGAACCCTCCCTGTCTTCCTCAACTCTAGATAGCAGTGCTTAAAATATTCGAAGAGTTGTTTCTCTTTAGTAACCTTTTCTACATCAGTACTAAGTAGCTCAGAAGAAGAAAGTGGAAACAAGTCTTTACTTCTTACAACTGGGTAAAACTCTATAACTTTTCCTAACACTCCTTTGTCGTACTTCCTGAGAATTGCTTCAGCCAGCAAGACATAAACAGCGTCTTTCGCTCCGTATCCTACTATGTCTGCAAGGTCGTGTTCCGGACAATACCACTGTGCTGCTATAGCAGCTATTAAGCCAAACCACTGTGCATTTGGATTAGTAAGCAAGTTGTGCTTTCTAAAGAATTCGTCTTCCTTCACTAGAACTGACCGAGCTTCAGTTACTTCGTTCCAAATCTTTTCTGAAAAAGGAACTTTAATAAGGTAGTCTACTTTACTAGTTTGTTCAAGTTTCTCTATATCGTCTGGTCTTTGTCTAGTATATGGTGGAAACATGAAGTCTGGGAGTCCAGACATCGAGTAGATAGCTGGATTAATCCAGTCGTTAAACGTCACAATGACAACGTCTGCTTTGTCTCGAACAAAGTCTATGCCAGCTAAATGACCTTGGTGAATACCACCGCAAGTTCCGAAGCGACCTATTACTTTTCCTTGGCTCTTTAGTCCACTGACAACTTTTTTTAGCTCGTCATAGTTTGCTAAGATTTCCATTCGTTTTCCTCTTACGAAGCTACATAATCACGCAGGTCAGGCCACCCTTCGTGATAGTAGTCCACATTTTTATACTTGGGATTCATTTTTAAGTAAAAATCTTTTACGATAGAATCTAAGCTATCAAATGGCCCCCAGAGACCACACATTGCCTTAAAAGCAGGTATCGTCTCCGGAAAAGAATAGTCAATAGTATAGAGCTTAGAATTATATGTAAAAGTGACAAGAGTATGGATCAGCTTGAATCTAATAGTAACGATTGTATTGTACCTTATATTGTAAGAACTGTTAATGAGGCTTAAAGACTTTCCAGTAAACCAAGTGATGTCGAGACAGCACCCAGACTTTAGTGAAAACACTTCGTACGGCTTAAGGACCCGCGGAGGCAACGTGCCACTTCTTATTTCTCTCCAGCACTCTTCTTCACGCTCGGCAGAAAACCTGAACCCTTGTTTAAACCAAGAATCTACATCGTGAAAGCTCTTACAACTAGTGATCCACTGGTTGTAGAGAAACTTTTGCTCTTCAATATTCATTAAAGCTCTCTCCACAAGGAATTAGCCATTTCGACAACTGCTTCGAAATTTTGGAACTTAGATAACATTGTATCTCGGTCCCATCTCCATACTATCAGCTTTTCAGATCTGATCTGTTCGATATTGTACCACAAGTTTTTATACAGTTCCTTAAAGTCTTCTTCCACAAAGGTAGGACTTAGTTCGTCAAAAAGTTGCTTTATCGACTCACTACTAGCGTCGTAGTCTTTCTTTATAAAATTAACAATAAGATTATGTACTTTTTGAGTTTTAGTGCTTTGCACCGAAGTTACTCCGAACTCTCTAGGGTGCAGTAAGACATAAGCATAAAAAAGCCTGCTGCCAATAAACGACTTAGTAGACCATTCTAGTCTTCCATTAGCGGAGCAAAAAGACAGATTTCTCGACTTTCTTATTAGACCCAACATTGAAGTCATCTTGTTGCTACTTTTTAGCTTAATAACGTATGCAACCATGTAAAGGTCTTCAAAATAACTTTCAAGATCACCATCTGGCTCGCAATAAAAGTGGAAATCTATATCGAACGTTTTCTTAACAGTTTCAGCTACACCATTTTCCCACTCAGATTTAAAGCTTCTTATTTCTTCATCTTCCGTTTTGTCAGTTAGTTTAGTCGCTGTAAACGGACCTAAGTCTATAAAGTCGGGTGCTAGTGTTTCTACATACTTAGGAACTGTTATCATTTTGCAAAATTCTTCGAACGGGAGCTCCGCTGCAGTAAATTTATAAGAGTCTACTAAGCTTTGTATAGATACGTCGGGAATGGCTCCGTCAGTGTACTTAGTTTTTATAGCCATAGTTTTCCTCCTCTAGGCAAGCTTACTCTAACACACATTAATAGACTTCTTCAGTACTTCGATCATTGTCCTATCTTTTTCTATTACGTTCTTGAAGTAAAGTCTTACGTCGTCTATTGTCTTTCTCGAGTTATTTTCACTACTAGTTGCTACGCCAACTCTTAAGAGTAAGCTTCCATTAGCTAACCTATTGAACCACTTAATGAAAATGACTTCATTAGTAGCGGTTGCAATTTCTTCGACAAACTCTTTGTGAGTTTCATCACCACTAAACAAGTAAGAGTACACTCTCTTTAGAGACTCTCTAGACTCTTCTGGGGTAAAGCTTAGCCAATTCATTCCGACAGCTTCTTTTCCATCTCGCAGTCCTAAGGTACTAGCAAGGGAATCATTACACACTCTTATATTTAAGTCTTTGTCCAAAACAACTAAGAAGAACTTCGCGTAATCGATTAGCTCCCATATGTTTTCTTCGAAACGTGTTCGTTCGCTTTCTGCTTTACGTAAGTCATCTTGAATTTCAAGCAGCTTACTACGGACTCTTAATGAAAAGTCGACTTTGTCTAACACTTCCCTTTTACTAGAGTCTTTCGACAAAAGAGAATAGATTCCGTTCTTGCAAAGTAACTCTGGGAGAGAGGTCTGGTAGTCATAGTCGCAAACAATAAGCAAAGGCGTAAAAGGTAGATTGCTAATATCAGGCATTTTTGTCAGAAACTCTTCCTGCACAATTATTAGGTCAGCTAAATTAACGTCTTCTGCAAACGTTATATCACCCTTTTTGCTAAGAATCTCTTTTAGATTCTTCGATACTTCATCACCACAAAACAACACAACTTTCCGCATCTCAATAGCTCCTCTAAATGTTAATTTTCTTTGCTATTTCTTTAACAATATTAAAAACTTTTTCAATAGTATCAAACTTATTGTATGTAGACCAGAGAAGATTAACTAAAGAGACTGCAATACCAGACAGACCAATAAAGCCTACGTAGAGCAAGTACTTCAAATTCCCGTAAGCTTTCGTGGTAGAGATTTCGAAATTTGCAAGCTTTTCTTTAACTTCTTTAACCTCATCTGTAGTCTTTTCGAACAATTTTTCCTGAACTTCAATAGCTTTGCTAGACGATGCATCTACTTTTTGGACTACTTTCTCTATCGACTCACAAACGATTTTTATTTTGTCTACAATTTGTTGCTGTTGCATCAATAATTGGTTCTGTCTTTCTAAAATAACGCTATTTAATTCTATTTGGTTCTTGTAAGCTCCTAATAGTAGATCTAGGTCTGGTTTCTTTAAATATTGGCCTCTTTCTTCATCAGCCATGTTTTCCCTCCAAAAAAACTGTTAAGCAAGCTGCACGTCTCCCAATAGTTTGTTCTACTGAAATAAGCAAAAAAAAATGAAAAAGAGACAAGAAGCTGGTAGTCTGACGCCTCCTACCACTAAGCAGCCGTGTGTAGCTCTGCACACTTCTTGTCTACTCGTGACTCTATACTAACAGTTTACTTTTTCTTTAACTCTACATCTATTATCTTATATAAGTGTTTGAGAACGAGATTTGTCGTAATTGCTCTCATACAACTACGGTGCGGGCACGCCCATGGTCTCAGTGACCCTTTATATAATTCTGAGTCCCCAAAGTAGCCTTGCGGACGACCACAAAAGAGGTCATTAAACTCACACGAGTTGGGTACAAATACGTTTTCGTTTACTTCATGACCAGCGATCCAAGGATTGCTTCTTCCAAATAGTACAACTCCCCTCTTACCAACAGCTGGACCACAGTGACCCACAAAGCTATCTATAGAAACGAAAGTTAAGCAGTTTTTCAGTAGAGCAGCTGTCTGTCTTAAAGAAGTCGACCCCAAAAGATAGCAAGAAACACCTGGTATTTGCTGCTCTTTTTGACCCCCAACTTGTATTATGTCGAAGTCTTTGCTCAGTACTTTAACTAACTCAGTCCAGCGGTCTACAAACCAATCTTTATTTTCAGTTATCTGAACTTCAGGATTAAACGTTAGTCTAGCTCCAAATGGATGAATAATAATAACGGGTTTAGGAAATGACTTTAAGAAATACTTAGCTTCTGCATCTTCTTGGTCTGACAGATAAACTCTAATGTTATCCCCGGGATAGGGAACGTTATACAACCAGCACCATACTTTACTTAATCGTCCTGGAAATAACTTGTGAGCACATTCGTTATAGATATCTCTCTTTATGACTGACCCAAAGTGCCTAAGTGGTTTGACCCACTTCTCAAACAAGTCTCCTGGAAACGCTAAATTATACAGTACGTCAATATTCGGGTTGCCAATTAAGATTTCGTGATGTGAAGAACCAACAATAATCTTCTTGTTTGGGTAAGTTTTTCTAGCAGACTCAATCATTGGTGTAGCACAGATAGCGTCACCAACACCGCCATCTTGAATAATTACGAAAGCCTTGTCTTCTGACGGCCTAGCTCTACCCATTACTTCGTCAATAGTAATAGAAACGTCAATTTTTTCGCCAAATTGCTCTTTCGTTTCACTCATTTATACTGTCTCCTCCCGTTCTTTCTTAAAAAAGATAAAAAAAGAGAAGCTTCTTTAGCTTCTCTCTCTTGTCTCTACCCACGACGAACCCACAACACATTGTTAGAGTCGATCGTGAATTTTCTACCATCACTCGTCTCGATGATAACCTGCCCAGGTAGACTGAGCATTCTTACGACATTACTAAATCTCCTACTAACACCAGTTATGTATTCAATTACCACGTTCATTTTTACTGCCTCCTTTCTTTATTTTTTCAATAATAAATATATATAGCTTGCAAGTTTTTTCTAAGAAAGCATTTTGCATATGTAGTCTCGAAGAAAACAGACTTGTTCTTGCCAGCTAAAGATTAATCCAACACTATCTGGTTCGAGTTTATGCACAAGACTGTATACTGCTTTTTCTACGAACTCTTTTTTATACTCACTTGAGTTAGGGTCACCACTAATTAAGAAACCATTTCGTTTATCTACGACTTGCTCTGGCAAAGCACCAAAATTACTTGTTACAACCCATACTCCATTTGCTAAAGCTTCTAACACTGCCATACAGCTTGTTTCTAGAAAAGTATTTGGGTAAAGCAATACTTTAACTTTTTTCAGTTCTTCGTAAAGATTTCGCTGAGGTATTGCACCACAAAACGTGACTTTCGGCAATTGCTTAAGAGTGTTATAGATCTGCTCTTCTTGAGGCCTATCTGGAAGCTGATAAAGCGACATGCCAGTAAAAACCCTGAGTTCTGGGTTAACTCCTAACTGCATGCACTTCCAATAAATTTCTGACCATACTTCCGCTAAAATGCTTAAGCCACGAAACGGTGTGGAATTATAAGCAGCTATTGGATCTCTGCGCATGTTGCTATCGTCAGCCCAGTCTTCCCTATACCCATTTCTCAGTAAAACTAAGGGAGTTGTAGGAATAATACGTTTAATGTCGTTATACGAATGGTTACTAACTACTAAGATCGTGTCCAAACGCTCCTGCAAATACTTGTTTGTTGCTATCGTCTTAATTCCAGCTTCGTTACTATCGTCCTGACTCCAAAAAAGTAGCAACTTTGTGTCAATAAAAGGTTCGAAAAGTGGTTCAGTGTCTCTGAGAGTTATGAAGACATCTATATCGAATGTTTTGCACTCGCTCTTAAAGTCTAGCACACTCTTGTAAGTAACTCCACTAAATTCTTTTGTCTCTCTTTCAAGTGAATTGTATACCACGATACAATCTTCTGGAAACGTTTGCTTCCATACTGTAGTCAAGTTTATAAGAGCACTCTCAGACCCTCCCAAACCACGTTTTTCTAAGAAATCTCCGTCGAATCTTACTCTATTCGAATAGAAAGCTACTCTCAGCATTCTTGTCTCCTAAAATTGAAGTTGCTTACTATTAAAGTATTTTTTCCACTTTTTCTGGTACTTCTCCCAATTTTGCCAAAACACTGGCTCGAACTTGTCTTTTTGCAAATGCATTGTTCCACCAACGAAATGTTCTACAATGGCTTTTGGTTCGTAAAGAACCGAGTAACCCATTAGGTTTAGCTGTGTCATTAAGTCTGCTTCTTCAAAGTAAGCCGGAGCAAATTCTAGGCTGAAATTTAAGTTTTCTTTTCTAAGAATATCTAGACTGTATAGAGCACAACATCCGTTTACCCACAACCTTCTTTCGACAAACTTAGTGCTTGGGTCGTCCTTGTGCAAACCAACGTAAGGATCAGTAACTGCTCCATCTACTAGTCTTGTTCCGGTGTGCTGGATAATGTCTTTGCCATAGTGAAGAACTTTACAGCCAACTACCGCTACATTAGGGTTCTTTAAAGCTCGATTTAATAATGAATACATTGTATTTAAGTGAAGCTTGACATCGCTATTACAGAGTAATAAGAAGTCGAAAGACGCATCTCTTTTGGCTAGTTCTACTATATTATACACTGAGTTCGTGTAGCCAACGTTTTCATGTTTCACTATTAAGAATCTCTTTGCTAAGTTCCACAAAGTATTGAGTTCTTCATCCGTACTTCCGTCATCCCAAAGTATTAGAGACCACCACATCCCAGAAACGTAGATATCTGTAAGACTCTTTATCGTTTCCTGCAACAAGTCGATTCTACCCTTAAATGGAATAACCACCAAAACTCCTGGAATTTTCATTTGTCTAATGCCTCCCTTGACCCAGGTCTTCTTCTAATCGCACCACTGCGCTTTCTTTGGTTTAACAGTCTCCTGCATAAGTTCTCATAGTCCATAAATCTTGTCTGTTAATCACTAAGGCCTCTTCACCAACTAAAATTATTCCTTATTTTCTTGCATCTATTCTTAAACAGTCAGATTCTTTATTACTAACGATTGGATTTCTAACTAAGTTCGTAAAACCACAACTCTGTAAAAGTTCACGCAAACTGTCTTCTTCGTACATAGCCTTATGTTTCTGGGCTACTCCCTTTGGGCATCCGTCCTTGAAAATGTCATACGTCCACTTGTCAATCTCTCCTTTAGCTAATCGTTCATCTAAGTTTTTACAGTTTGGAACTTCTACAATTAAGAAACCTCCAGGTAGCAAGATGTCGTAAATGTCGCGTAGAATTTGTTTAGCCTCTTCTTTAGTGAAGTGCTCTATAACGTGAGATGCTAAAACAAGAGACACTGAATTTGGCTGGAAGTTCTTCTTTAAGTCTCTTATATCGAGGACAAGATCCGCACCGCAGTCTGGATTTACGTCTACATTTATAAAGTTATCCAAATGCATAAAGTAGCACCCTAAGTTCAGTTTCGTTCCTCTAAGTTCTAACTGCTCTCGAGTAAGAGGATAAGTTGTCCTGCAGAATTTCTCAGTATCATGTTTTGACCATTTAGCTAGCAACAGTTCTCGAGCTTTAATTAGTCCAGCTTGGATTAACTCAGACTTAGGTTTAAATGTGGTGTCACCATGGTAAAAAGGAAAAGCGTTCGTCTCTACTGACTTTAGTTTGTAACCAAGTATCTGTGCCCTATAACTCCAGTCTACGTCTTCATATCCCCATGTCCCCTTTTTCAAGTTCCCGAAGACTGGATCGAATCCTCCTACAACTTCCCAGACTTTTACTGAAGTAAGCATGCAAGCCACCGAAACGCAGTCGCATTTCAAGTCGTCGAACCACGTGTAAATTGGTGCTACTGCTGCTATATCGGGTTGTTCGTTGAATTTTCTGCACAAAAAGTCTAGCCAATCTTCTTCTTGGCTAAATCTTCCAAGAATTCTGGCATCGTCATCTATAAAGCAAATGTACTTGCTTTTCTCACTTCTTTGTTTTGCACCGAAATTTCTAGCTTCGCTTACCGACACTTCTTTCTGCAAATTAAAGAATTTCGAGTTCGTAATTCTAGACTTTACGTCTTGTTCTATACGTACTATGTCACTATGAGATTCTGGCGTTGAGTCATTGTTGACAACAATAAGTTCGTGAGAGTGACTAGTAAATTTAAGTATATCTCCAAGGAGCATCCGCAAATTCATGTGGTCAGATCCATGAGTGAGAACCACAACCGCAACCTGATCTTTAGCCCCAAGTTCACCTGCTATAGTTTGCAAGAAGAGGGTTTCGTCTCTATCCCAGTTCTCTTTCTCAATTGCTTTGCCCATTGTCTCTCTTATTCCACCGATCATCGGATGAAAATGATAAGCGATAGCAGTTGGGCAAACGAACAGTTCGTAGCCAGCTTTATGCATTCTCCAAGAGAAATCACTTTCTTCCCTATGACCGACTATTGACAAGTCTTTTCTCAACCCTCCGATCTGTTTGCCAACACTCTTTCTATACATGAAGCCAGAGTTTAAGTGCTCTACTTTAACTAGTTCGTTGCGAGGATGCATGTTAATCTGTATCCACCCAGTTAAAAATAAGTTTCTTCCATCCCATACGACTTTTCCGTAGTTTTCCATCTCTTCCTTTGTCATGTTTTGAGGCAAGACTTGTTTGCGGAGCTCTTCATGTGGATTAAGATAAATCGGTCCAATAGCAGCAACATTCTTTCCTTTACTTGTTAGTTCCTTGTATGCGTTAACTAGCTCTTCTATAAAGTTTGGCTGCAGAACTACATCGTCGTCAAGTCTTAAGATTAGCTCAGTTTTAGCATTATCTAAAATCTTCTGTCCAGCGATATGGGGGCCCCTTCTCTCACCTTCGATAATCGTAACAGTATTGCCATTTTCGTTGAGCATTCTAATAATCGAATTTAGAGTAGTATTGCCATAGATGTTTCCGAACCAGTCGTTAACAATAATTACTTCGAAATCTTTATAAGTTTGGTTTAGCAGAGACATGAGGAGAAGTGAGAGTTCTAGAAGACGGTCTTTAGTCGGGATCCCAACTGTAATTCTGTAGTTGTCTTGTTTCGCTACTTTTACTAATTCTCGCTTAAAATGCTTTTCGTGAACTTCTTCTAAAAATGGTACTAAGTACTTCTCTACTACTTTCTTCCAACTAAATTCTTCTCTAATTCGTTCAGATACTTCCCTGCTCTTTTGTGTCAACTTTTCTATATTATTGTACGCAAAAACCATTTTCGCAAGTAAATCTTCTCTATCTATAACATTCCACTTACCTTTTAAGTAAGGGTGCTCGTTTCCAACTTCTCGTAAACTAAAATTAACTGGAACTATAAAGTCTTTTAGGAATTCGTAGTATCCGTTAGAAGCTGTAGCAATAACTGGAATACCGCAAGCTAAAGCTTCAAGTGGAGGCATTCCAAACCAATCTGCTCTAGTTGGATGGACAAGAACATCAGAATTCTGCATATATTTAGCAATGTCTTCTTGGCCTCTGTTCTCGTATACTACTGTAATCTGCTTATTTTGCTGGCATTGTCGTTCTATCTCTTGGCCATCGTAATACTTCATATGAGTATTAGCCCTAAGCACAAGAGTAGCTTCTGGATAAACGAAGCTAAATTTATCGAAACATGAAATTAAGTCGAACGTTCCTTTTCTTCTAGATAACTCACCAATGTAAAGAAATCTAAACCCAGACGAAGTTTTATTTGCTGGTTTAAATATATCAGTATCTACACCATGTGGGAAAACTATTATTGGAACAGCTACACCACAGTTTTGCATTATTCGTTTACTGTACTCAGATGGAGTTAACATGTAATCCATTAGTTCGTTACAGATCTGTGCTGGAGGCTTGTCAGCTCCTGTTTGATACCATTCTGTAGAGTCTGCACCCGTAAATCCAACGTTAACTCTGCATCTAACGTTGCCATAGATGTCTGGGTAAGAAAAGAAGATGTTAATAGAATCTTCTCTATAGCCTTTTTCTACCGCTTTTTGGATCTCGGTTGGATAATCTGTTGGAGAGTACTCAGAAGGGTTTAAAACATTTATTCCTACGTCTATACCAAGCTTAGAAAGTTCTCTAACCACGTTTACAGCAATTACACCCATAGCAGTAAAAGGGTGCAAAAACGCCGTCCAAGTGATTCTCATACTTCACTCCTTTTCGTCTTCTTTTCAATTTGTTCACTTGCAATATTTTAGCTTCTTATAAAAAATGAGTTTGCTATATATATTTCTATTTAGAAAAATAAAATAAAGGAGGCAGAAAATGAACGTAATAATTGAGTATGTGACGGGAGTTACGAGAAGATTTAAGAACGTCGTAAGAATGCTCAGTCTACCTGGGCAGGTTATCATCGAGACTAGCGATAGGAAGTTCACGATCGACTCTAACAATGTGTTGTGGGTTCGTCGTGAGTAGAGACAAGAGAGAGAAGCTAAAAGAAGCTTCTCTTTTTTTTTGCCCATAAATCCTTATCACTAAGATTCCAACGTGTATTCGTCTACTAAAATTTTCAAAGATCTTCCGTTAGAACTTCTGCATTACTGGCAAGTACTTCGACCCATTTTAAGATCTGCCTTCCGCTAGAACAGTTCGAACGATAAAGCATCTGCACCAAATCTTTCTTGGTAACAAGTTGCATTGCACGTACATACAAATCCGTAACACGTATTATTGCACGAGCACGGGGAATAGCCATAACATGTCGTATAGCAAGTGCATACAGTATATCCTGGGCCGTAGCATGAGCAAGGAGTATACGAGTCGCACCAGCCATCGCATGTGCATGTATACCCGTAACGCGTATTGTCGCACGAACATGGGACATATCCATAACACGTCGTATCACATTCGCATGCTTTGCCATAATTATAGCAAGAACTATCGCACCCGTACATACATGTTTGGTAACCATGGCAAAGCGTATTGCAAGTGCAACCATAATTATGGCACCTAGCATCACAGCTACACGAAAAAGAATAGCAAGAAGTATTACAAGGACAGGACACTCCGTACGAACCACTATCGCATCCGTACTGACATGCTTGATAACCATAGCAAGTAGTGTTACAAGAGCAGGAAAAATTATAGCATGTAGAGTCGCAAGTACACCCAGTTTTTTGCATGAAGTTTCTCCATAACTCAGGAAATTATCATTCCGTCTTTAATAAAAATGTAGTCGAACTTGTTTTCTTCAGAAAAAACAAGAACGCAATTATCTGTTACGTGGTCTACTTTTTCCAGACGTTTGTAGTCTATTATAGTAAACCCTGGTTCCTGTCTATAAAACTCAGACCCAAGGTTAGCAAAATATTTAGCATCAGTCTTACCACGAAGTAGTTCGGAATAGGCTTCTCTAGCAACTTTCCCGAGCAAGATAGATGAAGATGTTCTTGACTCAAGAGTGAAAGTAGACGGATCTCTATAGGATTTCCAAATATAGTTTGGAAAATACTTAGCATTCTGGCCAACGACAGCTTTCGAAACAAGGTCAATCAAAATATTTTTTGGACCTAGAAACGACTGACCAACTTCTTCAGTGTCTCCGGTTACTTCTTCAACTATAATTTGCCACAATAGTGTTACTAAGCTAGTTCTCGTAAATCCAAGCTTTTTTAACACGTTACGAAACTCACTTTCGTAACTTCTAAAGAAACTAGTTTCTCTCGAAATTTTTTCAGTTATATTAGTACAAAAAAAGTAGTCAAAGCTAACGTTATTCCTTTTAAGGCTCTCCACTACCTTATCAGGAGGAGTGACTGCACTTGGAAGTGCGAAACTGGAAAACAAGCGAGAAGAAACTAAACGAACCCAAGAAGCATAGTCTACAATAACGACATCGTACAATTTTTTAACTGTCTCTATAATAAACTTATGTCCTTCATGAACAGTACCGCTAATTCCAACTCTGCCTACGGTCTTGCCACTGTTCTTCAGGTAGTTTTTTACCTCTTCTCTTTCTTCATTGGTAACCACATAAAACTTAGAACTTTCTGTATATACTATATCCATCGTCTATACCAAAAACTTCTAATGCATGCTGTATTTTTAGGTCTCGTAGTACTCTTATGTCTAAAATCGAAATACCGTATTTTATAGGTATCTCTTTTGGTTTTAAGCTCTCTTTTGCCATACTTATGTAGAAATCTCTAGCACTCTCCAAAGAAGAGAAGGGTTCATCTAAAACGAGTTTGCCACCGTCTTGTGGTGTCCAACGAAAACTCTTGACTTTAAAATCTTCAAACCAGAAGCAAATCTTATTTACACCAGACCAAGGACCCCTCCACGTCATAGTTATAGCAAAAGCAGCATAGGAAGGGTCAATCGTATTTACTGTCTTTACAAAGAAGTAATAAACGTTAGTACATGTTCCACGTCTTGTTTTATATAGAGTGTCTAAATCAAGCATTTTAGGATGGTAGATCTTATAGAGTTGTAGATTCCTTTTCGTATCTGGCAAAAACTCAGAAGCATACGAAAACGTTTCGATATATTTAAGTACGTCTTGTGGTGTTTTCCACTTTCTTACACTTTCAAGATACTCAGGATTATACTGAGTTTCCATAACTATTCTCACCTCATGTTGCTGGTAGGAAGTTCGTGCTTGCTATACCATAATAGTAACTACCATCGAAGTAAAACCCAACAATATCTACACTTCCGACACCAGAAGTCAAAGTTGGGGCTTGACCTCCCGGCCATCTAGTATTACTAGGCCAAGCAATAGTATAGCTACCAGCACCTCCTTGGACTATTCTGAGACTAAGACCACCAGTGCAACCACTCGGATTAGTAAAAGTTAACGTACAGTTTGCCGTGAGAGTAAGTTTTTGCTTGTTTCCATGTCTCCAGTCAATCGTCTTGTTTGCACCACTGTTTCCGTTGTCGTACTCTTGTTCGAAAACCGCTTCTTTAGCCATCTTTAAAGTGGCTTTTACTTCTGCACCATAAATCTCCATAAGTAAACCTCTCTTACAGGCTTTTCTCTAAAAAAATTAACGAGTTAAATTATAACTACCACTGGAAAGTGAATAGCGAACCTTGCTGGGGTGAGGGTCCTCCTTCTGTCCAATCAACTCTTAACTCAGGAAATCTTAGTGAATATGCTTCCCAAATATCTCTGTAAGCTCCAGGATCACCACCATTGTCTAGAATAATAGCCATTACTTTGTTTCCACTAGACCAACCACTTCTATTGACAACAGGTTGCAACGCTGTTTTTATGTCTGGTGTGGTAATCCACCCATTTTCTTCAGTGTGAGGAACATTATTCCATTCTACTCCTGTGGTTCTAGACCTACTATTAATATCACTACAACTTGTTGGTATGCTGGGATCGTCTTCATCAGCAAAGTGTATTTTTACTTTAACGGTGTCATCTGCACTATAAGACCACGCACACAGTTCGATATATGCTTCCGTTAATGTGGCATTCTTTGGTATAGCAACATTATCAAATACAATAAAACAATTGTAAGAATCACCTATATCAAAATATTCATTAGAATTGTTGAAGTAAGTACAGTCAGTAAAAAAATCTCCATCTCTATTTGCGTAAGCGTAAGGGTAAAATATCTTACTGTAATCTCTATCTGGTAAAGGAAATCCACCCACAACCCACCTACAAAGCCTCGAAAATCGAAACTCATCAATCCAGCCATTGACGCACTCGGTAGGCCCACTGTAGTACTGCCCGCCTATACAGACATTACTGTTCCAGTTCGCCAGTGTTCCAGAATAGCCAGTATAATCAGCTTTCATTTCACCGTCCACAAAAATTCTCCAAGTGCCACTAAGTCTAGTTAAAGCCACATGATACCACTGGCCTGTAGACAGTGACAAAGTCGAAGTCGAGAATTGGACACTATGATCGTAAATCCAGACCTTAAATGTGTTTGACTCCCAATAGAACTGGAAGAAAGAAGTACTACTTTGCACTACATTAAATATTTTCTGAGTCCCTGAAAGTGAATTAAATCTTATCCAAAAATCGATGGTAAATGGTCCAATATTTTCAAAATCAGTATGCCATGGTGTGTAAATAATACCATTAGTCCCACCAAAAAACCTTCCTGAAGCAGAACCAAATTTCTTGTAGTCAGTATCAAGTTCTGGAATAGACCCAGAGCCATAAGTGCTCCAAGTCTTTCCAGATTCATCTGTAAAACTATGCGAACCATCCTCACCATCGAAATGCAACAAAACTTTGGTATATGTGTCTACCGCCATATCGTAAGAAGTCCTTTACGAATTAGTAAAGTCCGCAGCTTGGTCGCCGAACCATTTGCCATTGGAGTATACAAATGTATACCAGTCTCCATGACTAGCTGTTGTAGTTTGAGTTGGCGTAGTTCCTCCTCTCCAGTTTATAGTAGTTGACCAAGTAACTGTGTACCCACCAGTTTCGTCGTTCAATATAAATAGCCTGTACACTTTACCGTTAGAACCATTCGACAACGTAATAGTACAGTTAGCAGTCAAAGTCATATATTGAGTAGCACCATTTGACCAGTCGATGGTCTTACTACTCCCAGAATTTCCTGCAGAATAGTCAGTTCCGTCTAGTGCGTTTGACTGGTATCCAGAATAGCCGCTTATACCAGAATAACCAGAAATCCCAGAGTATCCGCTAAGTCCTTCTAGACCTGAGTATCCAGAAATTCCTGAATAACCACTTATACCACTGTAACCAGAAATTCCTGAATATCCACTTATTCCAGAGTAACCACTAGCACTATAAGCACCTTCTATCCCTGAGTAACCAGAAATTCCAGAGTAACCAGATAATCCTTGAGCTCCTTCTAAGCCTGAGTATCCACTTATACCGCTATAACCACTTAAACCTTCGACTCCTTCTAAACCAGAGTAACCGGAAATACCAGAGTATCCAGAAGCTCCATCTTGCCCCACATATCCCTGTATTCCAGAGTATCCACTTATACCAGAGTATCCAGAGATACCACTGTATCCACTTATTCCAGAATAGCCAGATAGACCTGAAATTCCTGAATATCCACTTATTCCAGAATATCCACTAGCACTATAAGCACCTTCCATACCAGAATAACCAGAATATCCTTGGGCACCAGAATATCCACTATAACCACTTAATCCTTCTAAACCAGAGTAACCGGAAATACCAGAGTATCCAGAAGCACTATAAGCACCAGTTTTTCCAGAGTAACCGCTTATTCCACTTTCCCCACTATAACCAGAAATTCCTGAATAACCACTATACCCTTCAATTCCAGAGTATCCAGAAACACCAGAGTATCCTGATAGACCATCGAAACCAACCATTCCAGAATAACCAGAAATTCCTGAGTAACCGCTCCTTCCAGAGTACCCAGAAAGCCCATCAGGACCACGAGCACCACTGTATCCGCTTATTCCAGAATAACCACTAGTCCCTGAATATCCGCTTATTCCGGAGTAACCACTAAGTCCTTCTAGACCTGAGTATCCAGAAATTCCTGAATAACCACTTATACCACTGTAACCAGAAATTCCTGAATATCCGCTTATTCCGGAGTAACCACTAAGTCCTTCTAGACCAGAATAACCACTTATACCGGAATAGCCAGATAACCCTTGAGCTCCTTCAATGCCAGAGTAGCCACTTATACCACTGTAACCAGAAATTCCTGAATATCCACTTATTCCAGAGTAACCACTAAGTCCTTCTAGACCTGAGTATCCACTAATGCCTTCTAGACCAGAATAACCAGAAATTCCAGAATAACCAGATGCGCTATAAGCACCTTCTAATCCTGAATATCCGCTAAGTCCTTCTAGACCTGAGTATCCAGAAATTCCTGAATAGCCACTAAGTCCTTCTAATCCTGAGTACCCACTAATGCCTTCTAGACCAGAATAACCAGAAATTCCAGAATAACCAGATGCGCTATAAGCACCTTCCATTCCTGAGTATCCAGATAATCCTTCTATTCCGCTATAACCACTAAGACCAGAGTAACCGGAAATACCTGAGTATCCACTAAGTCCTTCTAGACCAGAATAACCACTTATACCGGAATAACCAGATGCGCTATAAGCACCTTCCATTCCTGAGTATCCAGAGATTCCCGAATATCCGCTTCTTCCTGAATATCCAGACGAACCCGGCGGACCGTAAGTGCCACTATAACCAGAAATGCCAGAGTATCCGGAAGCACCGGAAATACCGGAGTACCCAGAAAGTCCTTGGATTCCTTGTGAACCTGTCGCTCCTGAGTAACCAGAGATTCCGCTGTACCCACTAGCACTGTAAGCACCTTCCACACCAGAATAACCAGATACACCGGAATACCCGCTTAAGCCTGAAGTTCCTGAAAATCCACTTATTCCAGAGAATCCGGAAATACCAGAGTAACCACTAAGACCGTAAGGCCCAACAGTACCAGAATAACCAGAAAGACCAGAGTACCCTGATTCCCCCCGCAAAGTGGTTGTTTGTATTGACATGTAAGATCCCCACTAAAATTAACCAGATACAAGAACATTTAGAGTTTTCGTATTTATTGGCATCCACACTCTCAAAGTATTTTTATCTACAATTTCTACTTTGTAAGGAATTATTTCAGTTTTTGTAGAGCTATCGAAGCACTTACAACACACTGAATTACTATTGCCTATTGCAGAGACGTCTACATCTGAGTAGTAGTATCCTCCAGAAGAAGACCAATTCAACAGAGTTGCTCTTACTGATTTTGGTCTAGAAAAACCGAAGTCAGGAGTAAACCATATTGTTATGTCACTTCCAGAAACTTCGATAACAGTACCCACAAACTGAGGGAAAAGAGCAGGAGCTACATTTGTAATACGTCCTTCTTCACTAGAAGACAAGAAGACATCGTCACCAACAGAAAGTGAGATTCCTGTCTCTACCCTTACATTACTTAGTCTTCCGAGAATTCTCACTCTGCCAGTTCCATCACTTTTTAGTCCAACTGATGTAACTGCACAATTTGCTAAAGTAGTAGCACTTGTAGCAATCGCCGGATATGCTTTCCCGTCAGAAGCTATATAAGCTAAATCACCTAGTTGGCATGAAGTTGTGTCAATAGCATCTCTAACTGTACCTAGAAATTCCCAACCAGAGTCAGTCCCAAAGTACAAGTCTTTCTTGTTTTTTGCGTAGACAAATCTTCCTTCGTCTCTAGCAAGCACGAAACTGGGTAGAGTAACTTCACCTCCAGCGTAAACGCGTATATAGTTTCTTCTAATAGTCTCGTTCGACGGGACGTAGTCATGGACGTCTACTATCCTAAAAGAGGGACCAACAAATTCTACTTCTACACACTTCAAGAAAAGGTACTGTTCCGTCAAGAGAGCGTGTTGAGTTGGTTTTAGTATTTTTATAGAAGCTTTGGGAGGAGGCATTGCTTTTGCATAAACGTAATCTAACACTATTAGATAGTAGCCTTCTTCACTCCATGCCGGCCCAGAGACGTAGAAATCTTCGTCAGTCATGTCTACAGAAAAATCATCAGTGATTTGGATAAGGACGTCATCTTTATAGCAAGTGCCAGTCTTGACAGTTACAGATGTATCTGAAGCTTTTTCTACATCGAGTGCCCTTATTTCGTGTAGAGAGTCATAAGCGAGTGAAGCAATTCGAGTTAAACGATTTACAATGTTCGAATTATACTCTGAGTAAGGGTCTACAGTTCTAGTCTGGGTAGGATAAATGTTTGCCATTTTTAATCGATCTCCTTACGATTTTTTCCATTCGTGCCAGGAAAAGCCTTTTATTTTTGTTCTCTTAAGTTTCGTGTTAAGAGCCATATAGAACAGAACAGTTCTATATATATTTCTTTACAACTAAAGTAAAAAAAGAAAAAAGGAGGTAAAAAAATGTTTGTATACGTTTGCAAGTGTGGACATAAGTTGCGTAGTAGCTATCCATACCGAGAAAAGTGCCCGAAGTGCAATGGGCAGCTCGAACTTGTAGAATACGAGATCCTAACGCAAACGCAGAAGTCTTAGTACTTCCGCAAGGGAAGGATTGGGTGAACGAACTTCTATCACCGTCCACCCATCTTTTTCTAGTACTGTATTACGCCCAATAGCAGTTGGATCTGAGTTGTGCCAGAATGTATTGGGAAAGTCGAAAACAATTTTTCGAACTGGGTCCGCCATGTCAGTAACATACCTGTAGACGAGATGACCAAGAGGAGTAACTTTCTCGACAAAGAAGTTATTCCGTAAGTCTGGGAACTTAGCTAGCAACTGCTCGAAAAGCTTCTTTTTTGCATCACCGGCAAAGTATGTCTCAAAAGGATTCGTAGGACGCCTTTCTACTAGTTTCCTACGAACCTCCAGTTCTTTCACTTGCTTTTCTAATTCTTCAATTTGGGGAAAGCGAGTCGGAACGTGTTCTGGTGCGTCGTACACTTCTTCTTGCCACTCTTTTTTGACTTCGTTGGTTTCGTTGGTTTCGTTGGCTTTGGTAGTGAATAGCAAAGAACGCTTAGCTTTGAGGATAGCTCCGTAACTTTTACCAGTGATCGGGGCTTCCGGAAACTTCTCTTTATACTCAGCGATCGTCATATTGTGCGATTTAAGGTGCAGTGGAGTTATCTTGTTAAACGGTTTTCCGCAAACTTGACATATCGCAAAGCCTGTAGTTTCGTCGTAATAATTCATTGTTAGTTTCTCCTTTCTTCGACAGTACTCTATGTATTTGTTCTCATCAAAGATTCTTGGTGTAGTTGCTGCCCCTTGCAAAAAAGAGAGACGAGTTTTTCTGCCTCCTTGTTTCTCGTCGAGCAAGGGGCAGTTCTATCTTTATTATAGGAGGTGAATTGAAATGAGAAGTGTTGAAATATTCTTCGACGACCTGAAGCCCGAAGCCCAGCAACGAGTTTTACGTGAGCTTCGCACTACGGTTGAAGAAGAGAACTGGGATGTCTTTCCGCTTACTACTCTAGAAGTAGAACGAGACGATGACAATCTTCTTGAAGAAAACTATTTCTCATGCGAAGAGTCAGAATGTGAAGAATACGAAGACAGTGAAACTGACTAACTTAACGAGTGTAAAAAAAACGAAAAAGTAAACTTTTAGTTTTAAATATGCAAGGCAAAAAAAACTAAAAAAGGAGGAAACAATGGACAACGGGACAGTAGGACTTTTGGTAACGTGGGTTGCATGCGGTCTCATTTGTTTTGGGATCGCTAAGAGCAAGGGTAAAAACGAGTGGATTGCCCTTGCGGTAGGGCTTCTTGTCGGCTTCATTGGTGTATTATACTACATCATTTCCAAAGGGTCGAAAGAAGTTCGTATCCGTAAACTCAAAAAGCAGCTTGCTGAGCTCGACCCAACTTCGGCAGCCACTCTCAAACACCACGAAGGAGACTAAGATGCCTAAGACACCTATGCTTTCATTGTTCCGGCTGCTACTATTCCTGCTGGAAAAAGGCAACGTCAAACTTGCGAAAGAAACTCTAAGCGATGCAATACGCGAGTTAGAGGAACAGGAGAAAAAGCAGAAACAAGTCTTCGTAGTATTGTGCCGCACATGTACTTTCGAAAAATCGCTTCATGAGGCACCTACATCACGAGTTTGCCCAAAGTGCGGAAGAAGCACCTTAGAGATAGTCTACTATGAGGTTCAGCCTCTAAAAAATCAAGAATTTACTTACAGCGAAAGGAGGAGTTAAAAATGGAGACTAAAGTAAAAAGATGCGTTCACTGCAATAAAGTCGTCGAAGCGAGCGTATGGGAAAACCATGACGGACCCGCAATAACGTACGGAATGTGTGATAGATGTCGAAAAAAAGTAGAAATGAGGATAAAGCAGTATTGTAAATCACGGAACAAGCTGACTAACCAATTGGAAGGAGGGCAGAGATAACGAAGAAGTTTGCCCCTCCCTTTAAAGTCTGGAAAGGATGTCTAAGAGAAAAATAAATGCCAAAAACCAAGAAAGGAGATAATAATTAAATGAACAGAATAAAAAGAATAACAATAAAGCCGGTACTAAATGGGTTCTTGGTAACTGTCGGATGCCAAGAAGTTGTGTTTACGGATATCCGAACAGTTGCATACGAACTAGTCCGATACCACAAGGATCCAAGTGGTGTCGAACAAGAATATATCCGGAATGCCGTAAATCCAACAGATATAGCAAACGCAGTGACCCCAGCAGAAACACCGAAAGCAGCTGATGAAGAATTGTCAGCAAGCTAATGTTGGATGCTTCGAAGATAATCCTGGGGGTGCGTGTAGGGTTAAAACAAGCACAACTGTTGGCACAAAAAGTTGCATGTAAATAAGGAGGCAAAAAATGAAATATATTGTAGAGTTAAATATGTGTTGTTAGCACAGTCAAGTTGGTCAGTATACATATCCCCTTTGCTTCAGTGAAATCGAAGCAGGTTCTCCAAGAGAAGCTGCAGAGATATTCGCTGGGGAGGAAGTTACAAACAATATATTCGAAAACAATGTGTGGTTCTTTGATTTTGCCAATCCGAAGTATAGAAAGTTCGGAATCACGGTTGTCGGGGGCAATCCCCGTGCAGTCGAAAGAATTAGACTAAGACAAGAAAGTAGGAGCACTTATAAAGAAATAAACATAACAGCAAGTAAATTTATAGAATTATTACAGAATCAAGAGAGAAATTGAGGAGCAAATAAAGACATCAGAAGCAAAAAGGAGGCAGAAAATGACAACGAAATACTGTTATAAGGTGGTCAAAAATAATGGGCGCAACCTTGTGCCACTGACAAATCATGGTTAGCTTCTTACAAAAAGTGAGTTTTGCTATATTTCTATTTAGAAAAATAAAAGAAAAGGAGGCAGAAAATGATGATAAATTGTACACCACATTCTATTATTATTAAGATAGGAGAAAAGGAATTAGTTTTTCCTCCAAGCGGGATCATCCCGCGTGTAGCAACGATTGAGGTTCCAGCGGAAGGGATTGACGGAATCCCTTGCGTTACCCAGAGATTGGGCGAAGTGCAGGGATTACCTGATCCTGAACCTGGGACTTTCTTCCTGGTGAGCTCGCTTGTATTCCAGGCGAGCGAAAGGGAGGACCTGGTTGCCCCGGACACAGGAAAGACGTGCATCCGGGACGATCAAGGGAGAATCGTTGCTGTGACCAGGCTCATAAGAAAGGAGGTAAGAAAAAATGAGAAAGTTTGAGTTCTGGTGCTGCGGTAGTCAAGAGCACGCCTTTGTGGACGGGATCTTGTATAAGTATACAGAAAAGATCCCGTGGAAAGATCGTGGAACAATCACCTGCCCTAGTTGCTTTAGCGACTGGGACTATATTGGAAATAAAGAAAAGGAGGAAAAGGAGAAAAAGGAATAAGTTCTTCCACTAGTGAAATTGACGGATTGGAACAGTTAAAAAAAACCCCGAACCCGGGGTTTTTCTTTTTCTTTTTTTATTATGTGAGGTTAAAACAAGCACAAAACCAATTTGGAAGAACTGCCATAAGCATAACGGCAAAAAACAGGAACAAAAAATTGAGGAAAAATGAATGCCAGAAGATTTCGTAACGTGTCCGTACTGTGGTGAGAGACTTAAAACTATACACCACAAACACTTGTCTAAGCATGACAAAACAATCGACGACCTGAAGGACGAATTCCCAGGATGGAAGACTAAACCAGACTTCGTTATTGAACAACTAAAGTCTGACAAAAAAGCTAAAGAAAACACGACTAAAATTGTAAAATGCATGTATTGCAATGCAGATATTGAAGTAAATATTAATTGTTCTAACTCTGGAAACGCTTGCTACGAGTGTAAGAGCAAGGGCTTGCTAAGTCTTAACCAAGCTAGAGCTAAAGAACGAGCAGAAAAGGGACAGTTAAATCCAAGCCACGATCCAAGTGTTGTAGAAAAGAGACGGCAAAGGTGGTTGCAGAAAACAGAAGAAGAAAGACGGATAATTGCAGAAAAAAGGAAAGAAACAGTTCTAAAGAGATTTGGTGTGCCTGTTGCCATGATGAATGAAGAAGTGGCTAAGAAGTCTAGAGAAAAGAGGCTAGAAAACTTAGACAGGAAAGAGTTCGCTAAAAAGTACAGAAACTCTTACATAAAGAAGTTTATTCCAAAGTTAATGCAGAAGCTAGAAAGTTTAGAGCTAGAACTTATAGATAAAGAGTTTCTGGGTGCATCTGCAAAACACCAGTTCAAGTGCAAGAAGTGTGGCACTACATTCGTGAAAAGTTGGCGTGCTATACATCTTGGATACAAGTGCGAAGTTTGCCATCCCAGACAGAAGACAAAAAGCAAAGAGTTCAAAGAAAAAATGAAGCAGCTATGGAAAGACCCAAATAGTAAGTGGAATAAAGAAGAATACAGAAACAAGCTAAGAGAAAGAGCTCAAAATTATTTTTTGCCCAGCATCTACAAGCAACTCGAATACTTAAACTTAGAACTTGCTGACGAAAAGTACGTAAATGCACACACTAGACACAACTTTAAGTGTAAGAAGTGTGGCACAGCATTTGCTCAGACGTGGAACTCTATCCAACAAGGGTACTTGTGCCCAACGTGCTACCCGAGAAACCAGGGATACACTTCCGGAGAAAAAGAAGTAGCTAACTACGTAGAGAGCCTTGGCTTCCAAGTAATTACAAGAGACAGGAGTACTATACCACCTTTTGAGATTGACATCTTCATTCCAAGTGTTTCAGTAGCAATCGAATACTGTGGTCTGTACTTCCATAGTGAAGAGAAAAAGCCAAAAGTATACCACTATAACAAGTTAAAGAGATGCGAAGAAAAAGGTATACGACTTATAACTCTTTTCGAAGACGAGTGGATGTTTAAACGAGATATCGTCTGTAGTAGAATAAGACAGATACTAAATAAACAAGAAACACTCGAAAGAGCCAGTGGAAGAGAGTGTACGATAAGGCCGATAGACACAAAAACGAAGAACGAATTCCTCGAAAAATTTCATTTACAGGGAAGCGACATTTCTCTCGTCAGACTCGGTGCTCTCTACAAAGACAGACTCGTAGCGGTAATGACTTTTAGTAAAGGAAGCGTAGCAAAGGGAACTACAGCACAAGAAGGAATTTGGGAACTCTCTCGGTTCTGTTCTGACTACAACTACAGAACTCCAGGAGTAGCGAGCAAACTTCTAACTTACTTTAAAGAAAACTACAGTTGGAGAGAAATCTATAGCTACGCAGACCTAAGATGGTTTACTGGAAACTTGTATACAGATCTCGGTTTTGAGACAGACGGTAAACCGAGACTTAACTACTGGTATGTAAAGGGATACCAAAGAGTCCATCGTTTCAATCTCAGAAAGAAGCCTGGTGAACCAGCAGATATCCCAGAACGTGTTTTGCGAGTAAACGAAGGCTACCAAATAATTTGGGATTGTGGCAATCTAAAGTTTGTGCTTAAGAATAAAGATTTGCAAGTAGATAAACAAGAATAGCTTAAACGAGCCGAAAAAAAAGACCCAAGGATTTAAGTCCCTGGGTCTTTATTTTTTGCCACTTCCGACGATTATGTTATGTTCAGAACAGCAATCCCGTTATTCCGGACCAAAGCAGTAGCATAACGGGACAAAATCGTCAGCGTGGGAATGTAAGTTAAAGGATATGGGTGCAACACGGCTGGTACATACGGAGCATAGAAGAATATAGCCTTAATTTCTTCTACTGGCTTATACACCACTACCATTGTATTCTGAGGAACAACGGCAGAGGTCAACACTCTCCATTTCCCACCAGCCACTGTAGCAGTTCTGTACCCCAAGTCGCCATCCACACTTGACGTCCCAGTATAAGCAAATCCATTGATGTCTTCCAGAATAGCAGCATCAATTGGATTGCAGAGGATGGTATTACCAGCCTCAATATTGGTGTCAGTGTAGATCTGAGCAGACAGAGTGTTCAGTACCGGAATGATGTTTTCATGCCAGTACTTGGTTCCCCAGACGTAAGTCCCAGGCGGAGTTCTCGAGAACGAACCAGTGTGAGAAGCAGCGTTTAATCTCTGGTTCGCAGTAATTAAAGCGTTTACTAATTCCCTGTCAATGTCCAAAGCAATCTGCTGCCCAAGCAGGTTTACGATCTCAGCCTGCATAGAAACATCAAATAGAGCTCGCATATCTTGCTCCATATTGATGCTCCAATGAGCGGAGATCTGGCGATCTTTGGCATACAGACGAACTTTGTCTACAGTTAATTTCACCCTTGGGTTGATCCTATTTTCTTCGAGAGAACAAGTCACTCTAAATCTCACAACAGTCACTACCCCAGTCGCACTAGAAATTGACACTGTGCCATTCAAGTAGTCTACACGACCAGAGATCACGTCCGTGTTCGCACCAATAGTAACCGAAGATGAGAAGTGTCCTTCTACTGCTGGAACGATAGAAACTTCGGTGAAAGCTGTCCCGTCAGCGGAAACAGCAGTAATTTCGAAGTCTCTTTCTAAGTGAGTGCTTGTGGACGTAAGACCAGCAGTTGTCAGAATGTCGTAAGAATCAGACGGAACTGGAATAGTAGCAGCTACTGGAGTTCCAAAAGCTGGCCCACCAGAAATGTCAGTAGAAGTAACTGGTGCGGCATATTCGGTAGAACTGTTCGCTGGCATAAACGAAGCCTTAATGAAAGCTTTCACGCATTCGGGTTTATCCATAGGAGAAACCGTGATCGCCTCTTTAGCAACGAGCTTCGGATAGAAGACTCTCAAAATAGGCAGAGTCAAGGTTTCGTATGGATTGATCTGGAACATCGAGTTTTCCATTAAGGCTACTCGAGTATTCTCAGCCAGCTGCGTGAAGATTTCTTTGTCCCTCTTCTGCGGCAAGCTCTCCGCTAAACTGGCGACGTAAGCATTCCAAGCAGCATCGTCAGTGAGGATGAGCTTTAAATTGCCGGGTTTCGAAGGATCAACACCAGAAACTTTCTTCGTAGCCTTGTAAGCCTCAATAAGAATTTCCTTCATACTTTTTTCTCCCCTCCTTTCTTTTTTTAGTTTTTTGTTGCAAAGCTTCTTGTCCTAGCTAAGTAACGATCTAACTTATCTTCACTCATAGTCTCTACTACTTTTAAGAGAACTACAAGTTCGTTTCTTAAAGACTTACTTACTGACTTTAACGGAAGTTTTTCTATCCACTGCAATACTTCTCTAACTTTCTTCCTTCTCTTGTACTCTTTTGCGATAGTCTCTAACGCATTTTTAGTTTCTTGCAATTGTTTCTTGACTGAGACAATTTCTTTCTTAACTTCTCGTATTCTCTTGCTTCTAAGTAAAAAATCTTCTCTTAAGATTGGTCCAACTAACTTTATAACGTCATTAGCAAGAGCTACTTTTTCTTTAGCTACATCTTCAGAGATGTCTAGTATACAAGTTTCCGCTATTTTCATACTTCACCTATCTCTTCTAGCAGCTTCTCTTTAACGCTTCTGTTTTCGTTTTCGAAAAACTGGATACGATTATCGAACTCGTTTTTCAAGCGAAGAGCTTCTGAGAGTAACTCTTTTTGCTTAACTAGCTTTTGCTCAAGCTGTCTTAACCGCTCTTCTTGCTTACGACTCGAAGCAGAAAAAGAAAGCTTGCTACTAAGCCGCTTAAGTCTTGGAACTATTCTTCGTAGTAGATCTTCATTCTTTTGAATATGTTCTAGCTTAATTGAGCCGTCTAGTTCTGTTACTTTCATACTTCACCCTCACCAAAAAAAGATCCAGTCTAAGGAAAAATAGACTGGATCTGTATTATTGTCTGACTGCATCTGCTAACTCAGACTTGCTCTTACACCCATCTGTCAAAAAACTGGACCATCTTGCGTTCTACAAGCATGTCAAAATAAGAAGCTAGATAGCAGACACCATCTGGCGTACATATAGTTCCGCACTCGCTTTCTGTTATCATGCTAGCTTCAAACTTGCACTCGTTAAAGTCGACAACAGCAGACTTATGAGATGGCAAAGATACTGCGTCGTACGTAATTATTAGTAATGGTGAAGTCACAATGCTTATATCGTTCTTTCTCTGCAGCTCTGCCATACCCCTCATAGAAAGACCAATTCCGGACCTGTCCGTCAATAAACCAAGAAGAATCTTGCCATTTGGTGTATTAGTAGTTTCGAGTTCCCCAACTAGCAAATTGTTTCTCCACTCGTAAGCTCTTAGTAAGTGAGAAGCTTCTTTTAGAAGGACAGTAGTCTGTCTAATACTATCGAAATCTTCATTCCCACTAGGAACTGGATGGTCAAGTTCACCAATCATTGCTCTTCGAGAAATCCTTTCTTCGCATTTTTGCATAGCTTCTTGGAGGACGGCTTTGGGATACATTCTTTTATTTTGGTTTACTTCGTCCGCAGTTTGCAAGACCATTCTAAATATAGCTTTGTCGTATTTTTTCTTTACAACTTCTGCTTCCTGTAGAATAGCACCCTCAATTACGAACTTAGGCATCTGTTTTTAGGCCTCCTTTACCTTAACAAAACCTCTCTGTATCTCGCCTCCCCGAGTGATCGGTATATCTTCTATCTTCTTTGTAGCAGCTATTTTTTCTTTCTTCATCTTCTTCTTGTAGTATTTTCTAAGAACTGCATAAACAGCATCTAAAAACTCGTAGAAAACAACAATAATATCATCGACTTGGTCTTTGAAGTAGTTTATATTAGAAACTAGAGTCTCAAATAGCTCGATTGCTCTAGATATGTATTCTTTTAGCCTCATAAGCAACTTTTCAGTAGTTCCAGTTAGTTGTGACTCTATAGCAAGCAGTCTTGAGTAGATCTTTTTTAACTCAAAGATTCTCCCGACAATTTTAGCCGACATTGGTTCTTCAAGTGCCGGAATTGGAAGGTTGCTGCCAGGACCGTAAGTTTTAAGCATAGATACGTCTGGCTCTGCCCCACCCGAAACATCACCTGTCTCACCCTCTTCTCCTGCTTCTTCCTGTTCTGCTACTTCTTCGTCTATTTTATCTACTTTCGTACTAACAACATCAGTAGTAGATAAAGTCCCACCGAAATCCGGGCCACTTGGCAGAATTATAGGAAAATGAGTAACGAAATCAGTGTCGCCAGTATAAGTGAAGGGAACGTCTTCCCAGGGTTCGCCGATCCTTCCTACAAGCTTGCTATGCCCGTAGTACTCACTTAACTTTTGTGACAAGCTCTTTTCCATAAACATTTTTTAGTTTGCTACCTCATTTAGTAAAGAAAAACTTGAGATTACCGCAACTTAGACGATGGTACAGTCTTGTCTATCCTAAGTATTTGTTCTAAAACGCCTCTCGGCTCTTTTTTTTAAGATTCTCATACCACTACCATCTCCACTTGCGTTCTTCTACGATCTTTAAGATATTTGAAGCATCTCTATGTTTAGAGTAAGAAGACAAAAATAGGAAAATCTGTCTCTTACTAATTTTCCAAGTAAGTAAAGATTTGACAACAGTAATGTCAAGACTCTTCTCAGGAACAAGCTTCATAGCGTCCGTGTCAACTGCAAAAACTTTCTTATCTTTTGTCCAAACTAAGTTTCTTCCTGTAAAGTCAGAGTTCGTTACAAACAAGTTGTCTCTATTTTTTACTTTATTCATTCTTCCTAAAACGTCGCCACATTTTAGGATTACTTCGTCAGATTCCTGGACATTAAATACAATGTCTCCTGAAATCCACTCGCTAACTCGATAAAAATAATTTCCTTCGAACCCAGTTTCAAGAACTTTTGGAACTTCAATTCCATTCTCATTCGCAAAATTTTGGATGTTAGTTATCTTCAAATACCACTCAGAATGATTTGGGTTCAGTAAATCTAACCTAAAAGTTTTATCTGGAAGAGATACGCAATAAAGTAACTTAGACTTACTAGGGAGTTTTCTAAAACTCAGAACATTCTTTCCTAAGATCTTTTTAATTACCTCTTCCATAAAGAACTAACTGCCTCTTCCCTTCATTTATAAAAGACTTCTGGAAGAAGCCAACTCTTGAAAAAATTGGGTCGAAATATTCTTTCGTAAACTTCGGTTTTGCAGACTTAAACCTACAAATAAAATAACTAGTAATTTTAGACAATTCTGTAATAACTCTTATCTGTTCTTGATAAGAACGTTCCGTTGGCGGAGAACCTTTGTAAACACCAATGTGGTATAAAACAGCTATTGCTAAAACGTAATCGAACTTTCCAAGTTTCGAAAAATCGACTTTACAAATGTCAGAATTAATATACGTTATTTTCAACGGCTTGTTCCATAACGACTCAAAACATTCTTTGACAAATAGAGCCTGTCTATAGTGCCTTGGCGATGCCTCTATGCCAATAACCTCAGCTCCAAGCTCTGCACATTTAATAGAATACAGTCCCGCATTACATCCTAGATCTAGTATTCGCTTTCCTTCCAAAGAGCTCGGTAAAAAAGTTCTAATTCGACCCCAAACATTTTCGTCACTAGATGTTAGAGTAGTGGTTTTTATTCCGTTTATATCGATAGTTTGATACCAGTACCCAAGCTCTTTTATTTTTTTAGAGACGTATTCTTTATTTAGGAGCACCATTACACTAGTCCAGGACCAGTTGGAGGTAAAGCACCACCTAGACCGCCCATCCCTCCGCCACCACCCATTCCTTCAGGTGGCTCAGTTCCCAATGTCTGATCAATTTTCGAGTCTATCTCAGCTTTCTTTACCTCTGCCCAGTCAATATTAGGTAAGTACTTTTTCTTGGCCCAGTCCGTCGGAATACCAAGTGTGGAGAGTGTCTGCACCAGATTAGACAAATCGGACATATATTTACTCTCTCTTTCAAACTGCAAAGAACGTGGAATAGAAAACGCGACATCTACTTCTTCGAAGATAGTAGAAGAATTATCAGGATCGATTAAATCAAAAGTCTTACGAAGTAACTCAGTAATCTGAGCGCCCAAGTACTTCTGGTGATTGACGATAGTTCTGGCAAATAGAATATTTTCTTCAGCCAGAGCGGCCTTATTCGATAGGTTCTCTTCCAACCCAAGAAACGCAGGAGGAACACCTAAAGAAGCCACTATAGAGTCACGCATAAATCGCAGCTCATCGACTTTGCTTCTTACGTCAACCATACCTTCGTTAAAAGTAGCAATGTCTACATATGGTTTGCCGTCTTTTTGCGGTATGTAAACGTCTTCGAACGTAGTTATAGTAGAAGGAATAGTATCAACAGTTCCAAAAGAATCTATACTAACTTTTCTCTTTCTGAATTCTTCTTTCAGTTTTTCGATAGCAGTTTTTGCGTCTCTTGGCAGACCAACTTCTACCGTAATCTTTCTCTTTTCTGTAGACCTGTTTATCCTATGGATTGTTAGTGCAGTTTCAAGAGCTATAAGAACTTTCGAAGTAAACTGGGTTGCATCGAAAATTGACTCCCCGTATGGATAATACTTAGTAGATGGAACCATAAAGTGGACCATTTTATGCGGTGGAACGAATCTGATCGAAAGTGCTCTTGAAAAGTCTGACTCAGCTATTACTGCAGAAATAATATCTCTAAGTTCTTTGTCGTTAAAGATGTCATCTTCAATTTGAGGTATCTTTTTCTCTAGACTCTTCAAAATAGACTGGCAAATAGAGTTTACGACTTGGTTCTGTATAGCTAAATGCGGAGATATTACAGCTTCTGGAAAAACGAGATATCCAAAGCATAAAGGAAACATGTCGCTTTGTAATTTCACGACTCTCCTTGGTTCGTAGAACAGTAGATGGAGATCTTTCATATCTACTTTCTTTTCCTCTGTATCTGTATCCGAAGAGTAGTCTAATATAATCTTAACTTGTTGCTTTTCCTTACTGTTTAAGCTCACTTCTACATTAAGCTTTTCTCTAGTTCCAGTTTCGAAAGATTCTCTGTAGCCTCGATAGTGTTCCATTAGTAAAGACTTACTAGTAAGAGCTGTCTTAGTGTCTGCTATCTCACAGAAAAAGTCCCCAAACTTTAAAGTATTTTTTACAATAATATCAAGGCGTTCCTCTAGTTTAAGAGCTCGTATGACGTCTCGTACTCTACTTACTTTAGCTTCAGCTTGAACGTCGTCTTGTGTAACTTTCTTACTCTTAACTTCTAAAGAAGTTTTAGTAATATCGTCTGGGGAAAGAATGTTGTCTGCAAGTACATTTAGAGCTCTGTGACAATAATTTATGTTACCAACGATAGCTTCATAACTCTTATATCTCATTAATCTACCGCCTTGCCCTAGAGCAGCTGGAGAACTACTTGTAGCAAAGAAGCTAGGTTGCAAATCAACTTGACTCGTCTTAGCGATTAGAGACCTTACTAACTCAATGTATCCGTTCCTACTAGCTTGCGATCTGTACGCAGAAATATCTTTAATTGCTTTATCAAGTTTCGTGTCTATGTCTTTCGTCTTCGTTCCAACAATCGACGTTTTAAGCTTAGAGAATATGTCTTTCAGTGGCATTTAATAGTCTCCCTCTCACTTAGATTCTAACTTTCTGATCTGCTTCTGCACTCCTTCCATATAGTCTTGAATTTTCTTTCTGCACGTCATTGGGTCGTCAGATTGAGAGCACTTTGAAAGTGATGCATTCAGATAAGATAGTTTAGCTCTTAGAGCGTTAATTCTAAACTGTTTTAGACATTCTACCTTCTCTGCCCCTGTTTTTCCTCTACATGCTCTAGCTACGGCTGAGAAATACTTTTTGTAAATAGCAATCGCAGCTGCTATCGCTCCGCTAGCAACAATTAGTGACCCCTTTTTCGCAATGGCAAACTGTTTCGTTTTCTGCAAATGTTTCAAGATAATGTCTCTAACACCATGTTCTGTAGTAAGAGCCTTAGCTCTTACTTCGTCACGTATTCTCTTAAACAATGAACTTTTAATTATTTTGCTTAACTCTGGATGCTTCTCTAAGAGTACTGCTCTGTCTTCACTTGAAGCAAGAATATATGTAATAACTTTTCTCATGTTCCTTAAGAATAGCAACTTCTGCAGTTCGCCTTGCTCTCTTAAATAGGTTTGCTTGAGGTCTTTTAGATACAATTCAATAAGCCTCTCATATCTCATTTTTTAAGCTCCTCCCGTTATAGCTTCTGCTGCTTTTTTATCTTGTATCTGTCTCTTTACGACAGAGATATTATCAAGTTGACGCTGGATTTGTGGTTGCAACTCTTGTATCTTCTTCCTTAATTTCTCCCTGCATTTATCTGGATCTTTCTGCTTTGGACATTCTCTCATTAATCTCATAAAGAAAGAAGCTTTACTCCTTAAGAACTTTAGTCTCGCTGTGTAAACGCATAACTTATGTTCGTCTGTGTCTTTGTAAATACCGCATCTTCTCAAGTCTTTGTCGAACGCTGCTCGTAAAGTTCTCCATGCAAGAAATAGAATTTTGTCTACAACTAGTCCGAAAAGTACAAAGAGACCTAGTGCTGCAATACCTTCGTCAACAACTGTTGTCGACTCTGGTAAAGCTTCAGTAGACTGTTTTTGCATCTGCAAACTTAGTAATTTAGACTCAAGTTCTTGTATTTTAGCATCAAGCTGACTTCTACACACCTCTGGATTAGCTGCTTTAGAAGAACACTGAGTTCTAGCCGCTTTTAGCAATCTTATTTGCTGTTCTAAAGCACGAATTTTCTCTCTCAAAATGCACAGCTTTCTCCCTGGTCCCGCTGAGAAAACACCGCACTTTCTAGCAGCTTGACTAAACATCGCTTGAGCAAGTCTCCACGCTGTCCATGCACCTGGAACGAGAGCCAGATACCAACTGATACTTGCTTTTGCTGCGGCTTTAGCAGTAGTAGCCACAGCTTTGGGCGCTAGTTCTTTACCCACAGTTCGAGGCGAGAAATATGCAGCTGTTCTTCTGGCTGCTCCTCGAGCATAAGTAGCAGTAGCTCGAGCTAACCGCCCAGCTACACCCTGCTCATTTAAGTAAGAAAGGTAATCCGAAAGAAGGTCACTCATTGTTTTGCTGCTCCACTCTGCTGAGATTGTGAATCAACTTCTAATTCGGAAGACATAATCTGCTCTTTAATCTTCTCTCTAACTGCATCATCTTCTATTCGAGACTGAAAGTACTGCAAAATATTAAAGAAAAGAGTACTTCTATCTCCGTAAAACGAAGAAAGTTCATTAGTTAACTTTGGACCAATAAGCTTTAACACTAAGTTAGCGAAATCCGTACAACACACTGAGAAAGTCTGCTCATCTATCTTCATTCCTTCGAGTGAGTAGACGAGAATTCTTTCCTTATAGATAATCTCGTACGCTTTTGACATGTAGTATTCTAGCAAAGTAGCATAAGAATCAAAGTTCTTAACCATCTCTAGTTGCCTTTTTTGAGAAATAGCACTCTTCACTAGAAAAGCTGCTAACGCAGCGAGAACAGAAAAACTAGTTACTATATATACTTCAAGCATTTCTAAATTTCCTCATCTGTAACAATGTCTTCTTCTTGTTTCGGTTTTACATTCTTGATGCTAATCCATAGAACCTTTGACGGTCTTAGGAGCACACTGGTTTCGCTTGACTCTAATAGAACCACATTCTGGGCAGAAAAGATCTTAGACAACTCTTTTATGCACTCTTCTAACGATGTATTATCTTCGTCTGCTATCTCGATTAAACCGTTTTCTTGTGCAATCGTTATCTTTCTCACTATAAGATCTCCTTCCCAGAGAATTCTTCAAGACGATTGTACATTTCTTCTAACTCTTCTATTTTCACTTCTAAAGTTTTCTCTTGTAAATTATGCTTACTCTCTATATTCTTTGCTTGTTCTTTTAGACTTCTTTCTTGTGTATTACCCTCGTACTTGCTTTCTACGTTCTTTAACTGTTCTTCAACTCTAATGTTTTCAAGTGGTTGGCTTTCCTCGACTATCCTCAAGGGAGCTCTTAAAGCAGCTAGTGCTTCTTTGTTCTGTTTTGCTGTGAGATGGAAAGATTCTTTTCTGAAAACGTTGCCAGATCTGACATCCACTCGTTTTCGCGGTCGATGTAAAACTTTTTTCGGCTGTACTATAATTAAACTAGGCTCTCTATCTTCGTCTTTCAGCACTTTCGCTTGGTAAACTTCCGTGTGTTGTATTTCTACTCTCGCTAAAGCTTTAAGAGAGTTTAAGTCAGAAGTAGAAACTGTTGCTTCGAAGGGAGTACGAACAAGCTTGTTCTTGAAGAAGATAGTTCCGCCATTTGTAACTCTAATCTTGAACTTCGTCTCAAAATCGTTGCTCATACAAGATTCGAAAAAAAAAGTGGATTCCTGAGAAACCAGAAATCCACTTGAAACTCTTTTTTTTGCTAAGAAGCTACCTTGAGAGGTTATTCTTCCTCTTCCTCTTCCTCAGGCTCTTCTTCCTCTTCTTCTTCCTCTTCTTCTTCCTCTTCTTCAGGTTCCTCATCCTCTTCTACTTCTTCTTCCTTCTCTTCTTCCTCTTCTTCCTCAGGCTCTTCTTCCTCTTCAGGTTCCTCATCCTCTTCTACTTCTTCCTCAGGTTCCTCATCCTCTTCTACTTCTTCTTCTTCCTTCTCTTCTTCCTCTTCTTCCTCAGGCTCTTCTTCCTCTTCAGGTTCCTCATCCTCTTCTACTTCTTCCTCAGGTTCCTCATCCTCTTCTACTTCTTCTTCCTCAGGCTCTTCTTCCTCTTCAGGTGCCTCAACTTCTTTATCTACGTCTAACTCTTCTTCTTCCTCTTCTTCTTTTTCAGGCTCTTCAACTTCAATCTGTTCTTTGAAGATTTCGAAAGCTTCTTCTAACTCTTCGTCGCGCGGAGTTTTCAGTGGGCCAAGTTTAGACTCAGAAGTTTTCTTTTTCTTTTCTTCTTTCTCTTCTCCTTCTTCTTCTTCCTCTTCCTTTTCTTTCTCTTCTTCCTTTTCTTTCTCTTTCTCTTCTTCTTCTTCCATTTCAGCTATAAGACGCTCGAGGACAGCTTCTTCTGCCACAGCGCCAGCTACATCAGCTGGTTTTGCCTCCTCTTCGTCTTCCCCCACTTCAACACCAGCCTGTGCTCCAGTTCCACCGCTTATCTGCTTTTCTGCTCCAGGAAGCTCGTCTTCTGTCAACTCTTTTTCGATGTCTTTCTTAGTAGCTTCCACATCTTCAGGCTCTTCTCCCGTCTTGATTTCGTTCTTCTCTTCTTCAGGAACAGGAACTCCTTCTTCACTTTCTTCTCTAAAGTAATATCTCTCGAGAACAGAAGCTATGTCTGAGGGTTCGTTAGTTTTCAGTTCGGTACTACCATCGAAAGTGAGGATAGAGTCGATCATTGGACCACGATAATCTAAACTCTTCGCATCATATTCCGCAATAGCTTCTTTTAGCAAGTCAATATAAGACACTTTTTTCATGTTTTTATCCTCCTACTTTTACGAAAAAAAGCGAGATCTGCTCTTTCGAGTTTATTATTTGTTCTTTGCTAAACTACTCTCGAAGGCAAAAAACAGATCTGATCTAGAAAGACGAAATCTCTCTAAAACCTGTAAATGTAGCCACAACTTCATCTTTATCAGCTCTCCTCTCTAACTTGTATCCATTTAGAAACTTAAATCTAGAAAAGTCTACTCTAAACTCTAAAGCTACGTTCGACCTGCCGCTTCTGTTTTTACCAACTTTCATATGGATAAGTTTGTCGTCAGATGGATCTTTATTTAAGAGACAAACGCAATCCGCGTGTTCTACCTTCTTTATCGACTCAGACACGTGGTCTAAGAATAAGGACCTAGCATCGTTTACTCTATAAACGTCTCTATTAAGTTGTGTGGCAGTTATAACTGGAATATTGTAGCTAACAGCCAACGCTTTTAAAGCCAGAGTTATATAACCCAGTTCTAGCCTGTACATGTCAAACTTGACGTTCGTTCGTAATAAGTCTAAGTAGTCGACAAAAAGACCAGCAATCGAGTCTTTTCCGTAGTCGATTACTACATCGTCGAGAGCCATCATTAGATCAACTACACTGACTGTCATCGGCGGGAAGTACTTCATAACTATAGTACTATTAGTCTTGTTCAAGTGATTTACAATATTATCCCTAATCTCGGCAGCACCCTGTCTTGGGTCTTTGCTGCTAAGGCTTTGTAGCACTTCCACAAGAGTTTTGTCAAACAAGCACTGGTAAGTTCTTAGCAGAGCTTCTTCTATTGTATTTTCCAGCGTGACGTAGACATAAACTCTTTTCGGACTTTTTAGAAAAACTTTGTCTGAAGTTGCGGAATTAATAATAAAGTTATTTAGCAAAGTCGACTTGCCAGATCCAGTACCTCCAGCGAAGACATAGAGTCTAGATGGTTCGAAACCACCGTTAAATACTTCGCCATCAAGAACACTAAAACCAGTCGGTGTTACGTTAACAGTTTCGTACTTCTTCTTTATAAGAGCCACAACATCTGAGTAGTCGTCTTTTCCTAAGTCTAAAGATGACGAAGCTTCTATAGAAACGATACGACTTTGCTCCATCAAGTTTGAGTACAGAGATCTAACTACTTCTTCGTAGTCTTGGATAACTTCATCTAATGAGTCGAACGAGCTATCTTTTATGCTCGTTACGAGATCGTTTAACTTGTCGAAGTTTGACAGCAAAAATATTAACTTCCTTCTTAACCTAACCTGATTTATGTTGTCTAGTAATGCTGAGTCGCCAAGTTCCTCTGTATGCTTTGTGTAGAGGAAGTCCAGCAATTGCTTATTCTTGCCACTGACAACAATACTATCTATTACATTCTCTGGATTTTTTCCTTGCTCAAGCATCTCACATACCGACCGCAAGCAGTCGAATTTTCCTTTTAGGAAAATCGGTATGTCTGCACCTTGTTCTTTTTCGTAAAAATCGAGAATTTCTATTATGTCTCTATAAAGATTCTTGTTCCTGCGGATTTTCGTTGTCTTATTTAAAGCAACAGAGAAACAGGAATTCAGGAACGACTCAGTAATCATTTCTTCTCCTTTTACAAAGTGTAGTACTCGTCTTCTTTAAGCAAATTAGTAAACTCATCTGACGATAAGTACTGTTCTACTACCTTTCGTACGTTGTTAGTTTGCAAGTCTTCTAACAGTTCGAGAGACCTTGTAAGCACACTTGTTTTCCACTCTTGTTTTTTCGTTCTCTTTCCGTAGTTTACCTTAATCATCACTTCGTCGAGAGCTGGACCAAAACTCCACTTGGGATCCTTTTCGTACAAGTCATACAGGGCTGGAGATATCTTCTTAGCATAATTCTCTACCAGAGAAAAGAATCTCAAAACATAAAGCATAGAGTAAACTGCTACATCTTTAAAGAGTGCACCTTTCTCATCGTAAATAGTGTCTCTATTTAGTGGTTTGAAGTTATACTCTGCCGCCATCTGCTCTAACAAGTCAAGAAAAGTTTGCAGTACTGTCTTCTTGGTTTCCTTTACCATAAACTCTAACATACTACTTTTTAAGCAAAGAGTTATTATAGTACCGTCTTCAGTTAAGTGGTGGACGTTTCTTGCTATCAGAAATCCCTTAAAAACTCCAGACGAGTCGTACGTAATGTTTACTTTTATTCCAAGTCGTTTTTCTATGTGTATTTTCAGGATCTCGTACGTAATGATGTCCCTGTATGTAGAGCCGCCAAGAACATGAAAGTCTAATTCTTTCATTCCACAGGATAGAGCGTGCTTCAGTATTACTATTAGTGGGATGACGTAAATGATGCAAGGTAAACCAATTCCAGAACTCTTCGTTGCTACAATTCCTCCAGTTCCGAAATGGCTGAACTTAGGAAACAAGTCGTTCTCTTCTAGAATTCGCGAGTACACTTCCCATAGTTTCGGAGTTCTAAAGTGATGGACGTAAATAAGTTTAGACCGAACGTCGTCTGGTAAGCTCGCAGCTTTCAGATAAGACTTGAGGTTCAGTTCGTAAACTTCGTCAAACGAACTAAAAGCCGTGCATCTGGGTCCTGGCGGAATGTCGAGAGTAAAAGCTCTGTCAAAAACATTGGAATACTCTAGTAAGAAGTTATGGTAGCATTCTATGAGGTCGTCTACTTGGTTTGCACTAACTTGCCCAACACTTACTTGGTAGCCACCGCTGTCTACATAAAACATTGACTGGTCAAATAACCCTGTGCTTCTGCATTTCTGCAATAACTCAGCTTCTGACTTTGCATAGTTCTTAAAACTTTTTCTTCCCGATACACCTCCACCGAAAGAGTGCAAAAACTTATTACAAGTTTTCGAAAAGAACTCGGAAACCTGCTGCTTAGTAAAGTTGTCGTTCTCTAAAGTAAATTTGTCTATAATAGAAGATAAAGTTTCGAAACCAGCACATACATATTCACATGCCATAGTTCACCTCTTGCTTAATACCTTCACTCGCATCTCGCTCATAGAGTATACAATAAACTTCTGGTTCTTTTAACACGATATAAGTTTCGTCTTCTACAACAAATGTTTGACCGCCAAATCTAGCAAAGACTACAATATCTCCAGGTGATATTCCCTTTACTTTTTCTCCAACTGATATTACTCTACCAAATTTGTTAGGTTCTTCTTTTACAGCAGTCGAAGGTAAGAGTATACCGCCTTTCGTTATTCTCTCTTGCTTTGGAATCTCTTTAACAATCACGTGGTCATTTATAGCTACTACTTTCATCTTTTCTCCTCCTTACCTACGTGGTTTCTTGTCGGCTGCTGGGTCATACCCAGGGCCGTACTTCTTCTTTAAGTATTTTTCGAGTTTCATCTGCTCTCTTCTTAGTCGAGCTTGGTTCTCTGCTCGCTTCCTCTTCTTTCTTTCACTTGGTTTTTCGTACGCTGACCGTAAGAGAAACTCTCTTTCTATACCACTTTTCTGTACTTTCTTCTTAAAGCGCTTTAGCAGAACTTCGAAAGATTCTTCCTCTTTTAAAACTGCACAAACGCCTTTGGATTCCTGACTTGGGTCTATGTATTGTTCTCTTAAAGCCAACTCCATCTCTCCTTTCTATTAGACAAACCCGAAAATAAGGTGGTTTCGTGAAGAAAAGTTTACACTATAAGACTGACACAACTCGAGTACATGCGGGGCGTTCTTAATTATCTCTTCTCTCGTTTTGCCCTCAGGCATTAAGTAGATCCTATCTCTTATATCTATTTCTTTTTTGTTTAGTACTGAATCAAGAAAAGAGATTTCGTACTTTTTCAAAGTTGGAGCAACAAGCTTTATAAATATTCTGTTGTCTTCTACAATCTTCTCAACTAACGCAAGAGACCAAATTAGCTCTTCGTCAGAAAAAATCTTGGGAGACCACACAAACTGTACGTTTCTTCTGCTCACTTCACCCGCTAACTTTACAAGATTGTATCCGTTCGTTTCCACATTTGCGAGAGGATACTTTAGTCTAGTAAGCAAAGTATAAGTTTGTCTATAGTTCTCTTCAAACGTTGGTTCTCCGCCGGTAACCATAATACCACATTTCGTTCTACTTACGGTTGCTTGGATCTGGTTAAGAGTATACTCAGCTTCTTGAAGTGCTTTCATCTTTACTTGAGTGTCACAAAAGTAGCATGGAACCTTACGACTACAAGTCTTGAATCTAAGAATGAGCATTAGCTTACCAGCGGATGGACCTTCTCCTTGCCAAGACAAAAAGTTCTCAATTAAGTTTACTTTCATACTTCCTCCCTTCTTTTTTTTTGTTCTAGATACTAAGTATTGTTTCTTCTACTTCTACAAATGGTTGAAGCAGTAAAGAATATCTATCGCGCCAAGAAAACTTTAGCATAGCTTTTATATCAGGAACGAAGAAATTTGGCAATCGTGGTTCTTCGTCTGGAATTGCTATTTCTTCTATTTTCTTTCCTTTTGCCAAAAACTCTTTGTCATACTTTTCTACAACTTCTTTCGGTGCTCTTTCCACATCTATTCCATCGAGTTTAAATAAGTATCCTCTTGATCCCGGGCCGAAGGCGTGATACATTAAAGAGTTCCAAGTTTGCATAGCCTTAACTCCCTGTGGAACTGTCTTGTAGTCACTTACCTTTTTTGTCCATGTAACTGGTCTAGCAATATCTTTACTACCGTTCTTAATTTTTTCGATAAAGTCATTCTCTTTATCCTTAACGAAGTCAAGCACTCTCTTAATCGAGAGCTCTTCTGGTTTGAGTATTAAGTCCAAAAGTTGTTTTATGCATTCTTTTGAGTAACTCGGATAATCACTTCTTCTAGTTTCTAGACCCATTGATCGTACTTCATCTACTTTTCTTCCTTCCTGAGAAACTACGTAGTTAGAGTACCTTTTCTTAGCTAGGTAGATGCCTCTCTTAATAACTAGTTCGTTCTTTAGTTCTAGTCGATTAAACTCAGGCTCCACATTGTGTCTTGTCACCAAAGATGGAACTACTTCATTATTTAAGAACTGCAATAAAAGAGTGTTTATGTGGTTAACTTGCTCTAGCTTTTCTTCTACAGACCCTTTCTTCAGTAGAGTTTCGTAAGTTACAAATAAAGAGTCAGTGTCTCCAGCCACTACATTTGGAGTCTTACATTCTAAATCACCGTACATTTCTCGACAACTAATTGCTACTTTAGAAGAGGGCTGAGCACCCGTCTTCAAAGCTTCTATAAAGTTATTGCTAGCTACTAAAGCAGTTTTCATAGCCTCTTGACCGCTTAAAGTAATTGTTCTCGCGCAGTCTACGTTAAAGAACCTGAATACGTGATTTCCGAGAGCTCCGTACATCGCATTTGCAAGAATCTTATAAACGTTTTGCCTAATATTATACATCTCTTCCAAGTTCTTTTCTTGCTTCTGCTTAGCTTCGAACATCTTTTCCTTATAAATCTTTCTCGAAGACAGAAGCATCTCCAAAATCTCTGAGTAAATAGAAAGCTCTTCTTGATGAGGCTTAAAAAAGCAACCGCTAACTGTAGCTATCAAGTTCTTTTCCTTAACTAACTTATAAAAGTCGTCTCTAGACATTTCCGAAATCGACGTATTGTAAACTGGATCTAGTACTACTCTAACAGTTTCTGGAAGCTTCTCAGGCTCGTATAAAAAAGTATATCCATCTTTGTACTCAGCAAATTTTAAGACTAATGTATTAATTCCAATGTTGTAAGTCATTATTAAGCTAGGATACAAGGACGTGAAGTCGAAGTCTACTATAAACTCATGGATACCAACTTCCGGCTCTTTTACATAAGCTCCCTCAAAAGCTCCCTCACTTTCATGAATGTCTGCATTCTTAGAAGCAATACCTTTTTGCTTTAAGAAAGAAACTATTAGAGAGTCAACTAAAGAAAGAGTTCCAGTTGCCGCTCTAAGACTACACTTACAAACTCTCCTTAGCTCATTTAACAATGAGATGTGTTTTAGTTTTTCTTCGAGTTTTTCTAGCAGTTCTACGTCTCTAATGCAATAGTGGATAGCCACTAGCGGAGAATGTTTGTAAGTCTCAGAAAAAGAGCCAACTTCTAACTTAGTTTCTCCAAGCTCTAACTGGGCGATAGTAGCTAATCTGTAATTTTCTCTCAACCCTTGAGTCAAGTCTCTATAAAGTTCAAGCTGATCCACTACATTTATACCACCAATGTCAGCATAGTTCTGAGATTCGTCTATATCTACATCCCCGAACTTAGATATTCTAGAGAGAGGAATACCAAGAGCTTTACATCTATTGTTAATGTAACCAAGGTCAAATCGAACAACATTCCACCCAGATATGATGTCTGGATCTAGCTCGCGGACGTCTCTTATAAACTCTTGCAACATTTCTCTTTCAGTCTTAAAGACGAAGATAGTTTCAGAAGGTTGTACTGCTTCAGTCTCTGGAGAAACTACTTTTGGATCTAAGCAGTAAACTTTCTTTCTTCCAGCGAATGAAGTACATATTATAACAATCGGATCTTTTGCTAAAGAAACGTCTGGAAAGTCCTTTTCTTTTGAGAAGACCTCAATATCTAGAAACAGTATATTAAGATTAGTGTCAGAAGGGTCTCCTTTAGACTGAAGATAATAGTCTTGAACATGTTTTGTAGTAAGCTTTAGGTCCCCTTCGAAAGTTACGTCATTTTTGAGCTTATACTTAGCAGAATACGGAATCGAAACTTGATTTAAGTCCTTGTAGTCAGCGAGCTTCTTTGGATACGAGCTTCCAGAAGCTTGGTAGCAAACGTACTTGTCGCTTTCTTTATGGTAATGCTTCTTGTTATCTTTGTCTCTGAAAATGTAGAGAATCTGTTTACTGTTCTTTAAAAACTGGACGTCAACAAGTCGAAAGTCTTCACTGTAGAATTTTTCTGGAATCTTATAAAAGAAGACTCCTTTCTTAGTTTCTACTACCTTTACTTCTTGCTCAACTTTCTCAATACCCAAGAATTCTGCTACTTTCTTCATATCTGAGTCGAAGGTTGGCTCAAACGATGGAGACCTATTTACGAACGACGGATGTACAGTTAGGAATGTGTCTATATTCTTCCACTTATAGAATTGTCCTCTTAATGTTGTAACAGTCCCTCTGTAGTCTGTAGTAATTGAGAAAGCTTTCATTGGTGTTGCACCCATCAGGACTAATAGCTTGGGATTACACGCTTCAATAATCTTAAAGCAGTTTTCTTTGCACAAGTTAATTACTGAGTCGTCTGGATTTCCAGTTGTTCCATCTTTCTTTATAGTCTGGCATAACACTACATTCGTCAGCAAGTACTTTAGTTTGTCGATCTTGTACTTCTTCATGTACTTCCTGAAAAGTTGTCCAGCTCTACCAACTAATGGAACTTCTTTTTCTACTTCTTCTTTACCAGGGTTTTCTGCTACAAATATAACTTCTACTTCGTCTACGTACTCAGCATTCGTTTCGAGGATGCATGAGGGCGCATCTAGTAGCGGGCAAGACATGCAGTCGGCAAACGATTTCTTTATACTTATCATTTTCATCACCAAGTTTTTGTTCTAAGTTACTCTTGACTTAACTATATATATTCCTTCTTGAAGCAAAAAAAAAGAAGGAGGAAAAAATATGCAAAACCTAACAGAAGAAGCCGCGAAGTTTTTTGGTATTAGCCTATCTAGCAAAACTTTAGTGGCCGATATTTTTCAAGCTTATGAAAACCGGCCAACAACAAACACGTCAATTATGTGCAAAAACATTCTTCTAGCATACGCTATCTCACTTCTAAAAAAGTATCCGAAAGCGATTATAAAAGTTCCAGTCCACTTTAACTGCCACCACTGTAAAGGGACTGGATTCTTTCCCAAGGTAGTCGACAGGAAAGTAGAAAAAATTTTCATCTGCCCGGTTTGCGCTGGGACTGGTAAACAATTGAAAGCTCCAGTCAATAACCCAGTTCTAACACCAGAGATGGCTCAAAATCTGTACAAACGGCTCTTCCCTGGAGTTAGAAGAGCTGTAGTATTCTAAACTCACTGCCGGGTAAAAGTGAAGTTCTTTTCTATAAAATCTTTCACTCTTACCCGGCTCTCTCTTTTTTTCGTCTCTTGCTTCTCAGGACTTTCTAAACCAAGAGAAGCGTATACTGACTGCTTCTGTGGTGATTCCTCTATAAAGGAGCACAAAAGAGAAATGTCAGAGTTCTTCAAGACTGGCATCTTCCTTCTCAAAGCTTCAAACAACTTCGTGTTCCTTTGCTTAGAGAAGAAAGGTATTGACGACCTCTTAACCTTACAATCTATAACGCACTTCTTAATAAACTTAAAGAGGTCTTCTTTTTCCAAATACCTAACACCAATATTGTTAAAGTATTTGTTTAAGAAGCAGTTTAAAGCTCCATGCTTGAGAAAGAGAGAAATAACGAACGTGTGCGTTATAGGACTATTGTACGCTAGACATACTTTCGGTACTGGAGTGCTTAAGTTTGAGTCAAATAGCCAGTCGAAGAACTCTTTAAACATATTTCACTCTCTATTCTGACAGAATTTCTCTACTTTTATTTATTTTTTCTTCCCTTACTTCTTCGTTTCTCTTTCTCGCTTCTTTAACTCTCTTTCTTCCAGTGAAAGTCTTGTAACCCAAGACGTAAGCAACTCCAAATGGGACTTCCTCATTAAAGTAGTAGTACGTCTTTTTTCCAACTTTTTCAGTTTTCACAAACGCTCCCAAAGCAGATCTGCGAGTAATGTCTTGCAACTGACGTCTAACTCTTTGTGGTGGTGTGTCAAGCACTGACGAAATATCGCTAGCTGAAAGCTTTTCACCAGACTTTAATAGCAAAAGAACCTTGCCGTACAGTGTTGTAAACGGAGACTTCTCTGGCATAGTGATGCACTCTGGTAAGTACTTTCTGAAAATTGCAATATCTTCCAATGCTTTCGCAATGTTTAACTTCTGCATCTCGTTATTCTCCTTTCATTATGTTAGTAACTTCTTTAAAAAAGTTCTTCACTAGCTTCCTGTTTAAGAGCTTCGGAACTCTATCTGGGTGTTTTAAGTATCGTTCCAAAATTTCTACTAACTCTTCTTCGTTATCGTACCTATAGTTTCTGTTTAAAAGCTCTGGAAAGCAAAAGTCATTCGGAACTACTGGTATTGTCTTATTTAGAATAGCTTCCATTACCGAGTAATTGAAAGTATCTTCTTTACTGGTAACCAGAAGAATTTTCGCTGACGACAGAAACTTATAGTACTGAGACCAAGTCGTCACATTAGGTCTAATAATCTTTCCGAACTGAGCTTCTATATGCTTTTCGAGCTTCTTGTTCACTTTCTGTACAGACGGCCTAGCTACGGAAACTATATTGAATAGTTTAGGTTCTCGATAAGTTCTAAAGGGTGGTCTCGGCAAACCAACAACTTCAATATTTGGCCAACCTAGCTTTTCCTTATGGTAATTAGTAGATACAAACACTTTGTCAAAAAGCTTTGCAGACCCAGTCTCCATACGCCACTTACTTCTTCTAACTGGTTGGAAGTAATCGTAGCGATTTTTGCTAGTTGCATGACAAAAAGCAAATGTTTTCTTAGGTCTCTTATGGTGCAAGACACAAGAGAAGAACCCTGGAAAAGAAAGGTCAGAAAGAAACAGAGTGTCATTCTTTTTCAATTCCAGAGACAAATATTCTTTTATTTGCAAGAGCTCGTGCACAATAGAAGAGTATACGGGTGCGAACAAAGGAGATGGTCTATTTACTTGCTTTTCCCAGTCCTTTGTCTTTTCTAGCCCCCGCAAAACTACTACTTCGTTGTAATACTCTCTAAAGTACAACGGGAAGAATTCAAACCACCACTCTTGGTAGCGCATGGGAGTCGGAAGCTGTGGTACGAAGATTAGTCTAGACATTGTAGAACCTACACTTTCTTATCTACAAAAAGTCCTTTCCGAGATTCAAGGGCTTTCGAGTAAAGTTTCATGACTTCTTCGAAATCGATATCGTTGGCTACTTCTTTCATTGACTTTTCTTCGTATTCGAGGAAAACGTCTTTAAACACTTTTTTCTCGAGATAGATAATTTTAATAGGTTTTCTCGACATAAATACCATACCGAAATCGAAGATTGCTCCTGGCGACCTCTGGTCCCACCAGAAGAATGCGACGTCACACCAGTCAACCAAAGACCGATTGTAGTCACAAACATCGTAAGCAGACATGTTCGGGAATCTGTCGAAAGCTGGTAATCTTACTAAGTGCCCCATTCTAGTCAGAACGTCTCTCATCTCTAGCATCTGCCCCATATAGTTAGTTGAGCCGAATAGAACTATCTTCTTCATTTGCACCTCCCTTTCACATAAGCCATTTAATTCTTCCTTCGAACAAGAAGTACTTGTAATCGTACTCCCACAATGACGACTTATTCGGATAGTAGTTATTTAGAACTCGCAGTTTCAGGGTCGAATCTTTTACTCTGTGGATGTAGGGAGCTAGCATATTAGTAGTGTAAAAGACTACATCGAACCCTTGTCTAAGTAGTTTTTCACCGAACGCCCCTTGGAATCTGTGCTCAGGATGTACTTCATAAACTGGGTCTGGAAAGTAGAAAGTAAATAGCTCACTTTCTCTTATAAAGGCTTTAGGAAGAGTCGGTGAAAAAGTGAACTCCGAAATCTTTGGCCACAAAGGTGGAGAGCTAGGTTCGACAATCCTAGCTCTACAGTGGACTGGTGGGTGTTCGTTAGTATAAACGACAACTGAGTCTTCACTAGCTAGTAGAACTTCGAAACAACCAATTACTTCGTCATCATAGTGTGGGGCTACTACACATGGTCTTCTCTTTCTTTTCGAATGCATTCGCTCTCTCCTTCGAAACTTCTATGCTATTTTGTTCACCCTGGCGAAGATTGTTTCTTACATTGTTCTACTACTTCTTCTGCAAACTTCGTAAATTCTTTAGCTTTTGCGTAAGCTTCGACTTCAAATCGGTTATGCAAATATGCTTGTATCACGTTCCTGTACTTAAGCAAGTTCTTTAAGGAACTAGCAATATACTTAAGAAGAAATAGTAGTAAAGGTGTGTCTTTTTGCTGCATAATATGCACTAACTCATGGCTAAGCACTGAGTTCTTAAAAGCTTCATCTACTGAACCACTAAGAAAAATATATGGGTACAAAACCACCGCTTCGTAACCAACTTTTCGCGGAAAAGGGTGGTTTTCAAGCACGAAAAAACTAGTACCATTGACGTTACACTTGTACTTCTTCAATATTACCTCCTTCTATATCTTCGAAGAAAACTGGAAAATCTTTCTTAAAGTTCGTCAGAATGTCTAGCATTAGGCTTCTCATTTGGGGGTGCGCCCGTTTGTCAGTTCGAAGTTTTAGAATGTGTCTCCATTCTCTTAAGTTAGCTGTCGTTACTATTTCAGTTTTCAAACTGTTAGGTAAGACCGATCTAGCTTGCTGTGGTTGCTGCCCCAAGTTAAGTAAGCGGAAGTAGGAATCTTCAGCGACTTGACATGCAGTAAACCACTCGAGATACTGAACTTCAAGAAGTGAAATTTCATTTGAAGATGAGCTTCTTAAGAATCTGATTTTGTCAGTATCTATATCGTAGAACCAAACTGGAAGGATGACAGTTATTTCGTTACCAAATCTGTCATTCGAATAGTTACAGTACCGAGTACTTTCTTGAGAATATGAGCAGATCCTGTGTCTTACCAATTCATGAGTAACTCCTCGGTCTGTAATAATCCGAAGAGAGATACTGTAGTGCTCTAAAACAGAGTGATGTCCAGAAACTATTAGTCTCCTAATAAAGTTCTCTTTTTCTTCGAGAGAGTCACTAGCAGAATTACTTTTATAGCAAGTCCTAGCAGCCGCTTCGATTAAAGCTAACGCACTACTGTACGAATGCTCACTTTCATACTTCCAGTATTGCTTAATAACTTTCATTTTTTCTCCTTCTGTTCGCAAGAGACAAACAAGATTCTATGGCTAGGAACACCAATCGACGTGTGTTCTAGCTTCAAGAAAAGCCCTTCGACTAGTATTCTTTTAACAGTTATACCGATATTGTCATCGTCGGCATCAAATTTCACACCAGAAACTCTATTTTCCTCATCTAGAAATTTCACTTTTACAATTGCCATCGCTAACCTCCTCTTATACATGTGGCATTGTATTTATTATTTGGTAGAGTTCTAACTTACAACTAAGGTGTGTCATAAAGTCTCCGAATAAAGAAGAAATCCACATTTTATCGCAATACCATAGCACAGCTACCCCTTCTACGCACCCTGTCTTCTTTTTATCGTAGTAATCTATTATGTTTTGGGAAACGAAACCAGTAACATCTCTTAGTGACTGAATATCGTTTTGCATCATTCCGTTTTCTCTACACTTTTCTAAAGAAGCATGCACAACTTCGTCAAGGTCGGAAAGAGATTCGTCACATATTATACCAACAAATAGCGGCCAACCTTCCTTAACTTGGTACTTCCTGACAATCATTGGACTATAGTGTTTGTCTAACAATTTAGTAGCTACTTTTTTAGAACTAAGCTTCATCATTGTTCTCCTTTCTTATTTTTTTACTGACGAAGAATATTTGAAACCCAGTCGGTAAACCCTTTCCCATTACATGTTGGGCAATTCACTTTGTCGGCAAAAGTTTTGCTCCTCTGTAGTTCGTTGCCTTTCCAAACGTAGAAAGTCGTTACTTTTCCACTTCCTTTACACTTACGACACAACTCGAAATTAGTAAACCTACGAATGAATAACCTGACCCAAAGAGCTCTAAGCATCTTTTCCTCCTGATGCAGCCATTGTAATAACGTCATTTAAGCAGTCAGCTATAAATTCTGGTGAAGACGAACTATCAAATCGCAAGAAAAAGTGTGCGGACTTTGCAATCATGGGATTTATGTCATACCTTTCATCTTCTTGAGAAAACCTTGAGTCAGTTGTGTAAACTATAATAAGCTTTCCGTTTGCATAAGAATAACCTATTTCCCATGAAGTTCCGCTATCTGGGTCCGGGCCCTCAACCCAAGCCACGACTACATCTGCATCATCTAATCCAGCAACATCTTTAGAAAAAATGACGAAAGCAGATGTCTCTTGTACTTCCTGAGGAAGAAAAACTTGGTAGCCGAGCTCTCTTAACCGCTTTGCAATTCTCTCATTCCAGAGTCTTTCTGCAGCAGTAAAGAGAGCTCCAGCCATGTATATTTTCATCTTTCTAAATCTCCATAACCAGAAAAGTACTGATCTTTAGTTATTCCGAAACTTTCTAGCAGATTCTTCACCATATCTTTAGTTAAGCCTAGAGTCGGAGCATAAACTTTAACTGGTGAAGACACCGCAAACTTAAGTAAGTCATTTATGCGATAAATGTACTCTTGAGTGCAATCCGGGAAATTATTTTCTCTATCTGACCAATCTGCTCCATACCAAATTTCTTCAATACCACGAGACTCTGCTTCACTCGCAGCTAAAGATAAGAAAATAGTATTTCTAGCTGGCACATACCATTGAGAAACTCCCTGATATCTTCCTTTTTCGCCAGTCCCAGTCAAGCCACTATCCGCTGTGAGTTCTACTTTTGCTACTTTAAAAGGGATGTCGTTTTTCACACAGTACTCTTTTGCAAACTCTAACTCTTGTTTGTGTAATTGGTTATAATCTATCAGTAAGCAAAAAACCTCTTTTGTCATTCTTTTCGCTAACTCTACAAGCAGAGTACTATCTGCCCCACCAGAAAAAAGAATCAGTACTTTAGCTTTTTCTTTAAAAATTACGTTTCCAGACATCTATCTCTCCTTTCTACTTTACTAAATAATAATATATATACTGCTGAAGCTATATATATTTCTTCTTGAAATCTAAATAAAAAAAGGAGGTCAAATATGGACAAAAAAAGAATAATGTATGCAACAGGTGCAGGAATAGCTGTAGTTATCGGATTAGTTGCTAGATTTCTCTATCGTAAGAAAAAGAACAGAGAGATTGCTCTTCAGAGAGAAGAAGAACTGAAAAAGAGCAACTAAAAGCAAGAGAAGAGAGGCGGCAACGCTTCTCTTTTTTTTCTTAAGCACAACAAGACGAAAAGTAAAACTTTATTTTTAAAAATAGTACGACATATATATTTCTTTTTGAGAAAACAGAAAAGGAAAAACTCTTTTTTCAAAGAAAGGAGATACTAGAAAATGCTTATAGAAGTATTTCAAGATACACCAATTGAGCTTCTTATTGGAGTTCTCTTGTATAGTACTAAGTACAGAAACGTAAGTTGTGCCGAAGTTCAAGAAGCTCTTCCAGACCTGGACGAAGCTAACGCTCTTTGTGCTGAGCTGGAACAAAACAGGATAGAGTCGAAAGAAGATGCTATCGATTTTGAGTCAGCAAAAAAAGACTTAGAGAGATGTATTTCCAGATTGCTCGCTAACACTTCTTTCCTTTACTTGTTGGGTCTACCAGAAGCTGAGCGACAAGCCATGCTAAAAGTCGCAACACACATAAGAAAAGTCAGAGAAAAACTCTTCTTGACGTAAGACTTAAAAGTGAGAGCAACCCTCTCTCACTTTTTTTTGCCATGCTTCAATGTTCATTCTACAGATAGTCTCTAGCGAGAGTTTCTCTAAGTTAGACAATAGCAAATTTCTTACTGTTTCTTCTCTAGAAAAAGCCAATTTACAAACTTCATCCAGTTTGGAGTCTTGAAATGTAACGATACCACCAGTCTCCTTGTAGTAGTCTAAGCACTTGGTTTTTTCTCTAAGGATAAGAGGTGTTCCACTACAAAGAATCTCAGTTATAACTCTTGGCGAACCATCTAGCTCATTAGAGCAGACTAACCCGAATCGACTTTTCGAAAGAATTTGATTCAACTCATCTCGCCGCTTGTAGCCTAGAAACTCTATATTTCGAATTCCATACATTCTACTCAACTGCTCGCCAAGCTCTGGCTTATTTCCAACATGTACTATACGCAACGATTTCAAAAACTTCGACTTAGATAAGGCATAAATAAAGAAGTCTTGTCCTTTATACTTAAGTTGAGTGAAATTGCAGGGAAAGCATATATCGTATTCTTTAGTCTGGGAAAGGGGCTTAAAAAAAGTTGGGCTTGCAGTCTTATAAAAAGGAATGCACTTACTGTTAACTATATCGCTTTTAGACTCAACAAGAACAAGGTCATAAAGATCATTCTTTGGGACAGCTCTTCTTCCAGCTCCGTGGTAGAGCTTTAGACCAAAAAAGGAGGCATTCGTTTTCAGTAGATCGTCATACTCTTCGAAACCCCCTCTAAAGAAGGAAACATCAGGAGGAGGAAAAGAAAAGCATGAGTCAAAAGAACTGACAAATTTTTGTATAAATTTTTTTCCATTCACTTCGAAGATAGTTTCACTTGGACTACTCGAGCATAGTCGCCAGATAGTGACTTCATCGAAGTAGTTATTCTCTAGAAACCATAAAGCCATTAGCAAGTAGAAGTCCCAACAGTTCTCTCTAAAACTTTCTAGAGTCTTACAAGAATGGTAGCTTTCATAGATTCGTAAATTTGTTCTAAACAACCAGAACCGTTTCAAGAGACCTCCTAATCGCCTACCCAACCAGGGATTTGAGAAAGTCTTACGTCGTAGGGAGTAGGTCTCTTATCCGTCCTAATTCTAATAAACCTCGGTAAGTCTAAAGATACAGAAGGCTTCTCCCCAACGAAGTTGTACTTTCCTTTGCTATACGAGAAAGCTTTAGTGACCTTGACTCTAAACCTATCGAACTTTACTTCAACAATTAAGCCAGGCTTAACGAAGAAGTCACCAGTTGCTTCGGAGAAAACACCAGCATTGTTAGCATTACAGTACTCGAACAGTTCTGAACGCTCGGATTCAGTAAAACCACTTCCGACTTTAGACGACACTCTATAAGTCCTGTCTTTAGCAATAAAAGCTGTAATTAAGTACGAGATTTGTTTTTTCCTCCAAGCTGGCATCTTCGTACTACCAAATCCAATTACTGCCAAGTCCGCAGTAAACGACTTCTTTACTTTATAGTTTCTATTTGGTAGTCTCGCCACAACTCCCTCGAAGCCCTGTTTAGATACAGTCTCCTCGAAGAGTTTCTCGAAAACTCGTATGTCTCCTCGAACAATTTTCGGGATTCGAATCTTTAGCGAACTCTTGCGAAAGTAGTTATTAATAAAGCTAACCGCTTCTTCGTAGTTCTTAATTCTCTTGCCATTTAAGGAGTAAACATCAAACAACCAGTGGTAAATATACGGCTTGTTTTCCTCCCTATAAGCAGTCCTCACAACACTACTTGTTTGTGGGAACGGAAGAATAGTTCCAGCTTTCATTGCTACTAGCTCACCTACGACAACTGCGGAGTCCAAGTTTGGAATACTTCTTAATATCTTGTCGTACTCGTACAAGACAGGTAAGTCAGTAACTTTTATATTATTGACAGTAACGAAATACGGCAAGCTTCCTCTTTTCCAAACAAGAGCACCAAGAATCCCGTCAACTTTTTGGCTGAAGAACGATGGAGGAATTTTCTGGAAGGCTTCCACAAATTCGTCGTAAGCAGATTGTTTGAAGTTCATCTGTTTTTTCCATGCTAACGCATAGTTTTCCATTTTAACTGACCTCTATCTTAGCGTCTTCGCGTCTAAATAGTGGAAGTTGTTTAGGCATAAGAGGAAGACAACGTAAACCCCACGAACTTAGAGAATACAGTGTTATAAATCCACCTCTAAACTTGTTCGGAGCTAAGTCTAGATTTGTTACTCCAGGAATTCTTTTCTTTGCATTTATACTGTAAGCTTCAGATAGCTCGCTTGCTTCCAGTTCTCTATTTAGCCAGTTTCGAGTAGCATCTATATCGTATTTCTTATCTAACTCACAAAAAACATGAAAACCAGTTTTTCCAGTGAACCGTATTGTAACGTTCGAAATACGAGGAAGTTTTTTCAGGAAGTTATAAGTATCAAGAGCTGCTTGTTTCGCTTGCGAAAAATCAAGAGTATCGACATCTACGATAGCGATGTCTTCTAGTCTATGCATTGTAGAATGTATACCAACAACTCTACCATGTATTACTCTTTCGTAGTTGCTGCTATTTAATCTTAAGAACCTTGTCATCTGGCCGTGTCTAAAAATTATCGTTCTATTTTCGTCGATTGCTACTACAAAAAACAAGTCTCTACCAGCTACCTGTTGTAGTATTTTATCTTTTACTTTCATGTAGTAGTTATAGATGTCGATCTCTTTAAGACCTCTAGGATAAAAGTCATTACGTAAAACAATCTCTTGTGGGTGCCTTGGAAAAGACATATAAGTTATCCTCTCAAAACACTAGCGTACGTTCTACCGAGCGGAGTGAACTTTACGAACAAGTCTGTATCTCTTTGGATAAACGGCTGTAGACGAACTGGAATATCACCAGTCATCCAGTAATCTACTAGAGAACCAATGTCAAAAGCTCTTCCACCAACTCTCTTTATTTCGCTTGTATAAATTCTTCCAAGCTCACCAGCCGCTACAAGACATAGATCGCAACTGGCTCTTTTTCTTATTTGTTCCATAGTCTCATTAAATATCTTATAGTGATTTTGGTACTGTAGTGGTACAGTTATAGCATCTAACTCTAAAAATCCAAATTTAGCAGACAATGCATTTCTGTCGTAAGTGGTAATACACAACAGCGTTTTTAATTTAGAAATTACTGACGGCAAACTATTATCGCCTAGCTCCCTTAAGCACGACAAAAAATTGACTTCCGGATTACAATAGCTTTCATTTCTAATGCCAATAGCGCAGTACAGTTCATACCATAAAAGCAGGAGTTTGGCTGTTTCTGGCTTTATAGGTGTAATACTTTTTCTAACTCTGGGCCAGAAACTCTTATTGAAGTAAACTGCTGGCGTATCTATAAAGTCCGCAGCATTAGCTCCTCTTGTCCACTCTCGCAATACTTCTGGAAACTTGTCTGGAGGTATTCCTTCTTTTGCTCCAATCTCTTCTAAAAGAAGCTTTTCTTTAACTAGAAAGTAATAGATTAACTTGAGACCTCCATCACCAAATCTTATAAGCGAAAAGGGCAGCTTCCTCTGAATACATGTCTTAAGTTTGAGCATTACTGTTTCAACAGAAGCAACTTCAACGTCTAACTTCAACTCACAGTTCCTCCAGAAGTTGTGCAAACTTTTTCATATTTTCTTCTCTACTTCCAAGACTCCGAACTTTGTCGATTGCATTGCGGCCAAGCTCTTGCCTCATTACAGGATCTTGCGCTAATTCTTTTACACAGTAAATAAAGTCATCTAAGTCGTTTAAAGAAACTAAGCCAGTTACTCTGTCTACTAGATAATCTTGGGTTCCAGACATCTCCGCAGCAGTAGAAACAACTGGGCATCCAGTTAACATTGCTTCGCCTGGAGCTACATGCAATCCTTCAAGCTCAGAAGGAGCAAGCCATATGTCAACTCTATTATACAAGACGTTTTTCTGGGCAGTAGTCGGGTTTCGTAAGAATACGAAACTAGAACTAAACGATGGCGTGCCTTCCGAGCCAAACATAGCAAGTTCTACTGTAAGATTACTACTTCTTAGAGCCGCATACGTTTGGAATATCCACTCAGTTCTTTTTGTCTTTCTTTTACTACCTTGATTGTACAGACCACCAATAACGACAGTTGGGTAGTGATCTTTCCTTATATCCAGTGGGAAGATCTCGTCAAAGTCAAAACCAGGCCTAATAATTGTACTCTCTATGCCAAACGACGCTAGCTTTTTGCGTAAGCACAAACTATTGACAACTTTCACAGTTTTGCTACTTTGCAACATTAAAGCAAGATTTTCTTCAGTCGAAACTTTCCATAACTCCCATCCACGAATCCACATTACTTTTCTCTTTACTTTGCAAAGCTCTGTTGAAAGCAAGCTATTAATGCCAGTTCCGACAATGACATCTGCATCCGGAATTTCTGCTATGTCTCTTACTATAACATGCGGAACTTCGAGTTTCACCCAAGTCATTTTATTAGGTCCGCCATCTATAACTTTGACGTCATGCCCTAACTTAGCCAGAGTATTTGCAGACTTTACAATTGTTAGAGAACCTCCGTTATTACCCAGGCCTGTGCCAAGCAAGTTAAAGAGAATTCTCATAACGAACCTCACTAGTTTGTCAGGTCTTTCTTTTCCCCAACCGCGTTAAGAGGTTCACCGCAAGAAACACATAGCAAAACTGGAATTGGAATAAAAGCTTCTTTGCCATCTGGTGAAACAAGTGGGGAAACTCTTTTTACTATTAGAGCATCTCTAAAGAAAATTCCCTTACACCGCTTACAAGAAACAGTCGGTAAGGACGAAACATCGACATCTAATTTTATTTTCTTATCTTCCATTTTTTTCTCCTTTCTCTTACAATATTGAAACGGATTCACAGCCAGAAGTGACCAAACCTGTTATGCACAAAGGCAAAATAACAGACACACCCGATACCGCTGTGGGCATTCCGTTGCAAAGAACGCTAGTTGAACCGCTTCCAACCATTCCAAAGTGCCCACAATCTCCGATCGCCAGATCGCCAACTCTAGCTGCTGGGGAACCACCAAATGACACGTCAGAAGAACCACTAATTAATGTTCCATTGACTTCTATGCAATCTGGGTCAGAATGACAACAACAAATACCTCTTATTGACGAAGAAAGAACTGCTCCAGCTGGCATATCTATGCTCCTTTTCTTCTCAAAAGATTTCCGTACACTTTCTCCAAGCTGGCCAACCAAAATGATATGCTTGGGCTTTATTGAAGCTTGTGTGTCTTTTGAGAAAGAAATCGTTTACATACTCGTCTAGCGAAGAAAACGGCCCACTAGTACCTTTTGTTGTTAAGCACGTAGTACCATAGTCCGCGACAAATAGCTTAGAGTCTAAGAAAAAACCACAAGTGTAGTGAGACATTACGTCTTTCTCGATAAGAATATAAATCAGTTCTGCCTGGTAGCTTTTGTCAATCTCGTTAAGCGAGTACTTGCAAAAAACAGAAGCGTCAAAGCAAATCCCGCTTTTTAGTATAAATGTTTCCCAAGGATAGAAAGAAGTTAGACGAAACAACTTTTGCTTAACTCTAAGCTGGGATAAATAAAGTCTTGCTTGGCTATAGATAAAGTTGCGAGCTAACCAGTCAGTTACATCTTTGTAGCTCGTACATTTTTTTAGCCACTCACGATATAGTTCTTCACCTGGTTGCATAATCTTGCATATGTTCTTCTGACTGGGCTAGTTTCAGCTTATTACCCAGCTGCACATTCTTAGCTATAAGTAATTGGTTAAGCCTCGGCTGCAAACCGTACGTTCCACTAGAAGATGGCTCATGGTAAAGATAGTCATACCCCCAGTTCCAGTCCTCAACCCACTTTATTATATAAGGGTCATAGTCCCACCCAGTACTATCGTACTCGTAGATTATCTCACCAGATGTAGAGTCTATATACCAGTCAGTAACATTAGTCACGTTGTATTCGGGGCCAAAAACTACTTCGTAACCACTAACTTGCTCTAACTTTACAGTTTCTAAGTATACTCTCAAGTCTTCGGCTATTACGTCTAGCATTGAAGTTCGAATGTGACTAATCTTTTCTTGCAAGCTAGCAATCTGGTCATCTAGTTGTTCGATCTGTTTGCTAATTTCCTCTGCTTGAAGCTCAGATTCATCTATCATTTCTTGAAGAACGTAATCTGGCATTATTCTTTAACCTCTCATATAAAACTTCTACTATCTTATCGAAAATAATCTTAGGACTTAATGTATAGTTTTCGTCGTCAAGAAAAACTACTGGCGTCTTTAAGACATTGTACGAAACAGTATGTAAGTATCGTTGGTGCCCCCACATTAAGCAAGGTGTCTTCAGTAAGAGAGAAAGAAGTGGCACAGACGATTGCGATCCAACTGTTAAAAGCGCGGTCTTCAAGAATTCGATAGTAATACCAGCGTGGGAAACACTATCGGAAGTCACTAAGTCGTTAATATCTAGAAAACGACCTTTTGCATCTGGAACATACTCTGGATGCTTCCCACAAATGACAAAGAAAAAATCTCTAGAAAGAGAATCGTAAATAAGGTCGTACAACTGTTGCCATCCTAACCAGTTCCTCCTTTTGTAGAGAGAAAATCTTGGGGCTAGAACTACGACCTTTTTATCTCTGTACTGACTTATTGCTGTCGCATTTTCTCTTCGTGGCTGAAAGTCGTAGCACATCTGGTTAGATGGAAATTGAGTTTTCGAAGCAAAGTTCTTGCCACTTATGTCCGGAACTATGTGTTCTATAACTTGAAAACGTTGCTTGTACTTTTCTTTAAAACTTTCAGTTAAATGTCTCAAAGTTGCCTCAGGAAAGTTTTCCAAACGAAAGCAGTTTGGGAAAAACTTAGTACCGTCTCCTTCTAGTCTAAAAGGAACGAGAATAGCAGCATGAGATCCATATAAGTCGAATGAGCTAGGTCGTGTAAAAACTATCAAGTTTAAGTCTTCATGACTTTTGCAGTGAAATTTTTTCCACAACACATGGGGAGCAAATCTCAGGAGTTCCCAACCAAATTCTCCAATAAATGGTCCAGCCAACAAAGCGTAGCCATCCACTTTCAACTACCCGTAGTTATTTTCCTGTAGAATTCGTCAAAACTTAGTTTGTCGATTTCACGTTCTGCTTCTCTAAATTCTATACGCTTTATGTCTTTAGCTGTCCTAAGAGCGTTACAGACACTTCCAACGTATTTACCAGTGTGTATAGCTAAGTTTGCTTGCAACGCAAGGATGTAATTCTTCCCTTTAGAAGAACGGTCGAGTAAAGGCCAATAGTACTGATCGTGACCTTTGCTTCTTCCAGTCAGAGGTCGCAAGTCTAAAAAACCAACTTGCCTGAAAAAGTCAGGCTTAACACACCAGAGAGAACTTCCGCTTAGCTTTCCAAGAAAAGCCCGGTATCCAGCGATTTTATGGGGAACTTCTTCAACTGCTTTTGTCCCGTTTCCCAAGTATGTTATAACTCTTACACTCTGCAGTAAAGGATCTTTACTAACTTCTTGCCACGCTTGTTCTAAAATTTTGTCAAACTTGGGCGTTACGATCATATCATTGTCCAAGAAAAGCAAAAACGAGTACTGGTCTTTCTTAGGGTCATCTTCATGCAAATAACCAAACTGATTACATGATGCGGCTTTAGAAAAAGCGTTAAAAGTACTTGCTTCAGTATTAATAGTAATCTGAGTAGCAATCTTTTTTTCGTATAGTAACGAGTAGTACAAGAACCTCTCCCGAAGCATAGTATGAGATATATTGTCGTAAATATAAAGCTGGAACGGCATCTCTGAGTGTCTTACAAGTGCAGTTATACACTTAATAGTGATGCTAAGTCTATTACGGACAGTCAAGAAGACTTTGTACATCCTAAGTGCTCCTCTATCCGGTCAGAAACGAACTTCTCGTCAAGACTTTCAAAGCAAGGACTATGCACTCTCGTAGCTTTCGGGCAAGGGTTCGACCCATGCAAGAAGCACGGTGAACAAGGAGCTTTGCACTCGAACCAACTAGCGTTGTTATAAGTAGAAAGTCTAACTCTAGCGGGAAACGGCCCATATATTCCGAAACTCTTAACACCTAAGCTTTCTGCAATATGCATCCCAGCTGAGTCCGGAGCTAAAACTAACTTCGATAGCGAGATAAGAGCTATCGAATAATCTAAAGAAGTAGAATAGCTACAGAAATTTACCACTCTGTCTTTGTGCTTTAGAGAACTAATGAAAGAAGTAATAACTTCATCCATACGAGGAGCATCGAATATGACAATTTTGTGTCCTCTTTCAGTCAGTTCGTCTATAAGTCTCTTCCATACTTCCAAACTTGGTGTTCTCACCGGGCTCGAAGCTCGCAACTGACATGCTATAAAGCTCTTATCTTCTAAGTCAAACTTTCCTAAAATCGACTTACATTCGGAAACTACACTCTGCTTTGCTTCTTGCTTAGGCACAAGCATCGAAGTTGGAAGATCAAGACCTAACCAAGTTGAGAATAGTACGTACGAATTCACTCTTTGGGAATCTTTACACCTTTCGATAACTCCCTCGAAAATTGCATGATAGTCAGACTCGACCAAGAACTTATGCTGGAAGGGTAAGTCAAGAATCTTGTCCACGCATGGCCAAGTTTCAACCATAGAATGATAAACAGTATTACACGCAAACAAGATTCTTGAAGTCGGAAACTTTTCTTTTAAGTACCTCAACGATGGTTGTATAAATAGTAAATCCCCAACACCACCAGTTCTCCAGACTAGAAGAGTTTTTCCAGATAAGTCCTGACCAATATATGGTCTATACGCTTTCTTAAACTTAAATTTAGCTGGCTTAAGAACGTGAATACCGTATTCAGGGTCATAATATAACTGTAGGAAAACACCAAGAGACATTACGTAAACTTTCTTTTTCTCTAGTCTCGTAATCCCAACATTTCCCTGTAAAGAAACGTCAACTGACTTTTTACAGGTAGCAACTACCATGGCTGGTGTTCTCGTTCTATGCTCTTCTAGTGTATTACTAACTTCGAGTACCGACTTGTCTAATCCTAGTTGGTGTAGCTCAAGTAGTGTTGGAGGTCTTACACTTCTTTTTGATGCACTAAAAAGAGAATTCACTTTTCCTCCTCTTTTCTAACCCTTTTTCACGAACGATTTAACATCTGCTATTGTTTTAACTAGCAGTCCTTGTGCTACAGCAGTTAAAGGATTCTTAGCCAACCTTACTTCCGAAACTTCGAACGGGAGTTTGTACTTTGAGATAACACTCTTAAATAAGTTCAAGAACCCTTTTGGCATAGAAGTTCCACCAGAAATAACTATCGGAAGAGCTTCCTCTATTTCAATGCTAACTTGTTTTTCGAACTCTTCTATTATTCTTTTGACAGTATAGTTTAATAAGGCATCGTAATAGTACTCCAAAGCTTCTAGAACTCTCTGTACTTTTTTATCCGGACACGACTTAAATCCAGCTTCTAAGTCTAAATTCCTTTCCTTTATAGCAGTAACACGATTTTGTACGACGCCTAGATTCTCAGCTACGGATTTGTCGATCCAGTCTCCGCTTCTAGCAGTAGAAAACTTTGTCGTTTCTACACCCTTGTAGCTAATGCACACATTACACATTCCAGCCCCAAGGCTTATTCCAACTCCAGAGAAGCTTTCGGCTGCACACTCAGAATAGATGACAGCCATCGCTTCGTTTACAGAAGTATAGTTTATTCCAAAAGAGTTTAAAATTCTTCCGAAAACTCTTTCGTGATATGTAATGGACCGAGACTCATCTATTGCCTCAGCTGGAACACTGTAAGAACAGTACGTTTCCGCTTTTATCTCACCTATAAGATTCTTTACCATCAATGCAAGCACATCTATTGCACTCACTTCCTTTGGAGAAATCAAACCCTTCTCCATGGGTCTAGAAACTTCTTTACCAAAGATATTTCCAAGACGAAACGCGTCGTCACCTATCACGAAAATTCCGTCTTGCGACTTGACGTAGTTTATAGAGGTGAGTTCCGACAGAACGGCTTCTTCTTCAACTGGAAGAAAAACATTCCTTATTATTTTTATTTCATTTGTATCGCTACGAGCACAGACAAGGTTCATTGTTCCTATGTCAAGCCCCAAGCACAAAACGTCTTCTTTAGTCATGAGACTTTTCCTCCTTCTTTGTTTTCTGCAACTTCTTTAACTCTTCTACTTGTTGGCTTATGTCACTTAGCTTTTGACTTCTAGAAGAGAAGAACTTCGACTCTAGTGTGGTATCTAAAGATGGAATGAAATCTTCTACTATTGTTTCCTTGTTCTTTTTACTTGGTCGGCCAGGTCTCTTTTTCGCAGGCTCAACATTCTCTAAAAAAGGAGTATTCTTTAAGATAATGCGCAGAACTTCGTCAATTGCGTCAAGCCTAGAAAGGATGGGATCTACTACTTGTGCACCTCTTAGTACTTTCGTGTTAGGAGGATTTTCTTCCGTAGTCTTAGCCCCGTCTTCCCGAACAATGCGATAGTCTACATTACCGTTCTTACTTAGATATGCCTCGACAAGAGGAATCATGTTATCTGGAGCAAGAAAAACAGCTGGCGTCCTAACAGGCTTCATTCCATGTATGTCGATAACTAATCCTGGCGTTTTCACTTCCACTTTCGTCATGTTTTTCTCCACATTTTATCTAAAAATTCAGCAATTTTTTGTGCCGAAGTTTTTGGGTACGAAGAAGTTTGGGATGAGACATTTAACACTTTCGATAGCGTCTTTTTCATTTCGGGAACAGCTAATAACTCAACTTCACCCATTGAAGCGACCCACTTGTACTGGTCATGCTCCTTCTGGTCTAAAACCACTTGTTGTTTTTCGTCAAGCAAAGAGCACAGGAAATTGTACTGTTTACTCCTTCGCTTACCTTCGTCAGCTACATACTCATACGTATCTATAAATCTTTCAATTACAACATCCAAACCAACTTCTTCTTTAACTTCTCTTTTAAGGCACTGCTTTAAAGTCTTGTCGAACTCACATTTACCCCTCGGAAACTCCCATACAAGGGGCCACTTGTCATACGACGGTCTTCGAACTAAAAGAACTTCCCACACGCCGTTTTCTCTTTTCCTTCGTATTACAGCACCAATGACTGGCATAAGTAGTATTTTTTTGGACACAGAACCTTCCCCCACAAAAAGAGATTACGTTGTTGGTTGATAAACGTATAGCTCTAAAATGTCACCTTCCTGAAGAGGAACTCTCTCTCTATTGATTGACAAAGTCCAGCCGTTGTCTTTAAGACTCCAGAAATCGTACGGCTGCTCTCCTGTCTTAGTATAAAGAAGTAGAGCACTCTTGTCAAGAATTTGTTCTGGTAGAGCAAGATCTAGCGTTCCTGTACTGCCGGCTTCGCTAGAAGATACAAGATGAAAATACCTATTCTTCATCTGTAGAGTAACTCTACCCTTTATTTTAGCTTGCTCTGGCAAAATAACTTCCCCGGAAGTCGAATCAAAAGCAGACCAGTAACTATCCCACACTTCTCTAACTTCGGGTGGTGGAGTAACCAAGTCGTTTTCAGAAAAGCATGACGAATATCTTACTTCAAAGTGAATATCTTCAAGAAGGTAGTCACTCTTGAGTATAAGAAATGACGGAACTTCAATCTCATACTCAACAGTCCAAGCTAATCTCCAATCTGGCAACCTCTCTAAACCACCAAGTCTAGTAGAAGCGTCAGTCATACCTGTCAGGCGAAGACGAGGCCTAATTCTGCATGGGTAAACGAGCTTAGTCTTGTCGACAGTTTTTATTAGAGATTCTGTAGCTCCATGAGATTGCCAATCTATTTTATACTTCGAACCATCTTCACGCGTGTATTCGTAATCAATGAGTTCTTGCGGAAGAATTATAAAAGAATTAAAGAATCTTGGATAGATGTATCGATCTCTTCCTCCGAAAATTAGCAACAAAAAAACTTTTAGGTCAACGTACTCGTAGAAAGACGGTACAAGAGCAAGAAACTCAACTTCACCCTTAAAACGACTGAAGCCAGGAGTAACAATTAGATTTTCGTCTTGGTATATAGGATCATATAGCCGAGTGACAAAACCTGGCGCTAAGTTAGGGAATCTCCAAAGCTGCATTGCCGAATGGCCAGCTTCATCGAAGTACATCTCACCGCTTGGATTAAGAATGAGAGCTGGCCTGTTAGGCATATCTGGTGCATGTCCTAACTGCTCTTGCTCATAGAACCACTGCACTGCTTTATCGTACGTACCAACTACTTTCCATTCGAACCTCGGATATAAGTATGTACTAAAGTATTCTAGCAAGTCGTGAAAAAAGTGTCCAAAAACATTATGGATGAATTCGTAATGGTAACGCTCAGTTATCATTACATCATTGTCGTCAAGAATATCGTCTGCCATTGTCGTTCTTACTCCAAAAAAAAGTGCCAAAAATAATTTTAAGAGTGGAGAGACAAGAAGTCCCTCCACTCCATGGTACTAGACTAGTTCTTAAAACATTCAGCAGGTGCTTGATGTGTGCTAGTAGAAATACATTTAAATGAATCCTTCTGACTAGAAGGAAGCTCAGCTTTAGGAGACGCCAAACCTGCTTTTTTCGTTCCTGCTATTCCTTTTTCATCTTGTATAACTAGAAGCGTAACTCCGGGAACCAGCTCTGGAGTTACAGAGGAATAAGCAATTCCAGTTCCTCCTGACCCTGAGTCTAAGCTTTCTTTCTCGCTTCCACTCAATCCGCCCCGAGTATACGCTAACCCTAATCCTACACCCCAAGAGCTCACTTTAGGATCAGCTGTATTCTTTAGCGGAATAACCGCATTTCCTCCAGCTTCCATGGCAGCTAGTAACGCAGCACCAAGAGCATCAATGGTAGTTTCTCCCTTAGCTTGGGCAAACACCACTCCAATAACGATATACTTCTCGGGGATTGTACCATTTGCATAAACCCTACAAGTTTCGAACGAATAGTCAAGTTTCTTAAGTAAACGAACTTTTACCTTAGTTGAGCCCGCGACCATGTTTTTAGCTTCTTGCATCGTTATAACAGGATCCATCCCTTTAGGAGGAAGGATAGCTCTAATATCGTCTAATATGTTCCACCCTTTTCCGTACGTACCAAAGTACGGAAGGACTGGACCATACTGGGGTTGAACTGATTGAGGAATCTGTCGGTTCATTCCAGGAGGCTGAGGAGGATTGTTGATAGTAAAGTCTATAGACGCACTAGAAGGACCAGTGACTGCTTCAGCACCAGCAGAAGCATTAGATGTAGACGAACTACCAGCGAATGCCATAACAGGCAAAGCTAGTAAGTATACCATAACTAACATCATCTTCATCTTCATAATTATCTCCTTTTTATTCAGTTGGGGCAGTTTATAGTCATGCCCAGGACTTTTAGTTTAACTACTTACCATTTACGGAAATTCCAGTCGAAGTACCAAAAACTCCTCCGTTTGGTAGCGACGTATTAAAGGAAATACTGTAGCCAGACACAGATCCTGAGCCATTTCCATTGTAAGAGAATTGGCCTGCATACATACCAGAAGTCGACCCATAAAGAGGAGCATGATTATTTCCAACTACTGAGTTAATAGCTGACCCACCAGAAGTCTGGCCGCTTCCACTAGCATAGCCACTACCAGTACCAGTAATGATAGTTTCAGCTGAGTTTCCAGCACCAGAAGCTGTACCGACAAATATTGTGTCACCAGTTCTACCCTTATACGAATAAGAGTAAGTATAACCTTCAACTAATGAGTCACCAGTGAACGAACCTGTTACAGGACCTTTATTCTTCCCAATCAATAAAGAAGCACCACTACCATTAAATCCAGCAGAGCTACTTTGAGATGCACCACTGCTAGCTGCCCCATGGGCTGCAACTATTGTAGATGCATTGTTACTCCACTGTTCCACACTTCCTTCGGATCCAGCAATGGCACCAGCCACAGGAGGAATAAAGAACAAGAAATTCTTGTTTCCTGTCTGGATTGAAAACTCGAAGCCCCCAAGCGCTTCCCCAAAGTTCTCAGTAGACCCACCCTTAACTGAAACAGTACCACTGGGTGGAGTAATTGTAATACCGTTGTATATAGTAGAAGCCTGACCACCAGCCCAATTTGAGCCTTCGGCAGATCCACTACCAACAACTCCAATACCATGGTACGAACTAGCGTTTGTAGTAACGTTACTCGTTGATTGACTATATTCGGAACTACTAATTGAGTATCCAAAGTCCAGCGCTACGGCTGGGGTAGACATCAACACAATAGCCAAAATCGTAAACACCGCTTTCTTCACTTTCCTTTCTCCTTTCACTTTTTTTAGTTTCTTTTTAGTTGAGTTATTTAACGACTCTCAACCCAGTCGTTTAATTCGCACATTCACCTCCTTTCTTTCTAGAATAACTCTTCTTATATCCGCTAATACCACTAAGAAGAGCTGACAAAACTTGTCATTCTTCGCACTCTGCAGTGAGGTTTATAGTTCCGCAAAAAGCTTGAGGTGTTGCACCTTGCTTACCCTTCATAGAGTCTTGATAGAAATCGTTAAGTAGTTGGATAGACGAAGATGTAGCTATCTGCAATCCAGTGGATCTTACCACTTTTTTCCGTAGCTTTCTTACAATATTTTGTCTTTCTGCTATCAAGAAGATAAACTCATTAGAGTAAGCAGGCATCGTAAAACCATACAATGTAACTGAGTCAAAGTACTCTTTAGTCTCTTCTTTAAACTTAGCTAAAGTTATTGTTTCGTTAAGAGTCATTACTACGTAAGATTCGTAGTCTGGTCTAATAGATTCGAACTGGTTTATTATATCGAGCGACTGGTTTCGATAGTTATGCAGCTTTAAGAATGTTGCACAAAATCTAGAAGCTTCCAGATTCTTGAACATGTTAACTTTAACGGATTTCTCTACTTTACAACTAGGAGGAAAATCACCATCGAGAGCAAACAGCAGGAAAGCAGACTTTTTATTGAAGAAGATGCTAATGTTGTAGAAGCCGTCTAAAAATGCAACTCTCAAACTGTAACTTCTATCGAACGCTTTTCCTAAAGTTAGCATATCACTTCACTTCTCTAAGATTGTATTAAGAGAAGAAATCCAAGACTCAGAAGACTTCTTCTCTGGCAGAGCCAAAATCTCAGATTTTAGCATTATGCACTTTTCGAATTTCTCGAAGAAAACCGGATACGGCTCTGTCTTTTGCGAAGTATTCCAAACGTAAATTCCCTTTACTATAGAATCTGGAAATTCTTCCAATCTAAACTTAGTCATCGAGAATTCGTCCGATGTAGTCAAGCTCGACACATAATCTAGAAAAGAGTCTCTATACTTTTCAGGAATGTCGTCTTTAAAGAACTTGCAAAACCTGAGAATGTTCGTCTCTCTCTTTTCTGCACTTCTTTTCTTTCCCAGCAATTCTTTTACTTCTTGAGACATTTTTTCTACATCAACGAATTTGCTTATATCTCCACTAGTTACATCCACACCAGCTAGTCTAGCTACTTCTAACGGAACGACCTCATTTAGAATTTGTTCTACAGACAAACTATTCTCATAGGGAAGCATCAAAGTCTTCTTTTTGTAGTTTTCTTCATGTAGTTCTCGAACAAAGATGCCTTTCTTCAGAACTCTAGCATTAATTTCGTCTACAAAAGTATTTATATCGCTCTCAGTAATTTTAGCAACGTTATAAGACTCGAAGTAGCTCTCTAGATGTCTAAAGAACCCGTTCTGCTGGTACTCTCTAAACTTAAGCAACACACAGCTTCTTATCGTTTCTACGTGCAAGTTTTCTAAGAAGCTAAAGCAAAAGAGGTCAGTCATACATCTATAAGCAAAATAAATAAGAGTCTTGTTCTTCACTGAGTCTGACTCTTTTGCAGATAACCTCTGGCTAGTAATCCTGAGATAGCCAGACAGAACGAATAAATCGTAAGCTAAATCAATCACTGAATTTGGAATAACTGTTGTCGGTAGAACTTTATACTTTAGAACTGGTATAGACTTCGGGAAGCTAACCTTCTTGTTAATGTATGACCATGAAGCACTTGCGAAGAAGACTTTGCTAATATAAGCAGCCGACTTTAAATCTAACTCTGAAATATCAGGAAGCATCTCTGTGACGTCTTTCTTAAGCAGAGAAGGAAGGAGGAAAATGGAAAAGTTAGTCGTGGAAGATAGAATGAAATCTTCTAAGACTTTTACATTTCCGTTTAGAGCACGAAATATAAAATCACTTTGGGAACTCTCTTGAACTGCGGTTGGTGCAGCTGGCTTAGCGGAATTCTCTAACTCGGGGATTTTAATAGTGTCTAAAGAAAGATTGACAAAGGACTCGAGCTGTGACATAATTTCACTAGCTCTTTCTTGGTCCCGTTCCTGCAGAACTACTTGTCGTGGCTGTTCTGGTTCACTTACATGACGAACTTTTAGTAAATCTCTAACTTCGTCTAACTTATCACTCAAAACAGACAACAGTGTTCTACAAGAGAACATTAATGAAATGTCGACAAATCTGAGACTAAGCTCTTTCGTCAAATTAGATAGAGAATAGATTACTTGTGGGGTTACGCATACTTTACTGAAGTCTGCTTCAGATTGCCCTACCGTTATAGAGAACACTTTTGGCGATATTTCGCTTCTACTACTAGACAGAGATAACACTCTGTCTCCAACTTTTAGAGTAAAGTTTTGGGGAGGCTCAGAACTTAGTAATTTTTCTAAAAATATTGCTAGTTCTACTACAAACTGGAAATTCAAGTTTACTGTTCTTCTATACCCAGCATCTATAACTGACACAACTAGTGACGGAGGTGTAAACGTCTTGAAGTCGCTAGTGCTACTAGATAAGCCTATTTCTAAAGAACAGTTCGAACCATAAAAAACGTCTTTAAAAAACAAGACGTTTTGGTTTAGCCAAACTCTCTCACTCTCCATCTTAATTCTCCCTTCTTCTCTTATTTGTTCATTACTCTAGAATTACGATCTGAAAAGATTTTTCTGAAAGAAAATCTTATTTCTTTCCTTGGAAAAGGAATATATATAGACTAAGACTGAATAATAGAGAACAAAAAAATAGGCGCAACGAAAACTTCGAAATTAAAAAAAGCGAATGAAGGAGGATAAAAGAATGCAAAATAGTGCAACTACGAAAAAGTGGAAAACAACTTCGTTTTCACTAGAGAAAGTGACTAGATTAGCATCGGAAAAAAGTTTGTGCATGTTCATGTTCCCAACACCAGCTACACGACGCAGAAAAGCACAACTGCCACTGCAAACTAACTTCGGACGTATTGGTTTTCACTTAGAGAAAGCTAAGTTCGACTACGAAAACTGGATAATCATGGACATTATAGCTACAGCTATTATGCACACTAACTATACTTGTTTTGCTTGGAAAATTGACTACTGCAGGTTTTTGCCAACGCAAAAAGACAAAAGAGTCAAGGAAGCAGCTAGTCAGCTTTCTAAAAATACCCTACAATCTTTAATAAAAAGAATGAAAAATGGTGAAAAAATTGAAACGATCTTCGAAAAGCCCTTCACTACAGAAAATAACGAAGTCGTCTGCATCCAGAAACCACCTTCTGTAGTTATAGATGACGACGACTTAAGACGAGATATTCCGTTCTTGAGAAAGTACTCTTCAAATCAACTGAGAGACTTGTTTTTACAAACTTCAGAATGCTTGCTTACAATGAACTTCTGTGTGCAGTATTACGACGAAGATAAGAAAAAATACGATACAATTGGCAATAGTAATAAACCAAACCTCTGTAACTTGTACTCAGTAAAAATTGACGAAGAAAGGAAGACTGCAGATGGAAAGGTCAGATCGAGAGTCTATATTATAGACTCAAACTCGTGGTTATCGTTCTTTTTCTACAGAAACTGTCTATCTGGTTTTGTTAATATTCTTCCCCATAGTTTCTATACTCTCTCACCAGAAGCTCAGTTATTCTGCAGAACTCTAGTAGTAAACAATCGAATAGGTAGTACTGTTTTGGTAGACTTACGAGACATAACGAACCGCTTTGTTTTCAGACCAGGTGATCCTGAAGTTAAATATATAGTTAGGAAAGTGCTACAAGAGTTGGCTGACGAAAAGTTTATAGAGGATCCTAAAGAAATATACACCCCAAAGAAGGGTTTAATCTTTTCTTTCAAGAAACGAGATTTTCTCGGAGAAGTACAAGACATAACTAAAATACAGGAAGAAGACCAAACTGAGTATGCGCATGAAGAAGAAGTTTGCGATGAAGAATGGGTTCAAGATCAAGTAGAATCTACTTTTTCAGTTTGAATCTGGTCATTTTTTCAGACTGAATCTGGTAATTTAGAGCAGATCTAAGCAAATTCAGTAGTTTTAGACTTAGTCTGTGCTCTTTTCGGTAGTTTTCAGATCTAGTCTGTACTCTCTTTTGGTAAATTTTCTATGCAAAAAACAGGAAAAACGAGTCCAGACTAGATCTAACGATTTTCGTAGTGAATGTAAAACACTCTTGAAGCGTATGCTTGTACCATAAACTGTATGTTTATTGCATCATAGAGTGCATGTAATTTTAGTCATGAAGAGAAAGAGACTGGATTTTTTGTACTTTTTTTGTACTTTTGGAGGAATTTGCATTGTTGTAACTAGTTGAAATCATTGAAAACCGACTCAAGAATTTTTTAGTACAGCTATATATATAAATAGGAAATAAAGATATGAAATATGATATAAATATAAGGCGGCAAAACTCTGTTGACACAGAGTTTTTTGCCACCAGAAAAACATTTTAAAAAGACAAAGACAATCACTTTTAA
>Ga0078972_1000915_pt1 | contig 119195 bp, 100 predicted proteins | sample YelNatPaOPGAMG01_FD_67568 | JGI IMG/M metagenome (GOLD analysis project Ga0078972, IMG submission 67568) | Hot spring thermophilic microbial communities from Obsidian Pool, Yellowstone National Park, USA - OP-RAMG-01 (SPADES assembly) (version 2) | ecosystem: Environmental > Aquatic > Thermal... | reverse complement strand
GTCAGGAGGACGTCCGTCTGACCCTGTATACAATTTCCCAGCCGGCCGGAGGAAGTCCCGGTGACACTATCATTTGAGCTAATGGCTCAGCTTCGGTGACATTATCATTTGACTTGACGCGCACCCTGGCGGCAGCCACTTATCGGCGCCACACGATGGGGAGGTAGATCCGGGCCGTCCGCTGGCTCACCAACGTCACCTGACGATGGACAAGGGGATTCCACCCCGAGGTGGCCCGGACAGCCACAGTATCGCTCTCCCCGATTGGCCCCTCCGGCACAAAGACGCTCACCCATACCGTAACGCCCTCTCGAGGAGAAAGGGGCACCGTCCGGGTCGGGGCCACCGTGGTCCGCCAATGGTTTTCGGAGAGATAGAGAACGTATGTGTCCGTATAGTCCCCGGTGTTCGTCAACGCCAGCCGATAGGAAAGCGTGGATCCGGCAGGTCCGTGCAGTCCGGAGAGCGCGGGTGCAAGTGCCAGGTCCAGGTCCGCGACCGCGTAGGTCGTGCCGGTGCCCTCGGCGAAGGTGTCGGGCGCACCCTGGGATGTCGCCCGCAAGGTGAGCACGTCGCTCAAGAGCACGCTCACCGTGAGCGGCAGGTAAGGGATGTCCACCCGTACCCGCACCGGCATCGTCTCCTGCGGCTCCAGGGGCCCCACGACCGGATCGAGCAAAGTGGCCGGCCACAGTCCCGGGTTCAGGGTCAGCGTATAACGATCCGCGCGCGTGCCGAGGTTCGTCAGGCCAAAGGTATGGGTCACCGTGCTCCCTGGGGTTCCCGCCACCTCGCTGGAGGATAGGGCAGCCTGGTAATCCGGGCAGCCACCGAGGAACGCCAGCGTGCGGGACATAACCTCCACGCGATCGTCGGCGTTGTCGATCGCCTCGTAGCCGAAAGAAAAGTACACCACGCGGTAGGTCTCATCGTGGTAGGCCACACCGCCGTAGAGGTGGGGGCTGGGGTAATCGAGGACGGCTACCGCCCCGCCGATCGGCGCGATGTCGCTCGGATAGGCCTGGTTGTTCGCGCCATCCCCGCCCTGAATATGGAGGTCCACCCCCGCCAGGTATCCCAGTCCCGTCAGGGTGTAGTTGTTCGTGTCGTCGGAATCGTAGATCGCGTGCAGATACTCAGTGTAAAATGCCGTGTCGCCGATGTCGTAGCCGATGTCCTGGCCGGAGAGAAAGAGCCTGCCCCCGCCGTCCAGGTAAGCCGCCAGCGCGCTCTGGTCGGCGGCGGTGACGGTGGTGTTGTAATCGTCTCCCGTGAACCAGAGGACCTGCCCATAGGAGGCAAGGGTCGAAGCGTCTGGGCTCCCCTGAGCGGCGACGGTCCAGACGTCGTGCTCGACTCCCAGCGCTTCCAGCGCAGAGCGGTAGTACGTCTCGTACGACTCTCCCACATCGTCATCCACCAGGAGCGTACAGGGAGTTCGCTCGAGAGCGAAATCCTCCACCAGGTTGCCAGTAACCGTAATCGAGCGCTCCTGCGGTCGGTGCAGGGGCGCAGAGACGCGCATCGTATACACGCCCTCGCAAAGAGCGGCCTCATAGTGCCCGGTTGCGGGGTCTGTTTCCACCGTGATCGGGGTGCCCAAGAAATTCACCGTTGCAGCCAGCGGCCGGCCGCTCCCGGCCTCGGTCACTGTGCCCTGCACCGTCCAGGCGGGTGCCGGCTCCAGGGCAAAGTCGTGTCGGACGGCATCGTTGGCCGGCACCACGACCGGAGCCGAAGCGGGCAGATAGCAGTAAGCGGAAGCGGTGAGGGTATAACTTCCGGGAAGGAGCAAGCGGTGATAGTCCCCGACGTCGGGATCTGTATGCACCGGTTTGCCAATTTGCACGGCATCGACCGTGGCGTCCAGCGGGGCACCGGTGGCCGCGTCGGTGACCAGCCCGCGGGCCCCGGTGAGGGCGCGTTCCATCCACCAGAGCATGGCCTCCCGGTTGGCATCCCAGTAGCTGTCCATCTGTTCGTAGGGAGGCATCTTGATGTCGCTGACCTCGATGGTCACGTGGTGCTCGCTTCCCCAGTGGTAGGCCCAGTCCTGCAGACCGCCCCAGATCTGGTACCATTGCCAACCCCGCGTGACGCCGTTGGGGAAGCCGCCATTCCAGATCATCGGATTGCGGCTGGCATATCCAACGGAAAAGTCGTAGAAGATGGCATCGTCTGGGGCATAGTCCGGCACGATGGGAGCGCCCGGAGGGACCACGGCATCCCAGGGGAAATTGACCACCAACGCACCGCCATGGTAGTTTGCTCCCATCACGAAGCGATGGGCATGGCCCCACCCCATGGCCGCCTGGGTCTCCGGCTCTCGGCCCGCCGGGTCGTCGACCGGGTCTGTAAAGCGGTCCGGGTAGTCGCGGTTGAGGTCTACCCCATGGGCGTTGTAACGGCTGCCGGCAACGTATCCGTCGGGATTGTAGATCGGGAGGAGCCAGATTTCTGCGCCGTCTACCAACGCGGTCAGCCGGGGATCGCTGCCGTAGCCGCCGGCCAGGAGCTCGGCCAGCCGGATGGTCATCTCGATCCCCACGGTTTCATCGCCATGCATGTTGGCCAGATAGCGGAACTCGGGCTCGTCCTCCTCCAGGTCCGGGTTGTCGCTGATCTTGAGCGCCCAGAGCGTCCGTCCCTGCACCGACTGCCCGATGGAAAGCATCCGCACGATGGATGGGTAGGAGCCCGCGAGGGCCTGCATGCGTGCCACGAACTGTTCGTACGTGGGCCAGGCGTTCGGCGCACCGGACCCCGGCCCGTAGGTCCGATGGGCGCGGAGCCCGACGTTCGGGATCGGTTCTACCCTGAGGCCAGCTGCCGCAAGCCTCTCCGCATCCTTCGGGCTCACCATCGCCTCGACGGCAAGCGGCGCAAACTCGCCCCCGGGTATGGGAAAGGGGTAGCCTGGAAGAAGTGGGCGCACGGAGTCGATCTCGATCCCAGCCCGCTGCAGGGCCTGCCAATCCTCCGGGGTCAGGCAGAGGACCCGCGCCGGATAGCGGTCGGAAAAGGGATACGGCTCGGGTGGCACCGGGGTCTGTCCAGGGGAACCGGCCCATCCCGGGGCGGCCAGAAAGAGCAACAAAAGCATCCCCGCGGGGATCGCTTTCCGAAGCATAGGCCTCTCCTTTCTTTGGGGGTAACCCCGACGGGCTGGGTTGCCTGCCCAGATTGCTCAGACCTTCCCGGAGGCCGCCCTGGCAGCCAGTTCCGCGGCCAGGGTCAGATCGGCATCCGTCCGTCCGGCGGGAACCCGTTGCCACACAACTCGATGTCGTCGCACCTGCTCCAGGAGAGCTTCCCAAAGCGGGCGGTTCGCTACCGGTTTGCCTTCCTTCGTGCGCCAGGCGCGTGCCTGCCAAGCGGGAAGCCAGCGGGATGCTCCTTGGATCAGGTAGCTCGCGTCGGAAACGACGGTCACCTGGGACGGACGAGGGAGTGCGCGCAGCGCGTCGATGGTAGCCCGAAGCAGCAGGGCGTTGGGCCGGCCTCCCTCTTCAGCGCCGCTCAGCTGTACCTGCGAGCCGCCTTGACGCACCACGGCACCCCACCCGACGCGCCCCGCAGGGGTCGGGCCCCACACCTTGACGGATATCGTGGCTTGAGGGAGAGGCTCCGCTGCCGCACCGGGAGAGGGCACCGGGGTAGGCTGCTCGAGACGGCGGCGCGCCTCCGCTGCCAGAGCGTCCGCCCGTTCGTTGAGCGGTTCCCCCGCATGCCCGGCAAGCCAGTGCCAGCGCACTTCAAGCCCTTCGATCAGCCGATGGAGGAGCTGCCACAGGTCCTGGTTCTTGACCGGCGTGCGTGCCCTGGTCTGCCAGCCGGCTGAGGCCCAACGGGACAGCCACTCCTCGACCCCGCGGCGCAGGTATTGGGAATCCGTGTAGACATCGACGCGACAGCGGCCCAGGAGCCGTTCCACGAGAGCCAGTGCCGCAACAGCCGCCTGCAGCTCCATGCGGTTGTTCGTGGTCTGGGGATCGTTTCCCCAGAGCACCCATTCCCGCCCCTCCCAACGCAGGATCGCCGCCCAGCCTCCAGGACCGGGGTTAGGGTCGCAACCTCCATCCGTGTAGACCTGGACCTGGGGAACCGTCTCTGGGGCGGGCGTATCGAAAAGTGGATACGGCATTCGGTTTCCTATCTTTCCGAAGCGGGGGCGAGTTCGCGCTCAAAGACCCAGATTTCGCGCCAATCGGAAGGAATCCGGTAGCCTGCCGCGGCCGCCGCCCGGTGGAGGCGGGCAGCCTGCAGCGGAAGGAAGAGGCGCAGCTGGGGTGCCGGCTCTTCGGGTTCCCCTTCCCGTTGCGCCAGCGCTGCCAACAGCGCAGTACAGGCGGGGGCTGTGCCCTCAACCAAACCCACCTCGGTCAACCAGGGCCTGCGGCGATGGGGGCAGGCAAACGCGACCGCCTTCAGCCGGCCAGAGGAACGCCAGCCCCACATCTCCCCTCGTTCGAGGTGGTGACGCAGCCGCTCCTCGGTCCAGGCCGACCAGACACCGCCGCCCCAGGAGTAGAGACCGTGGGTTGCCGCAAGGAAGCGGGAGTGGTGCAGCAGTTGTCGCGCCTCCTCGAAATCCTTTACGTTCAGCTGGCACAGCTCCGCGGGAGGACGGCCGGCCTCGACCGTCCGCGCCCGCCGGCGCAGCCGTACAGCGAGATGGAAACCCAGGCGATCGCACATCCGATGTACTGCTACGTTGTCCCAAGCCGTCGTCAGGCGCGCCACCCGGGCGCCGCGCATGGCCACAGCCTCCAAAAGGGCCTGGAACAGCGTGGTGGCGATGCCCTGGTGTCGATGGTCCGGAGACACCCGCATCCCCTCGAGCCAGGCTTCGCCGGGGAGGTAAAAAGCGCCCCGGACCACGCCCACAGGCAGATCGTCGACCGTCGCTACGAGCAGGACGCCTTGTGGGTCGGCCAGCCACTCGTCCCACACCTGGGGAATGTAGTCCCGCCCTTCGCTCATCCGGCAACAGAAATCGAACACCGCCTCGCGATCTTGTGCTCGGGCGGGCCGTATCTGCATACCCATGCTTCTACCTCCGGAGCGCCTGGTGGCCATTCCCTTGTTGTAACCGCATCTTACCAGTACTTGCTCCAGAGCGCAAGCACGGGAGTTCAGGCAGGGCCCCCGTTGGTTGCAGTCGTGACCGCGGCGATTTGCAGGCGGGGCCGTGTTTCCGGCCGCGTTCGCGGAGATCACCGCACCGGGGTCGCATCGCGCGTTTCCGGCGGGCGGCCAGCGGTCGCACTCCCATCTCCAACGGGTGAAAGAGCCGCAGGTCGTCGCCCAGATGCCGGGTGCTGCGAAAGTGGCGCGAGGCGTTCCGGTCCCCGTTGCCCTGCTTTGCTCGCTTGCGCAGCATTGCTCGCCCACGCGAGGCATGCTACAATGGCGGCCGAAAAACTTTGCGGGCTGTGTGCACCCGCCGATGTCCGGAGGGCCTTTCCGGCACGAAAGTCCAAGGGCGTCGCTTTTCCGAGGCCTACGTCTGTCCTGGAGCGCCAGAAGGAGAAGCGTATGGAGATCGCCATCGACTATGCTTCCGCCGTCTGGCAGGGCGCTGGGATCGGCCGTTACACGCGCGCCCTGGTGCGAGAGCTACTGCGCTTGGACCGCGAAAACCGCTATATCCTCCTTTTCCCCGCCGGGTTGCCGGGCCGGCCGGCGCCTTTCCTGGACCATCTCCGGACGCTCCGGGACATGCGACCGGACTTGCGCCTCCGTCCCTTGCCGCTTACCGATCGCTACCTGGCGATCTTCTGGCAGCGGTTGCGGATCCCGCTGCCCGTAGAGACGCTGTGTGGGCGTGTAGACCTCTTCTTTTCCCCCGACTTTGTCCTGCCGCCGCAGCGGCGTGGCCGCCGGGTCGTCACCATCCACGACCTGGCCTTCCTGGTGTACCCGGAGTGCGCCGTGCCCCGGATGACCTGGTACCTCCACGGGGCAGTCTCTCGTGCTGCCGCCCGGGCGGACCTCGTACTCGCCGGTTCCGAAAGCTGCCGCCAGGACGTCCTGCGTTTCCTCTGTCTTCCGCCCGAACGGGTGGTCGTCCTCTACTCGGGGGTAGAGTCGTACTACCGGCCCCTGGACGATCCGGCACGACTGGCCGAGGTGCGGAGACGCTACGCCCTGCCGGAACGCTTCCTCCTGACCGTGGGAACGATCGAGCCGCGCAAGAACCTCCCGCGCCTGTTCCAGGCCCTTTCCACTCTACCGGAAGGGATCCGCTTGCCGCTTCTGGTTGCCGGCAAGCCCGGGTGGCTCTATCAGGAAACGTTCGACACCGTCGAGCGGCTAGGGCTGCAGCGGTGGGTGCGCTTCCTCGGGTTTGTGCCGGACGAAGACATGGTGGGCCTCTATAACCTGGCGCTGGCCGTGGTGTACCCCTCGCTATATGAGGGGTTCGGGGTTCCCCCACTGGAAGGCATGGCGTGCGGCACGCCCGTCCTCACGAGCAACGTCTCGGCGATGCCCGAGGTGGTCGGTGATGCTGCCCTCCTGGTGGACCCGAAGGACCCCGCGTCGATCGCCGAAGGACTGCGGCGGTTGATCGAAGATGAGGCGCTCCGTGCCGTTTTGCGCGCTGCCGGTCCGGAGCGCGCGCGCCTTTTCACGTGGGAGCGGGCCGGTCGACAGCTCTACGAGCTCTTCAGGCGCGTGCTGGGGCAAAAGTAGCTGTTTGCGTCCGCTCGATGGCTGATATACAATGGTGCCGCTTTCGCTCTTTCACAGGAGAGCACCTAGCCGAAAAGGAGGCTCCCATGGAGTTCGGCTTCACCCCCGAGCAAGAACTGATCCGCAAGGCCGCCCGCGAGTTTGCGGAAGAAGTGATCGCTCCCCGCGTGGCCGAATTCGAACGGACGCGTGAGCCTCCGATGGACATCTTCCGAGCGATGGGGGAGCGCGGCTTCCTGGGCATCACCATTCCTGCGGAGTACGGCGGTACCGGCCTGGGACACCTGGCGCGCCTGCTCGCAGTCGAGGAAATCGCCCGTGTCTCGCCAGCGATGGGTTTCATGCTTCAGGTGTTTGGCCTGGGCGCGGCCCCGCTCCTGGAGTTCGCAAGCGAAGATCTGAAGCGCGAACACCTGCCCGCACTGGCACGCGGCGACTATTTCGCCACCGTCTCGGTCACCGAAGCCACTGGGGGCTCGGATCCCTTGGGGATCACCACCACGGCAGTCCGTCAGGGCGACCACTATATCCTGAACGGCCGCAAAGTGTTCATCACCGGTTCCTCCCTTTGCCGGGTGCATACGATCACCGCCGTCACCGGCCAAGACGAGCGCGGCCGGAAGATCATCAGCGCGTTCCTGGTGACAAGCGACCTCCCCGGGTTTCGGGCGGGCCGCGAGGAGCGCAAGATCGGCCTTTGGGGCACGCAACTGGGCGAGCTCGTGCTGGAGAACTGTCCGGTCCCGGCGCAAAACCTCCTAGGGCAGGAGGGCGATGGGCTGAAGGTTGCCATGAAAGCGATCTCGGAGACCGGCCGGCCGGGCATCGCCGCGACCGCCTTGGGGATCATCGCCCGCGCGCTCCAAGAATCGGTCCGCTTTGCCAACGAACGCGTGGTCGGCGGCTCCCCGATCGGCCAGTACCAGGCCATCCAGTTCAAGATCGCCGACCTTTCCACGTTGCTCGATGCCGCGCGCCTGTTGTGCTATCGGGCGGCCTGGATGAAGGACCAGGGGATCCGCTGCGACGTCGAAATGTCCAAGGCGAAGCTTTTTGCCACGGAAGCGGCGATGACCGCCGCGCGGTCCTGTGGCGAGATCTTTGGCGCCTACGGGTGGCTTGAGGAATACGTCGCCCAACAGCTGTACCGCGATGCGGCCATCCTGATCCCCTCGGCGGGGACTTCCGAGATCATGCGCATCGTCGTGGGCCGCGCGGCCCTGAAAGGCTAGCCGTATGGAGATCGTTGTTTGCGTAAAGCCGGTCCCCGATCCCAGGCAGTGGTCGAAGCTTTCCCTGGACCCGGTGCGCAAGGTGTTGCAGCGCGAAGGCGTGGAGACGGTGTTGAACCCGCTCGACCGCCACGCCCTGGAAGCCGCGTTGCAGATCCGCGAGCGGCTGGGGGGCCGCATCCGTACGATCAGCATGGCACCGCCGTTCGCGGCCGAGGTGCTCCGGGAGACGCTTGCCTGGGGGGCAGACGAAGCGCTCCTGCTCACCGACCGGGCCTTTGCCGGCGCGGATACCCTCGCTACCGCCTACGTCCTTGCGACCGGGATCCGCCGATGGGGGATGCCGGACCTGGTGCTGTGCGGCGCGGAAAGCGTCGATGGGAGCACAGGTCAGGTGGGGCCCCAGCTTGCCCACTTCCTGGGGTTTGCCCACCTGACCTACGTCTGCAGGCTGGAAGAGGTGATGCCGGAGCGCATCGTGGCCCACTGGCGGCTCGAGGAAGGTTATGCCCGGGTAGAGGTGCGCCTGCCAGCCGTGCTCACGGTGACGCGCGAGGCCAACCGCCCCCGCGGGATGAGCCTGATGGGGGTGGTGCAGGCACGTAACCGGCCACTCCACGTGTGGACGGCAGCAGAGTTGGCTCCGGATCTAGAGCTGTCCGCTTGCGGGCTCGCTGGTTCACCCACGCAGATGGGGGAGATCTGGATGCCTCAGAGCGGCCGGAGGCAAGAGCGTCTCGTGGGCGATGCCCAAGAGGTCGTCCAGGCCCTGCTAGAACGGTTGCGCGCGCTTGCCGTGCTGCCGGTGTGAGTTCGCATCGAGGAGGAAAGCATGCCGCTTGCATCATCCGCCTGGTTGCCTCGCCTGGCTCCGATGGCGGTGGCCCTGATCGGGGCCGTGGCGCTCTTCATCGCCTACCTGCTTGCCCCGCGTCGCCGCGTGGGTAGCCTGGTCGGGTCGATCGGGGCTGCCCTCCTGTTCCTAGCGAACCTCTGTGGAGGCTGGCTGACCACGTTGCAGTTGCGCTGGATGATCCGCTCCGCCCTTCCGCCCAGAAGGACGGTGCTTCTGCTGGAAAATGGCCGGAACCTGCTCAGCCTGGTGGATGCCGTGGCCCTTGGCCTCCTGATCGTCGGCCTCCTCCTCGAGGGCCGGCGCGCTCCTGGAGGGAACCCGTGAGCGGCGCTCTCTGGGTCTTTGCCGAGCAGCGCGAGGGCGTCCTGCAAGGGGTGGTTTTGGAGCTGTTGGGGCGGGCCCGCGAGCTGGCTGACCTTGCCGGCCGGCCCCTGGAGGCGTTGCTCCTGGGCGAGGATGTGGAACCTCTCGCCGGGGAACTGATTCGCTATGGGGCGGACACGGTCTACCTTGTGGAGCACAGGCTTTTGGCGCACTATACGAGCGACGCGTACACGGCCGCCGTGGTGGCCCTGGCGCGTGCATACCGCCCTGAGGTGTTTCTCCTGGGGCATACAGCCATCGGGCGCGACCTGGCTCCCCGGGTCGCCGCGGAGCTGGGCACGGGCCTCTCGGCCCACGTCACCGGGTTGGAGTGGGACGAAAAGGGCTTCCTGCGGCAGGTCGTCCCGGCGTTCGGCGGGCGGGGGATGTGCGCCATCCTCTGTCCCGAGCGCCGTCCGCAGATGGCCACGGTGCGCCCGGGCGTCTTTCCGCGGCCGGCCCCAAAGGGGGAACGCGAGGGACGGCTCGTTCGCGTGCCGGTGGAGCTGGATCTCCAGGCGATACGAACGCGCTTCCTGGGGTTCGTCCCGGAACCGGCCCCGGGCCGTTCGCTGACCGAGGCCGAGATCGTGGTCGCTGGCGGTGCCGGAATGGGGGACCGCGAAGGATGGCGGCTGATCGAGCGCCTGGCTGAGGTGCTTGGGGCAGCGGTTGGAGGTACACGCCCTCCGCTCGACGCCGGATGGATCGGCGAGGGCCAGATGATCGGCCAGAGCGGAGTTACCATCCGACCGCGGCTCTACATCGGGGTGGGCATCTCCGGGGAGATGCAGCACACCGTAGGCATCCGCGATGCCGGGGTGGTGGTGGCGATCAACAGCGATCCCCAGGCGCGGATCTTCCAGGAGGCCGATTTCGGTATCGTGGGGGATGCGCGGAAAGTGCTTCCGCTCCTCATTCAGGCCCTGGGCGGGACAGCCTAATCGCTGATTGGGATTGCGCCTGCGCAGGATTGGGTCCGCCATTCTGGATCATGCCGTGCGCAGGATGGCCTGGTCGCTTTCCCCGGAGACCCGGCGCCTCATCGCTCTTGGCGAGCGGGACGGACCGCTTCAGTTGGGTGTCGACTGAGGCAGATGGCTCAGTGGGGGGATTGCGGCTTTTCGTGTCCCCCGGTCAGCGGAACGAAGCTGACCAGGCCATAGTTCGTGGTGGCGATCTCTCCCCCAGCTTTTTTCTCGACCAGCCAGAGCGTCTGACCCAGGCCGGGCGGGCCTACAGGGATGGCCATACGGCCGCCCTCCCGTAGCTGTGCCACCAGGTCCGGGGGGATGTGATCGGGAGCGCAGGTCACGATGATCTTGTCAAAAGGGGCGTGTTCGGCCCAGCCGTAGTAGCCGTCGAGGTTCGCCACGGTGACGTTCGCATAACCGAGCTCGCGCAGCCTGTGTGCGGCGCTTTCCGCCAGCTGGGGGATGATCTCCACCGTGTAGACGTGGCGCACCAGGTAGGCCAGCACGGCGGCCTGGTACCCGGAGCCGGTGCCGACTTCCAGGACGATGTCCCCTGGTTGTGGGTCGAGCATTTCCGTCATCAGCGCCACGATGTACGGCTGGGAGATTGTCTGTCCGTAGCCGATGGGGAGGGGATGATCCTCGTAGGCTTGGGAGATGTAATCGGAGGGAACGAAGAGATGACGGGGTGTCTGCCGCATGGCTTCCAGCACGCGCTCGTTCTGGATCCCCCGCGCAGCGATCTGCCGGTCCACCATCCATAGCCGAAGCGGCAGGTAGAGGTCCTCTGTGGGAACTGCCGCCCGTGGATGCGTTGCCGCAGCGGTCGCTGTGGGCGTCACCGTGCGCGGTGGTGTCGCCCCACAGGCCACCCCCCCAACGACGCACCACAGGGCAAGCACGATCGCCCCAATCCGCCTCATGGCAGTCCTCCTGGAGCGCATCACGCTGCTCCGGTGGACATCTCGCGCAGGCGTTGCAATGCCAGGGCGAGCGCCTCGCTCAGCCTGCCAGCATCCGGGCCTCCGCCCTGGGCGTCGTCCGGCCGGCCACCCCCTCGGCCTCCGATGCATTGAGCCGCCTCTCGCACCAGAGCCGCCATATCCCAGCGCAACCCCTCGGCCCGGGCGAAGCACAGGCGCGCCGTGTCTCCGTCCACACCGAGCAGGGCCACACCCCCGGGAAGCGCCGCGATCGCCCGGGCCAGCGCGCGGACTTCTTCCCACGGGCGGTCGCGCCAGTGGGCGACCACCACCCGAGCGCCGCCCAGCCATTCCCCCTGTCCATAAAGCTCCGCCGCCTCGACCTGCAACAGCTGCCGGCGCGCGCGCTCCAATTCCCGGCGCATCTCTTCCCCTGAGGCGACCAGCCGCGCCACCGTTTCCGCGAGGTCCGGAATGCCCACGCTGAGCGAGGTGGCCACCTCGCTCAGCACCTCGTGTTTCCAGCGCGCGTCGCGCAGCGCGCGCCAGCCGCACAGGAAGGTGACCCGGGTTTCGTTGCCCTGCCGATCCGCGCGCAGGATGCGCAGCGCGCCCACCTGTCCAGTGCGGGTGCAGTGTGTCCCCCCGCAGGGCGTCCAATCGTACCCTTCGACTTCGACCACCCGGACGTGCTTGTGTCCACGGGGTGGTTTGCGAAGCGGCAGCCGCGCGAGCTCGTCTGGCGGCACGAACCGCGCGATCACCGGCCGATCCTGAAAGATGACCTCGTTCACGCGCTCCTCGACCGCCTCGAGGCCCTCTTTCGAAAGGTCCACCCGGTCCAGGTCGATCGTCGATTCGGTGGCCCCGAGGTGAAAAGCAACCGTCCGCGCGCCCAGTAGCTCCACAAAGGCCTGAGAGAGGATGTGCTGACCGGTATGCTGCTGCATATGGTCGAAGCGGCGACGGCCGTCGACTTGGCCCGTGACCTCTTCCCCAGGCAGTTCGGCGGCAAGGAGATGCCACACCTCTCCCGCTTGTTCCTTCACATCGACGACCGGTACACCCGTCAAGGTACCCAGGTCGTGGGGTTGGCCGCCAGAAGTCGGGTAAAAGGCGGTGCGGTCCAGGGCCACGGCCGGCCGACCGGCCAACGTCTGTCGGGCAGTCACACGGGCCTGGAAAGACCACAGGAAGGGATCGTCGTAGTACAGGCGTTCGGCAGGCATCCTACCTCCTTTGGGGCGGGGCTTAGTTTGGCGCGGCGAGGCGCGCGATTTCGCGCCGCAGGTGTAGGACCGTCCAGGGCGCCATGGGCGGCTGGAGGAGACGTACGATCTCCCGAAGGGGAACCCGGCGGCCTTGCTGCAGGGCGCGGCGTTCCCTCCAAAGGGCGGGAACAGCCCGCAAGGCGGCCAGCCGGCCGCGCACCACCTCGCGGTCGCCGCTGAGAAGCCCGTAAGCGCACGCGAACAGGTCGTAGGCCAGGATGAACGGGGCAAAACGCAGCCACAGCCCTGTAGGGAGGGCAAGGAAAAGCAAGATCACACGGTTTCGGGCAAGCTGGAACGAGCGGAAGCGGGACGCCAGGCCGCTGGTCGCCGAGTACACGTGGCGCGCGACGGCTTTCGGGGCGAGCAGGCATTTCCACCCGGCCAGCTGGGCTCGCCAGGCCAGTTCGACATCTTCGAGGTATGCGAACAGTTCTGCGCGGAACGGGCCGATCTCTTGGATCATCGCCCGCCGATACAGAGCCGCCCCGCCGCTGGGGCCAAAGATCTCGACCGGGGTATCGGGGAGGCAGGAGCGAGGGCGGCCGGCCAGGTGATCGATGGCCACGCCGTCCCACTGCATGCGCATGCCCGCTGAAGCGATGCGCTCGGGGCGGTGGGCGAAGACGAGCACTCCGGCCACCATTCCCACGCGCGCATCTTCCCGGGCGGTTTCCACGAGTGCTTGCAGGAAATCAGGCTCCGGGTAGGCATCGTTGTTCAAGAGGACCAAATGCTCCCCCTGGGCCGCGGCCAGTCCCACGTTGGCTCCCCCAGCGAAACCCAGGTTGCGCACGTTCTCGATCACCCGCACCTCGGGAAAATGGGCACGCACCCAAGGGGCAGAGCCGTCCGTGGAGGCATTGTCCACCAACAGCACTTCAAAGTCTTGCCAACGCTGTTGCTGCAATCCTTCCAGGCAGGGGCCCAGCAGTTCCCGCCCGTTCCAATTCACCACGATGACGGAGCAGAGCGGCGCCACACTCACTCCGGCAGTCCCTCCGCCAGTCGCTCCAGGATAGCCGCCACGTGGACGATGCCGCGCTCCAGATCTTTGAGGCGCAAGTTTTCGTTCGCCCCGTGGATGTTCGCCCCGGCGTGACCGATCCCCAAGCCGACGATAGGGATCCCAAGCGTCTCGCCTACCTGGGCCATAGGCCCGGAGCCCCCGGAGCTGGCGAACACCGCCGGCGCGCAGCCGAAGGCGGCCCGGGTGGCCTCGACGACGGCGCGGACGAAGGGGGCCTGGGGGTTGGTGCGGAAGGGGCGGAAGGCCATCCCGAGCGGTTTTACCTGGAGATCGCCGAAACCTTCGCGCTCCAGGTGCGCGCGGAGCAACTCCAGCACCTCTGCGGGGTCCTGGCGAGGCACGAGGCGGAAGTCGAGGCGCGCGCGTGCCACCGCTGGGACCACGGTGCGCACCCCTTCGTCGATACGGCCGGCCTCGAACCCGTTGATCGTCGCCGTGGGCGAGTAGAACTGGCACAGGAGCAGGTTCCCGCCTGTGAGCCCCTGGAGGAACCGGGGCACCTGCCAGTTGCGCAGGACTTCGTTTTCCGGGAACGGGATACGTCGCGCCTGTCGGATCTCCTCATGGGTGGGACCCTCGACTCGGTCATAAAAGCCCTCGATGAGGATCTCCTCGTCCGGGCTCTTGATCCGGTTCAGCGCCCAGACGAGCCGCCAGGCCGGGTTCGGAGCGATCGTCGCCCAGCCGGAGTGGAGGTCGGTCGCCGCGCCGCGGGCTTCCAGCTCCACGCTAAGGACACCTTTCATGCCGAGGTACAGGTGGGCACGGCCCCGGCCGCTGATGTCGCCCGCTTCCCAGATGCAGCCGTCGGCGCGCAGGTGATCGGCGTGCTGTTCCACGAAGGCGCCGAGATGGGGGCTGCCGCTTTCCTCTTCCCCTTCGACCAGGAAACGCACCCCCACCGGTGGTCCTCCACCAAGTGCGTTCCAGGCGCGCAAGGCCCAGAGCCGGGCGACCAGGTTCCCCTTGTTGTCCACCACGCCGCGGCCATAGAGACGCCCCCGATAGAGACGGGGCGCGAAGGGCGGAAAGCGCCAGGTGGCTTCATCCCCCGGAGGCTGAACATCGTAGTGGTCATAGAACAGGACGGTCGGCCGGCCGGGAACGAGCCGCTCGCCCCAGACGATCGGGGCCCCATCGGTCTCGAAGAGCTCGGCTTTCAGGCCGGAAGCCTCGAGACTGCGGGCAACCTGCTCCGCGGTCGCCCGTAACGCCTCCAGCCGGCCGGACACGCTCGGCAAGGAACACAGCGCCTGGAGCTCTTCCACGGCCTGGTTCAGGTGCCCGCGCGCATATTCACGGAAGCGCTGCACGGTAGCTCTCCTTTCGCCTCTGAGGCCGACTTGACAAAATCGTGCTTGACTAGTATAATACAGATACTCCCTTCCCCTAGTGCCCCTGGTGGACGGACGCCCTCACTAGGAGGCCCCGCCCGCCAGGGGGAGTTTTTTTGTGCCGAAAAGTTCATCGCCCGACCTCCGGCTTCTGCGGGGATTCTCGTAGGGGGTCCCATTCTGCGCGCAGGATCGACATCAGGATCACGTCGTGATACCGGCCTTCTGTGTAATGGGCCTGGCGCTGCCGCCCTTCTTCCACAAAGCCGCAGTGCAGATAGCAGCGTCGGGCGCGTTCGTTGAAGGCGAACACGCGGAGCTCTACCCGGTTCAGGTTCAGTTCTTCGAAGGCGAACCGGAGCAGCGTCCGGACAGCATCCGTACCGTAGCCCTGTCCCCAGAAGGCCTTCTCCCCGATGAAGATGCCCAGTTCGGCGCAGCGGTTTTTCCAGTCGATCGCCTCCAACCCGATGTTGCCGATGTACTCGCCGGTCTCGGTTTCGATGGCCAGCACCTTGCGCCGGGAATCCTGAAGGTACTGCTCGAACCAACGCGCTTCGTCCTCGTGGGAAAGCGGCATATAAAGGGTCAGATACCTGATGACCTCGGGATCGTTCAACCACGCCACGCACCGGGAAATGTCGCTGCGTTCGATCGCTCGGAGTCGGACACGCTTGCCTTGGAGCATCTTGCCTCCTCGGGAGCTCAAAACTGGAAACGAGCTTTACCATCGGGCTGAAAGATCGAGGTTGGGAGCAGTTCGCCCGCGGCGGCGAGTTGGTCGAGGCAGCGGGGGAGGAAGCCGGTAGGGCGGAGGCGGCCGAGGAGGCGGCCGTTTTGGAGGCCGAGGGGTTCGAAGACGAAGACGTCCTGGAGGATGATCTGGTCGCCTTCCATGCCCTGGATTTCGGTGATCTGGGTGATACGGCGGGAGCCATCGCGGAGGCGGGACATATGGACGATGAGTTGGACGGCGGAGGCGATCTGTTCGCGGATGGCTTTGGCGGGGAGGTTCATGCCGGCCATGAGGCACATGACTTCGAGGCGGGAGATGACGTCGGCGGGGGAGTTGGCGTGGATGGTGGTGAGGGAGCCGTCGTGGCCGGTATTCATGGCCTGGAGCATATCGATGGCCTCGGGGCCGCGGCACTCGCCGACGACGATGCGTTCGGGGCGCATGCGGAGGCAGTTGATGACGAGTTGGCGGACGGTGACCTCGCCCTTGCCCTCGATGTTGGGGGGGCGGGCCTCGAGGGGGACGACGTGTTCCTGCCAGAGGGAGAGTTCGGCGGTCGTTTCGACGGTGACGATGCGTTCGTCTGGGGGGATGAAGGAGGAGAGGACGTTGAGGAGGGTGGTTTTTCCGGAGGAGGCGCCTCCGGCGACGATGATGTTCAGGCGGGCCCAGACGCAGGCGGCGAGGAAGAGGGCGACCTCTGGGGTAAGGGTTTCCAGGCGGATGAGGTCTTCCGCCGAGAGGGAGGTTCGGGAGAACTTGCGGATGGTGATGATGGGGCCGTTGAGGGCGAGGGGGTGGATGACGACGTTGACGCGGGAGCCGTCGGGGAGGCGGGCGTCGGCCATCGGGGAGGATTCGTCGACGCGGCGGCCGATGGGGGAGAGGATGCGGTCGATGACGCGGAGCATATGGGCTTCGTCGTAGAAGCGGACGGGGGAGGGTTCGATTTTGCCGGCGCGTTCGACGTAGACGTGGTCGGGGCCGTTGGCCATGATTTCGGTGATGGAGGGGTCGTCGAGGAGGGGCTGGAGGGGGCCGAAGCCCCAGAGTTCGGCCTCGAGGTCGCGGGCGAGGCGCTGGCGGTCGGTGCGGCCGAGGAGGAGGGGTTCGGAGCGGAGGGTATCGTCGAGGATCTGCTCCATGATGCGGCGGGCGGTGGTGCGGTCGATGGAGGGGTAGCGGGGGCCGAGGGCGGCGATGACGCGCTCCTGGAGGCGGAAGCGGAGGGAGGTGAGGGGGTCTGGGGGAGCGCGGCGCACCTTGCGGCCGAAGGTGATCCCCGGTTCCTCTTCCGATGCCTGAAGACGCGCGGCCAATCCCTCCGAGCCCGAAGCAGCGGGCACATCGGATGGTGGACTAGGTTTTTCCCCGCGCTGGCCAGTTTCGCCTGAAGCGGAGGTGTCTGGCGCGGGAGGAGGTGCCCCCAGGCGGCGGCTCAACGCCCCGCTTTCCTCGGATGCTCCCGGAGGTTGTCCTCCCAGTCGTTTTAGCAAGGCCATGGAGAACCCATACTGGTGGGGCAGGGAGTTTCCGGACCCTGTCCTTTTGGTTATGATTATACCAGAAGGCGACCCTGCTTGCCAAGCGCTTTGCAAGAAGGCCTCCCCAGTGCTATACTGAAGCCCGCGGATCGTGCCCTTTCAGTCCGAAGGAGGAGGAAGCCATGGCGGCAGGCGAAAGCATCCGTGTTTCCCCCGAGCGGCTCCGCGAGTTCGTCACCCGCGTTTTCGTGGCCCTGGACGTGCCCCCGGAGGATAGCGCGATAACGGCCGATGTGCTCGTAGAAGCTGACCTCCGGGGCATCGATTCCCACGGGGTGGCCCGGCTGCGGCGCTATGTGCAGGGCATCCGGGACGGCGTAATGGTCCCGCGTCCCGAGATTCGCCTCGTGCACGAGACCCCGGCCACAGCGCTGATCGACGGCGGTGCCGGCTTGGGCCAACCGGTGGGCGTCCGTGCCATGCGGCTGGCGATCGAAAAGGCCAAGGCGGTGGGCGCCGGCTTTGTGGCAGTGCGCAACTCGAACCACTATGGCATCGCGGGGTATTACGCGATGATGGCCCTGCAGGAGGGAAACCTCATCGGCCTTTCCTTGACCAACGCCGACGTTCTGGTGGTCCCTACGTTCGGCCGGGACGCGATGCTCGGGACCAACCCGATTGCCGTGGCTGCGCCGGCCGGCAAAGAGCGCCCCTTCGTGCTCGATATGGCGACCAGCACCGTGCCGCGCGGCAAGCTCGAGGTCTACGAGCGGCTCGGAAAAGAAATGCCCATCGGTTGGGCCACCGATGAGCGAGGTCTGGATACCACGGACGCCGCCCGTGTCCTGCGCAACCTGAAGAACCGCGCCGGTGGTGGCCTGCTGCCGCTCGGTGGGGCAGGGGAACTCTTGAGCGGGCACAAGGGATACGGTCTGGCGCTGCTGGTGGATATCCTTTCCGGGGTGCTTCCTGGAGCCGGGTATGCGGATACGATCTACCCCCGGACGCCGGAAGGGAAGCCCCTGCCGGCCAACGTGGGGCACTTTTTCGGCGCGCTGCGTATCGATGGCTTCCGACCAGTGGAGGAATTCCGCGCAACGATGGACGACATCATCCGCCGCCTAAAGGATTCGCCCAAGGCAGAAGGGCAGACGCGCATCTTCATCCACGGCGAGAAAGAGTTCGAGGCGGCCGAACGCAACCGTGTGGAGGGTGTCCCGCTCCTGGGCAAGGTGTACGATGACCTGCGCGCCATTGCTCAGGAGGTTGGGGTCCCGTTCGACCTGTAGGCCATTGCACCTTCCAAAGGAGGTGAGGCATGTACCGCGTTCCCTACGGGAAAGGGGAGCTGGCATTCGACCTCCCTCCCGGGATGCATGGCACGGTGCTCGAATCCCGTCGCCTGCCCCCCTTGCCTGACGTGCCGGCCGCCGTGCGGGACGCGCTGGCTCATCCCGTGGGCACTCCCCGGCTCCGCGAAATGGCTCGCTCCACAGATCGGGTGTGCATCGTCTTTACCGACGTCACCCGTGCCTGTCCGGACGCTTTGCTGGTGGGACCCATCCTGGAAGAGCTGCTGGCTGCAGGCGTTGCGGAAGAGAACATCACCTTTCTCTGTGGCGTCGGGATGCACCGTCCCAGCACCGAGGCGGAAAAGATCGCCAAGCTGGGCCTGGAAGTAGTCCGCCGCTATCGCGTGGTGGACCACGATGCTCGCGATCCGGAAGCGCTGGTGGACCTGGGTCGCACAGAGAGCGGCATTCCGCTTTCGGTCAACCGCATCGCCTACGAGTCGGACCTTCTGATCGCCACGGGCCTGGTAGAACCACACCAATACGCCGGCTACTCCGGCGGGGCCAAAACGCTGGCCGTAGGGGCCGCAGGGGAGGCAATGATCGCCTATACCCACGGGCCCCAGATGCTGGAACACCCGGCGACCCGGCTTGGGCGGGTGGAAGGGAACCCGTTCCGCGAGGCGCTCGAGGAAGCTGCCCGCCGCGCCGGACTCCGCTTCATCGTCAACCTGGTGCTCGACGACGAGAAGCAGGTCGTAGCGGTGCGCGCGGGGGATCCCGTGGAAGCGTTCCGGGAACTGGTCGAGGTGGCGCGCTCGCTCTATGAGGTGCCGATCCCGCATCCGTACGATGTCGCTGTGGCCGGGGTGGGGTTCCCGAAAGATGCGAACCTCTACCAGGCCTCGCGCGCGGCGACCTACCTTCACTTCGCGCCCACCCCGGTGGTACGGCCGGGCGGCACCTACATCATTCCCGCGCCTTGTCCGGAAGGGGCGGGCGAAGGGGCGGGGGAGCAGCGCTTCTATCAGGCGCTGAAGAACGCCTCCAGCATGCCGGCCCTGGTCGAACAGCTGCGGCGCGAAGGATATCCTCCGGGCGAGCAACGTGCCTTCGTCGTGGCCAAGGTGCTCTGCGAGGCGAACATCATCGTCGTCGGCGCGCATTGTCCGGAGGTGGTGCGCGAGGCCAAGATGATCCCGGCAGCGACCATGGAGGAGGCGTTCGAGTGGGTGCAGCAGCATCAGGGGGCGGAGGCGGAGGTGCTCATCGTGCCCCACGCGTTGCTGACCTTACCCGTGGTGACGCCGCCCCCGGGGGTTGCACGTTCATGAGGCGAGTCCTTCTGCCACTCCTGTTGTTGTCCCTGGTCATTCCGTTCCCGACGGCAGCGCAGGAACCGTCCATTCGGATCGTTTCGGAGGAAATGGAAAACCGGTTCCCGGTGGAGCTGCTCTTTCACATCGAGGTCGAAGGCCAGGCGACAGAGATCGCGCGGATCAAACTCTTCTACCGGCTGCGCGGTTCCGAGTCAGAGACCCAGGTACCACTAGATCTGACACCGGGGCCGCGGGTGCGGGCTTCGTATCGCTGGTACACGGAGCACCTGACCGTTCCTCCTGGAGCGCCGATCCTGTACCGCTGGGAAATCCGCGACCGGGCCGGCCATGTGCTCAAGACCGAAGAGCGCACCTTCTACTACGACGACGTCCGTTTCGACTGGCAGACGCGCTCGGACGAATCGCTGACGGTGTTTTGGTATGCGGGGGGGGAGCCATTTGGTGCAGAGCTGTACGAGAAGGCTAGGTCATCCCTCACAACGCTTGAGGCCGGGCTGGGCGCGCATCTGGACTTCCCGATCCGCATCGTGGTATACGGAAGTGAGGAGGACTTTCGTTCCGCCTTCCCGCGCATGAAGGATTGGGTTGGCGGGCGTGCTTTCCCGGCCATGGGGCTAACGGTGCAGACGATCGCCCCTGGGGATGAGGAATACCTGGCGCGCGTGATCCCGCACGAGATCGCGCACCTTCTCTTCTTCCAGCTGACGGACAACCCCTACGTGACTCCTCCGTCCTGGCTCGACGAAGGGTTGGCAGTCTATAGCGAGGGCCGGACAAACGCCTACTACGATCTCCTGGTATCCCTGGCGGCCGCGGAGGGCACGCTGCTCCCCATCGAGTTTATCGTGGGCGGTTTCCCGGCCGACTATGAGCGGGCGGTGCTGGCGTATGCCCAGAGTTACAGCATGGTCCGGTTCCTGATCGAGCAGTATGGGTGGGCAAAGCTGGGCGAATACCTCCATGCCTTCAAGACCGCTGGTGTCCGGTTCGACAGGGAGCGAGCGTTCCAGGAGATTTACGGGCTTTCGTTCGAGGAGTTCCTGCAGGCCTGGCACGACCACGTAGGGCTTCGGGGAACGCCCGAGGTCCCCACGGCGGTCCCCACACGGACCGCAACAGCGGTTCCCACTCCCGGGACGACACCAGCGGGGGACGAAAAGCGCCCTGGCCTGCCCTGTTTTGGCTTGGCGTTGGTGCCCTTCTCTATTGCTGTGGTATGGTGGCGCCGAAAGGGGGAAGGACGTGGAGCTCGGCTTTGACTTTCAGGCTTGGCGGGAGGCGTTGGCGGAGGAAGTTGCCCTTGCCGAGCAGCTCGGTGTAGAGGAGGCCGTTCGGCGTACGGCCGGCCGATTTCGCGAATCGTTGGAGCGTGGGGCGATCGCCCGGCTGGCCCAGGAGCTGAAGGAGCGCTATCGAATCGCTGGCGCGGATGCCCGGGCAGCCTTCCTGACCCTGGAAGCGTACTACTGGGAGCGCGCGATCGACCGGCAGCCTGTGGTTGGACGGATCAAACGGTTGCTGGCACGCCTCCTTGGGTACCACTATCCCCGCCCTGTCCTCTTTCTTCCGGAAAAGGTCGTTTTCGCTGCACCGCTGGGGGACGATTGCGCCCTGCTGGCCGCGGTCGGGGGGGATGTGGAGCGGGTGCGTCCCTTTTGCCGCGCCCATCAGGCACACGGCATCCTCCATATCCCTGCGGAGACAATGCTCGTGGAGGCGGCGGGTGCTGGGGTGCGGTGGGAAATCGAGGAGTTCCGTGCGGTGCCGGAAGGGCGCTGCTATTATGCCGTGACTACCGAATGAGAGCCGCGGGGCAACCGGCTCTCCGGCGCCCCGCGCTCGATTGGTGGAGATGAGGGGAATCGAACCCCTGTCCAGAGAGTTCCCTACCGGGCTTCTACGAGCGTAGCCGGTATTTTGCTGTCGCCCGAGGAACCCCTACCGGCAGGGTTCCCCCGGGCCAGCCGACTGGCGTCTTTTCCTGCCCTTAGCCGGCGTTCGGGGCAAGAGCACCCTGGCATTTCGACGCCCTAGCCGCACCCACCAGGGCGAGGTCCGGTAGGACGTGCCGCGTTACTTACGCAGCAAGCGCCACAGGGGCGCGAGTGAAGGTGTTGCCACTTATTGGCATTGCCCGTTTTAGCGAGGTCAGGCGCCTCGGCTCGCGGCCCGGATCGTTTCCTCCCTGTCGAACCCATTGCATCCCCGAGTGCTTCTATTTTACCATGGGCTTCCAGGCCTGTCAACCTTGCAGCCTGCGCGGAGGCATGGTATACTACAATAGACTGTCTCTGGGTGAGGAAGATGACCAACTTGCCTCCACGCTCACCGTTCCGTTTCCCCGGGCTCCTGCGGACGCCCGGGGTTGCTTGCCGGCGGGCATTTTCTCGCCCGTACTCCCTTCTTTCCTTGCTCGTCTTGTTCATCGTCTTCCTTTCCTGCTGTCAGCAACCGGAGCCTGGTACACCGACGCTGCCCGCTCGACAGACGATCGTGGTGAAGGGGTCCGATACGATGGTGAACCTGGCGCTCGCCTGGGCGGAGGCGTATGCGGCCGAGCATCCGGAAGTGAGGATCTCGGTCACCGGGGGCGGCTCGGGCACCGGGATCGCGGCCCTGATCAACGGGACCATCGACATCGCGAACGCCTCGCGCGAAATGAAGGAGGAAGAGAGGGCGGCCGCGGAAGCCAACGGGATCACTCCGGTGGAGTTTGTCGTGGCCTACGATGCCATCGCGGTGGTGGTGCACCCGTCCAATCCGGTGGCGGGCCTGACGCTGCAGCAGCTCTCCGACATTTACACCGGTCGCATCACGAACTGGCGCGAGGTGGGAGGCGAGGACCGCCCCATCGTCCTCCTTTCCCGGGAATCGAACTCAGGCACCTATCTCTACTTCTTGGAGCACGTGGTGCGGCTGGGCCAGAAGAGCGACCTTTTGTTCTCCCCGGATGCGCTCCTGATGCCTTCTTCGGAGGGCATCAGCGCCGAAATCCGACAGAACCCGAACGCCATTGGCTACGATGGCCTGGGCTATGTGACCGAGGGGCAGAAGGTGGTCGCGGTAGCCCGGGAGGCCGGTGGACCGTACGTACTGCCCTCGGTGGAAACGGTGAAGGACGGCTCTTACCCGATCGCCCGGCCGCTCTACATGTACACGGCCGGCGAGCCCCAGGGAGCGGTTCGCGCTTACCTGGAGTGGGTGCGAACGGAAGGTCAGAAACAGGTGGCCCGGCTGGGTTTCGTTCCGCTGGATTAACGGCAGTGTCGCGAGGAGTCGGGAATGGAACGAGCCGCAGGACTGCCGAGAGCGCGGCGACGCTGGGCGGAATTCGCCATCGAGGCGGCCATTCGGGTGGCCGGCGTTTCGACCATCGCCTTTGTGGTGCTGATCTTTCTCTTCCTCCTGCGCGAGGGGCTCCCGGCTTTCTTCCAGGTCTCGCTGGAAAACCTCTTCGGCCAGCGCTGGTACCCAACCTTCGGACTGTATGGCACGCTGCCCCTCATCCTGGGTTCACTTCTGGTCACGCTGACGGCGATCGCGATGGCGGTGCCGCTGGGGGTAGCCACGGCGGTCTTTATCCGTGAGGTCGCCCCGCCCTGGGCGCGGGACGTGCTCAAGCCCATGATCGAGGTGCTGGCGGGGATCCCTTCGGTGGTGCTTGGGTTCTTCGGCATGACCGTGCTTGCGCCACTGGTCCGCCGGGTGCTGGGCATGCCGACGGGGCTCACGGCCTTTACCGGGGCGGTCGTCTTGGCCTACATGTCGCTTCCGACGATCATCAGCGTGGCGGAGGACGCGCTGGATGCTGTCCCCAAGAGCTACCGCGATGCTGCGCTGGCCCTGGGGGCGACCCAGTGGCAGACGATCTGGCACGTGGTCGTCCCGGCAGCGCGCTCAGGCGTGCTGACCGCGATCATGCTGGGCATGGGGCGCGCGATCGGGGAGACCATGGCGGTGATGATGGTGACCGGGAACGCCGCCCGCATGCCTGTGACCTGGGATTCCCTCTTTCGGCCGGTGCGTACGATGACCGCCACCATTGCCGCGGAGATGGGAGAAGTGGCCCAGGGCAGCACGCACTACCATGTGCTCTTTGGCGTTGGGATTATCCTGTTCCTGGTCACTTTCGTCATCAACCTGACAGCAGCGGCCGCGATCTTCCAAAAACGTCGACGGGGAGGGTTGCGCTGATGGGTCGCCATCGGGCGCAGCGCCTCGGCTTTGCCTTATTGGCTCTTCTTTCGGTGGTTGTGGTGGTCCCTATCCTATTCGTGGTGGGGAGCATCGTGGTGCGCGGCGCTGGGGCGATCTCCTGGGAGTTTCTCACCGCCATGCCGCGCGAAGGGATGCGCGAGGGCGGAATCCTCCCGGCGATCGTGGGGACGATCGCTCTGACGTTCGGAACGGCGGTGGCGGCGATCCCGGTCAGCATCGGAGGGGCCATCTACCTGGCGGAATATGCGCGGGATACTCCGCTCACGCGCTTGATCCGCCTGGCGATCATCAACCTGGCGGGCATCCCGTCCGTGGTTTACGGCCTGTTCGGGTTGGGCCTCTTCGTCCTGTTCTTGGGGTTCGGTTCCTCCATCCTGGCAGGGGCGCTGACGCTGGCGATCATGACGCTGCCTGTGATGATCAGCGCCGCTGAGGAGGCGCTCCGCGCCGTCCCTGCCGAGTTCCGAACGGTCAACGCCAGCCTGGGAGGCACCCGCTGGCAAGGCATCCGCCACATTGTCCTGCCCCAGGCGTTGCCTGGGATCATCACCGGTGTGCTCCTGGGACTGCTCCGGGCGGCTGGAGAAACGGCACCGATCCTGTTTACCGTGGCAGCCTTCTACCTGCCCCGGCTGCCGCGCTCACTCTACGACGAAACGATGGCCCTGCCCTATCACCTCTATGTGATCAGCACTCAGGTGCCGGGGATGCCGCTGCAGGTACAGTACGGAACGGCGCTGGTGCTCCTCATCCTGGTGCTCTCGCTCAACCTGTCGGCGACCGTGATCCGGAGCTACTTCCGGAGGAAGCGACCGTGGTGAACGAACCCAAGATTCGCATTGAGCATGTTAGCTACGCCTACGGGTCGCAGCCCGCGCTGAAAGACGTCACCCTGGACATCCCGGCCCGGGCGATCACCGTCCTCTTTGGCCCGGCTGGCGGGGGAAAAACCACCCTCTTGCGGCTGATCAACCGCCTGAACGACCTGGTGGAAGGGACACAGATGACCGGGCGGATCTTCCTGGATGGGCAGGACATCTACGCTCCAGGGGTCGACGTCATCGCGCTGCGCCGGCGGGTGGGGATGGTGTTCGCCCTGCCGCTCCCGCTCCCGGGGACCGTCCGGGAGAACGTCTGTTACGGTCCGCGCCTGGCGGGTATCCGCGATCGCGCCCGGCTGGATGAGATCCTGGAGCGAAGCCTGACCCAGGCGGCTCTTTGGGACGAGGTAAAGGACCGACTGGACGAGCCCGCAAGCGCCCTTTCCGGCGGCCAGCAGCAACGGCTGTGTATCGCGCGCAGCCTGGCCCTGGAGCCGGAAGTGCTACTGCTCGATGAGCCCACCTCGGGATTGGACCCGATCTCGACCGCAAAGGTCGAGATGACGCTCTTTGCGTTGAGGTCGTCCTACACGATCGTCATCGTGCCCCACAGTATCCAGCAATCTGCCCGTATCGCCGACTACGCGGCCTTTCTCCTGATGGGCGAGCTGGTCGAGGCTGGACCGGGTAGGGAACTGTTCACGAATCCTCGGGATCGCCGGACGGAGGATTACGTAACCGGAAGGTTCGGGTGAAGCGGATGGTTCAGAACCCCAAGATCCAGGTACAGCATCTCGAGTTTTACTACGGCCGCTTTCGGGCGCTTTCCAACATCACCCTAGAAATCGAGGACCGCCAGATTACCGCGCTGATCGGACCGTCGGGGTGTGGGAAATCGACCTTTCTGCGCTGCCTCAACCGAATGAACGATACGATTCCGGGGACGCGGGTCGAAGGGCGGGTGCTGCTGGATGGCCGGGACATCTATGCGCCAACGACGAACGTGGTAGAATTGCGCCGGCGGGTGGGGATGGTTTTCCAGCGCCCGAATCCCTTTCCACAGTCCGTCTTTGATAACGTGGCCTTCGGCCCGCGGATGTTGGGGCTGGCACGTGGGCCCGCGCTCGCCGAAATCGTGGAAGAAAGCTTACGGGCGGCGGCCCTTTGGGATGAGGTTAAGGACAACCTGCGTCAGGACGCACTCGGCCTTTCTTTGGGGCAGCAGCAGCGGCTCTGCATCGCCCGGGCGATCGCGGTGCGCCCCGAAGTTATCCTGATGGACGAGCCCTGCTCGGCGCTCGACCCGATCGCCACGCTGGAGATCGAAGAGCTGATGCAGCAGCTGAAGGAGCGCTATTGCATCGTGGTCGTCACGCACAACATGCAACAGGCAGCCCGCGTTTCCGACTGGACGGGCTTCTTTTGGTTGGGGGAGCTTGTAGAGTATGCCCCCACACGCACGATCTTTACCAACCCGAGCCAGAAGCTGACCGAGGATTACATCACCGGGCGCGCTGGCTGAGGGTGGGCAAAGGGTTAGGCAGGTGGGAGCATGGTGAAGGACGGGGTGTCGTGGGGGGAACGATGCGCGTAGCCATCGATGGACGGTTGCTGTTCTACCGGAGGGCAGGGATCGGCCAATACACCTTGCGGCTGGTCGAAGCGCTCACCCGGATCGCTCCTCGGGAGCGCTTCCTGCTCCTCCAGGACCGCCGCCAAAGGGGCCCGCTGTTGCAGGCGCCCAACTTGCGCCACGTGCCGGTTTGGACGCCCAGCCACCACCGCTGGGAACACTTCACGCTGCCGCTGGAGCTGCTTCCGCTCCGGCTTGACCTGTTCCACAGTCCGGACTTTGTCCTTCCCGAGCGTCGGGCCTTTGCGGGCGTGGTCACAGTGCACGACCTGGCTTTCCTGCGTTTTCCGCATCTGGTGACCCCTCAGGCCGCCCGCTACTACGGCCGGGTGCATCGGGCGGTGAGGAGCGCCGAGCGGGTGATCGTCGATTCCGAATGTACGCGGCGCGATGTCCTGGAGTTGCTGGGCATCCCTGAGGAGAAGGTCACGGTCGTCTACATGGCGGCCGGGCCGGCCTTCCATCCGTACGAAGTGCCCCCTGAGGATCGGCGCACCTTTTCCGGCTATGTCCTGGCACCGCAGCAGTTCGCCCTCTTCGTGGGGACCATCGAGCCCCGCAAGAATCTTCCCGGTCTCCTGCGCGCTTTTCATCGCATGCGCGAGCGGTATCCCGATTTGGAACCCCATCCCCGCCTGGTGATCGTCGGAGAGGAGGGCTGGCTCTCCCAGGAGGTGTTCCGGGTCGTAAACGAGCTGCGCCTGGCCCAGGAGGTGGCGTTTATCGGCAGCCTTCCCCTGGGCGACCTGGTTTGGCTCTACCGTGCGGCACGCCTGTTCGTATTCCCTTCCCTGTACGAGGGCTTTGGGCTGCCCCCTCTGGAGGCCATGGCCTGCGGTGCGCCGGTCATCGCCTCCAGCGCTGGAGCGCTTCCGGAAGTCCTGGGGGATGCCGCGTGGCTGATCGCCCCCGAGGACACCGAGGGCTGGGCAGAGGCCATGGCACGCTTGTGGGGCGACGACGCGCTGCGCGCGCAGCTGCGAACGCGTGGCCTGGAGCGGGCCGGCCGCTTCTCGTGGGACGAAGCCGCCGGGAGAACCCTCGGCGTGTACCGGGAAGCGGTAGAGGCCCGGAGGGGTTAGCATGGCCACTGAGCGCGATATCCGCCTGCGGCGCACGCTGCGCTTCTACCTGCGGAAGGTGAACCGCGCCGTTTCGATGTACCATATGATTGCGGAGGGGGATCGCATCGCGGTGGCCGTTTCTGGGGGAAAGGACAGCCTCTCGTTGCTGCGCCTGCTTCGAGAACGGCCGAACTATTTCCCGCCTTCCTACGATATCGTCGCCCTCCACGTATCCTACATCGGCTGGGATGTCGGGGCCCCGCCGCCTGAGGTGCTGGAAGAGCACTTTCGACGGGAAGGGGTTCCCTATCGCATCGAAACGGTCGATTTTCGAAACGAGACCCCGGGGTGCTTCCGTTGTAGCTGGGTCAGGCGCAAGGCGCTCTTTATCGCAGCCCACGAGCTGGGATGCAACAAACTGGCCTTGGCGCATCACCTAGAGGATATCGTCGAGACCACGCTCATGAACCTGCTGCTTCACGGCCGGCTGGAACGCCCGGAACCGTGTTATCCCCTTTTCGGGGGCGCCCTGACCCTGATCCGCCCGCTCACGTTCCTGCAGAGTCACGAACTGCGGCGCTTCGCGCGCCTGTTCGACCTTCCAGTCTACGAAAGCAATTGCCCGTTCAGCCGCATTGGCGTGCGCGGGCAGCTGCGAGCATTCCTGTCGGAGTTGCGCCGTACCTGCCCGGAACTGTACATCAACGTTTTCCGGAGCGTGGAGCGGTATCGCCCGCTGCAGGAACAACGGGAGCGGGCAAAGCGGGAGCAGGAAGACGTTCACATTGCGGAGGAGTCGATATGGAGCACAGGGAGCAGCGACCGGGCTTGTTCGAGCACCTTGAAGTGCTCCGGACCCACCTAAGCGGGAAGGGAAATGGGGAGCAGATCACAGGATCGCTGCTCGCGGAACTGGAGGCAAGGATCCGCGAGTTGGAAGGCGAATCGGAGCTCTATCGGGCCTTCCTGGAAGAGCTGCCGGAGGCGCTCCTCTTGAGCGACGCTCAGGGGACAATTCGGTGGGCCAACCGGGCAGCAGCGAGGCTGCTCGGCGAGGGAAAGCAGGGGCTAGCCGGACGATGCCTGCGGGAATGGCTGGGCAGAGGCCCGGATTCCCTGGCCCCCGGCGAAGTATGGAGCGGGTGGATGGAGTACCGTCGGGGTGGTGAGACTCCGAGGGAGCTCCTGGCCACCGTGATCGCGCTTGCCGATGACGAGGGAGAAGTGAGCCGCCTGGGGTGGGTCCTTCGTCCCGGCGAGAGGCTCGAATCGCCACAGCAGGCCGGACGCCCGGAGGATCACTGGTACTACACGCTGGCCGAGGCGGCAAGAGATGCGATTTTTGTGATCGGAAAAGAAGGGCAGGTGCTGTATGTGAACAGTGCAGCTGCCCGGATGATCGGTTGTCCGGCAGAAAGCATCTTGGGCCGGCGACCGGAGGAGCTCTTTGGCGCTTTCGAGCGGCAGCGCCGAAACCTGGACCAGGTGTTCGCGTCCGGCACACCCCTTTTTGTGGAGGACGCGATGGAGTTCCAGGGGCAACAGCGTTGGCTTGAGACCTCGCTGGCGCCCCTTTGGGGGCGGGATGGTCGGGTAGAAGCGGTCATCGGGGTTTCGCGCGACGTGTCCGACCGTAAGCGTGCCGAGGAGGCCCTCCGCCGGTCTGAGGCACAGTACCGGGTGACCATCGACGCGCTGGCGGATCCGATCCATATGGTGGACGCGGAGATGCGGGTGGTCCTGTGTAACCAGGCGTTGCGACGCCGGGCAGAGGAACTAGGCGTTGGGCCAGAGATCATCGGTCGCCCGCTGTTCGAGCTCTTTCCTTTCCTGTCGGATCAGGTGCGTCAGGAATACGAGCAGGTTTTCCTGACCGGCCAGCCACTCTCGACGCTGGAACATACCTGGATCGATGGCCGGCTGTTCGTCACGGAGACGCACAAGCTCCCCATCGTGGACAGCGGCCGGGTCATCCAGGTGGTTACCCTGGTCCACGACGTAACAGAACACTGGCATGCCGAACAAGCGTTGCGCGCAAGCGAGGAGCGGTATCGTACCCTTGTGGAGACTTCTCCCGATGCGATCGTGCTCACCGACCTGGAAGGCCGGATCCGGATGGTGAACCAGAGAGCTGCCGCGCTGTATGGCGCAGCGCGAAGGGAGGATCTCGAGGGCCGGGATGCGTTCGAGCTCTTCGCACCGGCCGAGCGGGAACTGCTGGACGAAGTCGCCGCGCGGGTACTGGAGCAAGGGCTGGTCCAGGGTCTGGAGTATACGGCTATGTCGCAGGACGGCCGGCCGATCCCGGTCCAACTGAGCCTCTCGCTGGTGCTCGATGGCCAGGGACGCCCGACGGGGTTCCTGGCCATCGCACACGACCTGACGGAGCGAAAGCGGCTGGAAGCGCAGTTTCTCCAGGCTCAAAAGATGGAGACTTTGGGACGGCTCGCCGGAGGCATCGCCCACGACTTCAACAACCTTCTGACCGCCCTCCAGGGTTACGCGACCCTTGCCCGTTGTGCTCTGCCAGCGGATAGCCCGGCGCATAGCGATCTGGAGCAGGTGCTGCGGATCGTGGAGCAAGGGGGCCGTCTCACCCGGCAACTGCTGGGCTTTGCCCGACGACAGACCTATACGCCTCAGCTGTTCGACCTCAACGAGGTCGTGAGGGATCTGGAGCGCATGTTGCGCCGTTTGATCGGCGAAGCGATCGAGTTGTCGGTCGTCCTGGATCCCAGACCATGCCTGGTCAGCGCAGATCGTGCGCAGGTCGAACAGGTCGTCGTGAACCTGGTGGTGAATGCGCGAGATGCGATGCCCCAGGGGGGACGGGTAACCGTGGAGACACTGCAGGTCGATTTCGGATCATCCCTTGGGTCAGGAGGTCCGGGCGGACCGTTTGTGCGGCTCCGGGTATCCGATACCGGTGCCGGGATGTCCCAGGAAGTGCTGACTCGCCTCTTCGAACCCTTTTTTACCACGAAAGCCTCTGGCCAGGGAACGGGGCTGGGATTGGCCACCGTCTGGGACATCGTACGGAAATGCCAAGGGCAGATCGAGGTTTCGTCCGAACCCGGGCGGGGCACGACCTTTGACGTGTATCTCCCGCGCGTGGAAGGGGAAAAGGCGCCGTGGGTGCCGCCGGACCGCCTCATTCCGATACCCCGCGGGGAGGAAACGGTGCTGCTTGTGGAAGACGACGCCATGGTGCGAGAACTCCTGGCGCGGGTGCTGCGCGCCCTCGGCTACACGGTCCTCCCAGCAGCTGCTGGCGAGGAGGCCCTCCGCCTCCTAAGGGAGCAGGCCATGCGGGTGGATCTGCTCCTTTCCGACTTTTTCATGCCGGGAATGGATGGCGAAACGCTTGCTATGGAGGTACGCCGCCGCTCGCCGGGCGTAAAGGTGCTCTACATGTCCGGTTACGGGGAAGGGCGCCTACTGCGGACCAAGCTCGGGGTACAGGAAGCGTCCTGGCTGTGTAAACCCTTTGGGCCGGCGGTGCTGGCCCAAAAGGTACGCGAGGTGCTCGATTCCCCCTTTTCGCCTGAGGACGGTACACGAGGGGAGGGAGACGGCTAGGAGTCTCTGCCTGGCGGACACGGTCGGTGTTCCTGGAGGATCTAGTATGCCTGTTCCCACCGAACCTCCCGAATGGGTACAGGACGCCGTTTTCTATCAAATCTTTCCCGACCGTTTCCGAAACGGCGATCCCACGAACGACCCGCCGAACGTCCATCCCTGGGGCGAACTGCCGACACCCACATCGTTCTTCGGGGGAGATCTGGAGGGTATCGTCCAGGCTCTGCCTTACCTCCTGGATTTGGGCATCAATGCCATCTACCTCAACCCCATTTTCATGGCCTCTTCTCCGCACCGCTACAATACCTACGACTACTTCCGCATCGACCCGCGGCTGGGAGACCTGGAAACTTTCCGACGTCTGGTCGGGTTGGCTCACGCAAACAGGGTGCGGATCGTCCTGGATGGCGTGTTGAACCACTGTGGCCGGGGGTTCTTCCCCTTCCAGGATATTCTGGAGAACGGCCTCGAGTCCCCCTACCTTTCCTGGTTCCATGTGCAAGGCTTCCCGCTCCACGCCTACGATGAGCGAATGCCGCCGAACTACACCTGTTGGTGGGGAAACCGCTCGCTGCCGAAATTCAACACCAGCACCCCTGCGGTGCGGGAGTACCTCTTCACGGTGGCCCGCTATTGGCTCGAGCAGGGTGCGGATGGGTGGCGACTGGACGTGCCGAACGAAATCGATGACGACACCTTCTGGCAGGAGTTCCGACGGGTGGTCAAAGGCACGAACCCCGATGCTTACATCGTCGGAGAGATCTGGACGGATGGCCGGCGCTGGCTACAGGGGGACCAGTTCGACGGGATCACGAACTATGAACTGAGAAATCTGCTCCTGGAGTGGCTCGTGGAGGGGAAGTACCGGTCGCTCGGCTTTGCGCACCGCCTCCAAGAGTTGTTGGGAAAATACCGGCCGGAGACGCTCCGAGCCCAGCTCAACCTGTTGGGGAGCCACGATACCCCGCGTCTGATCCGGGTGGCGCGCGGCGATCTGTCCACGCTTCGGCTGCTATGGCTGTTCTTGTTCACCTGGCCGGGAGCGCCGTGCATCTACTACGGCGACGAGATCGGGCTGGATGGGGGGCCGGACCCGGACTGCAGACGCTGTTTCCCTTGGGAAGAGGGGTCTTGGAACCAGGAACTCCGCTCCTTCATCCGTAGGCTAATTGCCCTACGCCGCGCCCTTCCAGCCCTACGGCGCGGGGCCGTGCGCATCTTGTTTGCCCACCCACGACGGAACCTTTTTGCCCATGGCCGTGGCCAGGGGAAAGAGGCGGCGGTGGCGGTGTTCCACGCTGGTGAGGACGTCTCCTGCATGTTCGACGTCCCGTTGGCCGGGATGGACGTCCCGGACGGGACGAAGATGTTCGACCTCCTAAGCGGGGAGCGCTACATAGTCCACCGGGGCCGGATCGAGGCCGTATGGCTCCCACCAGGAAGCGGCACTTTACTTTCCACAGTTCCGGTGGGCCCGATTGGGCTGTAGGGAACCCCCAAAGCCTCTTCGTCCTCACCGGGGTCCGTGCGGGTGGGGCGCTTTCTGGCTGCTTCGCGCCCTTCCGGACGGCGTGTGGGGCATGATTGCACTGGGTATTGACAAGAGGCCCAGACTATGCTATACTTTTCCCGCAGGCCCAAGGCGAGGAGAATCACGAGGAGGGAGCATAATGCGGGGCTTGAATCGGGTGGAGATCATGGGAAACCTGGGCGCAGATCCTGAAATGCGCTATACCCCGACCGGCCGGCCGGTGACCCAGTTTCGCGTCGCTGTGCATCGCCGGTGGCGGAACGCGGATGGGGAGCCGCAGGAAAAGGTGGAGTGGTTTCGGGTCGTGGCCTGGGGTCGGCAGGCCGAGATCGCCAACCAGTTCCTTGAAAAAGGCGCACCCGTGTACGTAGAGGGCCGTCTGGCCACCCGCTCTTACGAAGACGCCAGCGGGCAGACACGCTACATCAGCGAAGTGATCGCTCGAGATCTCATCCTCCTGCCGCGGGGCAACGGCCGAGCGGACCACCCTGAGGAGGTGCTGGAGGAAGTCGAGGACGGGGAGACGGCCGAGATCCCCTTCTAAGCACATCGTATGCCAGGGGCCTGCGCCGCCGGGACGGTCTTCACCTCCCGGCGGTTTCTGTGCCTGGGGCGGGGCGAATCGGTTTTGGCCGATCGGCCACGGGACCTGGGGAGAGGACGTCGGTCGGCAGAGCCACGGCTTCTTCCGGGCTTTTCTCCGGAGGACCTCGGACCTGGCCCGGGGGGAAGAATCGCCTTACGCTGGGTTCATCCTATGCTGCGCCCACAGTGCCAGCGTTGCCCCACGGCGTGGAGAAGGGGGGAATCGCGACACTGAGAAGTCCGCCGGAATCCAGGACTATTGACGTGCCGGATGCGCCTTGCTATACTGGTGCCGGTCTTCAGGAGAAGGCCCATGACGGTCGCGGATCGGCTGCGTGAGGCGACGCGCTTCCTGGAGGGTGCCGGCTCCCCGAGCGCCCGCCTCGATGCCGAGGTTCTTTTGGCCCACCTCCTCGGCGTGCGCCGGGTCGACCTCTACCTGGTGCCAGAGCGCTCGCTTTCACCCGAGCAAGAAGAATCCTACCGTGCCTTGTTGGAACGCAGGGCGCTGGGCGAGCCGGTGTCCTACCTTGTGGGGCGTAAGGAGTTCTACGGCCTGACCTTCGTGGTGGATCGCCGGGTGCTCATCCCCCGCCCGGAAACCGAAGAGCTGGTGGACCGGGCTCTCCGGTGTGCACGGACGCTCGGCCGGCCGGATCTGCTCTTGGCCGATATCGGCACAGGGTGCGGTTGCATCGCAGTTGCGCTCGCCGTTCATCTTCCCCAGGCACACGTGTATGCGACCGATCTCTCCCCAGAGGCGATCGAAGTGGCCTGGGAAAACGTCCGTCGTCACAGGGTTCAGGAGCGGGTCACCTTGCTCTTAGGGGACCTCTGCCAGCCCCTGCCGGCGCCGGTAGACCTGCTGGTTTCGAATCCACCTTACACGATCTGGGAACGCCTCCCGTGGGGGATCACGGGATTTGAGCCGCGGATCGCCCTGGATGGTGGAAAGGATGGCTTGGAGGTGTTGCGGCGGCTGATCGACCAGATTGCCTGGGCCGTCCGGCCAGGAGGGTTCGCGCTACTCGAATTCGGGGATGGGCAGGAAGAAGCGGTCCGGCGAGTGGCGCGCTCAGCGTTCCCGGGTGTCCCCATGGTGGTTGGGCGCGATCTTGCGGGGCTGCCGCGCGTGCTACAGCTCGGCCCCCTACCCGCGCGGTGAAGACAAGAAGGAGCCGGCCGCCGAAGACGCGGCCGGCCCAAGAACGACTTCTTGCTTTTCGTGGAATCCGTCTGCCAGAACGCCAGGAGCCTCAGGCAGTCTTGTACAACGTGCGCAGGCAGCGGCTGCACACGTTCAACCGTACGCGCCTTCCCCCGATCCACAACGCGCGCTTCTGTGTGTTGGGCATCCAGCGCCGATTGGTGCGGCGCTTGGAATGGCTCACATTGTGCCCGTACTGCGGTGCTTTCCCACAAAGGTCGCATTTGCCTGGCATCGCTGCCACCCCCGTGTCACGATGATTGCAAACAAACCAAGTATAGCACAACTTGACCCTCTTGACAAATGGCTTCCGGATGATACAATCAATCCCATAGCCGACCCCTGTGATCGGCGGTAGGTCCTGTGGTTGTGGTTGGGTATGCTACGGGGCTTGAGATGAGCCTGAAAAGCGGTGGTTCCCTGGGCCGAATCGAGGTTTCCCGGCGTGCAATTGCCACGCTGGCGCAGGAAGCGGCCCTGCAATGTTATGGCGTCGTCGGGCTGGTTCCCCCGCACCGTCAGGGGGTTTGGACGCGCCCTCCGGCGGAGCGGGGCGGCGTGACTGTGCGCTTGGACGGGGACCGGGTGGTGCTAGAGCTCCACGTGGTCATCGAATACGGGACTCGGATCTGCGAGGTCGCGCGTAACGTGATGGCCTCTGTGCGCTTTGCCGTCGAGCATGCCCTGGGAGTCCCGGTGGAAGCTGTGCATGTAACCGTCCAGGGAATCCATCTGAGTTACCCGCAGCCCGAGCCTGCGGAGCCACGGTAAGCTTCCTGGAGGTAGATGGGGTTGAGCGTGGGCAGACCCAAGAGCCGTCCGGCCGGTGGAACGGGGGAGGGACAAGGGGAGCGGACTGCTTTGGGCGGGCCCTGTGATGGGGTTCGCCTGCGTGAGGCTTTTCAGAACGCGACTGCTTGGCTGAGTCTCCATAAAGCTGAGGTGAACGCGCTGAACGTCTTCCCGGTGCCAGACGGCGACACCGGCACAAATATGGTGCTCACCATGGAGGCGGCCCTAAAAGAAGCGGAGGGTGTGCCGCTTCACGGCGTTGGGGAGCTCGTGGATGCGCTTTCCTACGGGGCGTTGATGGGAGCTCGGGGAAACTCTGGGGTCATCCTTTCCCAGATCATCCGCGGTATGGCACGAGCCCTGGAGGGGCGGGCCGCTCTGGATGGAATTCTCCTGGCGCAGGCGCTGCAGGCGGGCACGGAAACCGCTTACCGGGCCGTCAGCAAGCCGGTAGAAGGAACGATGCTGACGGTGATTCGGGAAGCGGCCGATGCAGCCCTCCAGGCCTGCCGCAACAACCCTGCCTTGCTCTCCGTTTTTCGGGAGACGGTGGCCGCCGCTTGGGAATCGGTACGCCGTACGCCCAGCCTCCTGCCGATCCTGCGAGAGGCAGGCGTCGTCGACGCTGGGGGCCAGGGACTGGCTGTGCTCCTCGAAGGCTTGTACTACTACTTCTCCGGTGAGCTGGAGCGGCGCATGCAAGAGGCCGAGGTGCCCTTCCCGGAAGAAGTCGCTTTTGTGGACGTCCATGGCGAGGAAGAATTCGGCTACTGTACGAACTTTGTCCTGCGGGGCGTGGATCTGAACGTCGAGGAGATCCGGGAGCAGATCAGCCGTCTGGGCCGTTCGGCTGTTGTAGCCGGGGACGAGCGCATGGTGAAAGTGCACGTTCACACCGAGTACCCGGGCACGATCCTGAACTATGCCGTAGGCCTCGGCACGTTGCACCAGATCGAGATCACGAATATGGACGAGCAGCGGGCCGGCCTGAAACCGCGAACGCCGGCGGCTCCCCAACGTCCTGCGATGCCTGCGTTGCCCCCGCACCCTATCATGATCATTGCCGTTTCCCCTGGAGAGGGCCTGTCCGAGGTGCTGCGGAGTATGGGCGCCGCGATCATCGTCCCCGGTGGACAGACGATGAACCCCAGCACGGAGGAGTTGCTCCAGGCGATCGAGTCGCTGCCCTGCAACCAGGTGATCGTGTTGCCGAACAATGGCAACATCGTCATGGCAGCACGTCAGGCGGCTGAGCTTTCGGGCAAAGAGGTGCGCGTGGTTGCCACCGATACCGTTCCCCAGGGGATCGCGGCGCTGGTCGCGTTCAACTACGAGGCCGACCTGGACACCAACGTGCAGGCCATGGAGGAGGCCGCGGCCGCGATCCAGACCGGCGAGGTGACCTGGGCAGTGCGCGACGCGCAGCTCAACGGTGTGCAGGTGCGTGAAGGGCAGTTCATCGGGCTGCACAACGGCGTATTGGCCGTTGCGGGGGAGGAAGAGGCGACGGTGGTCTTGGAGCTCCTGCAGCGGATGGGAGCAGAGGAACTGGAGCTGATCACGGTCTACTACGGCCAGGATGTGTCCCAGGCCGAGGCCGAGGAAATGGCGAGCCGCATCCGCGAACACTATCCCCAGCAGGAACTCGAGCTCGTTTACGGCGGCCAGCCCTACTACCGCTACATCCTCTCGGCGGAGTGACGGGGATCTTCGATGGCCAGGATCTGCATCGTGACCGACAGTGCTGCGGATATCCCACGCCAGATCCGGCGCCAGCTCGGTATTGCCGTGGTGCCGCACAACATCTATATCGGCGGACAGCGGTACCGGGACGGGATCGATATGGACGCGGGGCAGTTCTATATGCGCCTGCAGCACGGTTCCTGGGCACGGATCACCCCTCCGAGCGAAGAGGTGTTCGAGAAGCTTTACCGTCGCCTGAGCGAGGAGTACGATGCGGTGCTCTCCGTACACGTCTCCAGCCTGCTCAGCGAGACTTTCCTCATGGCTAGCCGCGCACGTGCTTCCTTGCCCCCGTCCACCTGTCGGGTGGAGACCATCGACTCCCTCTCCGTGTCCATGGCCCTGGGGTTCGTGGTGATCGAAGCGGCCCGGACGGCGCGCGCCGGGTTCGGGGTGGACGAGGTGATCGACCGTATCCATTGGATGACGCGACATAGCCATTTACTCCTCTTCTGCGAGGATCTGGCCTACTTGAAGCGCAGTGGGCTTTTTCCTGCTTCCCAAGTCCAGCAGCTCGCCCGGACTAAGCCGCTCCTGGTGCTCAATGAGGGATCGTTCCTCGTCTACGAGCGGCCCCGTACACGGTTGCGCGCGCTGGATGGGCTGTACAGTTTCGTCGAGGACTTTCCGGAGATGCGTGCCATAGCCGTCCTCTACTCTACCACCCCAGAGGATGTCGGAGGACTGCTCGAGCGGATCGACCTGATCTATCCTCGCCAGAAGATCATCGTCACCCGCTACGGACCGTTCCTGGGGTCGCTGATCGGACCCGGCGGTATGGCCGTAGCCGTGTACGAGGAGGACTGAGGTGCCGGGCGCCCGACGCGTCCGGGTGGTGACGGACAGCACGGCGGACCTTCCCCAGGAATGGGCCGACCGGTGGGGCATCCGGGTGGTGCCGCTCAAGTTCCGTTTGGGCGAGGAGACGTTCCGCGACGGCCTGGACCTTGCGCCCGAAGAGTTTTACGCCCGGTTGTCCGGGAAAGAGTTCCCTGTAACTTCGCAACCCGCGGTCGGGGTGATGAAACGCGTCTACCAGCAAGCGGCTGCAGGTGGAGGGGAGATCGTTTCCATCCATCTCTCCTCCAAACTGAGCGGCACCTGTCAGTCGGCGCAGCTTGCGGCTGAGCAAGTGGACAGCCGGGTCGTGGTGGTCGATTCCGGACAGATCTCGATGGGCGTGGGATGGCTGGTGCTGGCTGCAGCCCGGGCTGCCCGCGAGGGGCGATCGCTGGAGGAAATCGTCTCCCTGGTGGAAGAGATGAAGGGACGCACCCACATCCTGGGCCTGATCGAGAGCCTGGAGCATCTGAGGCGGGGAGGGCGCATCGGGCGGGCGCAGGCGTTGCTGGGCGGGCTTGTGGGGATCCGGGCGCTTTTCACCCTCGAGCGGGGAGAGGCGGTGCTGCTGGAGCGCGTGCGCACGCGCTCCGCTGGCCTGCGCCGGTTGGTGGAGCAAGTTGCCGCGCTCGAGCCGCTGGAGCTGGCGGCGGTGATCCACGCGGCTACCGCGGGTGCAGCGCAAGAGGTGGCCCGCGCCCTGGCGCCGCTGTTGCCTGGGCAATCGATTCCGGTGCTTCCGGTGGGGCAGGTGGTGGCCTCCCACGTCGGACCGGGGGCAGTGGGGGTGGCATGCGTGCGGGCTCCTGGAGGCAGATCCCCGAACGCCCAGGCCCCCGGGAGTCGCTCTTTTCTGGCATCGCAGGGTATCGATGTTCCCAGAGACGTGGAACCGTGAGGCGCTCGGACTTGTCCCCTGGCTCGTGGGGTCCTGGCTTCTGGCCTTCCTAGGCCAGCTGTTGGACCGTCTGGGCCTCCTCCCGCACCGGTGGCGGGAGGAAGGTGCCCTGATCCGCGATGTCACTGCCCTCCTGTACGCGATCGGGATGCCCTATGCGGCCATCTTGTGCGGATTTCTGGCTCCGGAGAGGCTCGGCCTGGCTGGATTCTCCTGGTGGAGGAGCCTGGGACGAGTCCCGCTCCTGGCCGGCCTCTACCTGTTGATGGCCTGGCTGGTGTGGGGGGGCGTGCTCCGTGCTGCCCCGGTTTCTCTCGGTGCGCTGGGGCGCGAGCGCCGTTGGGTGCGTCAACCGGGCCGGTGGGTCCTTTTCCTCCTCTGGGCAGGCGCGGAACAGCTCCACTGGGCCTTCTACCGCGCCGTTCCGCTCTTGGTTTGGGGAAGCCCGGCAGGCCTCTGGTTGGGGATGCTCTTGGTGGTCGCCGAACGCTACGGGTTGCCCGCAAAGGCGATTTCCCACCGCGAGCCTGGTGTGCTTGCGAACGAGACCTGGTGGCTGACAAAGGCCGTGGCGCTCACCGCTGCCTTCTCCGTCACGGGGAACCTTTGGGCCTGCATGGCCCTCCAGGCCCTGCTGGATGGAGGCGTCGCCTGGTGGATCGAACGCCGTGAGCGCCCCGTAGGTGAGATGCAGCCCTCGCCGTTTGCCAGGCCTGGTCTTCGTTTGACGATTGCGGCGGCCGTTTCTGCCATCTTGCTGTTGGTCCTGTTCACCTGGGGGACGATCAGCCCTTCGCTGCACCTGCCGCGCCCGGAGGACCTGGTTCAGCAGCCGACGCTCCCCCTCCCTACGCCGACATCGAGTCCCACGCCCAACCCGACCCCGTTGCCTACCCGGGTACCTACAGCGACTTCCCTGCCTACGGCCGCCCCGATCCCGACCGCGACCCCGCCACGCACTTATGTGGTCCAGCCGGGAGATACCCTCAACGCGATCGCTCTGCTCTTCGATGTCCCGGTGGCCGAGCTGATGCAGGTGAACGGGATCACCGATCCCACCCGTCTTCAGATCGGGCAGGTCCTGATCATCCCCTAGGTGCGCCGTGGCCGCGCGGATTGACCGCAGCGAGGAGGCGTGTTAAACTTGCTGTGCCCGTTGGGCGGAATCTAGATGTCGTGTGCCAGGGGAAAAGAAAGCGAGTTTAGCGATGGCTTTTCTTCGAGGGATGTGGCGGATCCTGTTGTGCGCGGGACTCGTGCTCCTGTTGCCGCTTGGGGCTTTCGCTGGAGCGGTGGCGCCGGCCCAGTGGCCCCTCCAGCCCGTAGGGCCGCAGGGCGCGGTGGTGCGCATCTCCATTTCGTCTCCAGGCGAGGTCGCGTTGCTGGCAGGGCTCGGGGTAGATATCTGGAAGGTGGAGAAGGAGCGCCTGGAGGTCATCGGGGCGGTCGGGCCGGAGCTGTACACCGAGCTGCTTGCACGCGGCTTTACGGTGGAGGTCGATGCAGAGCGGACGCAACGTTATCTCGTGCCGCCGGGGTACCCGTGTTACCGCACGGTCGAGCAGATCCTGGACCATATGGTGGCAGTCAGCAACGCCTACCCGCAGCTCACCGAGCTCCTGGACATCGGGGACAGTTGGGAAAAAGTGCAGGACCCAGCCGCGGGATACGATATCCTGGCCATGCGCATCACCAACGAAGCGATTCCCGGGCCCAAACCCACCCTACTGATCGTCTCGGAGCACCATGCCCGGGAAATGGTCGTGCCCGAGGTGGCCGACTTTTTCATCGATTACCTCACCGGTGGTTTCCGGGGTGCCGGTGGGTATGGCGTCGACCCAGATGTGACTTGGCTGGTCGATCACCGCGAGGTATGGGTGGTTCCCCTGGTCAACCCCGACGGCCGGAAGATGGTGGAGCCTTCAGGCTGGTGGTGGCGGAAGAACACCAACGATAGCGTGAACCCCGGCTGTGCCTGGCCGCCAACGGCGTACAACCACTACGGGGTGGACATCAACCGCAACTATGCCTACATGTGGGCCTACGACAACAGTGGCTCCACCTCGGACCCCTGCGCTCAGGGGTATCGCGGCGTCGCTGCGGCATCCGAGCCCGAAACGCAGGCCATCCAGTCGCTCGGAACACAGCTGTTCCCGGAGCCGGCGGACACGACGGGGATGATGCTGACGTTGCACAGTTACTGGAACGCGATCCTGATCCCCTGGAGTTACAATGCCCCAGAACCGGCACCGGACGATGCGGCACTGCGCGCGATCGGGTGCAAATGGGCGACCTACAATGGCTACGAGGTCGGCCGGCCAGGGGAGGTGCTTTGGTACAACCCCAACGGCACGACCGACGACTGGTTCTACGGCGATCGGGGCGTGGCCTCGTTCACCTTCGAGATGGGGGAAGATTTCTTCCAGGCCTGCTGGGGGAACGAATTCCCCTGGGATATCTGGGAGGAGAACCTGCCTGCCTTCGTGCACGCCGCCAAGATCGTTGCTCCGGACCCCTATACCACCGTCTACGGGCCGGATGCCCATACCCTCTCTGTTTCCCCGGACCCGGTGCCCGCAGGCGAGCCGTTCCTGCTTTCCGCTACCCTGGAGGACCATCGCATCCAGAACTCCGACTGCTCGGTGCCCGAGCGACCCGTGGCCGCGGCGGAATACTTTATCGATGCCCCGGGAGCGGATGGAACGGGCCTGCCGCTGGCCCCGCTGGACGGCGCCTTTGACGAGATCGTAGAACCGGTCCAGGCCACGGTGGATACCGAGGGGCTCACACCAGGGGTCCACTACTTGTTGGTGCATGGCCGCTCCCAGGATGGCTACTGGGGTCCCTTCACGGCGGTCTTTTTCCACATCGCGGGGTGTGAGCCGGTGCAGATCCTCGATGTGGTGACGGCCACCAGCGGGTGCACGGTCACCTTTACCGCGCGACTGTCGGGAACGCCGCCTTTTTCCTATACGTGGGATCTGGGGCCTCTCGGGGTCCGGACGGAGCCGACCCCGACGGTCGAGTTTGGCTGGCCCGGCAATTATCCCTTCACCCTAACGGTGAGCAACTGCGTACCCGCTCAGCAGGACACCTTCTCGGGCAGCGTGAGCGTCTGGTGCTCCGTCCCGCACCGCGTCTACCTGCCGCTGATCCGACGGACGAGTCCTTGACCCTGGATGAGGGGCTGGTGCGAAAGCGCTCTCGCACCGCCGGGAGAGCTCCGGACCATTCGGCGTGTCGCTGGTTTTCCCCGCTCGAAACGCGGGAAAAATGGCGTACTTCCGGCAGCGGGCTTGCCTCGAGCCGCTTGGCATAAGGCCGAGGGATCGATGCGGGGTAGGCGCCAGGGCTGGGGAAGCCTAGCCGTCCCGGGTTGTTCCGGGCACTTGTGGATATGCAGCGCGGCGCTGGCGTAGCGCCTCGAAGAGGAGGATCCCGGTAGCCACAGTGACGTTCAGTGAGTCGGCAGAACCGGCCATCGGGATGGATACAAGGGCGCTCGCCAGACGCTTTGCCTCATGGCTTGCCCCTTCGGCTTCTCCGCCGACGATCAGGGCCGTCGGAAGGCGCCAGTCGACCTGGTCGTAGGGGCAACCCCCTTGCACCTCGGCCAGCAGTACCTGGAGGCCCTGGCAGGCGGCCACGATCTCGTCCCAGGACGCCAGGCGAATGGGGAGGTGGAAGTGGGCACCCATGCCCGCTCGTACCGCCTTGGGCTCGAACGGGTCGACGGTTCCGGGAGCGCAAAGAACCCGCTGCGCCCCGGCGGCTTCGGCAGTGCGCAGGATCGTCCCGCAGTTTCCGGGGTCCCGCACCTGGTCGAGGATCAGGATCAACCCGTCAGGGCGAGGGGGCGGCTCGGGAAGCGGTGCGGCCGCAACCACTCCTTGGGGCGTAACGGTGTCGGCAATCGCGTCCAGGATTGCCGGGGTGGTGGGAAAGGCCATCTCCAACGCGGAAAGGCGTTCCAGGAGCGCTCGACCCCGTGGGGTCTGTTCGAGCCGTTCCGGCAGGTACAGGGCAAGCGTCGGAACGACCCCGGCCCGGAACGCCTCTTCCACCAGGCGTACCCCCTCCAGGAGAAAAAGCCGCTCGCTGTACCGCCTGCGTCGGCGGTGCAGCGAGCGGAGAAGGCGCACCTTTGGGTTTTCCAGACTGGTGATCGCGGCAGGCATCCCTAACCCGAGACGGCGGCCTGGGCCTTCTCCGCGATCTGGGCAAAGGCTGCCGGATCCTTCACTGCCAGGTCGGCTAGGACCTTTCGGTCCAGATCGATCCCCGCCAGGCGCAGGCCGTGGATCAGGCGACCGTAAGTCAGGCCCAACTGGCGTGCTGCCGCGTTGATCCGCAGGATCCAGAGGCGGCGCAGATCCCTTTTCCGCCTCCGGCGGTCCCGATAGGCGTGCGCATGCGAGCGCATCACCGCTTCGTGCGCCGTCTTGAAGGTACGATGCCGGCCTCCGCGAAAGCCTTTCGCCTGTTCGCGGACCTTGTCATGGCGCCGGCGGACCATCATTCCCCGCTTGACCCTTGGCAACCGAAACCTCCTTCAACACACACCAATTCGCCGGACCTGGCCCGCTCCGGGGGCTCGGCGGAGCGGGATCGTCCGGTGCTTTGCGACGGTGCAGAGAGACTGTGCTACTTCTTGCGCGGCGTCAAGAGGATCGTCATGTCCCGCCCGGTGGAAGCAGGGCTCTCCTCGATCTCGGCGATGTCCTCCAACATCGTGGCGACCTGCTTGAGCAGCTCTTCTGCGATATCGGTATGGGCCGATTCGCGCCCCCGGAAGCGCAGCGTCACCTTAACCCGGTTGCCTTCTTCCAAGAAGCGGCGCGCTGCCCGGACTTTGATCTGCAGGTCGTGCTCGCCGATCTTGGGACGGAGCCGCACCTCTTTGATGTCGACCGTTCGCTGTCGCTTCCGCGCCGCCCGCTCTTTCTTGGCCTGCTCGTAGCGGAACTTTCCATAGTCCAGCAGGCGGCAAACCGGCGGTTCGGCGACGGGATCTACCTCCACCAGGTCCATCCCTTCTGCGGCGGCGATGCTCAGGGCTTCCTGCAGCGGCTTGACCCCGATGCGCCGGCCGTCTGCTCCGATGAGCAGTACCTCCCGCGCCCTGATCCGTGTGTTAATGCGCAGCCTCTCGCTGATCGTTTCCTCCTTGTGCCATGCTCTGCCGCAACCCGCGTAGGGATCGACCCTACGCAGAGAATGATAGCATAAGGGCAGACTTTCGTCAACTCATGGGCAACTGCGCTTCTCGTAGATGTTCGGCCAGGCCGCGTAGGGGCTGAAGAAGACCTCGCGTGACACCACTTCTCCATTAACCAGGATGGTGCGGTAAACACGCACGTCGACCCCATCGACGGCCCAGTCCGTCTGGCGCACCACTCCCTCCTCCAGGTTGGGATTCTCCACGCACACCGGTGTGGTCGGGGCTGGAGTCCAGTTGGACATCTCCGGGCCCTCGATGCGCACCTCGCGGTTGGGTTTGGTGCCGTAGAGGTAGACCAACAGCGTATCGGTGTCCGTGTACACCTCGAACTGCATCAGGAGGTAGCCGGGCGTGTCGTTCACGAACTTCAGGTCGGTCCCGGTGCCCACAAAAATCGTCGCATCCAGGCCGGCGATGGACCCCTGCTCGTAAAAGCCGATGCGGTAGGCATGCGGGTGGCGCTCCAGGATCGGGAGGCCTGCCAGCAGCGCGGCGCGAAACACCGTCGTCGAGACCTGGCAGATCCCCCCGCCGACGTTGCGCACGGTGCGCTCAGCGATGATCGAGTAGCCTTCGACAAAGCCCTGGCTCTCGTCGATCGGGCCGATCGCCTGAAGGAAGGAGAACGTCCCGCCAGGAGGGATGAGCGTGCCATCCAGGATGCGCGCCCCGATGACGATGTTGTGTTCCCGGTAGGGCCGCGACCCAGCGAAGTGGCTTTCCCCCACAGCAACCAGTTCCCGAATGCCCAGCTGGTCGAGCACCTCGGGGCGGATTTCCGGGAGCACTTCCACGAGCTCGAGGCGAACCTCCCGATTCGGAGAGACAACCGCGGCGTTCACCTGATCGATCGCCGCATCCAGGGGAAGCATCCAGCCCGAGGCGCCCGGGTCGACGACCTCCAGATGGTCGTTCACAAAGCGGAAATGCGCATTCCGGGGATATACGAGCACTTGCCCGGCGATCTGGGCCATATAGGTGCGCAGGGCTTCCTGATCGAGCACCACCGCAAGCGTCCTCCGCGACCCTTCCTGGCGCGCCTCTACGCGGAGCATGCGTCCGATCTCCTCCGGCGTGAGTTGCCATTCCCTGTCACGCACGCGGATCTGGAGGGGGCCGGCGAGCATCCTGTGGGCAGTCTCCACCGCGTCCTGGACCGCCCGTTCATCGATTTCCGGGGGCAAGCTCTCCACGACCAGAGGTACCGGCTCCGAAGAGAGCTGCCGGAGCGCAACCTCGATGGCCTCCATCGTGGGAACGACCCGTAGCGAGCGGCCGGGATGGCTGGGGCGGACCCGCACCTCTGTGCCCTCCACGGTCAGCGCTGCGTTCAGCGGGGGGAGGTCGAGCTCCTGGGCCATCTCCTGCAGATAACTCGAAAGCACGTTCCTGTCGAAAACAACCGGCAGCAGGAGATCGTATCGCGCGTTGGGGTTTCGGCGCTGCCACCAGCGTGCGAGGAGCGACCCTTCCCGACCCGCGGCCATAGCATCCTGGATCGCTTGGTCCCAGGCCACCTGGATGCCCAATTGATCCCCCCTTGGGTACCAGGCCCGTCCCTCGAAGGTCAGAGTCAGGGGTCGCTCCTGGAAGGATTGGAAACGCTGGCGCAGAGCGGCTTCGGCTTCCGCGGGGGTCATGCCGCCCAAGGGCACCCCGGCCACATAGACATTGGGCAGGATCCGTCCACGGTAGTGGCGTTCCGCACCCAGCAGGCCCAGCCACACCGCCAGTGCCAGGAGCAGCGGGATGAGCGCAAAGACCCAACCGTGCCCCCGGCGAGTGGTGCGCCGCAGGCGCCTGCGCGCGGTCCGCTTTTCCGTTGCGGCCGCGAGGTCCCCCGAGATCGACCGTCGGTATGGCAGATCCTCTCTGGAGGCCATCGTGCCCATCCTGCGGTGCGTAGCCGCGGGCCGCTTAGCGAAAGCGCGTCTCCCAGGAGTAGGGGATACGCTCGGTATTCCAGGGCAGGCGCTGTTCGTCCGGGTGCTCGCGGTTGTAGGGGCGCGTGGGGAAGTTCAGCAACAGGGAGGGCGTGACGCCCAGCGTCTTGTACCCGTGGGCAACTCCAGCAGGGATCTTGAGCAGGATCGGGTTGTGCTCACCCAAGAAGAACTCGTTCAGCTCGCCGTAGGTAGGCGAGTCTTCTCGGAGGTCGTAAAGGGGTACCTGGATCATCCCCTGGATCGCGCAGAAATAGTCGTCCTGGTGCTCGTGCCAATGCCAGGCGCGGATGACTCCTGGGTAATTCAGCGCGACGTAAACCTGCCCGAACTGCTGGAAGATCGGCTCGTCCGCACGAAGGATTTCCATCAGGTAACCGCGGTCGTCTGCGCGCTTGATCAGCGGTTTCACTTCCACACCGTGGATCAAGGTAGGCCTCCTTCTGGCCCTGGCCGCTTCATCCAGGCCTGGTCCCTCTGGCTGGCCAGCTCTGTCCGGCGCCGTGTAGTATAGCATCCCTCGGGGCCCTGGGCAAGGAAGCTGCCTGGTAGGCGGCTACCCCCGGCGTGACTGGACGAACGAGCGGGCGCAAGCCAGGCCACCTGGGTCGTACGTGTCCGTGATCGGAGCTGTTCCCTGAGGAAGGCCCCATGGGACTGCCCCTCCTCGTCCTCCAGGCAAGCGCATCCCTGCCTGGGACGACCGTGCGTCCGTCCCGGTGGCCGTATCGGCCTTGCGGAAGGGACCCGGGGTGTGGCCGCACGGCTCATCCCGGTCTTGCCTCCGACGTGCTCTCTGGAAGCTCCAGAGGCGGAAGCTCTTCCAGGCTCCGCAAGCCAAAATGCCGCAGAAAGTCCGGGGTTGTCCCATACAGGATGGGCCGGCCGGGGCTCGAAGCCCGCCCCCGTTCCTCGATCAGCCCCAGGTGGAGCAGGGTTTGTAACACGCCTCCGCAATCTACCCCCCGGAGCGCCTCGATCGCCGGGCGGGTGATCGGCTGGCGATAGGCTACGATGGCGAGCGTTTCCAGCGCGGCTGGAGAAAGGCGTGTGGTGCGCTCCAGGCCCAGGAAACGCCGGATATAGGGCGCCGCCTCGGGCGCCGTCACCAGCTGCACTCGGTCGTCCAGGCGTAACAAGCGCACCCCTGCTTCGGCGTGGGCCGCTGCCCACTCCGCAAGGGCCGCTTCGACCTCCTCCTCCTCCCGCTCCAGCGCACGCGCCAGGTCGCGCACGGTGACCGGGCCGGGAGCGACGAAGAGCAGCGCCTCAACCCAGTTCTTCCAGCTCGGCCCACCAGGCGTCTCTCTGGTCCCACTCGGGGGCGGTGTCGCTTCGACGCGAGAGGAAGATCGGTCCAAAGAGTTCCTCCTGTTCGAATAGGACCCAGCCTCGTTTGAACAGCTCCAGCACGGCCCAGAGCGTGACCACAACTTCTTCCCGTGTCGGTGCAGCCTGAAGCAATGCCTGGAACGGCACACGCTCCTGTTCGCGAAGGAGCGCGTGGATGCGCCGTGCCTGCTCGGCAAGGGTGACCTGGCGCACGACTGGCAGGGGCAGCGCCCGATCCTGCTCGCCCAACTCCTCGAGGCGTCGACGCAGCGCCTGGATCAATGCTTCCTGGGTGGCACCGTCTATGACAACCGGCTGCGGGGGAACGAGGGGCGGAGCGAGCCGGCCGAACTCCTGCCGGCCTTCCTCCAGCCAGACGTGCAACTGCCGCGCGGCTTCCTTGTAGCGGCGGTATTCCTGGAGCTGCCGGATGAGCATTTCCCCTTCGTCTTCCTCTTCGGGCACGCTACGGGGGGGCTGTGGTAGAAGTGCCTGGGCTTTGATCCAAAGCAGCTTGACGGCCACGACGATAAAGGCGGAAAGCTCGGCAGGGTCGCGGCGCGCCATCCGGGCCACATAGGCCAGGTATTGATCGGTCACCCGTGCCAGGGCAATCCGGGTAATGTCCAGTTCCTCCTTCTCGATCAGGCGCAGGAGGAGGTCTAGCGGGCCCTGGAAGATGCCCAGATCGACCTGGTATCCACTTACCGGTGCATCCATCTGGTTGCCCGACCCTGAAAGCGGGGTCCCTCCCGTAAGCACGCGCTGTTCTCGCCCGAACATTCTACTACACCCGGGCGGGAGGGTCAACCCCGGGAAGGGTGCGCGGGGGTGAGCGTTGCCCACCCCCGCGCGCTTTCCCGTCTGTTGCTCACCCGCTAGGGCGCCTGTCCCCGGTAGATGAGCGGGAGGTAGATCCGATAGCGATAGATGCGCAGGACGACGGGGACACGGATGGAGCCGGCCATGCGGTCGTTAGAGGAAAGGAGCAGCGTTGCCGTGTAAGTGCCAACGGGCAGAGGCTCGGTCAGGACACCGGTGACATAGAGGTCCACATGAACGCTGCTATCGGCCTGTACGGTGCCGCTGATCGGGTCAACCCACAGCCAGGGTACCTCGCTCGGTGGATAGAGGAGAAACTGCACGGCGTTCGTCCACCATTCGCTCGCATCCCACTTGCCATCGGCGTCCCGGTCGGCCGAGTTCAGGTTGTCTGTCAGGCCCTTGTAGATCGCCGTCCAGTCCTCGCGCAGGATGACGCCGGCCTGGCCCTCTGCAGGCTGTTCGGTGAAGCCGCCCAACCCGGTTTCCGGTCCACCGAGCAGGGTCATCCGTGCGCCGTAGGCCCAGTACCCCAAGTCGTTCAGATCGGTGAATTCGGGCACCTGCTCCGGGACGTTGAATAGCGGATGGCCGTCATCCCACCAGTAGAGGGGGGCAGGCGTGTTCAGCCAGCCCGCATACTGCCCGCCCAAGAGCGCCCAGAGCGGGTGGTCCTGGTGGGCCGGATCTACACCCACCGCCCAGGACTGGACGATGGCCAGCCCACCCAACTCCAGATGGTGCTGCACTGCTGTGTACTCGCTCGCATCGACGAACGACCAGGTCTCCGCCGCCAGGATGACCAGGTCCCAGCCGCCCTGTTCCACTGCATCGCGGAAGCGCCCAAGGTTGTCTCCGTAAGGGTCATAGCCGTAGAAGGTATAGGGAAGTCCGAGGCCCTGCAGGGCGAGCTCGACCGCGGTGGGAACGTGCTGGTCGTCGTCGGCGTAGGCGATGATGTTGAACTGCTGGACCCCGGGCACATGGTAGACGTACGGCCGGCGGGAGAGGGATCCCTGGATGGGACCGTTATGCAGCAGCGCGGTGGGATTACCGGCGTGGGGCTCGGGGAGGTACTCGACGGTCCCCCCGGCGAGGCCCAGGGAACCGCTGAACTCGCGGAAGGCGAAGGTCAGCTCCTGGGCCCCTCGGTTGAAGAGCGTCAGGCCGGTCGGGTGGGTGTAGGTCCCGGTGCCGTATGGGAGGGAGATCTCGATCGCGGCCGGTTCGAGGATCGCGCAGGGCTGGTTCAGGCGCAGGGAGACGTCATGGACCACCGACTGCCCGGCCTCCAGAGCGAGCACATCCGTCTGGGGCAGGTGCCCCGGGGCAGACACGGTCACCGTGTACGTCCCGGCTTCCAGCCAGCGAACGTAGGTCCCATCCTGGCGCGTCCGCACGGTCCAAGTCTGACCGGACGAGCTCTCGATCAGGATCTGAGCGGCCAGGGTAGCCGTATGGGCATCGCAGTAGCCCAGGCTATAGACGGTGCCCGAGAGCCTTCCCCAGGAAGCCGGCGCCGGCACAGTGAGGGTCACCGGGACAGCGACCGAGCCGTACGGGGTATCGTTGGCGAAGGAGAGAGTGGCGTAGTAGTTCCCGGGCTGATCGACCTCGGGCACGCCGGCGTCGAACGTGACCGTCAGCACCAGGCTTCCGGCCACATCCACAGTACCGGAGATCGGCACAACGGAAAGCCAGGGTACATCCAGGCTGAAGCAGGGTTCGGACGGCCGGTACCAGGTGTCCCCGACGATGGCGCCTCCGTCGTAGCCGCCGACGCTCCATACCTCGCCCCCGCTCCGAGCCTCCGTGCAATAGCCCGCGTTGTTGGAGGTATAGGCGCGAGGCAGAGGTTCACCCACTTCGCTCCAGGTCCCCCCTGGCCAGGCGGTCCAATCGAGCCGCTCCACGGTGGCCGAGGGGTCGAAGGGGCTGCCCCCGTTGGCATCGCCTCCGATGGCGTAGAGGTACTGGCTCGTGATGGCCAGGGCCATGTCCGCGCGCGCGCTGGTGAAGGTAGGGCCGATTTCCCAGGTGCCGTTTTCCATGTTGAACCGTTGGGTCTTGTCCAAGTTCTGCGGGTAGTTGTCGTTCCAGCCGCCGACGATGTAGAGGTAAGGGCCGGCCTGGACAAAGCCCATGGCGAACGCGGGATAGGGCATCGATGGTCCGGTGCCGATCCACTGTCCGGAGGCGATGTCGTAAATGTCCACCCGGTCTGAAGTGCCACCGAACCAGAAGTCGTCGTCCCCGCCGATCAGGTAGATGCGGCCGTTCCATACGCCGGCGGCAGCGCCCCAGACATTGCGTGGTAGGGCGGGGCCGGCGCTCCAGGTATCGGAGGCGATATCGTAGATGTAGAACTGGTTCGTTCCGCCTCCGCCCATGACGTAGATGCGGCCCTCGTCGCAAACCGCGATCGGCCCCTCCTGGGGAGCGGGGAGGGGAGCGAGCGGCGTCCAGGTGTCCGTCTGGGCATCATAACGCCACGTGTTGGCCGTCACGCGAAAGGAACCGTCCACTCCCGAGATCACGTAGAAGGAATCCTTCTCGCCCGGGCATTGAGCATGCGCGTAGCGGACCACCCCACCGGGCACCGGGCTGGCGCCGTTCCAGGCGAGTGGGTGGGCCATCCCGGAGAGGGCCGCACGTCCTTCGGCGCTCCGCACAGAAAGCGGCCCGACCGGTGCCGGAGCGCTGAACGGCTCTCCGCTCGGTGGGAGGCTCGTGATGGCCGGGACAAAGCCCCGGTCGCTTTCGCGCGCGGCGAACTGGGCCGCCGCCGAGCCGGTGTTGTGGAGCGTCAAGGGGAGGGTGGTGGAGAGTCCCATATCGAGCGTGACGGCAAGCCCGTGGGGAGAAGCCTCCAGCCGCCCGGCGGCCAACTGAAAGTCCTGTCGCACCACACCGCCCAAGGGGACCTCGACCAGCTCGACATCGGGACGATACCCGCCAGCCATGGTGGCGGTAAAGAAGTGGAACCCGGAAGGCGAGAAGAGGAGATAGAAGGCATCGTCTTCGGCCGGGTCGGGGGTGTAGCGTGCGAGGTCCATCTGTCGGCTGTCGTTCACCACCCAGGCACCCGCCAGCGGTGTCCCGTTGTTCAGGTCGTAGACGTTGCCGAGCACTAGGCCTCCCTGCTGCGCGTTGCAGGCGAGCACCACCGGTGGGGAAACGGCGATGGCTACGTCATCTACGTAGTAGCCCGGGAAGTGGACCGAGCGATCGGAGCGCAGCCGGAAGCGCAGCCGGAAATGTTCCGTGGCGAACCAGGGGTCGAGCACGGCGCCGCGCTGCCTCCAGGCCAGGTCGACGTTGCCACTTGTTTCGCCGTACACGCGCTGCCAGGTCGCGCCGCCGTCCGCGCTCACCTCGACACTCCCGTAGTCGAAGAGGTACTCCGTCTGGAGCCATTGCCACCATAGGAGGTAGAGGTCCTGGCCGGCGTAGGCGCTCAGGTCGATTTCGGGCGACTCCAAATAGCCGTTCTCGTTTGGCCCGTAATTGCCCTCCAGGTTGGTCGCCCAGACGTTGCTGCCGGAGTGAGCGCTGCCTGGGCCGCTGGTCGGGGTGCCCCATTCCCACGAAGTATTCCCACGGGTGGTGTAGCCGCCGTTGCTTGCTTCAAAGTCCTCGCTGTAGACGGTCGTGAGGGGCAGTGGAAGGATGCCGACATCGTCGATGTAGAACCCCGGGTAGGTGACGGACCAGTCCGTATAGAGGCGGAAGCGCAGTCGAAAGTCTGCGACCGCATACGAGGGGTCGAGGAAGGCCCAGTGTCTCGTCCAGACCAAATCAACGTTGCCGGCGGCCTGGCCATAGATGAGCCGCCAGGTCTGTCCCCCGTCGTTGCTCACCTCGACGGAAGCAAAGTCGCAGCACCACTCGGTCTGCAACCATTGCCACCAGGATAGATACAACCCCTGGCCGGCATAGGCGCTCAGGTCGATAGGTGGGGAAACCAGGTAGCCGTCCTCGGCGTTGTTGTAATTCCCGCTCAGGTTCGTTCCCCAGGCGTTCAGGCCAGAGTGGGCGCTTCCGGGACCGCTCGTCGGTGTCCCCCAGGCCCAGGAGGTCGAGCCGAGCGTTTTAAAGTCCCCGTCACTCGCCTCGAAATCCTCGTAGTAGGCAAAATTGGGGCGATAGCCCGGTGCAATGCAGGCTTCGGCATCGACCTGGAGGGCAAAGTTCTGGACTTCGTTGCCGGTCAACGGGCCGACTGGTCGCCTTTCCTCCAGGTAGCCCTTGGACCAGGGCCGCACGTGGAACGTGTAGGTGATGCCTGCGGCCAAGGTAATGCTGTAGGAGCCATCCAGAGGGTTGGTCCATATCGCATCGTAGGGGGGCGGGGGAGAGATGGGGTCGCCCTGGATGGCGATCTGGGCGTAGAGCGGCCAGCCGCCCCCGGCGTCTATGACTGTACCCGATACCTGGTAGAAGGGAACGGCGGTCAGCGTAAAGTTCTGGGTCGTCGTTGTATCGGTGATGATCTCGACTCCGGTCACGGTCTGTGGGGCGTAGCCGTAGAGCGCGGCGGTAACGGTATACGTGCCGGCCGGCAGGGACATCGTATAGTAGCCCGTGGGATCGGTATAGCCGGTGATCGTGGTGGTCCGGCGCCGGGCGAGGATGGTGGCACCGCCCAAGGGGGTTCCGCTTTCATCGCGGACGTATCCCTCGAGATATCCCTGAGAGACGACCAGTTGGACTGCGGCATAAGCGTCGATGCGTCCCCAGCCGTAGACATTGTTGTGGCACTCCTCGCCGCCGCAGGAAAGGTCCGTTCGGCAGACGGCGGTGGAGGTGATCAGGCGCTCGGTGGTTTCGATGTTCCCGATCAAGGAGAGGTTCGCGCTCCACAGAAGCGCCACCAGGCCAGCCGAGTGCGGGCTAGCCATGGAGGTGCCCGACCAGCCGGTGCACTCGAAGCCTCCTCCAGGGACGGTCGAGCAGACGTCCACGCCGGGCGCGGCCACCTCAGGCTTGATCTCGCCCCAGCAGGAGGGGCCACGGCTGGAAAAGCCGGCGATTTGGTCATCCGCGTCGCTTGCTCCCGAGGCAAAAGATTCCGGGTAATCCCCAGGGGAACCAAGGCTTCCGCACCCTGGACCACTGTTTCCGGCGGAAAAAGCGGGAAAGATGCCCGCAGCCCGCCAGGCCTCGACCGCGGTGCGGTACCAGTCCTGACATCCACCTCCACCCCAGGAGTTGTTCACGACGTTAGGGCGATGATCGGGGTTGCCGTTGGGGGCAAGGATCCAATCGGCGCAGGCGTTCAGGGCGAAGTCGGAACAGGACCAGTCTTCGCATCCCTTGCATGCAATCCACTGCGCGTTGGGGGCCATTCCGACGTTATAGGAAAGGGTCGGGTCGTCGTCGCCCACCATCGTGCCCATCGTATGTGTCCCGTGCCCGACGTTGTCGCACGGCTGCCCCGGAGGACAGATCGCGGAGGGATCGTACCAGCAATCGTCGTGGGGGCCGCTGCCGCATTTGTAGTTCGGGAAGAGCGCCGGGTGGGTATACTCGACGCCGGTATCGATGTTGGCCACGGTGATGCCGTCGCCACGGACGCCAAAGTCCCTCCAAACGCGGTCCGCGCCGACCAGCACGATGTTCCAGGAGGGGCCGACGGGCGCGTTGACTTCAGCCCCGCGCTCGATCGGTTCCAGCGGGTGGGTATAGTTGGCGCGGAAAGCTTCGACCTCGGGGAAAGCCGCCAGTTCGCGGAGCAGTTCCTTGTCCCCGGTCACGAAGATCGAGTTCGTCGTGAGAAACACGCGGTAGGGGATGCCCCGGGCGTCCAGGAAGGCACGCACGCGCTTCTGGGAGCGCTCGGCGACCGCGCGCAGCGCTTCATAGACGGAACGGCCCCGGAGCTTCCAATCGGGGATCTGGGCGGCAGCAGAGAGGTCTGCGCGACCCCGGAATCGGACGAAGAATCCGGTGGTGCCGTTCGCAGAAAGGTCCATCTCCGTGAGGATCTGCGGGTCAACTTCTGGAGGGGGACCGGGGGAAGTTGGGATGGGTGTCTCGGGCGGTGGGGGGGTGCGGGCAGAAGTCACGCCCGGGATCAGCGTTGCCAGGAATACGAGGAGGGAAAGGATGGAAACGGCTTTCGGCACGCGCATCGTTTTCTCCTCCTTTCTTTGCCCGCGCACCGATCGGCCCCGCGCAAGTTGCCCGACGGGCGATTTTCATGATAGCGGCCGGAGGGGGACCCGTCAAGGCGGCTTGCCCACTGTTTCCCTACAAATCCGGTGGGAACCCGTCGCGAGGCGCACGCATCAGTAGCAAGACGTCCTGAAGGGAGGGGATGTTTCGCGCATCCTGAGTTGGCAGAAGGGCAGCCAAAGTTTGGGAACCTGAAGTTCAACAGGAGTTGGGACAAGGGGCGATCGGTTCTTTTTGTCCGAACCCCAGTGGGAACCGGTTGCCCAGGCGGGCTCGGTGTTGTAGAATAGAAAAAGGCAATGCCCATGCGGAGGGGGTTCAGTGGAAGCCCATTGGACAGAGACGACGAAGCGGATCGTGGCGGTGGTGGGCGTGGTCGTGGGATTCGTGCTCCTTTACCTGGCCCGTCCCGTGCTGCCCATGGTGCTGATGGCTGCGGTGGTGGCGTATGCGCTGTACCCGATCGTCACCTTTCTACACCGTCGTTTGCGGTTCCCCCATACGCTGGCCACGGTGACCGTGTACCTGCTCCTTTTGCTGGCACTGGCCGCGATCCCGGTGCTTCTGGGTCCGTACCTCCTGCACCAGGTGCGCTCGTTGGATCTGAACTTTGTGGAACTGGGGGAAAGAGCGCGGGAGTGGCTCCGCACGCTGCTGGAGCGCTGGCGCACGGCCTCGATCGCGGGGGCGAAGGTGGACCTGAGGCCGGTGATCGATCCGGCACTGGACGCCCTGGGGGAAGCCGGGTCAGCCCCCGTGATCCCGCCGCCCGGGACCTGGCTTCCGAAGCTGAGCAAGTGGCTGAGCGGGTTTGCCTCGACGGTGACCTCGGCCTTGGTGGCTTTCTTCCTAACGATACTCTACTCGTTCTATATGGTGAAAGATGCCCCACGTTGGCAAGCTGCGCTGGACCCCCTTGTTCCGGAAGCATACCGGGAAGAGTTTCGTGAGCTGCGGCGGCGTCTGGCCCTGGTGTGGAGTGCTTTCTTCCGGGGACAGCTTGTGCTGTGCCTGGTGATGGCGGCGATCACCTTTGTCTTGTTGGTCGCTTTGGGGATCCCCGGGGCGATCCCGCTCGCGCTCCTGGCGGGCCTGATGGAGGTCGTCCCGAACCTGGGGCCGTTCCTGGCACTTGTGCCGGCGGTACTGGTGGCCCTCGTGCAGGGATCGATGTGGATCCCGTTGCCGAACTTCTGGGTGGCAGTGATCGTTGTGGGTGCGTACGTGCTCCTTCAGCAGGTGGAGAACAACTTCCTTTGTCCCCGGATCGTTGGAGGGAGCATCGACCTGCCGCCGCTGGTGGTGTTGGTGGGGGTAGTTGTCGGGGTGACGTCGGCCGGCCTGGTGGGGGCGTATCTTTCCGGGCCGATCCTGGCCTCGCTCAAGGTGCTCGCCTTGTATGCCTACAACAAGATCCTGGATCGGGCGCCCTTCCCAGAGCTGAAGGCGGGGGCAGAAGAGGAAGCGATCCTTCCTGTCCCCGCGCAGCCTCGTCGGCGTCCTCGTACGGGCAAACGGCCCGCGCGGACGCTACCGTGAGGTTGGCTGTTCGTCCACCACCGGGTTCGCGAGCGTCCCGATGCCCGAGATCTCGACTTCCACCAGGTCGCCCGGTTGCAGTGGGCCGACCCCTGCGGGGGTCCCGGTCAGGATGACGTCGCCGGGCTCGAGCGTCATGACCGCGGAGATGTAAGCGATCAGCTTGGGTACCGGGAAGATGAGGTCGCGGGTGTTCCCGTACTGTCGCACCTGCCCGTTCACCCGTCCGACGACCTCGAGAGCCCCAGGATCGAGCCCGGGCACGATCCAGGGGCCCAGGGGACAGAAGGTGTCGAAGCCCTTGGCGCGGGCCCACTGCCCGTCTCGTTCCTGGAGGTCCCGCGCGGTGACGTCGTTGGCGCAGGTATAGCCCAAGACGTACTCGAGCGCGCGTTCGGGCGGTACGCGTCGGCAACGATGTGCGATGACCACGGCCAGTTCGGCTTCGTGATCCACCCGTGCGGAGAGGCGCGGCCGCACGATCGCTTCCCCCGGCCCGATGACCGAGCTGGGTGGCTTGAGGAAGAGGAGAGGTTCGCTGGGAAGAGGGTTGTCGAATTCGGCGGCGTGGGCCGCGTAATTCCGTCCGACGGCAAGCACTTTGGTCGGCACGCAGGGAGGCAGCAGCTGTACTTGGTCCAACGAGGCAACCGGTTCCCCGAGCTCGGGGTTTTCGACGGTGCCCCTCAAGCGGTAGATCGTGTCCTCGTGGAGGATGCCGCTCCACACGGTTCCGCGGTAGAAGCAGCGAATGAGCCGCATCTCATACTCCTCCAGTAACGGCTTGGACAGTGGAAAAACGGTGCCTTCGGTCCAGGCCGACCATAGCACAGAGCCCATCGCCTGTCAAGCACTTTCTTGGGGGTGTTTGTCAAATGGGACAAGCGGTGCTATAATATCAAACGTTGTTTGCCGTTGTCGAAGCGGCGGATATGGATGCCTTCTGGAGGTCGTGACCGGTGTTGCGGAACGCCCTGAACCTGATCGAGATCCTGATTAGCGCCACCCTGGTAACGGTGATTATTCTGCAGTCGAAGGGTTCCGGCTTTGGCGGAATCTTCGGTGGGCGAGATATGCTCTCCCCCTTGCACACCCGTCGGGGCCTGGAGAAAACACTTTTCCAGATGACCATTGGGCTGGTAGTCGTCTTTCTCCTCCTCTCCCTGATCAGCAGCCTGCTCCCTTGATCCTGCGATGGCCCGCTTGGTGCGATGGCAGGCGTTGCTCGCGGTCCTCGGCATCCTTGCCGTGGGGGGCTTGCTTGCGCAGCTCTCGCTGACCCGTCAGGCGGTGGTGCTGCCCGTACGCGGCGGGAGTTACGTCGAAGGCATAGTGGGGACGGTGCAGACGCTCAATCCGCTTCTGGCGAGCAACGATGCCGAACGGGCAATCGTACGGCTGCTTTTTGAGGGGCTCTCTCGGCTAGAACCTGACGGTTCCGTCACCCCGGCGCTCGCGGAGCGATGGGAGGTCTCCCCTGCGGGCACGGTGTATACCTGCACCTTGCGCAGCGGGGTCCGCTGGCACGACGGCGCGCCGCTAACCAGTGCGGATATCCTCTACACGGTGGCTCTGGTGCGTTCCCCCGATTTCCCGGATCCGAACGGGCTGGCCGAACTTTGGAAGCGAGTAGAGGTGGAGGCCCTGGACGACCGACGGGTGCGTTTTGTGCTCGAACGGCCTTATGCCCCGTTCCTGAGTTATACCACCCTGGCGATCCTCCCGTCCCACTTGCTGCGCGACGTGGAGCCCGCCGCGCTTCTCCAGAGCGATTTCAACCGGCATCCGGTAGGGACGGGGCCGTTTCGCGTGGCCGGGATGCAAGAAGGAAGCAAGGGCCTATCCGTCCTGGACCTAGAGGCGAACCCCTACTTCTATGGGCGCCTACCCTATCTGGAGACGGTGCGTTTCCGTTTCTATCCCAGCGAGGAGGAATTGGTCGAAGCCCTGCTGGGGCAGGAGGTGGACGGCGCCTTTGGCCTTTCCAGTGTCGCGCTATCGCGGGCGGGCAGCCGCTCCGACCTGGTGCTCTATCGTACTTATGTGCAGGCCTGCACGATCCTCTTTCTGAACACGCAGTCGCCGCTGCTGGCCGACCGCCGCGTTCGGCAGGCGATTTCTTATGGCCTCGACCTGCCGGCTCTGTTGAACGAGCTGGGGGAGCCGGTCTTCCCGGCGAATGGGCCGATCTCTCCCATTTCCTGGGCCTACAAAACGGACCTGCCTCCTCTTCAGCACGACGTGGACGCTGCCAGCCGGCTGCTCGAGGAGAGCGGCTGGCACGATCAGAACGGGGACGGCGTCCGGGATCGGGACGTGCGATCGCTGGAGTTGACCCTGCTGACCCGGGACATCCCTCCCGAGCGGCAGGTGGTCGCGCGCCGGATCAAGGAACAGCTCGCGATGCTGGGTATCGCGGTCCGCGTCGTCATCGAAGAGGACCCCACTGTTTTCCGGGAACGGCTGGAAGCACGCGACTATGACCTCCTGCTGTATGGCTGGGGCCAGCTGGGCCGGGATCCGGATGGCTTTGCCCTGTGGCATTCCAGTCAGGCAGGCCCCGGAGGATTCAACGTATCGGGCTTTCAGAACGCTGAGGCGGACCGGCTGCTGGAAGAGGGACGGACGGTCCTGGACCGGGACGAGCGCACGCGGGCCTATTGGGAGTTCCAAGAACTGTTCCAACGTGAGGTGCCGGCGATTCCGCTCTACTACCCCGAGTTCGTCTATCTGGTCAGTTCTCGGGTGCGGGGGATCGAATTGACCCCGCTCAACGACCTGGGGGACCGCTTCCGCACGATCGCTTTCTGGTACATCAAGACCCAGAAGGTCATCTTGGGGCGAAGCCGGCCGATTGAGCCTTATCGTCCGGGGGAGCAACCCTAGGCGCGTGTGCGGTTGGGGCCACCTTCCCAGGCCTGGGGGAAGGGCTGTCAAGCGGTATCCCCTTCTTGGGTGCCTTTTTGGGGGAAGGGCTTCCGACCTGAAGCGGTGTCCTCAGGTCCCAGGTTCGCTCTGGGAAGCGGTGCGTGCGCGGATGGACAGGATGGCCTCGCGCGCGGCGTCACCGACCCGCCGGCCGAACACAGTGCTCCGGTCGTTTGTCCGCTGCTTGAGCTGCGGGACGACCCCCTCGTGCCCAATGTGGCCCAACCCCTCCGCCGCGTGCAGGCGCACCTGAGGATCGGGATCCCGGAGTGCGCGGACAAGGGTTGGGATGGCCCGGCTGTCGTGCAGGAGGCCCAGAGAGCGCACGGCGACGCGGCGGATGAGCACCTGGGGGTCCTGGGCGGCCTCGATCAGCGGAGCGACGGCCCGGTGATTGCCCACAACGCCCAGGGCCTCCGCCGCGCTGTAGCGAAGCCACAGTCCGTTTCGCGGGTCGAGGGCCAGGACGAGGGCATCGACCGCCGCGGTATCCTGGAGGCGGGCGACGGCGTCGATCGCGTTGCGGCGTACTGTGGGATCGGGGTCGCGCAGAGCACGGCGCAATGCCTCCCGGGATTCCGGCGTATCGAAGCGGCCCAACGCATCGACCGCGCTTCGACGGATGAGCGGGTCTGGTTCCTCCAGCAACGGCAGGAGGAGGGCCACCGTCTCGGGGGCGCCAATTTCCCCCAGGGCCTGGATAGCCGTCCAACGCACGAAGGCGTGGGGATCACGCAGGGCTCCCACGAGGGCAGGGACCGCGCGCGGGTCGCCCAGGCGGCCAAGCCCTTCGGCCGCGCTCCAACGCTGGGCCGGAGCGATGCTCTGCAGTTGCTCCACCAGGCCCGCAAGCAGCTCGTCTTTCCAGGCAGCGAGTTCCTCGGCAGAGGGGCCCTCGATCGCCTCCGCTGTTCCAGCCAGATGGTGCAACGCCCGGAGTGCCTGGCAGCGGACGCTCAGGTCGCGCTCGCGTCGCAGCAGTTCGTACAGCGCCGGGACGGCCTCATCCGCTCCGGCCTCGGCGAGGAGTTCCGCTGCTCGGGCGCGACGCGAGGGAACGGAAGAAGCAAGTTCCTGGAGCAGCAGGGGCAGGAGAGCTTCCCGTTGCGCTTCGTCACCGAGCGACCAGTGGGCCGGGTCGGGAGGCAGCGCGGGCGGTGGCGGAGCGGTTGCCTGGTCCTTTCGTCCTGGGGAAGTCATCCGTTTACCTCCTGGTGTGGTACCGGACCGGAAGATGATGTTGTGACGCGTCCGCAAGTGCTGAGGGCGCACGCCGGCGGAAGACAAAACCATTATATCACACCGGCGGGTCTATGCTTCCTCGGGGCCGACGGGGCGTCTGGAGGGCAGCCAGGAAAGCGGCGCCGAAGACGATGAGGGCGGCCAGGGCGCTGCGGTGGAGGCCGGTGGAAGGGGTCGGGGCCCGGGCCATCCAGAGGCCGAAGAGAGTGCTGCCGATGCTCCCGCTCAAGAAACGCGCCATGTGAAAGATGGCGGTAGCGACTCCCAGTTCCTCGGGAGGGACAAGTAGGGCCACACTAGAGGCCGCGGGCGACTGGGCCAGGCCCATACCGGCACCCAAAGCGATCAGCCCCAGTCCGAACGTCCACCAAGCGGTAGACCCTTGCCAGAACAAGAACAGGCAGACGGACGCGCTGGCAAGCAGTACGCCGCAAGTACACACCGGCCGGACGCCCCAGCGGTCGGCCAGGCGGCCGGCGGCCGGGGAAACCACCGCGGTAGCCAGTGGCAGGAGCAGGATCAAGGCGCCAGCGGTGCTTGCTGCCCAGCCCCTTCCCTGGATGAGGTAGACAGGGAGCGTCAATTGAAGCCCGAAGAGGCAGAAGAATTGGGCGGCCAGCACCGCCATCGAGGCCACGAAGGGGATGTTCGAAAGGAGATGTCGGCCCAAGACGGGCGAGGCGGCCCGCCGCTCGGCGAGCGCCAGTACGACCGCAGCCGTGGCTGCCAGGGCGAGGTAGGTGAGCGTATCGGGTGACGTGCCGCCGGCGCGCACGCCCGTCTGCAGGGCGAGCAGGCCCGCCAGCGCCAGGACCATCAGGGCCAGGGATCCAGCCGGGTCGAAAGGCCGGGGATGTCCGGGAGCATCGTGAGGAAGCTTGCGCCACGCCAGGAAGATGCTCACTATCCCCAACGGGACGCCCAGGAAGAAAACGGCGCGCCAGCCCGCATATTGGGTAAGGACGCCGCTCAGGGGTGGCCCGGCCGCGTGTCCCACGCTGTTGGCCAGCGCCCAGTAGCCGGTCGCGCGGCCGCGGTAGTCCCGCGGGATGTACCGCCCGGCCACGGCCATGACCACAGGCACGATCGGGGCGGCGCCGATTCCCTGAAGGATGCGGAAGGCGAGTAGCCAGGGAAGCGAGGGGGCCAGGGAACAGCCCAGAGCTCCCAGCGTGAGCAGCCCCACGCTCAGGAGGTACGTGCAACGGATGCCGACCCGATCCACCAGATAACCGCCCAGTGGGAGGAGGACAGCAAAGGTGAGCGGGTACAGGGAGACCACCCAAACGCTCCGCTCGAGCGGTTCTCCCAGCTGTGCCGCCACGGACGGCAAGGCTACGTTCGAAGAGCTGTTGGCAACGGTTCCCAGGAACGTTCCTAGCAGCACTGCGGCCAGCGGGGCCCAGTGAACGGAGCGGACCGGCCCCGATGCCGGCGCAGGGGGATTCGGGTGCGGTATGGGCAACCGAATGCGCCTCACAGCCTGGCCCTGGGCGCGCGCTCCAGGTCGATCTTGCCCTTGCAGGAGGGGCACTGGCCTCCGGCCTCCTGCACCTGGCGCACGGTAAAGTCGAGGTAGCAGTGAGGGCAGATCACATAGGCCTCTTCTTCGGAGGGGGGCTTTTCGGGCTCTTTGCGCTTTTTCCCAAACAGGGGCATGGTGCCCTCCCGTCTCCATCTGAGGGTGGCCTGGCCCCTGAACCAGGGGCCAGGCCACCCTCTTCTCGCTACATCAGCAGGATGGCCAGGATGGTCGCTGCGGCCAGGCCGGCGATGCATGGCCAGAAGTTCTTGCGGCAGAGTTCAATAGCCGGAACTCCGGTGATGGCCGAGACCGGCAGGACTGCCCACGGGATGATCACGCCGCCGCCCACCCAGATCATCGAGATCTGGCCCAAGGCTGCCAGGTAGGCAGTCTTGATCTTCAGGGCCTGGCCCCAGGAGGCGGCCAGGGCTCCCATGAGCGGCAGATCGTTAAAGCCGGAGCCGTCCAGTCCGGTGATGCCCGAGAGGATGGTGTGCATCGGGGCGACGACCACCTTGCTCATCGGGATCACGTTCGAGAGCGCCTTGATCAGTTCGATGATCAGCGGCCGGCCCTTATCGCCAAAGATCGCGGTGCAGTGCTCGGGGACCCCCATCAGGTAGAAGCCGGCAACGATGAACACAGGGGAGAAGACCTTCATCCCGAACATGAAGCCCTCGCGCAGGCTATCGGTGATCTTCCCGAGCCCCTCCTGCTTGTACTCCCACAGGGAAAAGATCGAGAGGAGCACCAGGCAGGTACCGCCCAGCACGGCCGTGGCATCTCCGCCGCGGATCTTGAGCACGATCAGGATGATCACCTCAACCAAGAAGACCAGAGGGACCACCCAGGCGGCTACGCGGGCCGGCGTGGAGTAGACGCGCTGCTCGGCCTTGGAGCGCTCCTTTTCGAACTTCAGGTACTCGGTCTCGGTCACGGTATGGGCCTTGATATCCTTGCGTACGGTCAGGAACCAGGCCAGGGCCAGCGCGACGACGCTGGCAACGATATTCAGTGGGATGCTGGCCTGGATCACCTCGGCCACCGAAAGGCCGGATGCCTCCGCCGTCAGACGGGGGGCTCCTTGGATGACCAGGTCGGTGGAGAGGCAAGCGCCGTGGCCGAAGAGGTTCATTGCCATCGCGCTCGAGATCGCAGGCAGGCCGACCGCGAGGCCTGCAGGGAAGAGCAGCGCGCCCACGAGGGCAGTTGCGGGGGAAGGCCAGATGAACAGGGCCGCGACGTACATGACGATCCCGGTGATCCAGAATGCCAGAGCCGGGGTGCGCATCAGCTTGGCCGCGGGGCGCACCATCAGGTAGAGGGTCCCCATCGGCTCCAATCCCTTGGCCAGGGCGACGACGATGGAGATGATAAAGACCACCGGGAGGAGCACCGAGCCGGCCTGCACCATGCCGTTAAAGATGGCCTGGAGCCCTCCGATGGGACTGCCCATGATGATCCATCCGAGGATGAAGGCCCCGATGACGCAGACGAGCGCCGTGTCACGCCGCAAGGCCAGCGTGACAAAGATCAGGATCACGAAAGCCGCATAGACCCAGTGGGCAGCAGTCAGCTGTACGGCTTCACCCATGGGATTCTCCTCCTTGTCGGTTTCAGCGCGGCCATCCTATGGGGTAGATCTCTTGTCGCCCGACCTCGATAGGCACCTCCTTCTCTGAGCGCCCAGATGGGCAGTCCGGACCCCAAAACGACCACGCCCGCCGGCCGCTCAGGGCAACCGGCGGGCGAAGATCCCGGCGCAGCCAGCGGCCTCGACCCGCTGGCGGATTGCGGCGACGTCCGTGGTATACAACCCGAGTTGTTTCATGCGCTCGAAGTAGACCGCGCCGGAGAAGGTATACTTGCGTGTCATCCCTTCGGGCGTCTGCATCTCCTCGCGGACGAAAGCGATGGCATCTCCGACCGCGGTGCTCCGGGGCAGGGTGAGCAAGGGAAGGCCCAGAGCGTAGCGCACCGCGTTGTGTCCGGCCAGCGTGCCGGTGCCAATCGCTTCCGTATGCCCCACCAGCAGGCCGGCCTTTTCCCCAGCGCAGAAGAGGTTTTCCAGCCCCTGTACGCGCAACGTGTCGTCGCGGGGCGAAAGCGCAAGGTAGCGGATCGAGTTGCCCTTGCCTCCGGCATAAGGATCCTCGTAGCGCGCGTTTTCCATGCCGGGGATGCGGCGCAACTCCTCCAGGGGGTAAAAAGAGGTCATCAGTTTCACGTGTCCGGTGTCCAGGAGTACCAGGTTTTCGGCGAACTCGGGCAAGGCATACTGTTGGCAAGCCTTGATGGACAGTTTTTCCGCGTGTACCAGCTCCTTGGGGATGGGAACGATAGCAACCCCGGTACGGTTCAGTTCGGCCACCAGATCGGGGTGGACAGAGTCCTTGTGCAGCTTGCACGAGCCGCTCATCGAGCCGATCGAACCATCGGCGCGGCGGCCCATCATCTCCTGGACGCCCGCGCAGGCGGCGATGCTGACGCGGCCTCCCCAGCTCGGACAGCGCAGGATGCACATGGCGCAGCCGTTCCCGTAGCGGCGGCAGTTTCCCTGCGGCCCCGCGGTCCCCGTCGCCTCGACAAAGACGTCGCCTTCTACCCGTTCGCCGGATTCCAGCACCACGGCTTGGAGCCGCCCATCGGCCTTTTCCACGTTGGTGGCGCGCGCCATCATCCATAGCTGCACGCCCTGCTCGATCAGGTAGCGACGGACAGTAGGCTCCATGAGGGCAACATCGTACAGCGTGGCGTGCTTATGGCCGGGGAACTCGACGTTCGTGTGTCGGGCCACATGGTCTGCCAGGAGGAAAAGATCGCCTCCGCCCATGGCGATCATCTCCTCCGCGGCCGTGAAGCGGCCGTTGTTGCGCATGATCCCACCGACCAATCCTGTGCCGAGCAGGCAATCGGTACGCTCGATCAGGATCACCTCGGCGCCCGCTTTACGGGCGGCCAATGCCGCAGCGCAGCCAGCCCACCCGCCTCCAACGACAACGACCCTGGGCATTTCATCCCTCCTGCAGACGCTCGGCCGGTTCTTGCCCGGCCCAGGCACGCTGCCACTTTTCTACCGGCGGCACCTCGACGGTCTCGCACGCGGTCACGACGTCCACGAACGCCGGCCGGCCGCAAGTCAAGGCTTCGCGCAGTGCCTTCTCTAGTTCCTCCGGGTCTTCCACCCGGAACCCGGCCAATCCGAATCCGCGAGCGATCGCCGCATAGTCTGTTTCGGCGGAAAAGTCGACCCCGAAGGCTCGCCCGCCGTATTCCAGGCATTGCGAGATCTTGATCCAACCGAAGCAGGCGTTGTTGAACTGGACGATGAGCACGGGGAGCCCGAGGCGGGCTACGGTCTCCAGCTCCCCGGCGCTCATGCCGAAGCTGCCGTCCCCCATCAGCCCCACCACGGTGGCTTCGGGGCGGGCGAGTTTGGCTCCCACCACGCCGGGGATCGCGTAGCCCAGGCCGCCATAGCCGCGGGGAATCACGACATGCCGGCCGGCCGGCGAGGGGTAATACGCCGCGCTGAACGGGGTGGGCGTTCCGGCATCGGCAACCAGGATGGCGTCCCGGGGAAGCAGGCGGGTCAGGCATTCGATGACGCGCTGGGGCCGGATCGGCCGCTCCGTGGAAGCTGCCCGGGCGGCAAAGTCAGCCCAGAAGCGCTGCCGTTCTTGCTCCAGGCCGGCCAGCCACTCCCGCCGGCCGCGAAAGCGGCGCGGTAACGCCGCGAGGAGGTCGGCCAGCCCCAACCGGGCGTCGCCCACCAGGCCAACCGTGGTCGGGTAGTTCCGCCCGATCTCGGCTGGATCGACATCCAGGTGGATCAGGGAGGGGGGAGAGCCCCGTGCAGGAAGGGTCCATCCCAGGGTCGTCACCGAGTCGGTCTTGCACCCGACGAAAAGGATCAGGTCGGCTTGCCGGAGCAAGTTGTTCGCGTAGGGGCGAGCCCCGTTTCCGCCCACGACCCCCAGGGCGAGGGGGTGATCCTCCGCGATGGCCCCTTTGCCGCAGATGGAAGTCCCCACAGGTGCCTGGAGCGCTTCTGCCAGGGCGGTGAGCTGCGCCCAGGCGCGCGCGCTCACCGCGCCGCCTCCGGCCACGATGACCGGCCGCTCGGCACGCACGAGCTGCTGGGCAGCCTGTTCCACAGCCTCGGGATCGGGCCGCACGGGGTAGGCAGGATATACGGCGCAGCGCGTATCGCCGGTCAGCCCCGGGTCTTCGCAGGAGGCCGCCAGCACATCCGAGGGCAGGATGACCACGGTGGCGCCGGGCCGGCCGCTCGTCGCCAGGCGAAAGGCCGTGCGCATGGCATCCGGGATACGGCTCGCCTCCTTGACCAGCGCCCGCCACTTGCTGATGGACCCAAAGAGGCCTGGCTGATCCAACGCGGTCAGCACGTTGCGCTCTTCCTGCGCCAATGGGGTATCGGAAGTCAGGGCAACCACCGGGATCGAGGAGGCGTGCGGTTCGGCCAGGCCAGAGGCCAGGTAGGTTGCTCCAGCACCGCTCGGTGCTTCGCATACCCCTGGACGATAGGAGATACGAGCGTAGACATCGGCCATATAGGCGGCGCTGCGTTCGTCCCGAGCCAGGATATGTTTCGGGGCATCCTGGCCCGTACAGAGGGCATCGTAGAAGGCCAGGCTGGTCTCCCCGGGCACGCCGAAAAGGTAACGCACCTGGTGGGCGCGCAGCATCTCGACGACCACCTGCCCTCCCGTCAGTCGCATGCTACTCCTCCTCCGAAGAAGCGCTCAGGTCGTCCAACACGCTGAACAGGTGATCCCGGACCGCCTGCTCAGCCGCATCCGGGTCGCAACGCCGTAGCGCCTGCAGGATGCGGCGGTGCTCGCGCACCGATTTGTTCAGTCGGCCGCTGATCTGGTCCGAGAGGGCGCGGAAGCGCTGGACGTGGTCATCCAGGTTGCGGATGATCAAGGTCAGGCGGGTGTTGTCCGCCTTTTCGATGATCGCGTTGTGGAGGGTCTGGCCCAAGCGGGAGCAGCGAGCGCGGTCGCCCGCGGCCAGAGCCTCTTCGGAGAGGGCGAGGTGATGTTCCAGTTCGTCCAGCTCCTGTGGGGTAAAGCGGGGAGCAGCGAGCCGGGCGGCGAGCCCTTCCAGGACGGCACGCAGCTGAAAGATCTCCCGCAAGTCCTTCATCGTCACTTCGGTGACATAGGTCCCTTTGAACAGGACGCGGGTGACGAACCCTTCGCGCTCCAGTTCCTGTAGGGCATCGCGCACTGGGGTCTTGCTGATTCCGAGCTGACGGGCGAGCTCGTGTTCCACCAGGGGCTGGCCCGGTTTCAGTTGCAAGGTCAGGATGGCTTGCTTGATGGTGTCGTAGGCACGGTCCTTCAGCGAGGGCGGTTGTTCGAGACGGGGCAACCCATCGGCCATGGAGAGACGCCTCCGGAGGGCTCAGATATGATATACTGTATACGATATATCATATTTACATTATAGCGCGTTTGGGCGGCGCTGTCAATATTGTGTGATCCTTCACGTTCTGCCGTAGAGAGTTGCCAAACGGCGGAAATCGGGTATAATGGCCGCCAGGTGCGCAGGTGCTCCCAGCCAACGGAGGAGGAAGCGATGGTCTACGAGAACATCGCGCTCGAGGTCGACGGCGAGGTGGCCGTCATCACGATCAATCGCCCCAAAGTGCTCAATGCCCTCAACCACGCCACGGTCGGCGAGCTGATCTCGGCTTTCCACGAGGTCCAGGCCCAGGAGTCGGTTCGGGTATTGATCCTGACTGGAGCAGGTCCCAAGTCGTTCGTCGCCGGTGCGGACATCAACGAGCTAAGGCTGCTCACCCCCGAAACGGGGGAATGGATGTGCCGGCGTGCGGAGCAGCTGTTCTTCGAGATGGAGAACTCGCGGCTCGTGGTGCTCATGGCGGTGAACGGTTTCGCTCTGGGTGGGGGGTGTGAGCTCGCTATGGCGGGCGACATCCGCATCGCCTCGGACAACGCCCGTCTGGGGCAGCCGGAGGTCAAGCTCGGGCTGATCCCCGGCTTTGGTGGGTCACAGCGCCTGCCCCGGCTCGTGGGGATGGGCCAAGCCATGCGATTGGTGCTCACCGGGGAGCAAATCTCCGCCCTGGAGGCAAAGTCCATCGGGCTTGTCGACCGGGTCGTGTGCCACCGGTGCGGCCAGGAGATGCCGGGCAACCCCTGTCGGGGGACGCCCTGCGAGCACGGTGCGCACTGTCCCAATTGTGGACAGCCGGTGACCGTTTGTGCGCAGTGCGGCGCTCCGCTCGATCGATGGGGATACTGCCACACCTGCAACCCCGGTGCCCCAAACACGGCGCTGAGCGCGGCACGCGAGATGGCCGAACAGATCCTCAGAAACGGCCCCATCGCCGTGGAGGTGGCCAAGCGTTGCCTACGCACCGGGGCGGAAACCACGCTCGAAAAAGCCTGTGCCTTCGAAGCAGCGCAGTTCGGCCTGATCTGTGCCACCGAGGACAAGAACGAGGGCACCTCCGCTTTCCTGGAAAAGCGGGAAGCACGCTTCCAGCGTCGCTAGCCCACGGTTGCGTCGAATGCGTTCCGGTGCGTGTATCCCGGAGCGGAGAGGAACATGCGCGAGTTTATCGACGGTAGCGAGGCGATTGCTCGGGGAGCGCTGGCGGCAGGTTGCGACTTTTTCGCCGGCTACCCGATCACGCCTGCTTCCGGTATCCTGGTGCATATGTTACGGGAACTCCCGAAGGTTGGGGGGGTCGCGATCCAGGCCGAGGACGAGATCGCTTCCCTGGGGCTGTGCATCGGGGCGGCGATGGCTGGTCGCAAGGCGATGACAGCGACTTCTGGCCCAGGCATCAGCCTTTATAGCGAGAACATCGGTCTGGCGGTCATGGGCGAGGTCCCCCTGGTGATCGTCGATTGCCAGCGGATGGGGCCGGCCACCGGGGGCGCCACCACAGTGGCCCAGGGCGACGTGCAGTTCCTCCGCTGGGGCACCTCAGGAGGCTACCCGATCATTGCCCTCGCCCCCAGCACAATCCCCGAATGCTACAGCCTCACCATCCACGCCTTTAACCTTGCGGAGCGGTTTCGCACTCCGGTCTTCTTGGCGACCGATAAGGAAATGGTGCTCACCCGGGCGACGGTCGATGTCGCGGCCTACGAACCAGTTCCGGTGACCTCGCGCCGGTATGCTCCGCCCGATGCAGCGTTTGTCCCCTATCGGATCGCGGCCCTCGAGGATGTGCCGCTCTTTTCTCCCATCGGGGGCCCACACATCGTCCGCTTTACCACGTCCACCCACGACGAGTTTGGCTATCTGACCAAGGATCCCGCGAAGGTAGAGCGGCTGAACCGACACCTGGCCGCCAAGATCGATGCCTATCGCGACGAGATCGCGATGGTCAAGGCAGATCTGGAGCCGGGCGCACGGACACTGTTGCTGAGCTACGGCACCACCGCTCGGGCGATGGCCGAGGCGGTCGCCCTGGCGCGTAAGGATGGGCAAAAGGTCTCGGCGCTTACCGTCCTGACGCTTTGGCCGGTACCCGAGCGCGCCATCCTCGAGGCGTGCGAAGGGATCGAGCGAGTCGTCGTAGCGGAGCTCAACCTCGGCCAGTACCGCCTGGAGGTCGAGCGGTTGGCGGCCGCACGTGGGATCGAAGTGGTGGGGGTGCACCGGGTGGATGGCGAGCTGATCACGCCCCAGGAGATCCTGGCCCACCTGCGCTGAGAGGCGTTGGAGGAGGCGATGGAAGCTGTGGAAAGCGAACTCCGGTGGCCGACCTACCTCGATCCCACCCGCCTGCCCTACCCGTTTTGCCCGGGCTGTAGCCACGGCCTGGTGTTGGACCGGCTGAACGCAGCCCTAGTGCGCCTCCAGCTCGATCCGCGCAAGGTGGTGATCGTCTCCGACATCGGCTGTTCGGGGTTGTCCGACCAGTACTTTATCACCAATGCCTTCCACGGGCTCCACGGGCGTTCCGTCACTTACGCCAGTGGGATCAAGCTGGCCAACCCCGACCTCAAAGTGGTGGTCATCATGGGGGATGGCGGGGCAGGGATCGGTGGCCATCACTTGATCAACGCGGCCCGCCGCAATATCGGGATCACGGTCCTCCTGTTGAACAACTTTAACTTTGGCATGACCGGCGGCCAGCACTCGGTGACCACGCCGCATGGGGCCACAACGGCGACTACCCGCCTGGGCAACCTCGAGTACCCGCTCGATCTATGCGGCATCGTCGCCGCCAGCGGCGGCCGGTTGGTGGTTCGCGCGACCGCCTTCGACCCCGAGCTGAGCGACTGGATCGCGGAGGCGATCGCGGGAGAAGGGTTCGCTTTCTTTGACATCTGGGAACTGTGCACCGCTTACTTTGTCCCCAGCAACCGGCTGACGCGCCGTGGCCTGGAGGCCGCGATGGCGGAACGTGGCTTGAGCCGAGGGATTGTCCACCGCGAGGAGCGTGCTGAGTATAGCCGCGCGTATCGCGAGCTCGTGGCCGCGCAGGCGGGCCAACGCGTGCTATCCCCTCAGCCTCTCCCGACGCGGTACGAAAGCGGCGTTCGCAAGAAGACGCATATCGTCATCGCCGGGGCGGCCGGCCAGAAGATCCGCTCGACAGCAACGATCCTGGGTCGAGCGGCCGTGCTCGCGGGACTTTGGGCGACCCAGCGGGACGACTACCCGGTGACCGTGCAAACGGGCCATTCGGTCTCCGAGGTGATCCTCAGCCTCGAGGAGATCCATTACACGGGGATTCCCTCCCCCGATCTCATGCTCGTGCTGGCGCCTGAGGGGCTGAAGGTGGCGCGGCGGACGCTCGAACGCCTTGGGCCGCAGGCGCGCCTCTACATCCGCAGCGACCTCCTTCCGGTGGAGACCGAAGCACAGCTGGTGCCGCTTGCGCTGGCGTCGGTGGGGAAGAAGGACCAGGCGATGATGGCGCTGGCGGCGCTGGTAGGCGATACCGGGCTGCTTCCGCTGGAGGCGCTGCGCGAAGCGATCACAGTGGGACAAAAGGCCGAGGTCGCCCGGGAAAACCTGGCTGCCCTCGAGGCGGGCGTGGCCCTACTGGGCCAGGCCACGGTGGGGCCGGTTTCCGCGACGTGACCTGGGCCCTGGCAAGAAGGTGTTCGAAGTCCCCGAGGGGGGACGCTGGCAGTCCAGAAAGGAGAAGGCCATGGACTTCGCGTTTACCAAAGAACAGGAGATGTGGCGCGCCTCGGTGCGGGATTTCGCCCAGAGCGTGATCAAACCGATCGTGCGCAAGATGGACGAAGAGGGCAAGATCCCAGATGAGGTCATCAAGGGAATGGCGGACCTGGGCCTGCTGGCCTGCACCGTCTCGGAGGAGTACGGCGGGATGGGCGCTTCCTGGATGGAGGCGGCCATCGCGGCCGAGGAACTCGGCCGGGCGGACATCAGCGTGGCGATCCCGGTCCTCTTCCTGGTGATGGCTTCCTGGGGCTCCGTCTTTGACCACTACGCCAGCCCCGAACTGAAGCAGGAGATCCTCCCGCGCGTGACCAGGGGGGAGGCTTTCCTGGGCATCGCCACCACCGAGCCCTCGGGCGGCTCGGACATCCTGGGGGCTACGCGGACCAAGGCCGAGCGCAAGGGCGACGGGTGGGTGCTCAACGGGGAAAAGATGTACATCTCGGGCGTCGCCGAGTCGAAGCGGCTCGGTGGCATCCACATGACGCTCTGTCGCACGGATCCGAAGGCCGGCCACCGTGGGTTCACCTTCTTTGCTGTGCCGCTGAAGGACACCCCCGGAATCTCCACCACCCTCATCGAGGACATGGGTCGGGCTGGGATCTCGACCGGGGGCTTTACCCTGGAAGACGTTTTCCTGCCCGACAAGAACCGCATCGGCGAAGAGGGTCGGGGCTTCTACTACGCGATGGAGGGCTTTTCCGCCGCGCGCGTGCTCATCGGCGCCACCTGTGTCGGCGCAGCCGAAGCGGTGCTGGAGATGGGCATCGACTACATCAAGCAGCGCTATGCCTTCGGCCGGCCGATCGCGGCCTTCGAAGGGGTGCAGTTCCCGCTGGCGGAGCACGCCACGAACATCGAGGAGGCCCGGCTGCTCACCTACAAGGCCGCCTGGCTGATGGACAAAATGTGGCAGGACAAATCGGCTACGGCGTTCGACGTCGCCCGGGCGGCCGCCATGGCCAAGCTGCGCGCGCCGATCTATGCCTGGCAGGCCATGAACGAGGTCGCGGATTGGTTCGGGGCCGCCGGCTATTCCAAGGAGTTCCCGATCGAAATGGGCATCCGGGGCGTGCGCTCCTACTCCATCGGCGCGGAGGGCACGACGAACATCATGCGGCTGATCATCGCCCGCGAGATCCTGGGCAACGATTACCTCCCCTACCGCTGGGGAGCTCAGCAACTATAAGGCTTTTCCCCCTTCCCTCCCCGCAAGCGGGAGGGAAGGGGATCCCCGAAAGGAGGTCCCATTGCACGCGATCGTCTGCATCAAGCAGGTGCCGGACACGGAGGCCCCGGTCAAGGTCGACACAGCGCGCGGGGAGCTTTTGCTGGCCGGAATGCCGACGATGGTGAATGTCTTTGACGAGTACGCCATCGAGGAGGCGCTGCTCGCGCGGGAAAAGTTCGGTGGCAAGGTGACCGCCCTGTCCATGGGCCCCGCGGAAGCGACCGAGGCGCTGAAGAAGGCGCTCGCCATGGGGGTCGACGAGGCCATCCTCTTGTCCGATCCCCAGTTCGAAGGTGCGGATGCCTGGTCTACCGCCTATACCCTGGCTCAGGCGATCCGCAAGATCGGCGACTTTGACCTGGTCTTCTTCGGCAAGCAGTCTACGGACGGGACGACCGGGCTGGTGGCACCGGCCGTGGCCCGCTTCCTTGGGATTCCGGCGCTAACCTTCGTCTTCAAGGTGCGCTCGCTCGACCCCGTGGGCCGCAAGATCGTGGTGGAGCGACTGCTCGAGGGCCGGCGCGAGGTGGTGGAAAGCTCGCTCCCAGCGGCGGTGAGCGTGGTCAAAGACATCAACCAGCCGCGCTATCCCACGCTTCTAGGGATCCGAAAGGCGTCCAAGATGCCGGTTCCGGTTTGGACGGCGGCCGATCTGGTCGCGGCGGGAGCGAACCCGGCGGGATTCGGCCTGCAAGGTTCCCCGAGCCGCGTGCTTCGGGTGGAGTACCCACCGGCACGCGCCGGGAAAGTGGAGCTGATCGGCGGCGCAACCCCCGAGGAACAGGCGGCCGCTCTGGCCGATCGGCTGCTCGGTCTCAAGATCCTCTGAGAGGAGGCTCCCATGGTCCTTCAACCGCACGATCCGACGAACTGGCGTGGCGTTTGGGTCTGGGTCGAGCAGGAAGGCGGCGTGGCCCACACCGTTTCCTGGGAGCTCCTGGGACAGGGACGGCGCTTTGCGGATGCCCTGGGTGTACCGCTCGCCGCCGTGGTCGCGGGCGACGGGGTGGAAGCGCTCGCCCGGGAAGCCGTGGCGCGCGGCGCAGACGTGGCCTACGTGGCCGATGACCCGACGTTTGCTTCCTTCCGCGCGGAAGCGGCGGCAGCGCTCCTCGTACGCCTGATCCGGGAACACTGCCCGGAGATCGTCCTCCTGGGCGCCACCACCCGCGGACGGGACTTGGCCGCGATGGCAGCTGCAGAGCTTGAGACCGGCGTGGCGGCGGACTGCACTTCGCTCGAGCTCGACGTAGAAGGCCGGCTGCTTCGGGCCACGCGGCCGGCTATGGGCGGAAACGTCTTGGCGACGGTGGCCATCCCGACCCAAAGGCCCCAGATCGTGACCGTCCGGCCGCGCGTTTACGAAGCGGCAGTGCCCGACCCCTCGCGCACGGGCGAGGTGATCGCGGTCCCGCCGGCCCTTCCCGAGGAGGCGATCCCCACCCGCGTGTTGGAGGTGCTGCGCGAGGAGGGGGGTGTCAACTTGACCGAGGCGAAGGTGATCGTCGCCGGGGGCCGTGGCGTGGGCAGCGCGGAGGGGTTCCGCCCGCTACAGGAACTCGCTGATCTGCTCGGCGGCGCGGTAGGGGCATCCCGCTCGGCTGTCGACCAGGGGTGGATCTCATATCCACATCAGGTGGGGCAGACCGGGGTCACCGTGCGCCCGGACCTCTACATCGCCTGCGGCGTTTCCGGGGCCATCCAGCATGTGGCCGGCATGCGCGGTTCGCGCTACATCGTGGCCATCAACAAGGACCCGGAGGCGCCGATCTTTCAGCTCGCCGACTATGGGATCGTGGGCGACCTCAAGGTGATTGTCCCCGCGCTGACCAAGGCGCTCAAGGAGAGGTTGGGCAAGTAGGGGCCGCTGGGGCTTCGAGGAGGACACCCCGATGGAACCCGTGCGTGAATCGTTTTGGAACATGCCCCAGCCCTGGACCCAGATCTTGCTCTATGTCGGGTTGGCCGTGGCCCTGGGGTTCTTCGGCTACGGCTTGTACCGGCGGATCTCCCTTTGGAGACAGGGACAACCCGACCTGCGGTGCGACCGCTTCGGTCGACGGCTGTGGAACCTGCTGGTCTATGCCCTGGGGCAGGTCAAGGTGGCCAACGAGGTTTTCCCTGGCCTGATGCACCTGACGCTTTTCTTCGGTTTCCTGCTGCTTTTCGTGGGCACCGTGCTCATCTTTTTCAACGACGACGTCGTGGGGCCGCTCTTCCGTCTGCACTACATGCGGGGCTCGTTCTACCTGGGGACGGAAGCCGTCCTGGACTTGATGGGCCTGGTTTTCCTTCTGGGCGTGGTGCTGGCGATCGTGCGGCGCTACCTCCTCCGGCCGGCGCGCCTGGAGAACCGCCCGGATGACCTCCTGGTCCTGCTGCTGCTCCTCTTCCTGGGGGTCGGTGGCTATCTGCTCGAGGGGCTGCGGCTTGCGGTCCAGCAACCGCCTTGGGGGAGCTCGTCCTTCGTCGGATATGCCTTGGCCAGCTTGATTTCCGCCCTTGGCGCAACGGGCCCGGGCGCCCTGGTCGCCCACCGTGTCCTATGGTGGGTGCACGCCGTGATGGCGCTCGGCTTCATCGCCCTCATCCCCTATACGCGCCTCTTCCACCTAGTGACGAACCCATTGAACGCCTTTTTTGCGCCGTTGGAGACGCAGGCGGCGCTTCCGATGATCCCGAACCTCGAGGAGGCCGAGGTGTTGGGCGCGGCGGAGCTGGCGCACCTCCCCAGAAAGCGGCTGCTCGACTATGAATCGTGCACCCGTTGCGGGCGTTGCCAGGACGTCTGTCCGGCCTTCCTGGCCGGTCAGCCGCTTTCCCCGCGCCAGGTGATCCTGGATCTGGATGCCTTCATGCTCCAGCGCGGGCGTGTACCCCTCGTGGGCGCTCGCGGGAGGAAGTTCGAACGCGAGGACCTGGAGCTTGCCGGCGGCGTTGTGGCTGAGGAAAGCCTCTGGTCCTGCACGACGTGTATGGCCTGCATGGAACGCTGCCCGGTGCTGATCGACCATATCGGCACGATCGTCGAGCTACGCCGATACCTGTCGCTTTGTAGCGGACAGATCCCTGGATCGCTCCGCGCGGCGCTGGACAGGACGCAGCGCGCGGGGAACCCTTACGGCCAGCGCGGCGGGCGGATGCAGTGGGCTGAGGGGCTGGGTGTGCCGCTCATGGCCGACGTGGGCGAGGCGGAGGTGCTCCTGTGGGTCGGGTGCGCGGGCGCTTACGACCCCCGGAACCAGAAGGTGGTACGGACGGTGGCCCAGCTGCTGCAGCGCGCGGGGGTGACCTTTGCCGCCCTGGGCGACGAGGAGCAATGTTGTGGGGACTGGGCGCGCCGCGCGGGTGAGGAATACCTCTTTCAGACGCTGGCCCAGACGAACGTCCAGACATTGAAGTCGTACCGTTTCCGGACGATTGTGACTGCCTGCCCCCACGGATACAATACGCTGAAAAACGAGTACCCCCAGTTTGGCGGCACCTTCTCCGTCGAGCACCACAGCACGTATCTGCTGCGTCTGGTGGAGGCGGGCCGGCTGCAGCCCCAAGAAGCGTGGACCAAGGGGCCTACGGTATACCACGACCCATGCTATCTGGCCCGTTACAACGGCGTGGTGGCCGAGCCCAGGCAGCTGCTGGAGCGTGTTCCGGGCCTTGTGCCGGTGGAGGCGGTTCACCGCGGTCGCCGAGCGCTCTGCTGCGGGGGAGGCGGGGGCAAGATGTGGATGGAGGAAGAGCCGGACAAGCGCGTGAACCAGGTGCGGCTGCGCGAGTTCGAGGCCGCTGAGGCCAGTGCGGTTGCCGTCGCCTGCCCCTATTGCCTGAGTATGCTGGACGACGCGGTAAAGGTAAAGGGGCTGGAGGAAAAGGTCTGCGTCTACGATCTGTCCGAGATCCTGGCCGCTTCGCTTCCCTCTGCTTAGCTCCGGTCAGGGGCATATCCGGGATTCGGCGGGGTTCCGCTGCCGTAAAGCGGAGCCCCGCCTGACTTGACAAAGGGGTTCGAGTGTAGTATCTTGGAATTAACAAAGGCCCTGTAAGGAGCCTGTGGATGTCGCCTCCTTTACCGTGGAAAAGCGGCTCCCAAAGAGGGGTGCTTTTCCGTTTTTCTGCCCGGGCTCGTTTCCGAGAAGCTGTCTGGGAAGCCCGGTCTTCGCTCGAGCAAGTCAGCGGTCTACGCGCGCCCATTCGCCCTCGCCGTTGGCCGGCAACGCTTGCGGCGGCTGCGGAGCGACTTGGGCGTACCGTTTCAGGCCTACGCCTCACGGGAATCTGGCTTCGCCGGTCGGTTCCTCCAAACCGTTGGTTGTCTTCCTGGCGTCGTTTTCCGGCACATCTTGGCCTGTTGGGGCTCCTCTTGCTGTTGCTCGTGGGGGGAGGGTTCCGGGGGGCCTTCGCGCAACCGGTGGAGAACAACCAGGGGGGGATTGCCCTGGCCTGGCAGCAGATTCGAGGGGGAGAGGACCAGGGATTGGCCAGCGCTTATGCGAGCGTCCCGGCGGTCCCCGTGCTGATCCAGCGCGTGCGACCGGAAAGCCAAGCGATCACCATCGATGAACAGGTGGTTGCTTCCGCGCGTCAGGAAGTGATCGTTTACCAGGTGCAGTCAGGGGACAGCCTGAGCGCGATCGCGGACCGTTTCGGCCTGAGCGTGGAAACGCTGTATTGGTTCAACCAACTGAAGAGCGCGGATCTGCTGACAGTAGGTCAGGAGCTGAAGATTCCCCCCGTAGATGGGTTGATCCACGAGGTCAAGGAAGGGGAAACGTTGGAGAGCATCGCCGAGAAGTACGGCGTGCGCAAGGGCAACATGATCGCCTATGCGCCGAACAACCTGCGCGAGCCGTACACCCTCGAAGTCGGCCAGAAAATCTTTGTCCCGGGAGCTTCTAAGCCGATCCCTCGTCCCGTGGTCGTTTCCCGAAGCCGACCGTCCTACGTGCGTTTGACCGCGCCTGCTTATGCCGCGCTCCCGGGCGGCGAGCGCTTTTCCTGGCCGGTCGTGGGTCGGATCACGGAGCGGTTCGGTTGGACCGGTTCCCGTTGGCACACGGGTGTAGACATCGCGACATCGTGGGGGACGCCGATCTACTCGGCGGCTGCTGGCACGGTCGTCTACGCGGGATGGCGGGGGACGTTGGGCTACATGGTCGAGATCGACCACGGGGAAGGCTGGGTTACCCGTTACGGGCACCTGGCTCAGCAGCCCGATGTCAGCGCGGGACAGTGGGTGGAGCGGGGCCAGCTTCTCGGCTACATCGGTTGCACCGGCAAGTGCACCGGCCCCCACCTTCACTTCGAAGTCCTCTACCAGGGTGCCTACACCAACCCGCTCGACTACCTCCAGTAAACGGCCGGCCCCCTTTCTGCCCGGGAAACCGATCCGCGGGGACACCGTTCGCGTGCCGGGCCTTCAGGCCACGGAATGGGGATTGTCGGCAGCTTTGCTAGCCGAACTGCAATCCCTGTTGTCCGTTCAGGGCAGAAAAGGCCCGGGATGGAGGAGAGGACTTGGCCACCTCTGGGGGAGCGTTGGCCTTGGATCGGGCTGTCACGCCAAAGGAGGCTTGTCATGGCGGTAACGATTGCTGAGGGCGTCTATTGGGTGGGCGCGGTGGACTGGGAGGTGCGCCACTTTCACGGCTACACCTACCACACGCACCGGGGGACCTCGTACAACGCTTACCTGATCGTCGACGAGCGGGTGGCGCTCGTGGACACCGTGCTGCCGGGGTTTGAGGAGGAAATGTTCGCGCGGATCTCAGAGGTAGTGGATCCATCGCGCATCGACTATGTGGTGGCGAACCACAGCGAACTGGACCACTCCGGAGCGATTCCGGCGGTGCTGGCTCGTGCACCGAACGCCGTCTTGGTGCACAGCAAGCGGGCGAGCGAATCGCTCGGAAAATACCTGGGCGACGGGTGGCCGCACCGCGTGGTGGGCACCGGGGATACGATCCCTCTGGGCCATAAGACGCTGACCTTTCTTGAGGCTCCGATGCTCCATTGGCCGGATTCCATGTTCACCTACATCCCGGAAGACCGGTTGCTTCTCCCCAACGACGCCTTTGGACAGCACCTGGCCTCGAGCTGCCGGTTCGCCGACGAGGTCGAACCTGCCGTCCTTTGGGAAGAAGCCCGGAACTATTTCGCGAACATCCTCACGCCTTTCAGCGCGCTGATCGTGCGCAAGATCGAGGAGGTGCAACGGCTCGGGTTGACCATCGAGACGATCGCTCCCAGCCACGGGGTGATTTGGCGGAAAGAAGCCGGGCAGATTGTAGAGCAGTACCTGCGCTGGGCACGGGGAGAGGCACCCGCGCGGGCGATCGTCGTCTACGAGACGATGTGGGGAAGCACGGCCCGAATGGCCCACGCCATCGCGGAGGGAATTCAGCAAAGCGGGGTGGAGGTGCAGCTCTTTGCCGTGCCGCAGACGGACCACACAACGGTGGTTGGCCACCTGCTCGAGGCGCGGGGAATTGCGATCGGCTCAGCGACGCACAACCGTCGTCCGCTGCTGAACGTGAGCGCGCTCCTGGAGGATCTGATCGGCCTCAAGCCAGTGCGCAAGATCGGGGCGGCCTTTGGCTCGCATGGTTGGGGAGGTGGGGCGGTGCCGCTGATCGAGAAAGCGCTGCAGGAAGCGGGCATCGAGGTGGTACAGGAAGGGCTGGCTTTTGCCTGGCGGCCTTCGATGGAGGAACGTGCCCGTGCGGTGGCATTCGGCCGCGCGTTCGGAGAACGCATTCGGGAGTCAGCCGCTCAGTCGGAACCGGTGTAGAGCCGGTGGGAGCGGATATACTCCTCCACGGCATCCGGGAGCTGGTAGCGGATCGGGCGTCCCTGGCGCACGCGGCGGCGCAGGTCGCTTCCAGAGATGTCCAGGCGCGGGCCCTCCAGGAAGATCGTGCGCTCCCGCAGCCCGGGGAATTGGAGGAAGAGCTCGCGGACGTCGTGTGGGTCTCCGGGGCGAGGAAACACGACGAAGCGGCAAAGGGTGATGAGCCTTTCCGGGTCTTTCCAGCGGGGCAGCTCGGCGAACGCATCGCTGCCGGCGATGAAGTAAAACTCGGTGCCCCGGGGATACTGCTCGCGGAGCCGGGCGATCGTATCGACGGTATAGGAGGGACCGGGGCGTTCGAATTCGACGCGGCTGAGACGAAAGGCCGGATTTCCCAAGATCGCCCGTTCCAGCATCGCGGCCCGGTGTTCAGGTGCTGAGATCCGCTCCCCCTGGCGAAGCGGTTGGACACGTGCCGGTACGAAGAGCACGATGTCCAGCGGGACGCAGGCCCGCGCCTCTTCGGCGATGGCCAGGTGCCCGTAGTGGACGGGGTCGAAGGTACCTCCCAGGACGCCGACCTGCGCTCCCATGGCAGCGATGCTCCGTCGCTCGATTGCCGGAAAAGCCCACGCGCGCGGAAGCCAATATACCATCCGCGCGCGTGAGCGTCAAGACGCGCGGAGCCCGGTCAGCGGGTGCCTGCCAGGATCCGCTGTTTGCGCCGGTCCACCCGCCACAACCCGAAAGCGAGCAAAGCCAAGAACGCGGCCAGGTAGAGCACGATCAGACCGATCGGCGTGCCGTCGATCCAGGCTCCGTAGAGCAGCCCGGCAAGCGTGCTAAAGAGGGCGACCCAGCCCACGTAGACCCAGGCCTTCAGCCGGCCGATGATCCGCGAAACGACCAGGATGCTCTGCAAACTGAGCTCCGGATCGGCCATCAGGTAGGCGAGCAGCGGCCCGCGGTGCATCCCCAGGCCCAGGAACATATTCGCGATCGGGACTTCCACCAGCGTGGGGAAGTACATGAAGACGCCGAAAGCCACACCGGCCAGGTTGCCCAGGAGGGTGTTTTTCCCGGCCAGGTACTCGATCCACTCCGGGCGGATCAGGCCGCGGATGACCCCGACCACGAAGACACCCACGAGAAGCAGCGGGAAGATCTGCTTGACAAAGCGCCAAGATTCCCAGAGCCACTCCTCGATTTCTTCACCGCTCAGGAAACGGCGCCCAACATAAGTCAGTGCCCCGGTGAAGAGCACTACGCCAAAGAACCTGCCCGTCAGAGCGAGTTGTACGCCGTTGGGGTGCACGGTCCACCCGAGCGCGGCGAAGAGGAGAGTGAGCACAACCAGGGCCAGTGTAACTCCCGTCCACCGGTTGCGCCCCAGGTACACCTGGTTCAGTCCAGGCCAGGCCGCAAGCCCGATCAGCACGAGCAGTCCGATCAACATCGCTCCCTGTACTGTAACGCCTTCCTCCCCCTTGCTGGGGTCGTAGGGCACCAGGCGGTCGAGGAAGGCCTGGAAGCGGTCCAGCCCGGCGATGGGCAGGTCCACCACGAGATAGCGGTTCGTGAGCAGGCCAATCTTGAAAGTTCCGGAAAGCAGCAGGGCGACCAGCAGGAGCAGGAAAGCGACCCGGGCCCGCGGTACTTTGGCCCCCTGGGCCAGGAAACCACCGTTGTTCCCATTTGCCTCCAGCCGTTCCGAGCGCCAGAAGATGAGCGCCATGATCATCCCGATGCCGATTCCAAAGGCCAGGGAGAGAACGAGGCGCGCGATGGCCAGATCCAGCCCGATCACCACCCCAGTGTAGGCCAGGGCCAGGACATTGGAGGCCGGGGCAAAGAAGAGGAAGGTGATCGCCGGCCCTAGCCCGGCGCCCTTCTTGCGGATGCCCGCGAAGAGGGGAACGATCGTACACGAGCAGACGGCGAGCACCGAGCCAGCCAGCGCCGCCGCCGGGTAAGAGATGTACTTGGGCGCGTCCTTGCCCAGGAAACGGGTGATCGCCTCCCGTGGGATCAGCGCCGCTAGTCCGCCGGCAATGAAGAAGGCTGGCACCAGGCAGAGCAGGACATGGGCAGCCAGGTAAGCGGCCAGGTTCCCCAGCCCGCCCTGCAGCAGACGAAGCGCTATGGATACGATCGGCATGGATAGGCCTCCTGTCACGGCTGCTTATATCAACGCAAGTTGCTATTTTAGGCCTGGGGCGGCCTTCCGTCAAGTGAGGCAGGTCACAAAGTACGCTCGGATGTGGGAAGACAACAGCCGCTCCGGCCGCGCACGGGCGCGCGGCCGGAGGGCACCGGCAGGCGCTAGACGAGGCGCACCTGGCTGTTGTCGGCGAGGAGGAACTTGTGCACCTTGGGATGGCTATCGGCCCGCAGGAGGGTGATGTTTCGCCCGAAGATGCTATCGTCGATCCGGCCTTCGATGTTGCAGATCGTGCACCCGTCCATGATGATGCTGTGTTCGATCTCGCTGCGCTCGATCCGCACATCGCGCCCAACGGAGGTAAAGGGGCCGATGAAGGAGTCGGAGATTTGGCTATTGGCCCCGATGATGGCCGGCCCGCGCACGGTGCTGTTGACAATGTGCACGCCGTCCTCGAGGATCACATCTCCCACGATCTCCGAACGCGAGTCCACGGAGGTATGCTCTCCGATGCGCGTCTCGATGTCGCGGAGGATCAGCCGATTTGCGCGGAGCATATCCGCGGCGTTCCCAGCATCCACCCACCAGCCCTGGACGAAGTAGGGGAGCACTTTCGCGCCACGCTCGATCAGCCCCTGGATGGCGTCCGTGATCTCGTACTCACCGCGCCGGGAAGGCTTCAGCTGATCGATCACCTCGAACACGACCGGCTCAAAGAGGTAGACGCCGGCCAGCGCCCACCGGCTTCGCGGGACTTCCGGTTTTTCCACCACACGCACAACCCGGTCCCCATCCAGTTCCGCCACTCCATAGGCGCGCGGGTCGGCTACTTCGCACAGGAACGTCATGGCCTGGGGCCGGTGGAGCTGGAACAGCTTGACCGCTTCCTTCAGGCCGTGCTGGAACAGGTTGTCCCCCAGGTACATGAGGAACGGCTCGTCCAGTACAAAGGGCTGGGCCACCTTGGCTGCGTGGGCCAGGCCGCGGGGTTCTTCCTGCAGGATGTAGGTGATCTGGACCCCCCACTTTTCGCCGTCCCCTAGTTCGCGGACGAAATCGCTTCGGTTTTCCCCAACGATGACGCCGATCTCCGTGATTCCAGCCTCCACGATCGCTTCCAGGCCGTAGAGCATCACCGGCTTGTTCGCGATCGGGATCAGGTGCTTGGCGTTACTGAACGTCAGCGGCCGCAATCGGGTCCCGCGTCCAGCACAAAGGATGATCGCTTTCATAGCCTTCTCCTTTACGTGTGGGCAGATGGTGGCCCGTACGCCTCGCTGCGTTCGGCTCGCAGGGCTTCGAGATGGAACCGGTACGCCCGGGTGCGAGCGCGCGGGAAGAGGCCGGCGAGGCGCTCTGCCCATTCCGCCCAATCCAGCGCCCCCGGGCACCGCATCTTCAGGTAGGGCAGCACACGCTGAGCCAACTGCAGGTCGATCGCTTCGCGCAGGTTCCCCTCGGGCGAAAGGTCGAGCAGGCCCTGCCCGTCGACGGCAAAGCTATTCGCCGCGTAAACAACGATCCCGGCTTCTAGGATGTCCCCCTCTGCGAGGGAGTAGAGTGGGCGGGTGCTGCTCAGCAGGCGCCTCAGGGCGGGAAGGAGGCGCAAGCTGTCCAGTCGCTGGGCGGCGGCCGCCGGCTCCCGCACCATGGTGCGCAGCATCGCGCGCTGCCACCCTACTGGAGGGCAGCGAGGGGAGCGGGTGTCCTCAGCCGGCCCGGGCGAAACGGGGATTTCCACGACGCCCAACCGCGCAAGCAAGCCGGGGGCGATATCCTGTGGCAGCTCCACAGAGGGCACGATCGCGCTCAACAGGAGGTTGGGCGGCCACGGCGGCCCATAGTCCTCCGTGCGCAAGAGGCCCCAAGCGTGCAGGTAGGCCAGGAGCTCGGGCGTGGTGACATCGTCCAGACACACCAGATAGGCACGCCCCTCGTTCCCGGGCGTGTTGGCCTCCGCCCATAGGTCCAGCAGCCCCATGCGGTAGTAGCGCTCCCGGATTCCATCCGGGGGAAGGCTTCGTATTCGGCCATCGCCGGAGGGGCGAGCGGAGAGCACGCATACCTGTCCCTCGCAACAGCCGGCGATGGCGCGGGCGAGGAAGTCAAAACAGCGGCGGCAGTCCACTGCCTGCGCTCCCACCAGCAGGGTGACCGGCCAGCTTTTGGCAGAAATGTAGTAGTGGATGAGCGTTTCGTGAGCGATCCCCCAAGGGGAGGAAAGGATGAGCTCCCTGAGCAATTCGCGTTCCGCCTCCTCCGTCTCGCTCGTGCGGCGTAGCCAGGGGAGGGGGGAAAACCGCTGTTTCCGTCCCTGAACCGTCAATCGTTCCTCCAAGGAGCTCGCTCCATCGCGGCCGCCTGTCCGGACCGGTATGCGGCCTCCCGGGAGCGCCAGATTTCGTAAAGGACCACCGAGCCCGCCACGGCAGCGTTCAGGGAAGAGAGCCGCCCGCGCATCGGAAGCCGGGCCAGACTGTCGCACCGTCCGCGCAGGAGGCGGCGCAGGCCGAACCCTTCGCTCCCCACCACCAAAGCGACCGGGCGGTCCCAATCTAGTTCCGTGTAGAGGGGCGCAGCGGCATCCGCTTCCAGGCCGATCGCCCAAAGGCCAGCTTCCTGCAGTGCCGCCAGGGCGCGTGCCAGGTTCGTCACGCGAGCGATGGCCAAGTGCTCGACGGCCCCGGCCGAAGCCTTGACCACAGCGGGCGTGACCTGAGCCGCCCCGTGTTCCGGGAGGAGCACCCCCTGCACGGCCACCGCCTCAGCGGTGCGAAGGAGCGTCCCCAGGTTCTGGGGATCCTGGACCCGATCCAGGACGAGCACGACCGCCTGGTTTCCGGCCTTTTGCGCGCGGGCCAGGATTTCCTCGAATTCCACGTAGGGATAAGGCCCAACCTCCAGAGCTACGCCCTGATGCTCGCGCGAGCGGGCCATTCGGGCAACGGTTTCACGGGGAAGTTCCTCCACCGGGCAACCACGCTCGCGGGCCAATCGGCAAAGCTCCTGGATCACCGTCTCCCGTCCAATCCCCTCCGCAAGGAGTAGCCGGTATAGGGTACGGCGGCCAGCGCGGAGCGCCTCGCGTACCGCATTGCGGCCATAGAGCGTTTGCCCTAGCGTGCCAGGCGCCATCGGGTCCCCTCGGGGCCGTCCTCCAGGGCGATGCCGATCTGGGCCAGCCGGCTGCGGATGGCATCCGCGCGCTCCCAATCCTTCTGGGCCCGGTACGAAGCGCGTAGCTCGATCAGGATGCGCAGCAGCTCTTCGGCCAGCCCGGCCGGCCCGGATCCTCCCAGGTCCTCGGGGATCAGGCCCAGGATCCCATCCCCCAATTCCCGGTAAAGCGCATCGTAGGCCAGAAGCGTCCCCTGCGTGGCTGCACCCGCCTCCAGGCAAGCGTTGCTGTCGCGGACCACGTCAAAGAGAACAGAAAGGGCAACCGGGGTGTTGAAATCGTCGTCCATTGCCTCGAGGAAGCGGGCCCGGTAGCCCGCGAGCCGTTGTTCGACATCGGGATCCGCTGCTCCGTCCTCGGCCCCGGGCAGCCGCTCCCGCACCCGGCGCACGGCGTCGTGGAGCCGTGCCAGGCCGCGTTCGGCCGCCTGAAGCGCTGCATCGCTGAAATCCAGCGGGCTGCGGTAATGGCTGCTGAGCACAAAAAAGCGGATCGCCAGGGGAGAATAAGGGCGGGAGAGGCGCGGATGCTCTCCCCGGAAGGCCTGCTTGAGGGTGATAAAGTTCCCCAGCGACTTGCCCATCTTGACACCGTCGACCGTGACCATGTTGTTGTGCATGAAGTAGCGCACAAACGGCTTGCCGGTGGCGGCTTCCGACTGGGCGATCTCGCTCTCGTGGTGTGGGAACTGGTTCTCCAGACCACCGCCGTGGATGTCCAGCGTTTCCCCGATGTACTTCATAGCCATGGCCGAGCACTCGGTATGCCAACCGGGGAATCCCCATCCCCACGGGCTCGGCCAGCGCAGGATGTGTCCTGGCTCGGCCCGTTTCCACAAGGCAAAGTCCGCCGGATGCCGCTTCTCCGGGTTGGGTTCGATGCGCACCGCCTCCAGGAGCTCCTCCACCCGGCGCCCGGAGAGCTTCCCGTACTCGGGATAGGTCTCCACGGAGAAGTACACCGAGCCGTTCACCTCGTACGCGTGGCCTTTTTCCAGCAGCGTGCGGGTCAGCTCGATCTGCTCGATGATGTGCCCACTTGCGCGGGGAGAGATACTCGGGCGCACCACCCTTAGCGCATCCATATCTTCGAAGTAGCTGCGGGTGTACGTTTCCACGATCTCCATCGGCTCCAGGCGGGTGAGCGCGGCCTTGCGCAGGATCTTGTCCTCGCCCGCATCGGCGTTGTCGGTCAGGTGACCGACATCCGTGATGTTCTGAACGTAACGCACACGATATCCCAGGTAGCGCAGGTACCGTACGACGACATCGAAGGAGATGTAGCTTTTCGCGTGTCCGATGTGTGGATCATCGTACACCGTCGGCCCGCATACGTAGATGCCGACCATCCCTTCGTGCAGGGGGACAAACTCCTCCAGGCGACGGGTCAGGCTATTGTAGATTCGTAAGGGCATGGATACCTCCTGTGTCCGGTTGAGGAAAGAAGCTCACGACAGGAAGGGGACACCAGGCCAGAAGATACCTGCTTCAGGCCCGATGTCCCCCCGGACACACACAGGCGGCGACTTGCGACCCCGATCGGCTAGGTCCCCGTGGAAGAGACGGTCCCCACCGACGACCCACGGGGTGCTCCCCGAGGTCCATACCAACCCTCTTGAGCCGCAGGAGGTCCGGGAGAAGCGTCCCCCTAGTCCTCCTTCTCCTTCTTCTCGCTCTGCTTACTGGTCACCGCCTCGGCGGAAGAGCCGTTGCCCGGTGAGGATCTGCCGTAGTCGGTGCAATACCAACCGGATCCTTTAAAGATGATGGCAGGCGGGAAGAGCATCCGCTGCAGGCTCCCCCCGCAGTGCGGACACACGCTCAAAGGCAGGTCGCTGAAGCGCTGCACCGCTTCGATCTGTTGTTGGCATTCCTGGCAACGATACACATAGGTCGGCATCGCTTCAACTCTCCCACCAACGTTCTACCGGTCCCGGCCGGCGCAACCCCTAATTATAACGTCTTCCCGCGCTTTTCGCAAGTTCGCCCCTTTCTTCACAAACGTCCCCGAGGGTACAACCGGATGGGGTCCCCGATGGAAACGTTGAGCACCCGCGCTGCGTTCCCATCGCGGATGGCGATTTCCACCCGGTTGTGGCTCCCGATCAGGAAGAACGGCTCGTCGAACGGGCCTTCCGCGTACGTGCGCACCGGACCGGAAAGTTCGCGGCCGGCCAGCTGGCAGCGGACGCGTCCTCCGGGGAAGAACTGGATCAGCATCTCCGCGCCGATGTTGCTGACCACGTTGCCGAATCGGTCGATATGCACAACGCGCCCGAGGAGCGTGCCGTCCTCGAGGATTTGTGGCCGGATCTCCGGCAGAATGAACAGCCCCTCGCGTGGCCGCCCGAGGGCTTCTACAGGCAGGCCGGCCGCCAGATGGGCAGCGACCGGAGCGAAGATATCGCGACCATGAAACGTGGAGCTAGGATGAGGCAGCCAGTAACGGGGTTCGCTCAACTCCACCACGCGACTCGCGGCCCGTTCGGCCGCATCGAGCTCCTCCCAGACCCCGCTCAGCAGGCCGTTATCGGGAGCGACAAACAAGGCGTGAGGCGTCTCTACCGCCACTGCGGCCCGTGCCGTCCCCACGCCCGGGTCCACCACCGCCAGATGTACGGTCCCCTGGGGGAAGTAGCGCCAGGCGCTGGCGAGAAGGTAAGCGCCCTGGAGCACCTGTTGCGGTCGAACCTCATGGCTGAGGTCGACGATGCGCGCCTGCGGGAAGATGCTCCAGATGACGCCGTGTAGCACCGCGGCGTACCCGTCGGCGAGGCCAAAGTCGGTGGTCAAGGTGATGATCCCCGAACGCTCCATAGCCTTACCGCGCTAGACGCTCCGGTCGAAGGGGAGATCCGAGATGCGCATCAGCTTGTCCCAACGGTGGGTCGCCTGGACATAGCGGATCGTCCCCGAAGCGGAGCGCATCACGAGCGAGTGGGTGGTTGCGCCTCGTCCCGAGAAGCGCACCCCTTGCAGCAGTTCTCCGCTCGTGATACCGGTTGCGGCGAAGAACACATCGTCGCTCCGTACCAGGTCGTCCACGGTCAGCACGCGTTCCAGGTCCAAACCGGCCGCACAGGCCGCCGCTCGTTCCTTTTCGTCCCGGGGCCAGAGGCGGCACAGGAACTCGCCGTTCAGGCAGCGGGCGGCACAGGCGGCCAGCACCGCCTCCGGTGCACCTCCGATGCCCATCAGGAGGTCGATACCGCTATCTGGGAGCATGGCCTGGATTGCCGCGGCGACATCTCCGTGGGGAATCAGGCGGATCCGCGCACCGGTGGCCCGGATTTCGCGGATCAGTTCCGCGTGGCGCGGCCGATCCAGCACGACGACCGTCAGGTCGTCCATGTCCATCCCTTTGGCTTTCGCCACCGCGCGGATGTTCTCGGCGACGGATGCGTTCAGGTCGACCTTCCCCCGAACTTCCTCGCTCGCGGCGATCTTGTCGGCATAGACAATTTCCCGGCAGCCAAAAAGGGAGCCCCGGTCCGCCACTGCGACCACCGAGATCGCCCCGGGCAGACCGTGTGCGAGTAACGAGGTCCCTTCCACCGGATCGACGGCGATATCGACTTCCGGGGGCGAGCCGGTGCCCAGCCGCTCCCCAAAGTAGAGCATCGGGGCCCGATCCTTTTCCCCTTCGCCGATGATCACGGTACCGTCCATGGCGATGCTGCTGAGCACAAAGCGCATCGCGTTGACCGCTGCCCGGTCGCAGGCATCGCGATCGCCTCGTCCCATCCAGCGTGCGGCCTGCAGCGCCGCGGCCTCGGTCGCCCGAACGAGCTCGAAGCCCAGGTTGCGCTCCATGTGGGCCATCGGATCCTCCGCTAGCCGCCTCTGGCCTTTTGCCAGTCCGCCAGGAAGCGTTCCACTCCGATATCGGTCAGCGGGTGGTGGATGGCTTTCATGAGCACGTCATAGGGAACCGTGGCGATGTGGGCTCCCGCACGGGCCGCCTGGGTGATGTGCAAGGGGTGGCGGATGCTGGCGGCGATGATCCGCGTGGCGATCTCGTAGCGGTCAAAGATCTCGGCCAGGCTGGCCACCAGTTCCATGCCGTTGTGCCCGATGTCGTCCAGGCGCCCAACAAAGGGGGAAACGTAGGTTGCGCCAGCGGTAGCGGCGAGCAACCCCTGGTTCGTGGAAAAGCAGAGGGTGGCGTTGGTGCTGATCGGCGTGCTGCTCACCATTTCGCGCGCCGCCTCCACGCCGGTAGGGCAATCTTTCTGGTGGGGGCAACCGGTGCAGACGCGATTGGCATCCGCATAGGTCTGGCTCAGCCGATAGATCGCCTCCAGTCCCTGGGGAAGGATAGGGACTTTGATCACCACGTAGGGAGACCAGGTAGCGATGTGTAACGCCTCTTCCACGATGGCGTCCGGCTCCAGGCTGAGCACCTCGGCGCTGATCGGGCCCTGGACGATGCGGCAGATCTCCTGGACCGTCGCCTGGTAGTCGGCCCCTTTCTCCCGGGCCATCAGCGAGGGGTTGGTGGTCACCCCGCTGATGATCCCCAGGCGGGCGGCATGCCGGATCTGCTCCACGTTTGCGGTATCGAGGTAGATCTCCATCGGCCGACCTCCACTTCGCTCTGCGGTCGACTTCCTAGCAAGGTGGCCTGCATTGTACACGAGGCGACGGGTGAACGCAACCTGTTCCGGGCCGGTCGCTTCCCATCCCGCACAGAAGCTCAACAGGGCGTGGCTGGGCCTCGCCTACATGCCACGGAGTTCTGCGCACTATATAACATCCCGCACAGAAGCTCAACAGGACGTGGCGGGGCCTCTTTCCTTCAGGGCGTTCCGGCCCCTGGTGTAGGGAGGCAACGAGAATAGCAAACCGGGCAGCTTCCCACCCGGCGAAAGTAGCCCCAGGGGGATTCGAACCCCCGATCTCAGCCTTGAGAGGGCTGCGTCCTAGGCCACTAGACGATGGGGCCGTCTGGCAATGCATTATAGGGGAAAAAGGGGAGGTTGTCAAACCGGAATGCTCGTGCCATTGACAAGCGCCGGGCCAGAAGTTATCAGAACGTCGGGCACAGGGCCAGCGCTTTTGGGGATCGGGTGTGGGACGGCTGTGCTTCGCCAAGCCGGCCTGTCGTGGTGGAGGGTACCATGTCTTCCCGCTTGCTGTACCGGGTGAGTTTCCTGTATCTGGCTCTTCCGGTGCTGATTTTCCTCCTGACCTGGCTGCGTCTCTGGCTCGGGCTGATTTGCGCCCTGGTGGTCGTCCTGGCGCTGATCCAGGTGTGGCGGGAGCGGCAAGGCGACTCGCGGTTAGAGCGCCGGGGGATCCTGGGCGGGCTCTTGCTTCTCGCCCTTTGGGCCTGGCTTTCCGGCGTGGGGGGCTACGCATTCCAGAACTCCGACCACTATTGCCGCAACGCGGTGCTCCGGGACCTGGTGAACTATTCCTGGCCCGTGGTGTACCGCGAAACGGTGGGCGGCTCACCTCAGATGCTGGTGTACTATTTCGGGCACTGGCTGCCTGCGGCACTGGTGGGGAAATGGCTGGGGTGGGAAGCTGCGAACGCAGCCCTCTTTGTGTGGACGTGGGCGGGGGTGGTGCTGGCCGGGTTGCTCCTGGGGCAGAGGCTGCGCTGGCCGCTATGGAACGCAGCCTTGCTGTGGATCTTCTTTAGTAGCATGGATCCCTGGCAATCCTGTTGTTTGTTCGGGGCAGGTACCCCTCGCTTTGGCCACCGGTCCAGCATTTGGAGGCGTGGGCCATGGGGCCGCGGTATTCCTCGTTCACGACGCAGCTCTTCTGGGTATACAATCAGGCGGTCCCGGCCTGAGTGTGCACCGCACTGTTGGTCAACCGGCCACCGAGAAGCCACCTCGTTTTCCTTTGGGGGTTGTGCTTCTTTCTTGCCCCGCTTCCGGGAGTCGGCTTGCTGCCTTTCGTAGCGCTGGAGTTTGCGAAGCAGACGTGGAGGCAGCGAGAGCAGGAAAGATCGCTTGGCAAGGCTTTCACCCGCGCCTTAAGCCCGCTCCACGTCGTGGGAGGCCTGGTCGGAGTGATCGCACTTGTTTTCTTCTCGGCGAACCGCGGCGCCCAGGTGCGAGGTTGGCACTGCCTGAACCCGATTCTGGCCCTTTCGGTCATCTTGCTGGAGGGCGGCGTGGTCTGGGCGTGCCTCGGCGGACGTCAGCGCAAGGACCCGGCCTGGTATCTCGCGGGCCTGGCTTTGTTTGCCTTTCCTTTCATTCGGATTGGCCGGGGGTTCGATTTTATGATGCGCGCTTCAATCCCTGCGCTGATCCATCTGATGGTTTGGGTGGGTGAAGCCATATCGTGCCTCGGGACCTCCCGGTGGCTTCGGGCGTTTCTCATCGTTTGTCTGTGTCTGGGTGCCCTGACCCCGGCCTATGAAATCAACCGCTCCGTCTATCGGACAGCCTGCTTCTTTCTCTCGGGTTCTTGTAGCACCGTGACAAGGGCGCCGGGCCCTTTTGAGGACGCTCACCCTGGTATGCTTACCGCAGATCTCCCTTCTGTGGTTGATATCGCCGATCGAAGCCTCCTCGCCAATTCCTTGGGCACCGTGGAGGAGAGTCTGTTCGATCGGTACCTTGCGGCACACCGATGAGCGGTACGGCATCCGATGTTCGGAGCGACCCACCCGCTCCCTCCTGAGGTAGGCGTTTCTTCCCGGCATTGCGGGGAGAAATGGGCGGCGCGATCGGCGCCGATAGGAGCATCTCTTACCCTAGACGGCGGAGGAAGCTGGGTGTACGGGGTTCTTGGGGTGCCTTCTTGCGGTCCCGGGTCTTCCTATGGATGGGTTGAGGTCAGCGGGATCGAACCGTGCCGTTGCTTGTCGGTCGTTTGGCAAGGCTCCCAGATCCGATGTAGGAGGCCATTGTCCGGGCCAGCCCCGGTCGACCTCCGTAGAAGGAACGCCCCTTGGCCCGGGCTCGTGCGTGCGAAGGACGTGCTCTTGTGCTATTATAGGCGAAAATGCTTTCTGGAGCCGGACGGATGGCTGGCGCGCTGGGCATCGTCGTGGTGCACTACAACACGCCCGACCTTCTGCGCGGGTGTCTGGCTTCCCTGCGGTCCTGTACGCTTCCTTCCACCGTTGTGGTGGTCGACAATGCTTCCCCTTCCCCGGAAGGGGTCGCGGTGGTGGAGCACGACTTCCCCGAGGTGCAGCTGATCCGCTGTCCGGCCAACCGGGGCTTTGCCGCGGCCTGCAACGCCGGGCTCAAGGCCCTCTGCCCACCTCTTGGGGGAGCGCCTGGGCGTGTGGAGGGCTTGTTCCTTCTGCTCAACGCGGATACCGTGGTGCAGCCCGGTGCCGTGGAAGCGCTGGTGTCCTTCCTGGAAGCGCATCCTCGCGCCGGGGCGGCCGGCCCGCGGCTCCTCAACCCCGATGGCTCGCTCCAAGAGAACGCGTTCACCTTCCCCACGTTGGCGATGTCGTTCCTGGACTTTTTCCCGCTTCACGGCCGCATCTACCGTTCGCGCCTGAACGGCCGCTACCCCCAGATGTATGGCGACCAGCCGTTCCCGATCGACCACCCGCTCGGTGCCTGCCTGCTGGTGCGGGGAGAGGCGCTGGCCCAGGTCGGGCTGCTGGACGAGGGGTATTTCATGTACGTGGAGGAAGTCGACCTGTGCTACCGTCTGAAGCGCGCCGGCTGGGAGGTGTGGCATGTCCCTGCGGCGCGCGTTGTCCACCTGGGCGGGCAGAGCACGCGCCAGATGCCCGAGCGGATGTTTGTGGAACTGCACCGGAGCCGCTACCGCTTCTTCCACCGCTACTACCCGCCCGTTTTCCTTTGGGCACATCGCGGGATCACCCGCCTGGGGCTGTGGTGGAGGGCGCGGCGCGACCGCCGCGCATACCGCAGGGGGGAACTCACGGCCGAGCAGCTGCAACGTCGCCTGGAGGCATACGCGGAGGTGGCGGCGTTGCGCTAGCCGCCGTTTTCGGAGGAGTCCGATGCCGCTATCGGTGGCCGTCCCGGCCCGCGACGAAGAACGCTACCTGGGCGGGTGTCTGGAAAGCGTCCAGGGAGTGGCCGACGAGCTCCTGGTCATCCTCGATCCGCAGAGCCAGGATCGTACGGCGGAAATCGCCCGTAGCCTGGGGGCCCGGCTGATCGAGGTCCCGTTCGTGTCCTTCGCGCATCTGCGCAACCAGGCGCTTTCGCTCTGCCAGTACCCATGGGTCTTTTTCCTGGATGCGGACGAGCGTGCCACGCCGGAGCTATGCGGCGAAATCGCCCGTGCTGTACAGGAGGAACCTTCTCAGGAAGACCCGGATGCCGTGGTGGGCTACTGGATTCCGCGGCAAAACTTTTTCTTCGGCCGGCCGGTGCGCCACGCCGGATGGTATCCCGACTACCAGTTGCGCCTGCTCTGGAAGGCAAGGGCCCATTACCCGGAGGTGCAGCGCGTGCACGAGGTGGTGCACCTCCGAGGCCGGGCCGGGTGTCTCTCGGCGCATCTGCTCCACTACAATGTCGACCGGTTGGCGGAGTTCTGGGCCAAGCAACGCCGCTACGCGCGTCTAGAGGCCGAGACGCTCCTGGGCAAGGGCGTCCGCGCCCGCCCGCGCAGCCTCCTGGGGCAACCGGTGCGCGAGTTCTGGCGGCGCTATGTGGGCCTGAAGGGTTATCGGGACGGTTGGTTGGGGCTGTATCTCTGCGCGGCGATGGCCTACTATACCGGCCTCGCCTATTGGCACCTGATCCGGATGCAGCGCACCGTCTCCGCAGACTGAGCCACGGCCCCTATGCCCTTAACCCATCCTTCAGCAACGCAGCGTAGATGCCCATGCGCTCACGCCGCAGCGTGGGCCGGTGCCCTAGCGCCAGTTTGCCCGCTTCTGTGGCCCATTTCCACGCATACATAGCGAGCAGGAAAAGGCGCAGGCACTCGGCCAGGCCGGGGCCAAACGTGTGGCGCGTGTACCGCACCTTGCTCCGCTGGAACTGGAGGTGTTGTTGCAGGGGGACCTGTTCGCTGCTCTTTCCCCCGTGGTGGATCACGCGAGCGGTGGGAAGGTAGAGCACCCGCCACCCCGCGCGACGGACCCGTTGACACCACTCGAGCTCCTCGAAGTAGAGGAAATACCCCTCATCGAGCCATCCGGCGTCCGCGATCGCCCTTGCCCGGACAAGCAGGCAGGCGCCGACCAACCAGTCCACCTCCTGCAAGATGTCGTCCGGCTGGTCTTCCATACGGTAGCGGCGCGCCCAGCGGTTGCGGGGAAAATACTGCTCGAGGACGGTGCTTTCCCAAAAGAGGGTGGCCGGGGTCGGGAAACGACGTCTCGAGGATTGGACGGTGCCGTCAGGTGAGATCAAGCGGGGGCCGACCACGCCCGCCTCGGGGTGAGCAACACCGCAGGCCAGCAGATCGGCAACGGCAGAGCCGACGATCTCCGTATCGGCGTTCAGCAGCAGAAGCCACTTCTGGCCGGCGTCCGAACCCGGCTCGCGCCCGATACCCAGTGCGCGCAACCCCTGGTTCACAGCGGTCGCAAAACCCTGGTTCTCGGGCAGGGCTAGGAGCCCGACCTCTGGGAACTCGCGCTGAACTAGCTCGACGCTCCCGTCCGTGGAAGCATTGTCCACCACCAGCAGGCGTGCGCGCACCGGGAGGTTCTCGAGCGCCTGACGCAGGGAACGGAGACAGAGAGCCAGCCAGTCGCGCACGTTCCAGGACACGACGATCACATCGAGCGCGGGGGCGGCCTGCTGCTGCTCTGCGGGGTCGTCCAAAGGGATAGAGCAGGGCACGGGGCCCTCCGGCCGCTCAAAAGCCGGCCGGCTCTTCGGGCACGATCGCCCACAGCACCAGGTAGGCCAGCACACCGCCGATGCCCAGGAAGAAGAGGCTGGCCAGGGCAAAGACGACGCGCACCAGGGTGGGATCCGTGCCCAGGTAGCGCGCCAGTCCACCGCACACACCGGCGATCATGCGGTCGTTCCGCGACCGGTACAGCCTCCGTGTCTCCATCGTCTTCCTCCCCCGGTAGCCGATGCGGGCGGCCAAGGGCCGCCCGCATCGCGCCCGGAAAACGTCACGGTCGCCACACGTTCTTCAGGTAGTTCGGGATGTCGACTGCCTCGCGCGGCCCGACCAGGATCTCCCAGCCCTGAAGCTCGTCTTCCACCTCGCCCAGAAGGGAGGAAACATAACCGGGCAGGATCAACTTGCGGTGGGAGATTTTGCTTGCGGCATCGAACTGCTTGACCGTCTTGGCGATCTTTTCGGCGTCGAACTTGCCCGCTGCCCAGGCGGTGAGCACGCTCATGCCCTCCGAGTCGGCGATGAGCAACCAGCTGGGAACGCCGCTTCCCTCCACCTCGCCGGCCACGGTAAAGTAGGTCAGGGAGAAGTTGGTCGTGATCATGAGCGGCGACTGCGGCCCAGGCGAGCCGATCTCATAGAGGCCCGGGGAGACCTGGATCGGCTTCTGCGGGTCGGTGTAGATGTTCAGGCGCAGCGTGAGCAGCGGGTAAACGAGGGCAGGGGAGAAGTGGTCGAGCACGATCAGGCCGGCGTACTTGGCCACGTGCTCGGCGGCGATGACCGCCTCGTCCAGCGGATCCTCGGCCCCCTCCCCCGGGAAGGTAATGATCGGGTAGCCGAGGGGACGGAAGTTCTTCTTCAGCGCCAGCCGGCGGAGAGCGGTCAGGGCGTGCAGGCTCTCCAGGATGCCTCGCGTGCCCGGATCGAGCACCAGGTCTTCCACGCCCGCGGCCTTGATCTTCTCGGTCAGGTCGGCGAGAGTCGAGAGGTCGCCGTCGCGCACCGCGAGGGGAAGGCCGGCCTCCTTGGCCAGCGCGGCCATCCCCTGCCAGTTCGCGCTCGTTGCGGCGTAGAGCAGCGGCCGCTTGCCCCCCTCGACGGCCAGCGCGGCTTTGAGCGCAGCCGGATCCTCCGCCATCAGGATGAACGGCTTCTGGGTGAGCGCCCGTACCTGCTGGACCGTCCGGGCGAAGGCTTCGGGGTCACCGGAGGCATTCTCAATGGCCACGCCGTTCAGGCCGAGGGCCAGGCCGACCCGTTCCACGCTGTAGCTCAGCGCCTCCCGCACGGCGGTTTCTATCGTTGCCGGCTCCTGGGTGTCCCGAACCCGCAAAAAGATGCCCGGTTCGTGGTAAAAGGTCTTCTCGTGGCGGAAGAGCACGGTTTCGTTGCCGACCTCAACCTTGTGCGGGTCGGTCCCGATGGAGACGAGGCGGATCGGGGGTGCGGCAGCCGCGGCCAGCGCCTGACGCGCCTCTTCGGAGACGTATGGGCAGGCGCTCAGTTCGGCCTGTTTGGCGGCCAGCTTCATGGCGAAAGCGAGGCAGGTGGGGAAACCGCATTCCTTGCAGTTTGTTTTGGGAAGCAGCTTGTACATTTCCAGTCCGCTGAGCGCCATGGTTTACGCCTCCTTGGTCCCCATCAGGCGATCGATGATCCGCACCACTCGCCGAATGCTCTCCGGATGGCGGAGCACGAGGATGTCCGCGCCGGCCATGAGGAGCGCGGTCGCCGTCATCACCTCCCAGGCGATGGCGCGTTCCCGAAAATCGCCCCAGGAGGCCGGGACACCCTCTCCAACCTTGGACTCTTTCTGCCGCCACGATTCCAGCCCCGCGGTACAGAAGAAGGGGAGCTGGGTCAATCGGTCTCCGCTCAGCGCGGCGATGCGGAGCCGCTCCATCACCGAGTAGGTGTACTCTAGCCCATAGCCCAGGGCCCCGGTCGTCGGGTCGATGAGGATGCGCTCCAGAGGCAGCCCCATATCGCTGATCAGGATGTTCAGCTGCTTGGCCAGGTTCACATCGATCGGAGAACTGGCGATGACCAGATGCTGATGGGCGAGCGCCGCCGCCACGATGGTACGGTAGTTCTTGTCCTCGCAGAGGCCCAAAGCGAGGCGTTCCCCGCTGGTCGCCTCGGCCACCGCGACGAGCACCTCGTTATCGGCTTCCGGCTGGCCAGGCCCCAACACGATCAGGGGAACCTCAACACCCTTGAGGACGCTTTTGACGGTTTGTGCCGCCTCGGCCGGCGAGCGGCCGTCGCGGTCCGGATGGGCTCCTTCCAGGCGCAGGCAGACGAGGTCCGCACCGTTGGCCACTCCCTGGGCCGCCCAGGCGACCGGATCGTGGGCGGCTTCGCCCCACGCCTCGAGGAGAAGCGGGGACCAGTCGTCGGGGTAGCGGTCGAGCACCTCGACCGCAACGACCGGACGGTGGGGCATTTCCCCCTCATAGTGCAGGAAGGGCAGGGTGCTTTCGCCCCCGACGGTGACGGTGCGGCCGCGGGTCCCTCCCTGTTCCGGCGTTGCTCCAAGCGTGACCTCAAGCACCTGGCTCGTCCAGTTCTCCTTGGGGATCTCGACAGGCATAGGGTCCTCCTTTTTCGGGGTTCTTCCTCGATCCCGTGCGACCTTACGCTGGCCGCTCCCATAGCCACGGCCGGCCCCACATGGCGTCGATCACATCGGTGGTGGAGATCACGCCGACCGGGATCTTCGCCCCGCCCTCGATGCGGGCGACGAGCAGGCGGTGTACGCGGTGGTCGAGCATCATCCGGACCGCTTCCGCGAGCGGTGCATCGGGTTCGATGCTCAGCACCTCTTTCGTCATCACATCCTGGGCTTTGAGCGCGTAGAGGTCCTGGCCAAAAGCCCGGAGCATATCCATGTGGGAGACGATCCCCTGGACCTCGTTACGCTCGTTGACCACGATGAGGGCGTGAACGTCGGTAGCGTTCATGATCCGAGCTACCTCTTTCAAGGCAGTTTCGGGGGTGCAGGTAATGACGCCCCGATGCATCACCTCGCGTACCGCGGTTTTTTGCAAATAGTCCGGCACGGCCTACCTCCTGATCCGTCCTGATCGTAAACCACCTCTATGCCAGGGCGCCTCCAGCTGGCCGGCCCATATTGTACTACAGGGGTTGGGGCCGCGCAACTGCTTTTCCCGTTCAGCGCGATGCCGCAGCCGAGGGCTGGCTGCGGCATCGATCGGAGCCTTGCACGAGCACCGCTAGAAAAGCGGCGGCATCGTCAGCGCCGGGTGGCCCTTTTCCTCCAGGTAGGCCAGGAGCTCGTCCACGGAGGTCGCCACCCGTTCGTCGGCGATCTTGTCGATCAGGTCGGGGTCCCCCTCGCGGATCGCCACCTGCTTCAGCTCCTCGGCCATCGTCTGCTTGAGGATGGATGAGAGCCAGACGACCCGCTTAAAGCCGCCATCCGCGGAGATGAACTTTTTGCTGAGCAGGTAGTACTTGCCCACGCCCATGACGCCGGGGGTCTGCAGGCCGCCTCCCGCCATGCCGGCCAGGGTGGAGAAGGTCATGCCGGCTGGCGTCATGCTGGGGTCCTCGCGGGAGACGACCATGATGCCGTTGGCCTCGGGGATCACCATCGCGATGCACTCGAAGCAGCCGCAGGCGGTCATCGGGTTCTCGACGATCGAGTACATGCTGACCTGTTCCACGGTGCCGTGGGAGGTCTTGTAGACGAACTCGTTCACCTTGTCGAAGTAGCCCTTGACCGGGTCCAGGCAGCGCCCCTTGGGGACCGGCTGGTTGGGGCCCGTGGGGTTAATCTGGAACGAGGCCTTGCAGTCGAGCCAGTTGTAGGCGCCGCACAGCCCCAGGCGCTCTGGCGAGACGATGCACACGTGGTTGGGGGCAAACGACTGGCACAGCGTGCAGGAGTAGAATTCCTCCACCGCCTCGTCCACCAGGTCGGCCAGGCGCTGGTTGCGGTAGTTGTAGGCCTCGCGCGCCCGCGCGAGCCATTTCTCGATCTCGGCTTTGTCGGTGTAGATCGTGACCTGGACCTTGTCCACGATGGCGCCAAAGTCGGCGTGGAAGCGCGCGTGGAGGATCTTGCCAAAATGCTCCAGGCGAAAGCCCTTCTCGAAGGCCGCCTTGGAGATGCGAATCCAGGCGATATCGCGCTGGCCGATGTGCTGGATGCCGGAGGCGCCGTTGATGAAGTAGTGGATCTGGCGCTCGAGCACGGGTTCGAAGTCGAGCTGCATCTTGCGGCCGGCCACTTCGACGACGATCCCCATATCCATCGCCCCGCCCTCGGGCACGCTCTCGATCCCCGGCCCAACGACGGTGACCTTGCCGTCTTCGCACTCGTTGAGGTCGACCATACGCAGATACTCGAAGCAGCGGGCATGCTTGCCACCGAACTCGATGCGCATGTCCTCGCGCCGTACGCGCTCCCCCTCGAAGGCCGAGCCGTAGGGGACGGGGATAGGCACCTCGGCGATCTTGACCTTGACGCCGCGCACCTCGATGCACTTTTGCACGAGCTTCTTGGCGCGCTCGATGTCGTTTTCACCGGGGATGTCATCAAAGGGCATGGAGATCACGTGCTCGTATTGGGTGACGCCCGTGGGCAGGATCTGGGGGATAATCGTGTCAGCGATGGTGGGAAAGCCGTAGGAGATGGCGCCGGCGGCGGTGGCGTACTTCAGGTCATCCACCTCTCCCAGGGCCAGGACGAAGGCAAAGACGCGGTACTTGTTGTACAGCAGGATCTCGCGCGCCTGCCCACCCTTCTTGCCGCCGAACGTGAGCGCCGAGCGGGTGGCAAAGCCCAGGGCATAGATCGCCGAGATCGTATCCGTGCCGAAGGGGACGGTATAGGTGTCGTAGCCCAGCTCTACCCCTTCTTCCATCAGCTGGTGGATGATGCTGCGGCCGTTGACGTTCCCGGAAAGGAACACCAGGATGTTGCGCTGCTGGAGTTGCCGCACGATTTCTACCGCCACCTCGTTGGATTTGGCGGCGCCGACGATGGCGGCGAACCCTGGCATACGGCCGTCCACGAGCTGGATACCCCAGGCACGGAGCTGGATGTCGTCGATCGGCCCGTTGGCGTAGCCGCCAGCCTCCCCGGTTTCGGCGTCGGGGCTGGTGAAGGAAGTACCCGTGAGTACCAATCCCGGGATGCGCTCGGGCTGCTCCCCGCGGGCGAAGCGGATCCCCATGATCGCCTCTTCGGCCAGCAGGGTCGCGACCCCACAGTCCAGCGCCTCGCCCAGGTAGGGGAGCCAGTTTTCGTCTGCCGGGACGGGGTGGAGCAGGGAGCGGGCGTGCTGGAGCACCGGGACCAGATCGCCGAGTTTGGTGACCTCGATGCCCGTAAACCCGTAGATCACGGGGAGGTAGTAGGCGGTGTTTGTGAAAGCGACCGGGGTTTCCGGCCCCAGTTCGGCAATCGCCTTGGCCAACATGTCCTCGGCCTCTTGGACGATGGCGTTGGCCCCCCGGATCGCAGCCGTTGCGATATACCGCGACATCGCGTCCTCCTTCTCCTAACCGACTTGCTCCAGCCCCTTGGTGCTGTAGGGGCTAACGGGCAGGCCCATCTCGAGCGCCTTCAGATAGCGCATCATGAGGGCATCGCCACTTGTGCCGTAGCGGCTCGGGTCATACTCCGGCAGGCCCAGGGCCTGACGCTTGGCGTCGATATGGGCGAAAGAACGGGCAAGGATCTCGTCGGGATCCTCGATGAACTCGAGCTTGCCGCCGACCTGCTCTTCCCAGCCCTGGCTGATGTGGCGGCTGACCACCTCGCTTCCCGCCACCGGGCTGGTGCCGCCAAAAATCGTATAGACGCCGGAGGCGACGAAGTAGCAACCGATCGATACGGCCTTCTCGCTCATCCACTCTGGGGCGATCCCGACGCCCGGGATGTCGCTGATGTCGGTGCCCAGTCCTCCTTCGGTCGCCATCTGGGTGAGGATCGTCAGGATGCGGCTGTTGTCCACACACGAGCCGAGGTGGAGGACGGGTGGGATTCCCACCGCCTCGCAGATCTCACGCAGCCCAGGTCCGGCTTCCTCAAACGCCTTTTCGGGGGTGAGCAGGCCGTACTTGGCGGAGGAAAGGGCCCCGCAGCCCGTCTGGACCACCAGGACATCGTTGCGGATGAACTCGCGCACCAGGTACTGGTGGTAGGCATCCTGTTCGCAGGTGCGCGGGTTGTTGCAGCCCACCACGCCGGCCACGCCGCGGAGGCGCCCCTGCATGATGGCGTCGTTCAGCGGCCGGAACGAGCCCCGGTAATAGCCGCCCAGGGCATAGTTCACATACTCGTGGGAAAAGCCCGCAATCAGGCGGCTCTTGAAATCCGGGATGTAGGTCGGCCCCCGGTTAGGAAAGTTGTCGATCGCCATGCGCACGATCTCTTTGGCGATCTCTCGGGCACGGTGCTCGTCGAACTCGATATGGATCGCGCCGTGGATCTTGACCTTCGGGGAGGTAGTGACCAGCTTGGTGTGGTAGCGCTTGGACAGCGGGGCAAGCGCCTCCATGATGCACTGCACGTCCACAACCATCAGCTCTACGGCGCCGGTCATCATCGCCAGTTCCTGGCTCAGGAAGTTCCCGACCGACCCCACACCCAAGCGCATCAGCACCTCGTTGGCCGTGCAGCAGATCCCGGCGAGGTTGATCCCCTTGGCCCCCTTGCTCTGCGCGTAGGCGATCATCTCCGGGTCGTTGCAGACGAAGGCGATCATCTCGGAGAGGGTGGGTTCGTGCCCGTGCACGACGATGTTCACGCTGTCGGGGCTGAGGATGCCCAGGTTTGCCTGAGTTTCGAGCGGGGTTGGGGTCCCAAATAGGATATCGGTCAGGTCGGTCGCCATCATGGAGCCGCCCCAGCCGTCGGAAAGGGCACAGCGCAGGGTGGCCAGGAGGATGTGCTCGTAATCCTGATCGTCCCCCACGTGGGTGCGGTGGAGGATGTCCACCACCTCGCGGTCGATCCCGCGGGGCGCGATGTCGAGCCGGCGCCAGATCTCCTGGCGGGGCTGGGGCGCGCGCTGCAGGTAAATCAGCTCGCCTCGCTGTTTCCCGAATTCCCCGATCATCTTTACAGCCACGTCGTGGGCGATCTCCAGCGTCTCCCGCTTTTCCACCGGGACGCCCAGGAAGGTGGCCACCTCGCGCAATTTGCCGGTATCGCGGATAAAATAGTCAGGGGCTTCGCCCTCGGCGACGGCCAGCAAGGTAAAGGCAAGATCCCGGCAGTGGTCGGAGTGGGCAGCTGCCCCGCCGGCCACGATGCGCGCCAGGTTGCGCGCGGTCACCGTCTCCAGGGTGGCACCACAGATCCCGGTCTGTCCCGGTTTGGTCAGGCGGCAGGGGCCCATATGGCACACCTTGCAGCACTGGCCGATGTGCCCGATCGGGCAGGGCTTGAGCGCTTCCGCGCGGCTGAAAGCGGTGCTGAGCCCTTCCTGCTCGGCACGCTCCAGCATCGCCATTACCGCAGGATCCCTACTCTTGATTGCCATCGTCTCACCTCAGCATGCTCAACGGCCGGCCCGTTCCGGCCACTCGCGCGGCCGTGCACCGAAAAGGATTCCTGGCCGGCAACGCATCAGTACTTCCGGAAGTCGCCCGACATCTCGATGTCCAGGCGGTTCGTGCGGGTCACCCGCGGGCGAAGCGTGTGCCAGAAGGAACCGTCATCTTTCGCCGGCGTCAGGTTCGGGAGTTCGAGGGGATCGTCCGGTCCATACCCGGCAGCCTTGAGCGCCTGCTGGATCGCTTCCAGCGAGGTAGCGGCCGGGTCGTAGGTGAGGAAGACCCGTTTCAGGGCAGAACTGGCAAAGATCTCGCCAATCCCTGGGATCTGGGAGAGGATCTCGCGGACGCGCAGGACATGATGGTCTGCGTACATCCGCGGCACGGGGAAGGACACCTTCTCCATCGAGCAGCCTCCTTAGGTCAAACTGTGGCTGGACGGTTCGGTTGCGGTGTGCATTCTATCACAATTCCTTCCGGGCGGCAAGGATCCGAGATCATTTTGGAACACTTCAGGTGCTGGTGCCGTAATCCGGGCTACCATCGCCGAAAAGGGACGCTTCTACTGCCTCGCAGAGGATATGCCCGATCAGGATGTGCACTTCCTGGACGCGGGGCGGGTTACTGGAAGGGACGACCAGGGCCAGGTCGCAGCAGGCATCCAGTCCGCCCCCATCTCCGCCCAACAGTCCCAGCACGGTCAGGCCGCGATCGCGCGCCGCCCGTGCAGCGCGGTGCAGGTTGGGGGAACGGCCCGAGGTGCTCAGGAGGAGGAGGACGTCGCCCGGCCGGCCAAGCGCCTCCACCTGTCGGGAAAAGACCTGGTCGAAGGCGCGGTCGTTGGCGGTGGCGGTGAGCACGGAGGTATCGGTGGTCAAGGCGATCGCCGGCAGGGCCGGCCGTTCGCGCTGGAAGCGGTTCACCAGCTCGGCCGCCAGGTGCTGGGCATCCGCCGCGCTTCCGCCATTGCCGCACAGAAGCACCTTTCCGCCGCGGCCCAGGGCTTCCGCAAGCGCGCGCGCCATCGCCGCGATGGCCTCAGCCTGTTCCTCCACGACCCGGGCCTTCAGGGCGGTGCTTTCGCGGAAAGATCGCTCGACCAAAGCTTCCAGGTCCATCCCGTTTGTCCTTGCCGCAGCACGCTAGGAAGCGGATCCCAGGTGCCCCTCGCGCTGGTAGCGCTGGAAGAGCTGTCCCCAGGGCGTTTCGGCGCGCCAGCGCTCGTAGATGCGCCGGAAGCGCAGCGGCCATTGGATGCAATCGTGGTTGAACTCGGAGATAAAGACCGGGATCGCCACAAAGCGCGTGCGGAAGATCAACTTTTGCAGGAAACGCGTCGGCCCGTACCAGCCCATCCAGGCCAGGAAGCGGTGGAGGTTCCATCCGACGCGGAACCCCCAGTTCTCGCCGGAGATGTCGTCCCCGACCACCTCGATCTCCCGCACATCCCCGATCCCCAGGCCCCGTTCGTGCGCCAGGCGGATGTAGCGGATCTGCAGCGGGTCGAAACCCATCAGGCGCGCGGCGACCGCATCGATCGCGACCTGGTCAGCAGAGGCCAGGATTACGTTTTTCACCACAGGCATCATGGTGCGCGGGCCCTGGCCGTTCCCGGCGGTGGTGCCGTCCATAAAGGCAAAGATCCCTGGGTGGATCTCTTTCTGGATGGTCAGGAGGTCCACCAGGGTCTCGTGGATCCAGGTATGGGTATAGTGACGATGCCTGGCCAGCAAGCCTCCGAAGGCGTTCTTCATCGCCCCGGTGGTGGTGGTGTAGATGTGCGTCTTGCAGGTAGGAAGATGGACAATGTTCTTACCCAAGAAATAGTCGGGGATGCGGATCCCCTCGGGGAAAATGTGGTCCAAAGCCAGCATGGGCGAGCGCGGCTGGTAAGGGATCCATTGCATGTCCTCACTGCGGAAGTTAAAGAGGACGCGGATCCCGTAATGGCGAAAGATCGGGACATACCCGTTCAGGTCCTGTCCCTTAAAGGCGTTGATGACCGGCGTGTCGTTCTGCACCGCGACCAGGTCGCTGAAGCCGGCCCGACGCAGAGCGAGGATGGCTCCCTCCAATTGCCAGGGGGTGGTGTTCGCGCTCGGCATGGGGAAGTGCCAGGAGATGTTGTCCTTGAGGATGGTCGTTACTCCGGGAGCGAGCGCCTCACGCCCGCCGGCCAGTTCGAACAACCGTACATAGTCGTCCAGCACGGTTTCGGGGCGGGTACGGAGGACGGCTACACGGGATTTCGTCATCGCGAAAGCCTCCTGCCTGGGGCATCCAGCCCCCAGGGCGGGCCCATTATACCCGACGGCGGGCTGGGGCGCAACCGTGCGATGGAGCAAGAGATCGTCACCTTAGATAGCCGGTTTTCCCCAACACAGAGCGGGAGGCGGTAGAGCCGGCCACGCGCACACCGTCCGGCTAGAGCAACCGGTTGCCGTGCAACGCGGCCCTCCAAGGCCTCGGCCTTTCGATGGATTACCCTGAGGTCAAAACCCGGTATGCGTTCCCGATCCTCGCGGGGCTCTTGACGGAGCCTGCGCACCGGGCTACAATGGCGTTGGCCCGGGGTCGATCCGGTCAGGTGTGCAAAGCGTGAGAACAGGATATAGCCATGATCCCGTTACAGGATACAATCCGCTCCCGTTCCTTCCCCGTGGTTAACTGGACTCTCATCCTGGCGAATGTGGCGGTCTTTCTGGGATTGCTTTTCCTCGGTCCGGGAGCACAAAAAGCCTGGGTCAATGTCCTGGCCCTGGCGCCGGCCCGCCTGCTACGCCATCCGCTCACCCTTTGGCCCACCCTATTCACCTCGATGTTCCTGCACGCCGGTTGGGCGCATCTGATCAGCAATATGCTCGCGCTGTACATCTTTGGCGACAACGTCGAGGATCGGATGGGTTCAGGGCGGTACCTGGTCTTTTACCTCTTGTGCGGCACCGGAGCGGCAGCGGTACACGTGGCCTTCAACGCTTCGTCCAACGTGCCCACCGTTGGCGCGAGTGGGGCGATCAGCGGCGTGTTGGCCGCTTATTTCCTCTTCTTTCCCCGGGCGCGCGTGATCACCCTAGTACCGCTCTTCGTCCTTCCCTGGCTGGTGGAGATTCCGGCGGTCATCTACCTGGGGATGTGGTTCCTCTCGCAATTCCTGAACGGGGTGGCGATGGTGCTGGCAGGCACCCAGGCTCTCGGTGGGGTAGCCTGGTGGGCGCATGTGGGTGGGTTTATCGCCGGCCTGCTCCTGGCCCCGCTTTTTGGTTGGCGACCTTACCGACGCTCTCCCTATCCGGACGAGTACTTTCCCTGGTAGAGGAGGATGAAATGGAGCTAGGCTCTCTGCTGTGGCTGTTCCTGATCATTACCTCTCTGCAACCGGTCATCCGGCAGAAGATGCTCGAAATGGAGCGGCTGCGTACGTTGGAAAGGCTGGAGCGGCAGCGGGGCAGCCGGGTCATCCTCATGATCCACCGCCAGGAGACCATGAGCCTCCTGGGTTTCCCCATCATGCGCTATATCAGCATCGAGGACTCGGAGGCGGTGCTGCGGGCGATCCAGATGACCGACGACGACGTCCCGATCGACCTGGTCCTACACACGCCGGGAGGGCTGGTGCTGGCGGCGGAGCAGATCGCGTTCGCCCTCCAGAAGCACCGGGCCAAGGTGACCGTCTTTGTCCCTCACTATGCCATGTCAGGTGGGACGCTCATCGCCCTGGCGGCCGACGAGATCGTTATGGACCCGAACGCTGTGCTGGGGCCGGTGGACCCGCAGCTCGGCGACCGGCCAGCCGCTTCCCTCCTACGGGTACTCGACCGCAAGCCGATCAGCGAGGTGGACGACCAGACGATCATCCTGGCCGATGTGGCGGAGAAAGCGATCCGCCAGGTGCGCTCGACGGTGATGCGACTGCTGCAGGACAAGGTGGATGTGCCGACGGCCGAGCGGATCGCGGATACCCTCTGTAGCGGCATCTGGACGCACGACTATCCGATCACGGTGGAGGAAGCACGCGCGCTCGGGCTTCCCGTGAGCGTGGATATGCCCCGGGAGGTCTACCGTCTGATGGCGCTCTACCCGCAGACCGCCCAGCGCCGCCCGTCAGTCGAGTACATTCCGATTCCCCGAGGGACGGACTCCGGCCAGCTCCGCTAGCGTGTCCCAATCGAAGGGAAATGTTATGCGGCTGGATGTCTTAGCCGTGTACCGTCGCGCGCTGCTTGCTTTTTCCCTGCGGGATTTCCCGGGCGATGCGTTGCTTGCGGTGCTCTCCCTGGAGGCGCAGCCCGCCTCAAGAGCGCTCTCACAGCGGAAAACCGCGCGGGCGATATTGGATCGCTTCTGCCAGGTGGGCCACCTGGATCTGCTCGCTTCCCGCGAGGTCGGCGATCGTGCGGGCGACTTTCAGGATCCGGTGGTAACCCCGCGCGGAGAGCCCCAGTTGTCGCACCGCGGCGCGCAGGAGGGCGTGGCCGGCTTCGTCCAGGGTGCAGAAGCGGTGCACCTCGGGCGGCCCCATCTCACCGTTCGTCAGGATGTTCAGGCCAGCAAAGCGTTTTCCCTGGCGCTCACGCGCTTCCTGTACGCGGGCACGGATCACGGCCGAGGGCTCTCCTCGACGCCGGTCGGACAGCTTCTCGTACTCCACGCGAGGCACCTCAATGTGGATGTCGATGCGGTCCAAGAGGGGGCCGCTCAGACGCTGGCGGTAACGCGCAACCATCGCGGAGGTGCAGGTGCACTCGCGCAGGTTGTCGCCGTAGTAGCCACAGGGACAAGGGTTCATCGCGGCCAGGAGGATGAAATTCGCCGGGAAGGTCAGCGTGCCGGCGGCCCGGGAGATCGTTACCACCTTGTCTTCGAGCGGCTGCCGCAAGACCTCGAGGACACGCAGCCCGAACTCGGGCAGCTCGTCGAGGAAAAGCACGCCCCGGTGGGCCAGGCTGATTTCCCCAGGTCGGGGCCAGTGCCCTCCTCCCACCAGGCCCGCGTGGGAGACCGTGTGGTGGGGAGCGCGAAACGGCCGCTGCACAATGAGCGGCATGTCCGGTGGAAGGAGGCCGCTGACGGAGTAGATCTTGGTCACCTCCAGCGCCTCCTCGACATTCATAGGCGGCAGGATCGAGGGTACCGCGCGCGAGAGTAGCGTCTTTCCCGCGCCGGGTGGGCCGACCATGAGGACGTTGTGCCCGCCGGCCGCGGCAACCTCGATCGCTCGCTTGGCGTGCTCCTGTCCCTTGATGTCGGCCATATCCACCGGATAGGCTGGTTCCTGCACCGCGAACTCCTGAGACCGGTAGCGTGGCAGCCTCGCCGTCGCGTTCAGGTGGCCAACGAGTGCCGCCAGGCTGGGAACGGGATACACCTCCAGCCCCTCCACGAGGGCCGCTTCGGCGGCATCTTCCTGAGGCACGTATACCGTCCTGAGTCCGCGTTGGCGTGCGACCGACACCATCGGCAGGATGCCGGTGGTGTGCCGGACGGTGCCGTCCAGGGAGAGTTCGCCGACGACGAGCGCATCGTGGAGGCCCTCTACCAGCTGACCGCTGGCGATGAGGACGCCAAGGGCCATGGGAAGGTCGTAGGCCGGCCCCTCCTTACGTAGATCGGCGGGAGCCAGGTTGACGGTGACCCGTTTGTTGGTGGGAAAGAGCCCACCGGAATTGCGGATGGCCGCGCGCACCCGCTCGCGCGCCTCCTGAACGGCGGCATCGGGCAGGCCGACCACGCTGAACGAAGGCAACCCGTTGGAAACATCCACCTCGACCTGGACCAGGGCTCCCTCCAGCCCCACGACGGCACACGAAGTGACCTTGGCCAGCATCCCTGCACCTCCTTCCACAGGGAATTATAGCATATTCTGGCCAAGTTTGCAATGCCTATCCCATACTAGCCTAATGCTGCCACTGCATTCCTTAGATTCTCTGCTCGTATCGGCACCCGACAAGTTGACCTCTTGCACGACGGCGCTATCGAATGAATGGAGGGTTCGAGCATTCCGGGGGCGGGTGCACGGCGCGCCTCTGCAAGCGGCTACCGGCCAGGAGACGCTCCTGGTTATCCCAGCAGGCCCGAGCCGCGGCCCACCAACGCATCACCGAACCGTTCGCTGCCGAGTCGGGCCACGCCTGCTGGGCTGCCTACATGGCTTTTTGCCTGCCCTCCCCGGACCAGATGGGGTGAAGGATGGAGGCCGCGGGCGGCCCCCGTCGGGCTGCCTCGCCAAAAAAACGGACAAAACGTTCGGCCAGATCTTCGGGGTTGAGCGGGCGATGTGCGAGGGGGCCCTCAGCCAATGTCAGCGTTAGAGTCCTCGGGGGAGGTGTCCCGAGGCCATTCCCCGTAGCTGCTCGCACGGCACGTCCCCGGACCCGCTGTATGCACTCGCGCTCCTGCTTCCCGTCCTTTGCCTGCCTCTCCGAACGGCTTTCCCCTGCCCTCCGTATGAGAGGCACGGTTGCTTTCCGAGATACAAGCCCAGGTGCCGTGCGGCGTGCTAAGCGGACGAAGGCCCCCAGAGGACCGCCACAGGGATCGATACCAACCCACCGGCGCCGATGGCACGGCTTCCACCTTCCGCCGGCGGAGCGGTTGTGGGTGTGGGGCAACTACCGGGATTATCCGGTACCGCTGTGCAGCGACCTCCAAAGCCGGCGCACTTCCTCTTGAAGCCAAACACACATCCGCCGGACAGCCTCGCGGCGGTCACTCAATTGCTCCAGGAAAAGCGCGCGCCCGATGGCGATCGTGCGGCGGACGTTGGAGATGGCCATCGGGTATACGGGCAGTCGCTTCCCCGTCAGGTGGTGATACTTCCAGCAAAGCAAGAGAAAGCCTCCCAGGAACGGATGGATCTGCGTCTCGGGATCGGGGGGCTTGCGGCTGTCTTCTGGGAACACGACGAGGTTCTTGCCTTCCGCAAGGAGCGCAAGGCTCTGGCGAAAGGGGGAGAAGTAGCGGCCCCGGTTTCGGTCCACGGGGATGCAATCGAGCCCTTTCAGCAGGGCGACGGCGATGCGCGACAGGGCGTATGAGACCGCCATCCCGACGCGGCCTTTCAGGTTCCATTGGGGCATCACAAAGTCGTAGTAGAGGTAGAGAGGCGCCCGCTCCAGGTCCATCATCTCGGCGATGGCCCAAGGGTACAGGCGCACGGGCAGGGAAAGGATGGTCGCGATCGGCCCGGTGGCTCCCAAGTGATTGGCCACATAGATGGCCGGGCCGCTTCCCTCGATGTGCTCTTGCCCCACCAGCCGGAACGCAAACGGCGCTCCGACCCGTCGCACCCACTGGTAGATCTGGTCGCTCATCGTCGCTCGGCCACTCCTTCGACCAGCACAATTCGTCCTTCGGCCAGATTCCGCAGCTGGTTTTCCGACTTGACTCGCGCCTGAGGTCCCATCAGGAGGTGGAGCCCCAACGCGGGCCGGCCCTCACGCCGACTGCGTTGGAAGAGCTCCTGGAACCAGGCCACCGCCTCCTCTGTGCGGTCTTCCCAGAACAGGAGCTGGAAACCGGTGCTCTGCAGCTGTGCGCGCAGGGCCTCCGGGGTCAGCAGAAAGTTCGTCGAGGCATCAGCGGCCCAGGGGACGGGGTAGTAGGGCGCGCCGCCGTTTCCCTGCAGGATATCGTAGAAGGCGAGCCGGCCGCCCGGGCGCAGCACGCGCGCGATTTCCCCGTAGAAGCGCGCCTTGTCGGCCACGTTCATCTGGGTGTGCTCGGTCCACACGAGGTCGAAGGAGGCTTCCGCAAAGGGTAGCCGCACGGCGTCCGCCCGGCAGAAGCGGGTCTGCCCCTCCAGGCCCACAAGCCTGGAGAGGTGTGCCGCCATGCGACAGTAACACTCGGTCAGGTCCACCCCGACCACACGGCAACCCAACGTGGCTAGGTAGCGGGCAGCTCCTCCCAAGCCGCATCCGACGTCCAGCACCTGCTCTCGGCCGGTTACCTCGGCCAGCAGGGCGAGTTCTACGGTTGCCTCGCGCCCGCGCACGTGAAAGGCATCCACCGGAGCGAGGTCTTCCGGGCGGAGGGCCGAGGGATCCCTTCCGGCCTGCCGCAGCGCCCCGAGGAGCACCTGTTCCAGGCCCTCCAGATGGTAGAAGGCCTCGACGGCGCGCGCTTCAGCGGCCATGGGTGCTTCCTTTCCCGAGTCTGTCACCTTCGCGCAGGAAGCGTGCGAACGCGAACGGGCGCGCGTCGAAGGTGGTTGGCCGGCCTTGGACGATGTATTCGGCGAGCATTCGGCCGGCCGCGGGGGCCTGGATCAACCCCATGCCGCCCCATCCTACATTGAGGAACAGCCCTTCCACGGACGGCACCGGGCCAACGATGGGGCGCCGGTCGATCGAAAGCGGGCGCACTCCGGTCCAGGAGGTCTGGATGGATGCCTTGGCCAGGATTGGGACGCGGTGCACGGCGACCTCGATCATCGCATCGCGTAGCACCTGGCTCAGCTCGACATCGAACCGATCGACAGGAACGGTCCCCATGCCGATGAGGATACCGGGCCCTTCGCGGCGGAAGTACCATTCAGCGTCCAGGTCTTCTACGAAGGGGCAATCGTCGGGGATCTCGGGGAAGGGGCGCGTGACCCAGATGCAGCGGGCCCGGTTATCGAGCGGGATCTCGATGCCAACCCAGCGGCCCACCTCCGCCGCCCAGGGGCCCGCGGCGTTCACCACGACTGGCGCAGCAATGAAGCCTTGGGTGGTCTCCACACCCTCGACCCGTCCGCTCCGCACCCGGATGCCGGTAGCGCGCACTCCCTGGTACAGCCGTACGCCCATCTCCCGCGCCCGTTTGACATAACCCCAGAGGATCATATGGGCATCAAACGGGCCATCATCGGGACCGTAGGTACCCACGGCCAGATCGCCGGTATAGATTTCCGGGTAGCGTCGCGCGATCTCCTCCGGGCCGAGTACCTCCGTCGTGACCCCGTGGGATTGCAGGAGGCGCGCCGCCTCCAGGAGCGCGGAAGCCTTTTCCGGGCCGGCTACCGTGAGCCACCCCGTGCGTCGAAAGTCGACCGTCGTCCCGACCTCTTCCTCGAAGGCCATGTAGCGCTGGTAGGAGTAGAGGGCAAGGGGCAAGACCGCCTCGTCCTGGCAGAATTGCAGGCTGAGCATCGAGGCCGACTTGCTGGAGGTGCCGCTCCCCACCTGGTCCATCTCCAGCAGAACGACATCCCTGATTCCCATCACCGCAAGGTGATACGCGGTGCTGCAACCGATGACCCCTGCTCCGATCACAACCACCTGGCCGTGTTCTTCCATTGGAGACACCGTTCCTTTCCGGATCGACCGTCTGGCCCACGGCGGCCCCCGTGAGCGTGCGCGGCCATTCTACCACAAGATCCGGTCGCTGTTCAATCGCGCGTGTCCGGGAAGAATCGGCTGGGGAGGGAAGCGCGGCCCCCGTGCATGGCGATGCCGAAGCCAGGGAAACGGACCGCCGCCCCTTGGCGCAAGAAATGGGGGGACCCGCGCGGACGGCGCTGTCCCCCCGGGCTCCGTGGAGCGTGAGGCAGACACAACGCCTTTGCAATCGTGCGTACGAATTGCGCGCCTGTCCAGGTGCAATGGGGCTCAGAAACCCGTGTGCTCCGTGCGGGCGATGATCTCGTCCTGGAGGACCTTGCCCAGGTCGCAGAAGTAGTCGCTATAGCCGGCCACGCGTACGATCAGGTTGCGGTACTCGTCCGGGTTTTGCTGGGCGGCCCGTAGGGTAGCGGCATCGACGACGTTGAACTGGATGTGGTGGCCGTCCAGCCGGAAGTAGGTACGCACGAGTTGAACGAGTTTGTCCAGCCCTTCGTCGCTGGCCAGCACCTGCGGGCTGAACTTCTGGTTCAGGAGGGTACCGCCGGTGCGGGCGTGGTCCATCTTGGCGACGGAGCGGAGCACCGCGGTCGGTCCGCGCCGGTCGGCGCCCTGGACGGGGGAAACTCCTTCCGAGAGAGGCGTCCCGGCGCGTCGGCCGTCGGGTGTCGCGCCCACGCGGGAACCGAAGTAGACGTGGACGGTGGTCGGGAGCAGGTTGATGTGGTAGCGGCCCCCTTTGGTGTTCGGCCGGCCGTCGATCGCCTGAAAGTACGCCTCGAAGAGCTGCACCATGATGCCGTCTGCGTAATCGTCATCGTTGCCGTACTTGGGGGTGCGGTGGAGGAGGGTCTGGCGCATCGCTTCGCGGCCGGCAAAGTCGTCCCGCAGGGCCGCCAGCAGCTCCTCCATCGACCAGGTGTGGTGGTCAAAGATGTGGTAGCGAATGGCGGTCATGGCGTCGGTGATCGTCCCCAGGCCGACCCCCTGGATGTAGGTCGTGTTGTAGCGAGCGCCGCCGTCGTGATAGTCCTTCCCGCGGGCGATGCAGTCGTCGATCAGGATGGAAAGGAAGGGGGCAGGCATATAGGTGGCATAAAGCCGCTCGATGACGTTGTTGCCGCGGATCTTGATGTCCACGAAATATTGCAGCTCCTTGCGATAGGCCTCCAGCAATTCCTCGAACGACTGGAAGGTGCGCGGATCGCCGGTCTGAAGTCCGATCTTGTGGCCGGTGAGGGGATCGACACCGTTGTTCAGTGTGATCTCCAGCACTTTGGGCATGTTCAGGTAGCCGGTCAGGATATAGCTTTCCTTGCCGAAGGCGCCGACCTCGACGCAGCCGCTGGAGCCGCCGCAACGGGCATCGATGAGCGACTTGCCCTGGCGCACGAGTTCTTGGACGATCAGGTCGCAGTTAAAGATGGACGGCTGGCCAAAGCCGGTGCGGATGATCTCGGCGGCGCGGCGGATGAAGCGGTCGGGGCTCTTTTTGCTCACCTGGATGGAGGTGCTGGGCTGCAGGAGCCGCATCTCCTCGATCACGTCGAGCAGGAGGTAGGTGAGCTCGTTGACCCCGTCGGAGCCATCGGGCTTGAGCCCGCCCAGGTTGATCTGCGCGAAATCGGTATAGGTGCTGCTTTCGGCGGCGGTGACGCCCACCTTGGGCGGGGCGGGCTGGTTGTTGAACTTGATCCAAAAGCATTGCAACAGCTCTTCCGCCTGTTCGCGGGTCAGGGTGCCGTCCTCGAGGCCTTTCCGGTAGAAGGGGTAGAGGTGCTGGTCGAGGCGTCCGGGGTTGAAAGCGTCCCAAGGGTTCAGCTCGATGGTCACGCCCAGGTGGACGAACCAGTAGTACTGTAGCGCCTCCCAGAAGTCGCGCGGGGGGTGGGCGGGGACGTGGCGGCAGATCGCGGCGATGCGCTGCAGTTCCGCCCGCCGTCGCGGATCCGGTTCCTGCGCCGCGAGCTCCTCGGCTCGCTCGGCGTGGCGCTCGGCAAAGCGGATGAGCGCCCGGGCGCAGATGCGCATGGCCCGCAGCTCCTCTTGCTTGGCATAGGCCTCGGGATCGTTGTAAAAGTCGAGACGTGCCAGGCTACGGTCGATATCGGCAATGAAATCGAGCATCCCCTTGTGGTAGATCTTGTCGTCCAGGACGGTATGGCCGGGCGAGCGCTGTTCCATGAACTCGGTAAAGACGCCGGCTTCATACGCGGCCTTCCATTCGGGGGTCATCTCGCGGAAAATGAGGTCGCGCATCGACTTGCCGCGCCAGAAGGGGATGATCGTCTCTTCGTAGACCTTGCGCGCCTCCGGGCTCACGGCGAAGGGGATCTTTTCGCGCGAGTTCAGGATGTCCAGGTCTTCCAGGGAATGACAGCACAATTCCGGGTAGGTCGGTGCGGCCTTGGGGGCCGGCCCCTTTTCCCCGACGATCAGTTCGCCTTCGTTGATGCAGATCGCCTTGTGTTCCAGGAGGTATTGGAAGCAGAGCGCGCGCCGCATAGGAGCCGAGATCGGCCCCAGGTCCTGGCGATAGAACGCGGTGACCAGTTCCGCCCGCTCGGTCGAAAGGGTGCAGCGCGCCTCTAGGCTCTGTTGGCGCAATCGAGCAACCCGTTCCGTCATTGCCATAGCCCTATCCCTCCACAGAAGGTTGCCCTTTATGGAACCGGGATCACCAGTTCCTTGGGAAAATCGGTCAAACGCTGTCCCCGACCCTCGGCATCGATCCAGACCACGTCCTCCAGGCGCACCCCGAAACCGCGCTCGGGGTAGTACACGCCTGGCTCGCAGGTAAAGATGTGGCCAGGCTGAAGGCGCTGGTTGGCCGTCGGGCTCAGGGAGAACCCAGGCTCCTCGTGGACGGCCAGGCCGATCCCGTGCCCAAGGCCGTGCACGAAACCGCTTTCGCTGCCGGGGGTGCTCGCGATCGTCGGGTGGCCGCGCGCCTCGAGGAACGCACAGGCCCGCTCCATATAGGTGCGTGTCTCCTCTCCGGCCTGGTAGGAGGGGAGGAGCATTTCCAGGCAGTCGCGCACGTCCCGATAGGCCTGCTCCACTTCCGGCGGGGCATATGCCAGGCAGAAGGTGCGCGTCATGTCGAAGTAGTAGCCCCCACCGGCCTCCCGCGTGCCCATGTCGAAGACGATCGTCTGGCCCAGGCGGATCGGGTCCGCAGGGTTGCCCTTGTTGTGGGGGACCGCGGCATCCCGGCCGATCGCGAAGATCACCCCCTCCGGTACTTCCAGTTCCGCTTCGGCGAGCAGCCGTCGGATCTCGCGATGCACCCGGCCAATCGTGAGGGGTGTTCCGTCGGGCTGAACCAGGCAGCCGTCGCGCACCCGGTGCTGCTTCAGGAAAGCGAGAGTTTCCGCAAAGACGTCCGCCGTGCGCCGGCCCACCTCGCGGATGCGCTTTGCTTCGGAAGCGTCCTTGGTCGCCCGGGCGAGATCGATCAGGGTCGGCTCGATCTCGCCGAACACCTCGATTCCGGGAATCTGGGCCTGCAGGGCGCTCAAGAAGCGCCAGGCGCTCCCCCGGTCGGCCGTTCCGTAAAACCCCACCCGTCCCTGGATCTGTAAGTCGGCGAAAATGCGCCGATAGAGCTCGATGTCCGCGTCGAGCGGGCTGCGCGCTGTCCGGAGGATGCCCTCGTAGTCGTAACGGTCGGTTGTGAGCACCGCAAGGCCGCTGGCAGCCGCTTCTTCCCGGTCGATGGGCGAGCAGACCAGGATGGGCTCGGTGCCGCGCTTCTTGAAGACGTGTCCATGGAGGATGCGGGCGCCGTTGGCCATATAGTAGAGGGCTGGGTTTCCCTGGATCCGGCCGGCCACCACGATGGCGTCCAGGCCACGTTCCGCCATTAGGGCATCCAAATCTTGCTTCATCTCACCCTCCGGTTACTCGCGGCCCTGCAACGTTGGGTCTAGCGCGTCGCGCAGGCCGTCGCCCAGGAAGTTGAAGGAGAACATCAACAGGAAGAGCGCCAGGGCAGGGAACAGCACCTGGTTGGGATAGCTTTGGATGCGGTCGGCCCCTTCGGCGATCATCCCGCCCCAACTGGGCGTAGGCGGGTTGACGCCAAGGCCGATGAAAGAAAGAAAGGCCTCGTATGCGATATAGTTCGGGATGGCCAGCGTCTCGGTGATGATCAGGGGTCCGATGACATTCGGAAGGATATGACGGAGCACGATCCGCCAGGTCGGGGCGCCGATCACCCGGGCGGCAAGCACGTACTCGCTCTCGCGCACAGAGAGCACCTGCCCGCGCACCAGGCGCGCCGCGCCCATCCAGGCAGTCAGGCCGATCCCAATGAAGATAAACAACAACCCGCCCATCGCACGGTCCAGCCGGCTCAGGGTCCCGATGACCACACCGCCCTTCGGACTCCCTACGCCGGCCCGGAACACAGCCATCAGCAGGATGATCAGGAGCATCGTGGGAAAAGCGTACATCACGTCCACGATGCGCATGAGGATGTTATCCGTCCGGCCTCCCTGGAAGCCAGCGACAAGGCCCACCACAAGGCCGATCCCCATGCTGATCACCGGCCCCATAAATCCGACCGCCAGCGAGATCCGGGCGCCATAGACGATGCGACTCAAGAGATCGCGCCCGAGCTTATCGGCCCCAAGCGGATAGCGGTTGTTCACACGAACGTATCCGCCGTGCTCGGTCGGTTTCATTCCCGGAAAGAGGCGGATCAGCCACTCTGGTGTGGCATTACAATCTTCCAGGATGGCCGCGTCGTAGCGCTGGGGCGCAACGACGGGAGCCAGAAGCGCAGTAAGGACGTTCAACAGGACGATGACGCCTCCGATGATCGCCGCGCGGTTACGCGCGAGGCGCCTCAGGGCGTCTGTGGTCAGACTTCGTCCCCGGATCTGCCGCTCCGACCTGGCCAGGCAAGCCTCGAACTGAGCCATTCCGACATAGCCTCTACGTGTGGCGGATGCGCGGGTCGATCCAAACATACACGATGTCGACCAGGGTGTTGGCAACGACCAAGAAGACCGCGAAGAGCAGGACCGTGCCCATGATGACCTGATAATCGCGCCCAGAGATGCTCGTGACGAAGAAGCGCCCCATCCCCGGGATGCCGAAAATCGTCTCCACGACAAACGTCCCGGTGAGCAGGTACGCCAGCATCGGCCCGAGCACCGTCACCACCGGGATCAGGCTGTTCTTGAGCGCGTGCACCAGGATGACCCGCCGTTCCGAAAGGCCCTTGGCGCGCGCAGTGCGGATATAGTCCTGGTTCAGAACCTGGAGGAGGGACGCACGGGTGAGCCGGGCAACGACGGCGGCGTCGGCGATCCCCAAGGCAAAGGCAGGGAGGATCAGGTGCTGCGGGCTTCCCCAACCGCTGACCGGGAGCACCTTGAGCCGCACCCCAAATAGGTACTGCAGCACCGGGGCCAGCACAATGACCGGGACCGAGACTCCTAGGATAGCCAGGCACATGGCCGCATAGTCCAGCCAGGTGTTCCGACGGAGGGCGGAGACAATACCGAGTGGGAATCCCACTCCCACGGTCACCAGGAATGCCAACGCGCCCAGTCTCATCGAAACCGGGAGGTTATCGCGGAAAATGTCGCTCACGGTGCGGCCCACGGCCCGGTAGGACGGCCCGAAGTTCATCCAGCGGAGTTTGGCCTGCTGTTTGCCAGGCAGCGAAATGTTGATCAAGAACTCGTGGTCGCGGTACGCGGGCTGATCGCCCATCGTGATGACCGGGACGGCGACATCGCGGACGAACGACAGGTACTGGACGTAGAGCGGAGCGTCCAGATGGTACTTGGCCTCGAGCTGCCGGATCGTCTGTTCGGGCAGCTGTTTGGCCTCCAGGGTGAACGGTCCTCCGGGCACCGCGTGCATGAGCACGAAGGTGATGAGCGAGATCACCAGGAGCACGAGGAGCATCCAGAGGATGCGTCGCAGGATGAACCGTCCCACCGGGGCCTCCAGGGAGCGGCCGTTGGCCTGGGGGAAAGGCAAGAATGCCTCTCCCCCCAGGCACCTAGCCGGTAATGGGCTATTGGACCAGATCCCAGTCCCAGTAGAACTCGGTACCGTTGACCGAGTAGGTACGCTTCAGGCTCGGTTTGGTCAGTTCGGCGGTCACCGGATAGTAGAGTACCATCGTGCCGGCGTCTTCCACGCAGAGGATCCTTTCCGCCTCCGTGTAGAGCTCCAGGCGCACCGCGGGGTCGGTCTCTACCCGGGCCTTGTCCACGAGCTCATCGAACCGGGCGTTGCTCCATCGGCCGTAGTTGAAGGTCGAATCGGAGCGGTAGACGTCGCGCAAGTAGTTGTTGGCATCGTTATAGTCCGGGCACCATCCCGCGCGGAAGATCTGGCCCGCGTCCTTTTCCTGTTTGGACCAGTATACCGCGTTGTCGATCTGTTGCAACTGGACCTGAACACCCAGCACCTGTTGCCACATCACCTGGAGCGCCTGGGCGACGTCGCTGAGCGTCTTGGCGGTACCGAACTCGACAGTGATCGGCGGAAGCTGGCTGGCGGAGCTCAGCCCGAGTTCCGCAAGCCCCAAGGCCAACTCTTCCCGGGCCTTGTCAGGATCATAGCGGATGCCCTGGTCGGTCACACTTGCGGAGGGGGCGAAGGCGACGCTTGGAGGCGTGAAGAAAGGCGCAGGGATCTCACCGCCCCGGAGGACATTGCGGATCAGGCTCTCGCGGTCCACGGCATAGTTGAAGGCACGGCGGATGTGCGCGTTGTCGAAAGGCGGCTTGGTGGTATTGAACGACCAGGCTTGGGTGCACATTCCAGGGATGATATGGAGCTGGGGGCCGAGCGTGGGATCGGCCCGTACGCGCTCGATCTCGCTACCGGGGATGGTCGCGCTGTCCAAATTCCCGGCCTCGAATTCGCGCAGAGCCACGGCTTCGTCGATGAAGAGGAACTTGATCTCGTCAAGCCCGGCCTGGCGGATCCCTTCGGAGCCGGGCCAGAACGGGTTCTTAACGAAGGTCATGCTGCTGTCATGCACCCATTCCTTCAGCGTGAAGGGCCCGTAGGTCTGGATGTTCTCCGGCTCGGTCCAGGCGTCCCCGTAGGCTTCAATGGCCCACTGCGGCACCGCATGGGCGTTGATGATGCTGTAGATGCCCAGAGCAAAGCCGATCTTTTCTGGGGCTGTGATCTGGAACGTATAGTCGTCCAGCGCCTTGACGCCCACATTCTCGCGAGGGCCTGTCCCTGCGTTAAACGCTTCCCCGCCCACGATGTAGGGCGCCAGGATGTAGGCTGCCTGCGAACCGACGCTCGGATCCAGTGCACGCAAGAAGCCGTAGACAAAATCGTGAGCGGTTACATAGCGTACCTGCCCTGCGGAGTCTTTGACCTCCTCCACCTTGCCTGTAGACGCATTGTAGTGCACCCAGGGGACTTTTTCGATCAGGTGGAAGGTGTAGACCAGGCCGTCCTCGGAGATCTCCCAGCTCTTGGCGATGCCGGGCTCGATAGCGTTCGTCTCGGCGTCCATCACCACCAGGCTAGGGAACAGGTTGGCCACGAGCGTGGCATCACGGGCATCGATCGCCCGCTGGGGATCGATGCTGTGCGGGTCATTGGCTCCCCGGCTGATGGTGATCGCCTTCGGCTTTGGGGGTTGCGTAGGCGGTGGAGGTGCGGCGGTCGGCTGCGGGGGCACGGTAGCGCCGCCCCCGGGACTCGGTGCCGTCGTCGGCAATCCGCCGGGACCACAAGCGGCGAGGACCAGAACGAGCACCAGCATCGGGATGGACAGGGACACGGTGCGCTTCATCGCATTCCTCCTCCTCGAGACGATGATACCGTAAGCCAGCGCTCCGATATCGCTTTCGTCAAGCTTTCCCGCTGTCCACCTCCTTTCCGGCCGACTAGGGCCAACGCCCACATCAGATCAACACGCCCGGTCGTTGTCAAACAGGGCCAGGAGCTCCTCCACGGTCATCCGCAGATGGGTGCGGATCATCTGCTCGACGCGTTCGGCATCCCGTTGCCGCAGCGCTTCCAGGATCTCGCCGTGCTCCACGACCGGGTCCTTGGCGCCGCGCCCCAGGCTGAGCGCCATCCGCTGGTAGACGTCGGTGAGTTTCAGATACTGAGAGGCCAGGCTCGACAGCCGCTGCTTCTTGCTGGCCGCGTAGAGGGTCGCGTGGAACTCGTGGTGGGCCTCCAAAAGGAGGGTGAAGTTGTGCTGCTCGAAGGCATGCTGCATCACGTGCAGGAGGTGCTGCAGGCGCTCCAGCTCCTGCTCGGTGATGCACTGCGCCGCGAGCCGCGCGGCATAGCTCTCCAGCGCGACACGAACGGCGTAGATCTCCTCCAAATCGGCAACGGAAAAGTTGGCCACCGAGGCACCCCGGTAAGGGGAAAGGACGACCAGGCCCTCCGAGGCCAGCCGGTGCAACGCTTCCCGGATGGGCGTACGGCTGACGCCGAGGAGGCGGGCCAGTTCGTCTTGGGCCAGCCGTTGCCCGGGGAGCAGACGCCGGCTCAGGATCATCTGGCGCAACCGCTCTACGACCGAGGCCTGGATGGTCTGGTGAACCAGGGCTGGTTCGTCGGGGAGCCGGTTTGGCATGGTAGCTTCCTTACCCGGTCGTGAACGGCAGATCTCCGATCGTCTCAGGGCAAATTGGATATTGTATCCAATATCCAACTATACCACGCTCGCGCCCCTTTGTCAAACGGGGTTGCACGGCCATATCAAGGTCGCTTGGCAAGAGGGGAAGTTAGGGGGAGCGATTTGACAATAGGGCCATCGGATGCTTCTATAGGGGCTTGAGAAGAACCCAAAGCATCAGGAGGCATCCGAT